>Ga0209373_10000120_pt1 | contig 169379 bp, 153 predicted proteins | sample Higcelweek5metaG_FD_187173 | JGI IMG/M metagenome (GOLD analysis project Ga0209373, IMG submission 187173) | Freshwater pond sediment microbial communities from the University of Edinburgh, under environmental carbon perturbations - High... | ecosystem: Environmental > Aquatic > Freshwater >... | reverse complement strand
TTATAATCACTCCAAAGTGCAAGCTTTTTTAGGCAAAACCGTTATTTCCTATGCACTTATTATATCATAAATTTGCGAAAATGTCACTATTTATGCCGAATTTTTATTTATTCAGTACACATTAATTTAGAGAAAAATATCGTTGATTGCCTGCACTGCTTCCTTCTTTGTTTCGGGGAGAACATGCGTATATGTATTTAAAGTTTGAGCTATGGTACTATGCCCTAAAAGAGCTTGTGCAATTTTAGCGTTAACCCCATTTTCCAGCAACCTGGTAGCATATGTATGACGCAATGAATGCACATTGAAGCCTTCCAGACTTGCTCTGTTTCTAATCCTATAAAATGTTCTCAGGATATTACGCTGTTCATAGTATCCTCCGATTTCATTGCAAAAAACGATGTCGTTATCTAAATATGCCTCGCCTGCTTTTGCCTTTTCAATGTCTTGATTCAGTTTATGCTGCATAAGTATTGTGGTGATGCTGTCAGGTATAGGAACGCTTCTATTTCCGCTCTTTGATTTTACATCACAAACAACAAGCTTGGTTTTTGTATCATCATTTGGAGTTTTGATTCTCTGGATTTGTTCTTTAACAAAAACGATACCGTTTTCAATATCAATGTTGCTCCATTTCAACACAAGAATTTCCCCAATTCTCATTCCTGAACCCAAGGCAAATTGAAACAGCGTTTTTAACCGTTCTCCTTCTGCTGCATTGATAAACAAGTCTTGTTCCTCTTTGCTCAGAGCCTTTACTTCTTTTTGCGAATGGCGTGGAAGTTTGCTCCTGTTAGTTATGTTTTTTGCTATTAATCCATTTGTAACTGCTTGTGATATATGAGTTCTTATATGTTTATAAGGGCTAGCTGTGTTTGGTGACAAATATGCCCTACAGTTCGTAAGCTCAGATATCCAAACATCTTTTTGAAGATCCTTTGGTGATATACGGTCTTCAAAAACCTCAGAATTTTCCACAACAATTTTTATTTCTATAAAAGAATTTATACAACTGCCATCAACTTCTTTAACGATGTTTAGTGCTTTAACAGTAAAATTTCCTAGATCCTTTAAAGTATCTTTATCTTGCATCAAAGTAAAACCACGATGATCAGAAACATATTTAATTTCATCATCTTCTTCAAGGGGTACATCCATAAAATATTCATTGTTTTGTTGATTTGCCAATGAATTTGCCCTTAAAACTGGTGGCAACCCACCAGCATTATTAAAAGCTTTATTAGTGGAATATTTATTCATTCCATTGCATCCTGAGGGATTTTGGGTATTTTTATACGTATCATTCGTTAATTGCGGAGATTGGTTTACATCACTTAACATTTGTTTTAACCTTTGTGATGCTTTTTTGGGTTCTGTAATATCCGCATCCTGTTTTTTATTCATTTTTGAAATTTCCAACTTATTTGGAGGAGCATTAGAAGATATATCACTGGGCGTATGCTGTGGAACTTCATTTATAATAGATCCTCCAGTTGTTTTAGTTTCTTGTCCTCTCTCACCTATTAAGTTAGGATCAATAGTAAAGGGATTAATATGCATCGGATTAACAAAGTTGGGATTGTGTCCCATTTTAAAACCTCCTTATAAATTAAAAATTCCCTCGAAAACTCTGTAAGCTTTGAAATACAAACGTTTACCAAAACACACATATTTTCATTTACCCCCAGAATTCTCGTTCTTTTGTTACGTTTTCTTTACATTTTTCAAAAACACTTGACTTTTTGAAAACCGCCCAAATAATCACAAAGAACAGACTTTTTATAACTGTATCTTGATTAAAGGTGGTTTTTTCATGCTAGGTTTTTGGCGTTCCCATTCAGATTACTAAAAATTCGTTGTACGTGAGCTGTCAAGCATAGCTCGCATTTTCCCTTCGGCTCTTTTTGAGTATGAAACTGAAGTTTCTAAGCTTTACATTTTAAATCTTGACGGACTTAAAAACGTAATTTCTCCGCTTTACTCGTACACCGGCAGACCCTCGAATTTTCAGCCGGAAATTTTTCGTTCCTTTATCCTCATGAACCATTTAGGCTATGCGCTTGATAATTGGATTTTCAAACTTGAAAACAATTTTGTTTTGCGTACCATTTGCGGTTTTACGGCAAATGATATTCCTGCCGTTGCTTCTTACTACGATTTATCAATCGCATTATCAAATTAGATGAACGTCCCTGTCTCAAACAGAAAAAACGCAAGCCCACCAAAAAGATTGGGAAAGGCAAAAAACTCCCGCCTAAGCATCCTAAAATCGTTGAAAGATTAGTCGCTAAAATTCTTGATGGCAGACGGTTTAATCATCGTCCCGAGCGAATCCTCCAACAAATTTTTGCTGATGTTTGCGTAAAACAATCCGTTGATTTAGGGCTTGTTAACCAAACTGTATCTATATCAGGCGATGGCACTTGTATAAAAACGGGCGCATCGTCATTTGGTGTCAAAACCTGCGAGTGCAACAAATGCGGCGACTACCACTGCAACTGCCCTCGCAAGTTTTCCGACCCCAATGCCACTTGGGGCTGGGATAGCCATAAAGAACAATGGTTTTACGGCTATACCGGTTATTTTATTTCAACATACAACAAGGAGCTTAAAACAGATTTACCACTCTATCTACGCCTTGTGGATGCGAAACGCCATGATAGCATTTCTGCTGTGGTTGCTCTGGCTGAATTCAGAGATTTGTATCAGGATCTAACGATTGATACCTTTATTTCAGACAGCGCTTCTGATAATTATCCTACATATGAGTTATTAAATGCCTGGAATATCAATGCGGTTATCGCTCTTAATACTAAAAACAAGGGTAAACTCAAATATCCGCCACACATTTCAATTGATGAAAACGGCGTTCCTATTTGTCCAGGTGGATACAAGATGGTTGCATATGGCTTTTGCGGCAAAGACCGCTGCCGTTTAAAGTGGCGCTGTCCTTGCGTACTGGGCAAAGCAGAGCGTTGTGACGATTGCGATAACTGCTCAAAATCAGCTTATGGCAGGGTTATTTATACTAAGCCAAGTTGGGATTTAAGGCTTTTTACCATAATTCCTAGAGGCAGTGAACGCTGGAAACTTAAGATGAATGAGCGAACTGCCGCCGAACGGGTTAACAACAGAATTTTGAATCATTATGGCATCGAAAATTCAAGAACCCGCGGCAAAAAACGCATTTCATTTTTTACGACTATCGCCGGCTTCAATATTCATCTTGATGCGCAGCTGGCAAAGCTTAAATCCGATAAACTGTTTGATTTTATTAAAATATTTAATATTGCACAAGTAGCATAAATTACAACTTCATATACTTTTTAAAAAATCTATTTTTGTAGGTTTGCTTTGCTATGCCCATTTTTACTATTTTAAGCTTGAAAACTTAATTTTCACCATTTTTATACTTTATTGCGTGAATTACTATATTTAGTTTTCGAGGTTACTCATTAAATTTGAAAAGGTTATCTTAATCAAGGAAAACCTTTGGCTTATATATATCAACACGTGCACAGTGATTAAAAAAAAACTAAAAAAGTATGTTACCAATAAATTTTAACATACTTTTTTAGTTTTTTTAATATGGGTTTTGTACTTAAAAAATTAATCCTTGCCCTCAATAAACCAAACAGGCTCATCATAGAAAAGGTAGACCTCTTTATTTCTAATTCTACAAATAAACCGTAAGCCTTGCCCGCCAGCCTTTAAACTGGCAGCACGGCGGCAGTCCATAATTTTATCAATCTCAAAAATTCTGCCGTCCTCCCAGGTGATGGACACAGGTGTCATCTTTCCGTTTAAATCATAATGGACGTTTACTTCCACAAAAGTTTTTGTTGCCATATGGATGCCTCCTATTTTAAAAATGATACAGGGTGTATTGTGTGGTCTGATTTGGGGTCTAAATTGGACAGCTGATTATCCATCAGCATAATACCCCTGCGGATGGAATAGTGCCCAAATCTGCGGCGTATCTCATCAATCGCACATTCCACAGTTTCCCGCTTTTGCATATGCTCAATTTCGGGCAGGAAAGACAGTTGTTCCGTTTCCCTCAGTGACAGCTGACAGGCTCTGACGCCAAGTGTCCGTATGGGTTTACCTGGAACATTAGCCTTATATAATTCAAATGCCTTTTCAAATATCATTTGAGAAGTACAGGAGGGCATCACAAGCTTTCCCTGCCGTTCATAGCATGACAGCTCATTGTCACGGATGCTTATTTGTACAGTAGAACAGACAAAATTATGCTCCCGAAGCCGTTCGGCAACGCTTTCGCAAAGTACATATAAAGTAATTTTTACATCAGTGTCTGTTATTAAATCTCTAGGAGTAGTTGTACTGTTACCAATACTTTTAATGAATGATTTTGCACCAATGTTTGATACAGGCGATGTATCCAGCCCATTGGCAAACAGCCATAACATTTGACCGTTCACACCAAGTAAATATTTTAGCATATAAACATCTGCCTGAGCCAAATCTCCTATGGTTTTAATGCCATAAATCCGAAATTTATTCTGTGTCGCCCTGCCTACATATAACAGTTCTTTGACAGGGAGTTTCCACACTACATCCTTGAAATTCTCCCGTGTAATTTCAGTAGTCTCATCGGGCTTTTTCATGTCTGACCCTAATTTTGCGAAAATCTTATTAAAGCTGACCCCTACTGAAACTGTAATACCCAATTCAAATTTTACTCTTTCCCTAATTTCATTTGCTATTTTGACGCCATCTCCGAAAAGATGTGTGCTTGCTGTGACATCCATCCAACTTTCATCCAAGCCAAAGCTTTCAATCTTATCTGTATATTCACTATATATTTCTTGCGCCATTTTAGAAAATCGGATATACTTTTGAAAATCAGGTTTCATAAAAATAATATCTGGACATTTTTGTTTTGCCTGCCATAATGCTTCACCCGTCTGCACACCAAACCCTTTTGCAATATAATTTTTTGCGAGCACAATTCCATGCCGCTGTTCCACATCGCCGCCGACAGCCACAGGTTTGCCACGGAGTTCGGGATGATACAAACATTCAACCGATGCGTAAAAATTATTTGCATCACTGTGTAATATTATTCTATCCAAAAAAACCACCACCGAACATATGTTCTATTATCTATATTATATGCTGATAGAATAAAAAAGTCAAGAGGAAATTTAAGCCATATTTACTTTTTTAAAATCTGTGGTATAATAGACACAGGAGTGTGATTAAAAATGTGCGGAAGATATGTTATATTTACTGATGAGGAAAAACGTGAAATGAATCATATTATGAATGAAATTAATAAAAAATATAACGGCGAGGATGTTAGGACAGGTGAAATATTCCCTACCAACAAAGCGCCAATTCTATTATCAGAAAACAATCAAATCACATCTGATTTAATTGCTTGGGGTTTTCCCAATTTTAAAAATAAAGGTGTAATTATTAATTCCCGTGCAGAAACAGCGGAGGAAAAGAGGATGTTTCGTGATAGCTTATTTCTCAGAAGGTGCGTGATTCCATCTACAGGCTTTTATGAGTGGAAGCATGATACAACCAAGCAAAAATATCTGTTTCAGCTGCCAAATGAACAGATGCTTTATATGGCAGGCTTTTATAATGAATTTCAAGGAGAAAAACGGTTTATCATACTCACCACTGCCGCCAACGCTTCAATGGCGGAGGTTCATGACCGTATGCCTGTGGTGCTACAAAAGGATATGCTAAAGTCATGGATTGACAATACTACTGCGGCAATGGAAATATTGCATGAAGTGCCTCCAATGCTTGAAAAAATGGCTATATAATTATTATGAGCTTAACTAACACATAATAAATACAAACTACAGCAGACACATTAAGAATAAAAAATTCCTGAAACCTAAAAATATGTTGATCCTGCTGTAACATATTTCAATCGGAGTGCTTAAGTTATTTGTGGCGAGAAAGTGTATATTTTATACCATAAATTTAGAATATCTTTAAATTATCAAAATATATGTGGGCATTATGGGCATGTGGGCGGAAACTTGAAAAATGACCTATTTTAGCGAGATTTTAAGTACTATTTAAATTTGAAAAATGTGGGCAGTAAAGTGGGCAGTGATAATTTTCATATGGGCTTTGTCATATCGATAAAAATATGTTGCATATATAGACAATCAGGCTCCAGTTATTTTTTAATTAAAATAAGATTATATTTCTGCATGATATTTATACTCTTTTTTGTAAATTAAAAAATTTAAATGGGCAGAGTGGGCATGTGGGCGAAACCTTTGAAAACCGCCTGTTTTAGCGGAGTATTAAGCATCATAGCAATACACAGAATGTGGGCAATAAGTGGGCAATGACAAAATAAATATGGGCTTAATTATAATGGATTAAATTTTATTATAATTCTTTATTTTTGATTATATCTTTATAAAACATTACTAACATATATGTAATAAATACATACATAGGGCGGAGCCCTATTTGTTTTTTAAGATAAGATATTATAAGTGCTATAACTTTATTAATTTTAAATAATTGATTAATCTAAAGGAATGGATAATTAATTATTGCATACTATTATCATCAGCAAAATTCGCAAGGGAATCTTTATCGAATAAATTGTGCATAGAAACCGCACAAATTATGTGCGGCTTCGCTACAGTTTTCAAACTTAAAATTTATCTATATAAACGAAAATTACGATACCAAAATACAGCCTTGCAGCTGATGATGGCAGTGCTAAATATAAGCTGTATGCCAGTTGGCTAAAAAGTGCATACTTTATTATATCATTAATAAGAGTCAATAAATTTACAGCTTTCTATGATAAAATAGAAAACGTCATAGAAAGCGAATTATTTACAGAAAGTTTTTTGTAGGTCCTTTTTTTTAACAATATTTATAATTGAAGTAATTTCAATTATATTTTTATCATAATTCATGCTCAATATTAGTGTTGTTTCATTATTTAGAATTAGAGATGTTGTTTTTAAAAATTGTTTGTTATTATAAAAACTAATAATTAACGATGCGAGTTTATCAATATTTGTTGCTCCCGCCATTTTTTTCACTTGACAATAAATCTTTTTATTCCATGTGATTTCATAGTTTATAGCATCTTTAAGCATTGTGTTTAATATTTTAAAATATGAATCTACATAATTATTTGAATATATTATATTATCAATTGTTTTAATGTAAAATTCGCTTTTTGACACTAATTTTTCAATATCAATAAATTTAAAAATATAGTTTATTATTGCATCTATGTATTTCTCTATATTAAACATTAATTTGGCTTGCCGATATTGACCAATATTAATTAAGAACCTATTACAAATATTTTGAAATATTAACATCTTAAAAAATTCATGAACTTTTTTATTGTTTGAATTGCTTTGTTCATTTTTATATAACCTTTTAAGTATTGATGTTAGTTTGGTTTTTTCTGTTTCTCTATAATACCCATATTTAACAATTATGTTTTTATATGAAATACTTTCTTGAAAACATGCAATTAAATGAGGAAATGATACACCTTTCTCAAAATTTATATTTCCATATTCTTTTAAAAGCCGAATCATAGATTTTACATGCTTTAAATGTGTTGAAAAATTAATTTTATTATTACTATCTAAAACATCACTATAAAAAATGAATTGCTTGATTATCTTAGAATTTTTTTTAACGTATGCATCAATATCTTTTAAAGGTATTAATAAATTAAATTTATCTTTAATTTTAGAAATATACTCGTCATTAACTTTATTTTCTATATTAATAAACTTGCGCATTTTACAAAAATCTAATTCTCTTCCTCTTATATCGGATAAAACAATTTGCAAATAAAAACTGGATGCTAATGAAGGATCATATTTCATTGTCTTATTTACAATATGTTCTTTTTTTATTTTAACGGCATTTTTATACTCATTAATTATTAATCTTACTAATACTTTTAGGTTATCCTCAAATTCCATTAAGTTATCTAAATAGTTAACTTCATTGCTAGTATTGGCATGAACCATTATAAGTGATCTAAGTATTTTTACAACATGCTCCCATGCATCTAGCGCTTTGATGATATTAATTTTAATATTATTAATAAATTCATCTGATTTAGGTATTTCTTTGAGTATTTCATGCTTAATTTCATCAATTATTATACCAAAATCACTATATGAAGTAATATTATGAACAGTAGTATTCTCACTAGTATTGTTCGTTTCAATATTATAAATATTTTCCACAGATGGTTTTTTTATAATGTCAATAATTTTAAACTTTTGAATTTTTTCATATTTATATAAAAGCTTCAGTAGTTTTAATTTTTCATACTTTTCTTCTATTCTATCATTAGGATATAAACTAAGGTCATAATAAAGTTGTTTTTGTATTTTTTTAATAAGACCATCTTTAATATGAACAAACTGTTGATTTATAGTATCTTTATCAATTCCACTATATATATATTTGAATATTTCTTTTTGTATATCTTCATTATTTATATTATTTAAACAAATCGATATGTCAAAATATGCATCTCGTCTATTGTTTTCACCTTTTATTACCTTATCTACCAAATCAAATAATTTATTACGAACGTTATTAATATATTTATCTTTATCTTTATCTTTTTCTTTATCTTCTAGTATCTTTATGATAGAATCATATAATTCCTTATAAATTTCTTTACATAAATTCATCATTGAAATTTTTTTAGGAGGTGGTCCTACATATCCCATATCGAAATAATGAGTTGCCTTCGAATCTACTATATTATCCATATCTTCCATAATATTTACTCCTTGTGTTTTTCGTTAATATTATAATATATTTTTTACAGGTTGCATATAGCTTATAAGAAATAAAGGTTTATAGGCAAAAAATCTTTATAAATCCAATGGTAAATATTAATATTTTTCCCATACTCTTTATTCAAATTCCCTAATGTTATATATTTTCATACAAACCCGCATCGGATAGTGGTAACATATTCCCTATATCGTCCCAGACAAACACTTTGATAGTGCCTATTTTAGCATTGTCTATGTTATCAATCCAAATATCAATAGAAGTGCTTTGTCCTTGATTTAAGCTTATGGTTGTGGGTTTTATAAGCATTAACTTACTGCTTCTGTCATATACCGACATTAAGACGGATTTTGCGCCGCTTATAGCGGTGTTTTTGGTTATATTGGCACTTGCGTAAAAACCGCCACTTACAGGAATAGTGATATTATTATATTGTGAATTTAATATTTCAATGGAATTTATTTTATAGTCAAATACAACAGCCCTCGGATTAACAATAACCTCGCAAGCAGCAGTCTTGCTGCCGTCCTGTGTGGTTACTGTGATAATCGCCCTGCCTAAGCTAATAGCTGTAACTTTTCCGCTTTCATTGACACTTGCAATATTCGGATCGGAACTATTATAAGAAACAATAGAATTACTTGCATTTGCAGGGGAAATTGTCACTTGCAATTGCATTTCTTCCCCAACATTCAATGCTGTTGCAGTAGGGAATAGAGTAATGCTATTCGCTGCAACATCAGTCATATCAAACCCTTGCAAATAGGGCAGTCCTCCATTTTTAATTGGGTCAATTGCCCATGTATTTGCAAAATCCCAACCTACATAAGTAGATTGTTGCTTTAATTCTGTGATTGTTTTGCCAAAAAGTCCAGTTGGGTCGATTGCTAAATCACCAACGCCTTTTTTGCCGTTGTCGGGCAAGATAAACCCATCCGATTTATGCGTTGCCGATTTGTTCCAATATGAGGAGGTTATTATATGACTACTATCACTACCACTAAAACCACCAATTGTAAAGCCTTCAACATCTCCAGTTGCATAACAATTGATTATGTAACTATCATTTATAAACCCTCCCGCATCGCCAATCAGTCCACCAGCGCTGTATTTACAGTTTAATATTACATTTGAAAACGAGTTTGATAAATTAGCCGTTATAGAACCAGTAATTCCACCACCACTATTAGCAGTAATTACTCCAGTTGTGTAGCAATTATCAATATCTGTTGATTGTTGTCCAATGCCGTATATATTGGCTGTTGCGCCTAACAATCCTCCAACACAGCTTTCTGTACCTTGTGCAAAAATTCTTATATCTTCAACTCCTACATTTTTGAATTTCGCATTCCCCGATTTACCGAACATACCGTTGCTATTATATTGTATGACAAATGATGAAGGATAGTCTTTGTTACCAATAGTTAGATTTTTAATCTTCTTAAAATTGCCATCAAATATACCGCTAAAATATATTGAATCAGAAGAACTGCTGCCATATTGTTCGTAGTATATAGTAGTACCTATCGGTGTCCAACCTTTGCCTTGCAAGTCGATATCATTTATAAGTTTAACGGTTTTGCCCTCGAAAGTGTTGCCGTTATTTGTTTCTTTGGCTACCCACGCAAGTTGTTGTGGTGTGCGTATTTCATATGTATCGCCGTTTATAATCGGTTGCTGTACATTTGCAATCCAAAGGTTAGGTACACCTTTTTCATAATCTAAAATTGGATAGCTATCATTTTCATTATTAACATCATATTTCCATGCCGCCCATTCAATATTAATGTGATCGTTGAGCATATCAACAAATGCAGGTGATTTCATTTCTGCGGTGGTTAAGCCTGTTAGTTCGCTATCAGTAGAAGGTGTACTGCCGCCTACCATTTTTTGCTGAGTATCGGTATTCCAATATGCAATTATGGTATAGTAACTCATATAGCCAAGCAAACCGCCTACTTTGTAATTCCCTGTTACAGAACCTGTTGCATAGCAGTTTAAAATTATAGGATCATAACCACCACTAGAGCTACCACCACTAGAGCTACCTCCGCCAGAGCTACCTCCAGAGTATGTCCCTGTAACATTCCCTGTCGCATAGCAGTTTGTTATTGCAGAACTGGAGCCATAGCCAACCAATCCACCGACATAATCATATCCTGTTATGAAACCTGTTGCATAGCAATTTGTTAGTTTAGAGCTAGAGTCATAGCCAATCAATCCGCCTACTTTATAATTCCCTGTTACAGAGCCTGTTGCATAGCAATTTGTTAGTTTAGAGATAGAGCCATAGCCAATCAATCCGCCGACATGGTCATACCCTGTTACGAAACCTGTTGCATAGCAATTTATTAGATTAGAGATAGAGCCATAGCCAACCAATCCACCAGTTGAGTTATGTCCTTTAACATCAACGTCAATCACACCAACATTTTCTATCTTTCCGCCAGAACGTCCAAATAGCCCCACATATTCCCTATCAGGCAGGTTTATTGCAACATTTTTTATCCCAAAACCTTTGCCGTCAAATGTGCCACTAAAATACTTACTTGTATCTGTTTGCGTTCCATTCCAACCGCCAATAGGTGTCCATTCTTTTCCCACTAAATCAATATCATTTTGTAGTTCAACTATTCTGCCACTAAATGTAGAGCCATTTTGCACCATATATGACACCCAAGCAAGCTGATTAGCCGTTGACACAAGAAAAACATCACCTACCATTGGCGGCTGATATGCTTGTGCGTCATCAATCCAATTTCCATCTATCGCAAATATTGTTATAATCGGCATTTGTAACACGAATAATGAAAAAAGAACAAAAACAATTATAGACTTTTTAAAATAACCCCATAAAGCTGACCACACCATTAATTTGTCCTCCGTTTTATATTTCGTTTTTATCTCTATAAAACAAATGTAGATATATGAAAAAATAATCTTACTGCAAAAAAGCAATATATGTGCATATTATAACATTATTTTTACAATTTGTCCATATATTTTTATATTATAATTTTACTATTTTGCATATCGTATACCAAAATGAACTTATTAGTAATCACGAAAAAAAATATTTAAAAATAAATATTTATCAAAATTCTCTTCAAAGAGGTATAGAGTGAATCTGTCGTGATAAATAAATCATGCTTCTTTTTCATACCGATTCTTATATCTATAAAAAGTCGGCTTAGTCATACCCAGCTGCCTCATACATTCAAATGGCTTTAATTCTTTTGATAATACCTTTGAATATAATGTTTTGAATACTCTATATTCGATCGCCCTTGGTCTGCCGTAATTATCCCAATCACCTCGTTCTTTTTTAGCTTGAATGCCTTCCCTCTGACGTTTTTCTCTCTTTTGCATTTCGGCATGGGCAAATGTAGCATACATTTCTACAAGCATATTGTTGATTGTCTGCATTATCATACTTGCCATATCATTATCCATTTTTGAATAATCCACCAGGGTGGTGGGAATTTCTAATATCATAACCCTGACACCCAATTCCTTATAATGCTGCAATTCTTTTAGTGTATCTTCCTTATTTCTTCCCAATCTGTCAAGCTCGGAAAGGATAATGATATCGCCCTTATGTTTTGCTATCCGTTTCAAAGCATTGTAGTCAGGTCTGTTAAAATTCTTGCCTGTTTGCTGATCAGTAAACAGTTCAGTCAATTCTAGTTTATTTGCTGAACAGTATTCATGAATTGCTTTTATACCTCTATCTAAATGCTGATCGGTCGTACTCGTTCTGTGATAACCGTATACTGCCATATGTACACTTCCTCGCTCATAAAAGTTTATTTTGGTATCAAAATGTAAACACTTTAACTGAGAATTATCAAAATCATTCATGTATGGTTTTTGATACCATTTTTATGATGATTTTTAATGGTCTTTTAAAGTATACATTTTGATAACCACTGTTTGATCATCTAATTTACAAAAAAATAATGTCGGCAGCCATTTAAGACTGCCGACACATTCCGCTTTTTCGCATTACATATTCTTCTACCGCTGTTCTTGGGATTCGCCAGGTCTTGCCGTTACGGAAAGCCTTTATTTCTCCTGAACCCAAAAGCTTATATAAACCGTTTCTGCCGACATAAAGCATTTCACATACTTCTTCCGCTGATAAAATATCATTGTATCGTTCAAACATACCGATCATCAACCTTTCATTTTTTATTTTACCTTAATGTTGATGATATAAAATGATAAATGCTGATTATGTAACTGTTACGATTACAAAGCTTTATTTTATTACGTCTATGTTCCCGCCCCTCAAAGGCATCGAGCCTTGATTATATCAATAATATAATATATAACTCACTTCAAAAATATTTTCATCCTTTTTTCTTTCCGAATATTGCTGAAAATATAACAATAATCAGCCAGATGGGTATTGTAAATGCTCCAAAGAAAACACAAAACATCAGTTTTAATAAAAAGTAATGTCCTATGCTGCCGAAAAAGACAATTCCCTTTTTATTTTGAAAGTAATTAAATGAATTCCATGCCAATATGATATATATAATTAATCCTATGTATTCCACTATAATTTCTCCTTTGTATTATATTTTTTATTATATTATTTACAAATAAATTAACCTACACCGCCATCCGTGGCAGGAGTGTATCCATTCTGAAATACATCTTTTTGAGATATTGTTTCAACAAATACATTTAAATAGCTTATATTTATTGATACCACATGTTCGCCACGGGTTATAATGGCAACTTTACCATCTCCAGAATAAACCCAAATAAAATTACCTTCAAAGCTCGGAGTCATCGTGCCGCAAAAGTCCCATTTTTTTGCTTCAAATTCATTCATGATCTCACCAAAGATTTTTCTGGATGCATCCATCCATGCGGGATTTTTATTAATATCATTCTTTTGTACATCAGGCAAAGCAATGTTAATTAGTTCACCAGCAGAATCACCTATGTTGGATCTTGTCACTCTAAACCCCATATCAGCAATTTCTCGGAAATTCCCTTCAATTAAATGTGTATTTGTTATATCGCTAAGCGAACCTCTTCCTTGTAAGTTTTCATCTTTCAAATACATATCAATAGCTCCTTTGATTTTAGAAAAATCAAAGTTATCGGATTTTGAAGTATCAATTTCAACTGTTTTATCTTTTTCGTTCCAGGTAACCTTACCACCCATAGCTTCGGCAATCGGTCTAACAGGAGCATAGTTTGCATCCTCATAAACAAGCGCACCACGATAATGAACAAAATCGTTATCTACTTTGTAATTTACCGTTCTATCAAACCCCACTTCAATCATTTTAATGACTTCATCGCCGTATACCGCTCCTGCGGCAAAAATCATAACGCCTGCTAACAACATAGAAACAACATTCTTTTTCATGTTTTTCAACTCCTCATTATTTTATTATAATTATATTCCGTTTTTTTGTGATTATAAATCTCCTCCTTTGCGCATGATATACCAAATAAATGTATTTTTAGCTTCCCATTCATTATACAATAGTAACTAAGTATTGTCAATACTATAATAACTATTAAATTTAATTACTATTGTAGCTTGAATGGGACATAATTAAAGTATATTATTATTTTGAGGTGAATTTTTTGATGATTACACAGTTACTCGGGGAACGAATAAGAGCATTGCGTAACCAACGTGGATTAAGCCAGGAACAGCTTGCTCTAAAAGCAGACTTAACCCCTTCTTTTATAGGTCAGATTGAAAGAGGGCTTAAAAGCCCTACCATTACAAGCATTGAAAAGATTGTGAATGCTCTTGATGTTAAATTTGAAGATATATTTAATTTTGATGTTCCCATGTTAAAAAAAGACACCTCTATAATTGAAAAAATTGAATTTCTTCTCAGCTCCAGAACCATAGAGGAGCAGGAGCAGCTTTTTCAATGGATGAAAGAAATGCTTACATGGAGAGATAAACATTAAGCCGAAGCGGTTGCCTCGGCTATTTCTATCTGCACAGGTATGCAAGTCTTCCAAAATCCTCATTATCGCATTGGTATAAAATTTCTTCAATCTCCTCACATGAATAGCCGCATTCGATAAATTCGTCTATTTCTTCAGGGGAATACCCCAACTGAGCTGCAATGGATTTTAAATCGGACACATAGGTGGATTCCTCTTTGCTATTTTTTGTACTCCACCAACGGTATTCGAGGCAATCCAGTTCATAAAAACGGAAGGTTGTTTTTGTGATTGTACCCTTGGTATCTATTTTAATAATTTCGCCTGAATCAATTATTATTCTTTCTATACTGGCGTCTTTTTTATCAATAGCATTTTGTATATGTTTCAGAAGAACTGTATTTGTGATTGCCCTCCATAATATATCATCTGTTGAGGCATAAACGTATAATCCCAAATCCTTAAACAGGAGCATAGAAACAGGGCTGTCACCTTTAACAATATACAAATTTCCTATATAATCGAGCACACTGAATGAAAAACTGCCCTGAACCTTTTCAGACATATATTTCAGGGATTCCAGACTTACCTCTCCCTTTTTTCCTATTAATTGGACAGCAATATATGAATCCGTCTCTATTTTTGTTTTAGGGAGCTTCAATTTGCTTCGTATCGTTTTATCATTATATAATATTCCATTATGGGCTAATGCAAATTGATTTTGCGATTTTGTGTAACCCATAAAGGGATGGTTGTTGAAATTTTTCCGTTCACTTCCCTGAGTGGAATGTCTGGTATGTCCCATAATTGCACAGGTATTTGAAATTCTGAAATTCATCCTGTGGGCTGGTTTGGGAGCTTTCTCAATCAAGATTTTACCTTTATTTATATAGGCAATCCCTGTGGCATGGCTGCCCCTTTCCTCACTTTCCCGTGCAAGAGCATTGCATATTCTGCTTAAATCATTGCTGTTTAATTTATTGTCGTAATTGACAACCCCGAAAAGTCCGCACATATCAGATTTCCTCACTTTCTTCAATAGGATCATTGACATATAGCTGTTTTTGTTTTAGATAAGACAGGAGTTCAGGCTTAAAATCTTTTTTTATTCCCAAAACAAAATCCTGCCATGACAGGCTTTTCATTTCTGTTTCGGATAAAGCAATAGCTACCCTGCAAATTTCATCTACCATTTGCAATGTAGCTATAAAGGTCTGATATTTCAGGGTGCCTCTGAACATCCTGATTTCAATTGTATTGGCATTTGCAAGATTCACACAAGCATATCTGCCAATATTAGTGCTTTTGGCATGCTCCAATAGTTCTTTTGGAGAATCCTTTAAACCGTATCTGCTTGCCCATTTATTAATCTGGTCTTCTGTTCTCCTGCTGAAACGGAGCATCTGATCCCAGTTCTTTTCAATAAAGAAAAGTATGTTCGAAATGGTTTTTTCTTGTGCATATATATCTTCACCCAAAGCATCCCTTGATATATGGCAGTGCAGACCGCAGGTTCCAGCCTGATGGCTTTGATAACCTAATTGAATTGCTTTCCTGAGCACGGACAGCCATGGCATATGATTAATGTGATAATCCAGACTCATGGGATAGCTCGGTTGTTTCCTTTCATATCCTGAAGATAATCAATGTAAGTGTTTAACGAAGTGCGATAAGCGGAAATTGTATGGGGACTCTTCTTTCTTATATACGGTAATTCATGATTTAAAAATATTCCCGCTGTTTCCCAGAAAAAAACACTGTTTTTGTTCTTTGGCTTATTCCTTTTCATCACGCACCTCCGGGATAATGCCTTCCAAAGGAAGTGATTTTTGGACAATAGCGCCATAAATATCAGGTATCAGATGGAAATAATATAATGTGTTCTTAATTTCAGAGTGTCCCATATACTTCATGAGATAAGGCAGCATTGTATTGACATCTTTCCCCTCACGCATCCACCTGTTCATGTTTGCATAGACAAAATGATGCCTGAAGTCATAAGCCCTGACGCTTATGCCGGAATCCTTTTTCTCCGGGAAAGCTTTGTACCACAACCGGTAGAAATTTTGCTCTAGCATTACCGCACCATACGGTTTATCCATTTTATTCGGAAAGAATGTCTGTCTGTTCGGGAATAGGACACCGATTTCCCAGTCGTATTCTTTTAGATATTCTGCCAATTCTTCAGAAATATAAATACGGCGGCTTTTCGGACCTTTTGACTGTAAAATATCCAGATATCTTTTATCAAGGTGTACATTTTTACACCTCAGGGTTCTGACTTCCTTGCAACGCAATCCGCAACAGTAAAGAACCCGATACAAGGCAGGCACAACAAGATGCCTGCCTTTAAGATATGAAATGACATTCACATTATCACATGCTTCAAAGAAAATAATCATTTCTGCCGCCGAAAAGAAATAGGGCTGAACCGGGGTCGGAAGGCTGACCCTTTTTGCCGGGATAAGATAAGCCTCGTTGTATCCTCTGTTGATTAGGTACCTGCTAAATTCACGAATTACCGCAACCAGATTATATAAGCTGCCTCGAACATTTATATATTTATCCATGAAAGCAGTTACGGTTTCTTTTACCGGAATATTTACCGAAGGCATCAGGTTTGCCGCAAATACCGCATACTTTTCCAGATGGTAAGCGCCATTATTATAATTATATCCATTGCTTCTTTTATAAAGCACAAATTCATCAGCCAACTGTTTGAGGGTTTTATTTTCCATAATCAAATCCCTCTCTTTCTGACAACAGGCATAGTCAAAGTACATGCTGCAAGAGTTTTCTCATCAGTCGATAAATATACCAATACAGTATTAGGATCCTTATGCCCAAGTGCCGCAGAAATATCAGACATCGGCACACCTGACCGAAGCATGGTTGAGGCGGCATTATGTCTTGTCATACGGCTTCCGATAATTCGTCCCTCTTTCTTAATGGCGGATTTTTCTTCCATTTTCTCTAAAATTACATATATTGATCCTGCTCCATCAAGTTTTTCATACGGTGCAAAGCTTCTTAAAAACAAATTCTCTGAATCACTGTCCGGTCTTTCGTGCAATATGTAATCTGCAATGGCATTGCCATAAGAACTTCTGAGTGGGATATTAAGCGGTTCGCCGGTTTTATCCTGTACAATGTAAATGACATCGTTATTCCAATCAATATCTGTAAGCTTTAACGTGCAAATGTCAACTCCGCGCAGCCCTGTCTCCAATAGCAGCATGCAAATTGAGACATCTCTCTTTGATAAAGAATCTCCGGATAAAAGGCTTTTTATCGAAGAAAGTTCTTGCTCATCATAAACCTCAATAATTTTTCTTTCCCTCAGAAGATGAACGGGTACTTCTAACAAGAATTGCTTTGTATGTTCGTTGTCCAATAAAAACCGTCGCAGCCCGGACAGTGGGCCGCCTATAGTGGTGGGTCTAAAACACCCGTTCCGGTAAAGAGACATGATAAATTCCGTAACATCATTAATCTGGAGTTGATGTAAATCTATGTATCCTTTCTCCTGGCAGAATATTAGAAAGTATGCGACAATTCTCTTGTAACCGTCTATTGTGTTGGGACTTAAACCGTTTTCGCCCAAGTGACTGATGAACTTTTCTAATGTCAGACGAAAAGACGGTTCAGTTAACTTGTTTGCTGTATCCTCTATTTTCTTTTTTGACCAATCAATAATACCATTTTCCGCGAGGGATGTTAACAGCCTAACACAACGAATACGGTGCCGTTCCTTCGGCCAACTGTATTTCCCCGTTTTGGTGTTAATACCATCTCCCTGAAATGTCCAGATTACTTCGTCCGTCAGATAATCAGTACCTATCTTTTCAGCAAGTCGTTTTAAATGATTAAAGCTATTGCGATAATCTTTTATGATCTTGCTACCGAATTTTTTGTCTGACATTGCATCCAATACTGTTTGAATTAAATAATTCAATTTCATTTTCTCTTGCATAATGTTTTACCTCCATAATTATATTTTCAAATTCCATTATGAAGTATTATGCAGTAAAACACAAAAAAACTATGCCGACATTTTTCAGTGAAAGCCTTATATATACAGGTATTCACGAAATCATCGGCATAGTTTTTTTATCGGTATAAGTAGTATATATTATCCGCCGAATGTCGGCCGGATATGCAAAAAACGTAGATAAAATATCCCAATTATCATCCCATGATTTCACGCAGGATGGATACGCCTTGCCCCATTTCTCTTTGAATTCTACCAAATGGTCCAGGGCTTCATCCTCATTTACTGCCTGATACACCAGTTTCAGATCCGCCATCAGCTGCTTGATATCTTTATAGCTGACGTATCTTGTACTATAGCGTATCTGATGAATGATACAGCGTTGAATATTGGCTTCCGGATATACGGCTCCGATTGCCTCTCTGAAACCAGTTAGACCGTCTACGCAAAACAGATAAACGTCTGTAATTCCGCGGCTTTTCAGGTCATTTAACACTGAAAACCAGAACTTGCTACTTTCGTGCTCGCCAATCCAGATACCCAGAATATCTTTGATGCCATCCATGGTAATTCCGAGTGCAACATAGGCTGCCTTGTTTACATATTGATGATTTTCCTTAACCTTAAAATGAATCGCATCCATGAAAATGAAGGGATAAACGGATTCCAACGCCCGGTTTTGCCAGCTGTTCACCTCCGGCATGATCTTTTCGCTGATCTTGCTGACCAGTTCGGGTGATATCTCTACATCATACAGATTTTTGATCTGCTCAGCGATATCCCGCTGACTCATGCCGCAGGCGAAAAGAGATAATATTTTCTCTTCCATCCCATCGGCATTCCTGCTGTATTTGCCGATAATTTTAGGCTCATATTCACCATTTCTGTCTCGGGGAACCTTGACTTCAACCTCGCCAAGCTGGGTCTTGACGGTCTTTTTCGAGTATCCATTGCGGTAGTTTTTCGACAAGATTTCGCCGTCATTTTCAGACATTCTTTCGCTTTTTTCGTAACCCAATTCCATATCAAGTTCGCTTTCCATTACCTGCTGCAATGCATCCCGAAACATTTCTTTCATGGCGTTCATGATGTCGGTTGTGCTGGTAAAGTTCTGACTGTCAACATATGCCTTCATTAATTCTGCTGGTGTTTGATTTATAAAAAAATCATCCTTTCAAGTTTTAATTGTTTGTATTCCAATTATTACCTGAATGGATGACATTTAATCACTTTTACACAAAATTTTCTGGGGTCTCGGTGCTTTTTAAAATAATAAATCTTATAATAATTCCAATTCAATTACCGTATCCAGTTCATCGGGCAAATCGGAACATCCCAGCTCTACAAAAGTGTCATTAGGAAATTTTTCCGAATTCCATGGTCTTATTAATTCAAGTTCAGAGCCATCAGACAAGAGGCGCGCTTTTTTAATTTTGCCTTCTAAACCATTAAATCTGAATGAAGATACACCGCGTTCATAAATATGCGCATATAACAAATTATCATTTTGAGTATAACGACCCCATTCAGGTTTTTCTATAATAGATTTTCCGCAGCCGTAAATGCTTCCGCAGTTATTGTGCATCCATTTACCTACTTCTTCAATTATTTTTACTGATTCTTCGGGAATTTCACCCTTTGCATTTGGTCCTACATTAAGCAGCAGATTACCGCCTTTGCTTACGCATTCTGTTAGCATTCTGATTACATTCTTAGCAGTTTTATAATTTTTATCCTTTGAGCAATAGCCCCAGTGGTCGTTTAACGTCATACAAGCTTCCCATGGAACAGGTCTGCCTTTAACGTCCAGCAACCCTTCAGTTGGAATTATCTGCTCAGGCGATTCAAAATCTCCCGCGTATATAGGCATATTTTCATCAGTATAATTATTTAAAGTATTAGAATCTCCCATTAGGCGGTTATCGATTACAATATCAGGCTGAAGAGAACGTATTAAATTTACAAGCTTAGTCGCTTCCCATTTTTCACCCGTCATATCTTCATATGAAAAATCAAACCACATAACGTCAATTTTACCGTAATTGGTCAAAAGCTCTTCTACCTGATTTCTCATATATTGGGTATAGTTAGAAAAGTTATGTACAGCATCCTTAAATTTCTCATTATCGCGCATCGGATGAATTTTATCGCCATAATGAGGATAGTCGGGATGATGCCAGTCAAGAAGCGAATAATAAAAGCCGATTTTTATACCCTCGTTTCTAAAAGCGTCAACATACTCGCGTACCAAATCCCTGCCTGCTTTTGTGTTTGTAGCTTTGTATTCGGTATATTTTGAATCAAATAAACAGAATCCGTCATGATGCTTAGTGGTTAAAACCGCGTATTTCATTCCGGCATTTTTTGCGAGCTTTGCCCATTTTTTCGGTTCAAAATAAATTGGGTTAAATTCATCAAAATATTTTTGATAATCCTCGTTGCTTATGCGTTCGTAGTTTCTTACCCATTCACCCCGCGCAGGTATTGCGTAAAGTCCCCAATGAATGAACATGCCAAATCTGTCGTTTAAAAACCATTCTGTGCGTTTTTTCCTTTCCTCATAAAAGTTCATAATGATACCTCCTTAAATTTTGGTTGACAAGTATATATTATCAGTAATATAATAGAAAGTAAATGAAGATAATTGATTTAAACTTGTATAAAATTAACTTAATATTTTAGTATGAAAGGGAGAAAATCATGAACGAGTATTTCTCAAATATGTATATCTGTTATTATTACGGCAGCTTAATAAAATGTGGCAAGGATTGGTGTGATAAAAATGTTACTTGTACATACAGCAAGGCTTATTACATTTTGGACGGTGAGTGCGAAATAGAAATTGAAGGAATTAAACACAGAGGCGAAAAAGGAATATTTTATTTAATTCCACCGGGGGTTAAACATTCATTTTATCACATAAATGATAACTATATAAAAAAATACTGGATTCATTTCAATATAGAAGTAGGCGGAGAGAATTTTTTTGATATGATTAAAACTCCTTATTCTTTTAATATAGGTATAAATAAAACAATAATCAAACTGTATAAAGATATACTGAAATATGCCAATAATAACAGTTTAAGCGGAATGCTCAAATTAAAAGCGGCTATTTTGGATTTAGTAGCGGAATATATTTCTTTGACTAATTCCAATGAAATTATTTATTCTTCTGAAAATTCATTAAATACCAGTAAAGTTATAAAATACATAAATTCTAATTTAAATACGGCAATTTCTGTAAACGAGCTTGCCCAGATACTTCATTTACACCCGAATTATTTTATACGGTTTTTTAAAAAACAAACAGGAATGTCACCAATGAAATATGTAAATAGGCTTCGTATGGAACGTGCAAAATCCATGCTTGAAAATACCGATCTTACCATTGTTAAAATAATGGAGGAGATTGGATTTGATGATATAAGTCATTTTTCGAATTATTTTAAGCAGTATACAGGTTATTCACCAAAAAAGTTTAGGAAAATGTATAAATAACTTGACATTCGACTGGGAAAGTTTTATAATAAGTATAGTGTTATGGGGGTGTGGCTCAGTTGGGAGAGCGCTTGCTTCGCATGTAAGAGGTCAGGGGTTCGATTCCCCTCATCTCCACCATACATAAATCTACACTTTTCGAAATGGAGGGTGTAGATTTTTTATAAATAAAATTTGACTTATTGAAAATATCTTGTTATAATATATGTAATATAGAGGGATAATTGTACAAAAGCTGGCACGTCTCCAATAACAAAACGACAAGTAAAACGAATGAACCGTCTTATATTCCCTTATCTTGAAAGGAGCTTATATATGACAAAAGTATTAAGTGTAATGTTAACAATGGTTATGATAATAGTAACGCTTCCAGTTATAAAAGTTAGCGCAGTAGAACTATGGATGTGGCCATTAGATACTTATTTGCTTATTGGTGATGGATATGGATGCACTTGTTCAACTCATAAAGGTAATCACAGGGGATTAGACATTGTAGCCCTAAGCGGCACTCCCATTAAAGCAGCTCAAAAAGGCATTGTAGAGAGAGCAACATACGGAACGGCAGAAGGAAATTATGTGTTAATTAGGCATGATAATAATAATGGTCTTTATTCAGCATACAAGCATATGAATGAATACATTGTAAGTGTTGGCAGTAGCGTGTCTCAGGGACAGATATTAGGATATGTTGGGTCAACGGGACAATCAACAGGTGCTCATCTTCACTTTGAAATGGGAACCGGAGCATATTATAGTACTACAATTAACCCTTTAAGTAACCCATATGCATACATAGATCCCTATAATCCAAATCATGGAACAGGTCAACATACATATTCATACTATTACGAAGCCACACATCCGCATCGGGAGTACAAAGCATGTAGTTGTGGAGATTGGGCTTTTACGGGAGAAAATAATTACGAAATCGGTTATGAAAATGCTCACTCTCACCGAATGTATTATATTTGTCCCGTTGCATGCCCATACGACCACACTTACACTGGCGAAAATAACTACCAGATTGAATATGAAGTGGTACACCCACATCGAAAATATTATGTCTGTCCCGTTGCATGCCCGTTCGACCACACTTTCACTGGCGAAAATAACTACCAGATTGAATATGAAGTGGTACACCCACATCGAAAATATTATGTCTGTCCCGTTGCATGCCCGTTCGATCATTCTTTTACAGGCGATACAACAACGATATCCACCTGTTCTCAATGTATCACTCCTGGTAAACCTGTATTAAAAGGGATATCTTCTACATATTGCTTCGATGATCCTACCGTATTCCAGTGGGATAGTACTGTAAACACCACACACTATAATATTTATATAGCCGTTAAAAATTTATATGGCGAATATACGTATTATGAAGATGTTATTTATGCAACAAATGGTATGACCCGAAAATTTTCACTAGGTGAATACCGAGTATTTCTGCAATCAACAAATTCAAATGCGAGGACAGACGATGGCTCCACATGGCGGTTTACAAATTCGGATTATGTATATTTTATTGTGGAATTGGAAGATCCGTCAACAGACACCGAAGCAACACTAAGTAGGAACTGCTGCAATTTCAAAATCAATATAATAAAGCCGCCCACTTCAGGCACTATTTTTATGGCTTTATATAATGGTAAGAAGCTTGTCGGAACAGCGCAAACGTCATGCACAATGTCAACCACAACCTTGGATGTTGACGTATTGTTTAGTGAAGCACCTGATAAGGCGAAGGTGTTCATTTGGGATAGCGTGGAGGGAATGCAATCGCTCTCAAAGGTTGAAACAATAACTCTAAGTGACAGTTAGCGTTCCTGTTTCGCAACATTTTCAAATTGCATCTATTTCGTTCGCCTCATCCATATGTAAAGAGAACGAGAACGCTTATGTTATTGACTTCTTTGTTTGAATTTATAGACAGCTTTCAAACAGGTTTAAAAGCTGTCGTTTTACGATGGCTTTTTATATATGAAAGGATTTATTTTAAATGCTTAATATTATATTGCTTGGGCTTGTAAGCTTCTTTTCAGATATAAGCTCAGAAATGGTGTATCCTTTAATACCACTGTATCTTACCTCCGCATTTGGAGCGACTCCGGCTATGATCGGCATAATTGAGGGCATTGCGGAAAGCCTTGCCGGTTTGCTTAAGGTTTTCAGCGGGTATGTAACTGATAAGCATTATAATAAAAAGCCTGTCGCTTTTATAGGATATGCAACAGGACTGATTTATAAAATTGTGCTTCTTGCGGCTTCATCTTGGGCAGGAATTTTGATAGCCAGAGTTATAGACCGTATCGGAAAGGGTATCCGAACAGCTCCAAGAGATGTTCTGGTCGCTGAAAGCGCAGATAAATCTTGTATGGGAAAGGCTTTCGGTATTCATAAGGCGCTTGATATGGCAGGCTCAGCAATCGGAATTTTTTTGGCTTATCTGTTAATTGCAAATGCTGGAGGCTGTTATAATTATAAAAGGATATTTATAATTTCCATGCTTCCGGCGATTATAGGACTTATAATAATTCTTTTAGTAAAAGAGAAAAAACATACTGAAACAAAATCACGGAAAGAACCCTTCTGGAATCATATAAAGGAACTAAATGGTAATTTAAAATTATATCTTTTGGTTGCTTTTATTTTTACGTTGGGTAATTCGTCAAACACATTTTTACTTTTAAAGGCTAAAAATGTTGGATTTACTGATACAAATGTAGTTCTGCTTTATTTGGTGTATAATTTAACAGCGGCATTTTTGTCAGTACCGTTTGGCAGACTATCTGACAAAATCGGCAGAAAAAAGCTTTTAGCAGGAGGCTATTTAACATTTACAGCAGTGTATTTAGGTTTTGCGTTTGCTCAAAACTCCGCTGAAATAATTGCTATATTTATAATTTATGGTTTTTATACCGCGATGACATCGGGAGTTGAAAGAGCTTTTATAGCGGAAATCGCGCCTGCGGAGCTTAAAGGTACAATGCTCGGGGTACATTCCATGCTTGTAGGAACAGCGCTGCTGCCGGCAAGTGTAATTGCGGGTTTTTTATGGCACTTTTTCGGAGCTTTTGCACCATTTGCCTTTGGCGCAAGCCTTTCTTTAATTGCAGCTTTAATTCTGATTTTTCTTTTAAACAGAAAATACACATAAAATAACTCGATTATTTTTCATAAATCGGGTAAAATAAGATAGGGGAGAATGAATTAGATTTACTGCCCCAAATTTCAGGAGGCAATATGAAAGTTTTTTTTAATGTTGACGGAATGTCATGCTCGCACTGCGCTATGTCGATTGAATCAAGCGTAAGCAAGCTTGAAGGCGTATCCTCTGTTAAAGTGGATTTGGAAGCTGAAAGTGTAGCGGTTGATTTTGACGCTCAGATGGTTTCTGAAGAAAGCATTAAGTCCACTATTGAAGATCAGGGCTATGAAATAGTATAATCATTATAATAAAAATCTCACATTTTTGCGAGATTTTTATTATTTTAATAGTCAAAATAAACGAATTTTATACAAAATATTATTATTTGTTGACATAAATCTATTTATATGTTAGAATAAATGGTACGATTTTAAAACGGAGGATGAGATTTTACATGGGAGTAATTTTTGAAAATGTCAGCAATATTACAATACCTCATATTGTAATGTGGCTAATCGGAGCCTTGCTTATTTGGCTCGCGATAAAAAAGGATATGGAGCCGGCGCTCTTACTGCCTATAGGATTTGGGGCAATTTTGGTAAATCTGCCGCTGTCCGGCGCGGTTACGCAAATATATGAAGGCGCTGAGGAAATAGGGGTAATTGATATACTGTTTAATTCCGGTATTGCAAATGAGCTGTTTCCGCTGCTTTTATTTATTGGAATCGGCGCTATGATAGATTTCGGCCCGCTGCTTACTAACCCTAAAATGCTTTTATTCGGCGCAGCGGCACAGTTTGGAATATTCTTTACTTTCAGCATAGCTTCGTTATTAGGCTTTGAAATTAAAGATGCAGCATCTATAGCTATTATTGGCGCGGCCGACGGCCCTACTTCAATATTTGTAGCGAACTTTTTCAGTTCTAAATATATAGGCGCAATTGTAGTTGCGGCTTATTCATATATGGCGCTTGTGCCGATTGTTCAGCCGGTTGTAATAAGGGCAATTACAACAAGGAAAGAACGGCTGATCAGAATGCCTTACAAACAGAATTCTATATCACAGACAACAAAAATATTATTTCCTATAATAACAACAGTGCTTGCAGGCTTAATTGCTCCGCGAAGTGTTGCTCTTATAGGTTTTCTGATGTTCGGTAACCTTATCCGCGAATGCGGCGCTTTAAAGCAGTTATCCGAAAGTGCGCAGAAAGAGCTGGCAAACCTGATTACACTTTTATTAGGTATTACAATTGCGGCAAAAATGCAGGCTTCAATGTTTTTAAATATGCAAACCCTTATGATTATGGGTTTAGGGCTTGTAGCGTTTATATTTGATACTGTAGGCGGAGTTTTCTTTGCGAAATTCCTCAATTTATTCTCTAAAAACAAAATCAATCCAATGGTTGGCGCGGCCGGAATTTCTGCGTTTCCGATGTCCGCAAGAGTAATTAATAAAATGGGATTAAAAGAAGATAATCAAAACTTTTTGCTTATGCATGCGGTCGGCGCGAATGTTGCGGGTCAGATTGCTTCTGTTATAGCCGGCGGTATGATTATCAGCCTGTTGTCATATTTACGATAAGATTAAGGAGGTATACTTATGAATATCAGCGCTTTTTTAGGCACGCTCCCTATAATGATGTACGGTATGGGCGGAATATTTATTGTAATTGTTGTTATTTACTTTTTCGTTTGGCTTCTGTGCAAGGTTTTCCCTGCTAAACAATAATGTTATAAAAGTTTTGACCACCGACTTTTAAGCTAGCCGGTGGTCATTTTAATTTGATTAATTTTTATTATTTTTTGATTTAGGTTCATTTTTTGAATTTTCTGTTTTTTCAGGCTTTTTATTTTTGTTATTATTTTTTTCGCCATTATCAACAGGCTGCCCGTTATCATCGCTGATTTTTGTTTCATTCATAGTTTGTTTCTCGTTGCTGTTTGAATTATTTGATTCGTCCGTTTTATTATTATTTTTTTGATTATCATCCGATTTTTCATCTTTGCTGTTATTCGGATTGTCATAAGACCTTTCGGCTTTGTTTTCATTCTTTTGATTATCATCCGATTTTTCGGCTTTGCTATTATCCGATTTGTTATCAGGCTTTTCGGTTTTTCTTTCAATGTTCGGATTTTTGCCTCTGTCATCTGAATTATTGTTTGTATCCTGTGTAACGGAAGACGCTTCTTCATTTTTTTTCGATTCTTTTTCTTTGATTTTATTTTTGATTCTCACTGTTGAGGTGCTAGACAGCGCAGCCTTATTTTCATATATATCGCCGCCGTTAAAATTAGTATATTCATTTAATACATTCGCTCTGCCGATTGAAATATCAAGCTCATTTGAAAGCTGCAATATATTTTCATCTGATTTTTCAATATTAATATTAATTGAATCATATTTTTCTTTCTTTTTCTCGATTTTTTCAATAGTTGTATCATTAATATTTACCAAATCAATTAAAACCTCATTATTTTGTTCGTTTAAATATCCAAGCCGCTTTGAAGCTTCTATTAATTTTTCTATTCCGTTATCAAGCGGAAGATTTTTTATATTATCATTTTCTAAAACTAATTTACCTTCGTCATTAAAGCTTTTTGACGCTATAATTCTGTTAAAGCGATTACAGGTTAGCTGAATACTGGGGTTAATATCAACGCTTGCATAGCTGTCAGGCGTATAATATAACGAATATCCCGAAAATGAGGACAAAAACAATATTACAAAGCACGCAGCGGCAGATATAAAGGCAGCTGTATTTCTTTTTTTAATAGAAAGCTTTTGCCCAATATTATATTTTCTATTAATTACTTTTGTAAATTCGCCTTCATCATTAAGCATTATAGCATAAAATCCGGCATTATCTACTATAACTCCATTCATATAGTTGCCTCCTTAACTCCATTAAAATAACCCGCAAGCCCGCTGAAATCACCGTTTAAAATTATTACTGCCGTAATAATGTATTTTCTGTGTCTTTCAAGAATCTTTCTTTGAATATCTAAATTATCCGTTATTTGTTTAATAGGTAACGTATAATGCTTCATCAATTCAGAAATTAAACCCGGATTTCGAATTATATAGTTTATTGCCTTAAAACATGCAAGCTTCGTTTTTTTAGCCTTAGGCGTATCCTTTGATAAATCGACAAATGAGATATTAAAACGCCGCAATTCATGCTGCAATGCTTCAACCTCATATTTTATATCATTATCGCGGCTATCTTCAATATCAAACTCAATTTCCTTTCCGTCTTTATCTGTTTGAGAAAGAGAGCTTATCGGCATAACATGAGCCGATTTATATTCCTTGCGAATATAATCAATTACCCTGTTTTTTATCATTAATGAAGCAAATGATAGAAAATTACCTTTATCATTATCATATTTTTGTATAGCTTCATTAAACGCAACCATAGCTATTGACATTTCATCATCATGCTCTGTCACATATCTTCCGGCAGATTTATTTGCGCAGGTTGCGATAAAATTATGATATTCACCTATAAGCTGGCTGCAGGCTTCACGATCTGCCTGAGCCTTTTGCACTTTTTCAGCTAAGTCCATATGTATCACTCGTTTTCTTTTTAGGATATCTTAATTATATACTATTTTTAAGCTAATTTCAATAATAATATTTTCCTAAAATAATGGCGGCTGGCAAAGCCGGCCGCCATATGTATAATCAGTCAATTACGATAGTTTGGCTGTCCTGATCCCAATCTACAGTTAAACCGAGTGATTCGGAAATAAATCTTATGGGAACAATTGTACGTCCCTTTCTAGTTGTAGGAGCAACCTCGAGTTCAATAGCTTCACCGTTAACAGTAGCTGTTTTATTGTCAAGCTGCATTGTTATTACATTAGTATCCTTTGTTATTGTAATAGTTTGTGTTTCTTCATTCCAATCCACTGTTGCGCCTAAGGTTTCGGAAATTGCTCTAACCGGTACGAGAGTTCTTTCATTTTCAATAACAGGTTCTACGCCATCGTATTTTTCATAATCAACAACTAAGCCTTTTATAAATGTACCGATTGATAAATCCTTTAATTCTTTTTTAACTTTCGCAATTTGAGCTAAGATTTCTTTTTTGGTTGCTGTGTCAGCATCCTTGAAAAGTTTTTTTAAATCCTTAACAAAAGCTTTTGCTTCAATTTTTGCTTCAGCGCGGGCTTTTTTGTGATTTTCAAGCGCATCCTTTGCAACCTTTGATTTTTCAACCTTTACTTCTTCGCCGTCCTCAACTGTGCCTTCTTCAGTAGTGCCTTCGTCAGTTTTGTCTTCCTCTACTGTACCTTCTTCTTCAGTGTCTTCATCAGTTTTGTCTTCTTCGACTGTGCCTTCATCAACTGTGTCTACATCAGTTGTGTCTTCAACGATTTTGGTTTCGTCGGTTTTAGTTTCATCAGTTGCAGCAGTTACCTTAGTATTAGTCGAACTCACTAATGCTTTATCGGATTCTGCAAATACGCCAATGCTTGATAAGCACATTGCCATTACTAATAATGCGAAAATAATTTTTTTGTACATGAAATCAACTTCCTTTCATTTTTGTATATTATAGTATACGAAAATTATATTATAAAAAATGGGGTAGAAAAAATATTTTTTTTATTGACAATTATTTGCGGTTATACTATAATTAGAAAATAGGGTGGTGACTTAATGAAAAGGTTCAGGTTTCTTATTATATTCGGGATTATTGCGGCTTTAGTATTTGTTTCATTGAATGCGAATATTGCGGAAATAAAAACAATATATATAACCGAAGTTTCACAGAATAACGGATATATTGAAATAAGCGGCAAGTTTAATAATTTTTATCATTTATTCAAAGGCTATAAATATAAAACAGAAGAAGATAAGCTTTATATTTCCGTTTATTCTTCCTTTGGTTTTATCGGAAATAAAAATATCAGTGTAAAAATAAAAGATAACGGAAATTATTCAAAAGTTTATTTATCTGACGGGAATGATAAAAGAGTTATACATAGTATAAAATAGTAATATTAAAAAAAGGGGGAGAGCTAGCCGCTCTCCCAAAAAGAGGAAAATGGGATTGTAATACCGCTTTGCATTAAAATTATTGCACCTCTATGCAATATTTGCGGAGCGGTATTATTTATGTAAATCAGCAAAAAACTGATATTACGCTTTTGAATAAACAACATTGCCGGCTTTAATTGTCATTAATACCTCCATGTTTTTATCGGTAACCGCTATATCCGCGGTTTTTCCTGTTGAAATGCTGCCGATACGGTTATCTATTTTAACAACCTTCGCCGGATTTATTGTTGCCATTTTAAATGCTTCATTCATCGGAATTCCAAAATCTACAGCCTTTTTTGTCATTTGCATAAGGTTGTTTGTGCTGCCTGCAATAGCTCCGTAGCTTGTTCTCGCCACACCGTCTTTTACAGTAATTTCAAATCCACCCAGGGTATATATGCCGTCGCTAAGCCCGGTTGCTGCCATGCTGTCCGAAATAAGCACCATTCGGTTATCACCCAGAATTTTATATAAAAGTTTTATAATTGAAGGGTGCAGATGAATTCCGTCACATATTACCTCGCAGGTAATATTGTCATTTGACAGCGCCGCGCCCAAAAGACCGGGCTCACGATGATTTAAGCCGTTCATGGCGTTAAATGTATGGGTGAGGTTTGCGGCTCCTGCTTTAAAGCCGAGTATTGCCTGGCTGTAATCCGCGGAGGAATGCCCGGCGGAAACAGTTATATTATATTTGCTTTTAATCTCTTTAATAAATTCAAGATTACCCGGAATTTCAGGCGCCACAGTGGTAATTTTAATTTTATTTTCAGACGCTTCCATAAATTTATCAAATTCATTGATATCACCCGGACGAATGGTATCCTCATTGTGCGCGCCTCGTTTTGATTTGTCAAGATAAGGCCCTTCAAGGTTAATGCCTTCAACCCGCGTATCTTCTCCGAGTTTTTCAAGCGTATATATTATATTATCATAGCTTTCGCTTACAGTTGACGGAAAGAACGTAGTAACGCCGAAGCTGAATAAATATTTCTGCCATTTACCGAAATCAAATTTACGATTCATTGTATCTGTGCCTACAGCTCCGTGAGTGTGTATGTCTATAAGGCCGGGGATAATATATTTATCCGTAAAATCAATTTCTTCCTCAGATGAATTTATTTCACCGATATTTGAAATTTTATCGCCTTTAATTTCAATGTCGGTTTTATGAAATTTAAAATCATCAGTCAGTACATAAGCGTTCTTAAGTAACATTAAATCATCCTCATTTATTCTGATAATATTCGATAGTTTCTTTAAGGCCTTCCGCTAAGCCATATTTATATTTCCAGCTGAGAATTTCAGCGGCTTTAGTATTATCCAGATAGCTGTGGTCAATATCGCCGACTCTGGCAGGCGCATACTGAGCTGAAATATTAAAGTTGCCGATAAGCTTCATAGTCTGATAAATTTCATTCACTGTTGTCGGCAAATTAGTCGAAACGTTAATTATTTCCCTGTTGCCTTTATCAATAGCCGCAAGATTCGCGCCGGCTATATCCTTTACATAAACAAAATCGCGTGTCTGCTCTCCGTCGCCGAAGATTTTAGGATTTGTGCCTGAAATAAATTTATCTGTGAATATAGATACAACTCCGCCTTCTCCTTTGGGGTCCTGACGAGGTCCGAATACATTCGCGTATCGAAGAATGGTATATTCAAATCCGTGAATCTGTGAATAAACACTTATATAATGCTCCGGCGTATGTTTTGAAATGCCGTAATAAGACATCGGAGCAACCTTATGGTTCTCATCAACGGGCAAATACTCCGGATTACCGTAAACAGCGGCAGATGACGCATAAATTATTTTTTTCACATTGTATTTTGCCGCCATTGTCAAAACATTAATTGTACCCAAAATATTTGTTTGAGCGTCAAACATGGTTTCTCTTATGGATTTTTGTATATCTATCTGCGCCGCTTCGTGATATACTATTTCCGGCACGAATTTACGGAAAATCTCCTCAAACTCAGGGGTAAGTATATCAACATTATAAAACTGCGCATTTTTATTAAAATTATCTAAATTTCCGGTTGAAAGGTTGTCTGCAACAGCAACCTCATGTCCGGCTGCAATCAGAGCGTCGGTAATATGCGAACCGATAAATCCGCAGCCGCCTGTAACAAGTACTTTCATTATATTTTCATTTCCTTTCTTTATAAACCTAATAAATCCTGCATTTCTTTTGCAGCCTGATTTGCCTCTTTTTCAGTCGGCATTTCACAGAATATGCGTATCAGAGGTTCTGTACCCGAAAAACGTGCGATAATCCATCCGCCGTTTTTAAAATAAACCTTAACGCCGTCTCTGTAGCTTACTTTATCAACTACAGCAGTAAAATCGGGAAGCTTTTTCTCTTTAAACAGCATTGTTTCAAAAGTGCGTTTTTTCTCTGCGGAAAACTTAAAGTCACATTCAGTCATTATCATATAACCATATTTATCATAAATCATCTTTAAAATAGACGACAGGCTTTGCTCGGTAACGCACATCATTTCAACCAGTAAAGAAGCCGCAAATATACCGTCCTTGCCACGTATATGACCTTTTATTGTAAGACCTCCGCTGGATTCTCCGCCGATTATAGCGTTTGTTTCCTCCATTTTAGAGCTGATATGCTTAAAACCTACAGGAACCTCATGGCATACCTGCCCGTAATCCGACGCTATTTTGTCAAGAACGTGCGTTGTCGCAAGGTTGCGGACAACATCGCCTCTCCAGCCTTTATATTTGAGCAGATAGTAATATAGAAGAATCATAATTTCATTCGGATGAATAAAACGTCCGTTTTCGTCTATAATGCCGATACGGTCAGCGTCTCCGTCGGTAGCAATACCAATGTCATAATGCTCATGCGTAACCAAATCCGCAAGCCTTGTTAAAGTAGCCGCAGAAGGGGAGGGCAGCCTGCCGCCGAATAAGGTATCATGCCTGTCGTTTATTATATCCACTTCGCAGCGCGCTGTTAAAAGTATAGTTTGAAGCGAGGTTTTAGATACGCCGAACATTGGATCAAGCAATATTTTAAGCCTTTTATTTCTTATGCTCCCCAAATCAATCATGCTTAATATGCTGTCAATATAATCGTTAAAAGGCTCTATTATTTTGATTTTTTCTTCTTGTACAGCCTGGTCAAAATCATCAAGACTTTTAATTTCCGTAACCTTTTCAGCCACTGCTTCAATTTCGCCGGTAACGGTTTCGTCCGCGTCTCTTCCACCTTCGGTAAATACCTTTATACCATTATATTGTGCTGGATTATGGCTGGCTGTTACAGCCATGCCGTATTTGCAGTTTAATTCCTTAACAGCGTACATAATAAGGGGAGTAGGCGCGTTTTTAGGAATATATAAAGGTGTAATTCCATTTGCGGCAAAAACCTCCGCAGCCCACATAGCGCCTATATCCGACATGAATCTCCGGTCAAAGCCTATTACAATTTCGTATGTTTTTTCGCGAGTCATTTTATCAGACAATGCCTGCGCCAAAAGCTGAATATTTGTTTTTGTAAATTCATCGGCAATTATAGCGCGCCATCCGCCTGTTCCAAATTTAATCATAAAAATCTCCATTCTGCCAAATATAACGGCAATGTTTTATCTTTCATTTATCAGAATTTTTTCGCATAGTTCTAAATCCTCGGGAGTGTTTACCCCTAAGATTTCATTGCTGTCATAAAGCACAAAGGAAGCTACCCTTTTTCCTTCGCTGATGAGTATTTTAGGTATATCGGTAAGATAGTATTCTCCCTGCGCATTATTATTTTTTATTTTATTTAAATTGTTGAATAAGACAGGGGCTTTGAAAACGTAAACTCCTACATTAAGCTCTTTTATGGCTTTTTGCTGCTCGTTGCAGTCTTTTTCCTCAATAATATCTATAATTTCATTGTTTTCACGGATTATTCTTCCGTAAGCAAGCTTATCATCAGAAACCGCTGTTAAAATAGTGCAGTCCGCGCCGCTTCTCTCATGCTCCTCTAAAAGTTTTTTATAGGTTTCCTCTTTAAACAAAGGCATATCGCCGTATAATATAATAACGTCGCCTGTATATCCTTCAAATTCCTTTGCTGTCATTTGAACAGCATGGCCGGTGCCTTTTTGTTCCTCCTGAATCGCATAGATATATTCATTGCCAAGCGCGTCTATAACCATTTCTTTTTTATAGCCGGCAACAATAACAGTATCTTTTTTAGGTATAAAGCTTATATTATCCAAAACATAGCTGATAAGCGCCCTGCCGTTTGCCTGCCTTAATACCTTAGGCGCGTTAAATTTTTCGGATAAAAGCCTTTTTCCTTTTCCTGCCGCAAGCACTATTGCTTTCATATGTAAATCTCCTTTATATTTTTATGATTTTATCTGTACGAACACCCGTATCCTGCGATAATATCTGCCCGGGATAGCCCAATTCTTTTACCTTTTCAATTATCTTATCCGCATCCTTTGTATGCGCGTATACATAAAGGCACCCGCCTCCGCCCGAACCGTTAACCTTTCCGCCGAGTCCGCCATTTGAAAGAGCTGTATCCATAATCTTTTCGATAGTGGGAGTTGATATATTCAGTCCGTCGCGAAGATTTTTGTGATGCTCGTATATAAGCCCGCCAAGCTTTTCAGGCGGCACGCTGCCTTGTTCAAAAAGCAAAAGCGCTTCTTTAATAATTTTAAAATTATTGATATTTGCGATTAATTTTCTTTGATGGAAATCATCCAGCTTTGAAATATATTCCATATTGTTTTCATTATCTATAAAATCCTGCAAACCGCATATTCCAAATTTTTTCATAGTGTCCAAGGCTTCTAAGGTTGGTATTTTAGAATCAGCCAAAACCTTAGTGGTGTTTTTTTGCTGAAGCGAGTCAAACAAAATAAAACAGCCTGAGGTGCTGGCGTTCAGCTTGCGCGCAATAGTCTGCCCGTTCGGGAATTTGAGGTGAACAAGCCCTCCTAAAGCTGATGTATAATGATCCATCATACCTCCGGGCTCGTTAAATTCCGTTACTTCGGCATGAAATGCCAAAAGCGCGATTGTTTCAGGTTTATCTTTGTCAGGATGTCCGATTCCTTCAAGCAGAGCTTTAATAAGAGCAACTATCATTGTGCTGGAGGAACACATTCCTTTGCCTATAGGAATTGTCGAATCCATTACAATATCAAAACCGCTGTCAAATTCGTATCCGTTTTTCAAAAGTATGTTAACGCTGCTTTTCAGATAATCTCTGTTATTTTCGTATATAATTGGGCTTGACAGGTCAATTTTGTATTGCTGATAAAGTTTATTCGGATTTTCATCGCCAAGCGCGCTTAATTTTTCATCCCTGATTCTAATAATTATTAATTTATCATCACGTTTTTGAATTGATGCGGAAAACCTTAAATTTATCGCTACAGCCACAACCTCAAGCCCAAGATAATCCTGATGTTCACCAAATAAGCATAATCTTGACGGTGTGGATACATAATGTTTAAGCATTATGGGTACCAATCCTTTCTTTTTTTCATCTTATATAATATATTACACTAATTTTTTAATATTGTATTTATAAAAATCTTTACAAAGTTTGTACTTTTATTGTATAATATAATTAATTGCATGATATTTTTAATATTATGTGTTAATAATTTAAGTAAAGGGAGGTGCCTATATGCTTGACAATTTAACCCCGATAAGCTTTTCTGGGTACGGGCATGTTGTGCTGGGCGGGCTTGACACAGCAATGAAAAATTTGGGTTTCTATTTTATAAAACAACGTGATATTTACGAAAAGCAGGTTGAAGGGCTATATATAAACAAAGATAATTTTACTATTATTGATATATTTGAAGGCACAGCTGTATTATATATCGGAGATACTCCAAACTCACTGTGCACGTTTTTGCTTGATAAGACTATTGTGATATCCAAAAATGTATACTTTTATGTGGCTCCGCTTTTAAACCGCGCGACAATATCAATTTCAACTAACGGAAAATGGCCAGATTATATTGTGATTCCTAAGGCTCAAAGACCTATAGGTATTAATCCGAATATAAATATTAATCATATTTACACGCTTTTATATCATGAAAAAGAATTAGGTTTTCATTTTAAAGGCGAGCAGCATAATTTTTGGGAGATTACATATGTCGACAAAGGCAATATGTATAACGTTACTGGTGATCATATAAAAACCGAGTTTAATTTAAAACAGGGAAATATAATGCTGTTTACGCCGAATCAATGGCATTCTCAGTATGCGGATGAGAATGTTTCGGTTTGTTATATTACGATAGGCTTTGAAATGGATTATGCGAATACGGAAATTCTTGAGAATTGTGTTTTTGAATCGGACGCCGAAATAAAAAAGCTGCTCGAAAAAATAGTTATGGAAAATGAAAACCAGAATATATACAGCAACGACCTCATTTTATGCTATTTGAAAGAAATTATAGTACACCTCATACGTTCCAAAAAATTTGAAACAATACTTAAAAAGGCGGATACTGCTTCAAAAAGCTATATTGAAAACGACATCACCGTTTATGTTAGGGAATATATTAAAAAAAACATACACAATAAATTAAGCGTAAGCGACATTGCAAAAAGCATACCTATCAATTCATCCTACCTGTCGACTTTATTTAAACATAATACGGGTATTACTTTAATAGAATATATCGGAAGACAAAAGCTTGACAAAGCTAAAGATTATATCCGTTCGGGCAGGTATACGTTCACGCAGATTTCCGAAATGCTGTCGTTTAATTCCGTACACTATTTTTCAAAACTATTTAAAAAGCAATTCGGAATAACGCCAAGCGAATATTCAAACGCCGTTAAAAAATAATTATTTTATTTCTATTGACCTGAATATAAATTAATAGTATAATATATACATCAAATAAAAAGTGAGGCGATAGTTTGAAAAGTTTATTTATATGGCTTGAAACAATTACAAAAAAACTTACCTTCTGGGATATAGGCGCGGTTAAAGTAATGGCTTTAATATTCGGTTTTATTATTGGATTATTTACACCTAAAACTTACAGAAAATTTGCGCTTGCCGCGACATTGCCGATTTTTATAATATTATTACCGCTGTTTATTTATAAAGTTTTTGTCCTTTCAAATGAAAATGATTGATATAGAGGTGTAACAAATGAATAATATTGGGTTTCCCGGATTAGGTCTTGATTTTAATATAAACCGCGTAGCGTTCAGCTTGTTTGGTAAGGAAATATACTGGTATGGTATAATAATTGTAGTTGCCATGCTTGCGGGTTTATTTTACGCAACTAAGGAATCAAAAAGAATTGGTCTGCCTGATGATACTTTTTCGGATTTGATTTTATTCGGCGCGCTGCCCGCAATTATCTGCGCGCGTTTATATTATGTTGCCTTTAAATGGGGTGACTTTTCGTCGAATCCTTTGAGTGTTTTATATATCTGGGAAGGCGGCATTGCGATTTACGGAGGTATTATCGGCGCGTTTGTTACAGTTTTCATTTATTGCAAGGTCAAAAAAATCCGTTTTATGAAGATCGCCGATATCGGCGCTTTATCATTTCTAATAGGTCAGGCAATAGGCAGATGGGGTAATTTTATAAACGTTGAGGCTTACGGGACCGAAACAACCTTGCCCTGGAAAATGAAAATTTCTCAGAATATGTTTGTTCATCCTACTTTTTTATATGAATCCCTTTGGAATCTTTTAGGGTTTATTATTTTATTTTCTATAAGAAAGAAAAAACCGTTCACCGGATTTTTATTCTGGGCTTATCTTTTATGGTACGGCCTAGGCAGAGCGTGGATTGAAGGGCTCCGCACGGACAGCCTTATGCTTGGCAATGTAAGAATATCTCAGCTTATCGCCGGTATTTGCATTATCGTGTCGGTTTTTGTAATAATTTTCAAATGGAAAAGCGAAGAAGATTTAGATAACGCTTATAAAGAAGAACCTGTTACAACAGAAGAAACAATATCTGAAAATAAAACCGAAAAAGAGGAAGAATAATAACAACGGCGGTAAACCTCTGTTGTTATTAACGGAGGTTAAATATGGCTTATGTAAAGGCAAAAACAGACAGTGATGTTGAGCTATCGTCTGTATTTGTAGATAAATATATGTTAAATGCCGATGGCAATTTTGTAAAGGTATATATTTTGGGTTTAAGGCAGTGCGGCAACGAAAAGCATATGAATAATAAGGAAATCGCAAACGCGCTGCAGCTGCTTGAATCCGATGTTATAAAGGCATGGCATTATTGGGAGCGTATGGGCGCTGTTAAGATAATAACTAAACCCGACGGGGAATTTAATGTGGAATTTCAGGATTTAAACGCAAGGTCAGCTCCTGCGGAATACACAAGCACTAAACCGGTATACACTCCGGATGAAATATATACATATGTTTCAGGCAGCAAAGAACTGAAAGAAATGTTTACAATGTCCGAACGCATACTAAGTAAGCCGCTTAGCTCAACAGATATTATTGTTTTATACAGTTTGTATGATTATTACAGGCTTCCTATGGATGTTATTCCGCTCCTTTTGACCTATTGCATTAAAAACGGCAAAAAAAGCATGAGGCAAATTGAAAAGATTGCGCAAACATGGGTTGACAGAGAAATTAACACTGCGCATAAAGCGGAAGTATATCTTAAACGCGCGGAAGAATATAACAGCCAGATAAACAACTTAAAAAAAGCAATGGGAATTTACGACCGTAAGTTTACGCCTACGGAATTAAATTATGTAAACAATTGGCTTGAAAACATGTACATATCCGTCGAATTAATAGCGTTTGCTTTTGATATCGCTGTTGTAAACACAGGGAAATTATCGGTGCAGTATATGAATACAATCCTGCAGGACTGGTATTCAAAAGGAATTAAAACTCCTGCTCAGGCAAATGAATACAGGCGTGATTTTAAAAAGAAAAATGAAAAGGCGGATTCGGGCGGCGGAAATGTAAAGCCAACAAAATTCAGCAACTTCAAGCAGCCGAAATTTGATTTTAAAGCAATTGAGGCGCGCGCTTTAGGAAAACACAAAGGAAGTGACCTGTAATGATATATAACAAATCTATTTATGAACCGGTTGAAAGCAAATATTCCTCAAAACGTATGCGCAACCGCCGAGAAATAGATAATCGCCGCGAGGAAATTTACGCTAAAATTCCACGCGTTAAAGAGATTGAAGCAGAAATAGAAAAAACAGGTTTGAAATTGGTACAAATAGCTTTAAACAGCGCCCAAAACGCCGAGGCGGCAGTGGGGGCGGCTGAAGCTCATAATAAAGCCCTGATAAAAGAAAAAAAGGAGCTTTTGGAAAAAGCCGGCTATACGCAGGATTATATGAAAAATGTGTATGATTGCCCAAAATGTATGGACACAGGCTATATTGACGGTGTAATTTGTTCGTGCTTCAGAAAGGAACTTATAAAAGAGGCCTGCAAACGCTCAAATTTAGCTCCGGCATTATATAACTGCACCTTTGATAAGTTTAATATTTCGTATTATCAGAACAGAAAAGATGAAGAAGGGGAAAATCCGAGAAAGCAGATTACTTATATTTTAGATTGCTGTTATAATTTTATGAATAATTTTAATAGGGGAGGCAATAAAAATTTATTGTTTTACGGCAGTACAGGTTTAGGAAAAACCTTCTTAACAGCGGCTATCGCTTCGCAGCTGATTGAAAAGGGTTATACCATAATGTATTATACAGCAAAGCAATTATTTGAAATGCTTACAGAAAACGCGTTTAAATCTTCAATGCAGGAGGAGTCAAGATGGGCGTATGATGTGGATTTGCTCATTATAGACGATTTGGGCAGCGAACATATTACAAGCTATACGGTAGCGTCGTTTTTTGATATTTTAAATGTGCGTATGATGGCAGGAAAACAGATTATTATTAATACAAATCTGGATATTGACGGTTTAAGCACTGTATATTCGGCAAGGATATTTTCAAGACTTACGGAATTTGAAATTTTAAAATTTATAGGTGAAGATATAAGAGCTTTAAAAAACCATATTTAGGGAGGCCGCCTTTTATTTCAGCCTAAAGGATGCTTCATTGTAGTGTCTTTAAGCTGTTTGTTTTCAACGTGGGTGTAAATTTGCGTTGTGTTTAAATTTTCATGACCTAAAATTTCCTGCAACACTCTGATATCCGCGTCAGCGTACTGATACATTAAAGTCGCGGCAGTGTGGCGCAATTTATGCGGAGAATATTTAGAAGCGTCAAGCCCGGCAGCCTCAATATGTTTTTTTACGATAGTCTGAACCATGCGATTACTGATTCTTTTTTTATTTCTGCTGATAAATAATGCGTCTTTATCCAATACATTGTCATTTGGCCGTACTCTTAAATAATTGTTTATAGCTATATTACAGCTTTTATTTAGATAAACTGTGCGTTCTTTATTTCCTTTACCCAGAATGCGTATAGTATCCTGTTTAATATCGCTTATATTTATCCCTATAAGCTCGGATAAACGCATACCGCAGTTTAAAAATAACGTAATAATGCAAAGATCACGTTCCAGATCGGGTCCGTTTACAGCTTTTAACAGATTTTGCGATTCTTCTAAGGTTAAATATGTAGGAAGAGTTTTGCGAAGCTTAGGGGTTTCAAGCTTTAATGTAGGGTTTTCATCAATTAAGCCTGCTTTTTCATTTAAATATTTAAAAAACGCTTTTATGCTTGAAACCTTGCGAGCGCGGGCAGAAGCGTCATTATCACGCTCAACGTTTATAAAAGACATATAACCGTATAAATCACCAATAGAAATAGATTTGATTAACGCGATGTCAACATCATCAATTTTAATTTCCTCAAATAATAAATCGTCCTGCGGATTTTTTTTATTTTTTAAATATCTGAAAAAAGTACGCAAATCATAATAATATTCATGAACGGTATTTTTTGATTTATTTTGAATAACCAACTGATAATTTAAAAAATCCTTAATAATTTGCGGGGCGTCATGAAATAATTCCATATAGGGCACCTTCCTTTAGCTGAATTGCGCAAAATGGATATTTTGCGCAATTCAATTATATTACAAATAAGCGCGTTTGTCAAGTATTATTGAAATTTAGAATAATTTATTGACATTTTTGAATATTTATTATATAATTTTTTGTATGCAGGTTAAAACGAAAGGATGACACTTATGGATAAGTTAGGATTGAATGAGTTACGTGAAAAATATTTAAGTTTTTTTGAAAGCAAAGGTCATTTAAGGCTTCCCAGTTTTTCTCTTGTTCCGCAGGGTGACGCCAGCCTTTTGCTTATAAATGCCGGTATGGCGCCGCTTAAGCCTTATTTTACAGGCAAAGAGGTTCCGCCTAAATCCAGAGTTACCACATGTCAGAAATGTATCAGAACGCCGGATATTGAACGTGTCGGAAAAACCGCGCGTCACGGTACTTTTTTTGAAATGTTAGGAAATTTCTCGTTCGGTGATTATTTTAAACATGAAGCGACCGCGTGGGCATGGGAATTTATAACCAAAATTTTGGAAATACCCGAAGATAAGCTGTGGGTAAGTATATATCTTGATGATGATGAAGCTTTTGATATATGGACGAAAGAGGTTGGAGTAGATCCGTCTCATATCGTGCGCATGGGCAAAGAAGATAATTTCTGGGAAATCGGGACAGGCCCCTGCGGTCCCTGTTCTGAAATATATTTTGACCGCGGCGAAAAATACGGCTGCGGCAGTCCCGACTGCAAGGTAGGCTGTGACTGTGACCGTTTCGTTGAATTCTGGAATCTCGTATTTACACAGTTCGACAAGGATGATGAAGGTAACTATAACAGGCTTGCAAAACCAAATATTGATACCGGAATGGGTCTTGAAAGGCTTGCTGTAATAATGCAGGACGTAGAAAATTTATTTGAGGTTGACACTGTACGTAATATTATGCTTAAAATTAGTAAAATTGCTGAAGTTTCATATAAAGAGAACGCTAAAACCGATGTATCGCTAAGGGTTATAACCGACCATATAAGAAGCACGGTATTTTTGGTTTCCGACGGAGTTATGCCCTCAAACGAAGGCCGCGGCTATGTTTTGCGCAGGCTTTTGCGCCGCGCCGCGCGTCATGGGAAATTGCTTGGAATTAAGGAAAAATTCTTATATATAGTTGCCGATACGGTTATAAACGAATCCTGTAATGCTTATGCGGAGCTTAAAGATAAGGCTGATTTTATTAAAACCGTTATAAAACAAGAGGAAGAACGTTTTGACAATACAATTGACGCCGGATTGGATATTTTATCCTCCTATATAGAAGAACTCAAAGCTAACGGTAAAAAAGTTTTAAGCGGCGAAAATGCGTTCAAATTATATGACACATACGGTTTTCCAATAGACCTTACAATTGAAATTTTAGATGAACAAGGCATGGAAACCGACCTTGAAGCGTTTGACAAAGAAATGCAGGCGCAGCGTCAGCGCGCTAGAGACGCCAGAGCGGACAATGCGGGCGCAGGCTGGGACGATGATGTTTTCACTCGTATAAAGGGCGTTAAAACCGTATTTACAGGTTATAATGAAGATACCTGCGCAGCTAAAATATTAGCTATGGCAATAAATAATGAAGAAATTCAGCAGGCAAATGAAGGCGACGAAGCTGTAATTGTAACAGATAAAACCGTATTTTACGGTGAAAGCGGCGGACAGGTCGGCGATACCGGCCGTATGCTGAGCGACCTTGTAAATATCAAGATTACAAACACGAAAAAAGCTGCCGACGGAAAGTATCTGCATTATGGAATTATTAAATCCGGTAGTGTTAAAACCGGCGATACTTTAACTTTAGTTATTGATACTCAAAAACGTTTGGCTACAGAAAGAAACCACTCAACTACTCACTTACTACAAAAGGCTTTAAGAAAATTTTTAGGCGACCATGTTGAGCAGTCTGGGTCATATGTATCTTCCGACAGGCTACGTTTTGACTTTACTCATTTTTCGGCAATGACAAAGGAAGAACTTGTTAAGGTTGAAACAGAGGTAAACCAAGCTATTTTATCTTCTTTTGATATAGAAATATTTGAAACAGATATAAAATCCGCCAGAAGCTTTGGCGCAATGGCGCTGTTCGGAGAGAAATACGGCGAGGTTGTCAGGGTTGTAAAAATGGGAAATTACTCAATTGAGCTTTGCGGAGGCTGTCATTTGAAAAATACTTCGGGCGCGGGTTTATTTAAAATTATCAGCGAAAGCGGAGTTGCGGCAGGTATTCGCAGAATTGAAGGCGTTACAGGCACAGGCGTATTAAACTATATATCTGAAAAAGATGAAATTTTAGAAAACACAGCTCATACTCTTAAAACCTCACAATTTGAGCTTGCTTCTAAAGCGGAAATTGTTATGAGTGAGATTAAAGAGCTGCAAAGGCAGCTAGACAGCGCAAAAACAGCAATGGCAGGCAATATTGCCGGCGATTTATTGGAAAGCGCGAAAGATATTAAAGGTATAAAGGTTATTACCGCAAAGCTTGACGGTATGGACGCCGATTCTTTAAGAAAGCTTGGCGATTCGCTTAAAGAAAAGGAAAGCAAGCTTCTGCTTGTGCTTGCCGGAATTAAGGATGAAAAAGCGGTATTTGTCGCAATGGCTACAAAAGAAGCCGTAAGCCGCGGCGTCCATGCCGGCAATATTATCCGTGAGGTTGCGAAAGCGGCAGGCGGCGGCGGCGGTGGAAAACCCGACTCAGCTCAAGCCGGCGGTAAAGATTTGTCGAAAATTGACGAAGCTTTATCAAAGGTTGACAGTTTGGCTGAAAATATGATATAATAAATACAATATGTTCTCCCCTATTTTATAATTAAATATGTAGGGTTGAGGCATGTCTCATCAATAATGAAAGGAGATGTTTTTGTGGACGATTGTATTTTTTGTAATATAATTAAAGGAGAAATTCCTTCAGAAAAAGTATATGAAGACGATTATGTATATGCCTTTAAGGATATTAACCCTGTTGCGCCTGTCCATGTTCTGATTGTGCCTAAAACTCATATTTCGTCTATAAACGAAATTACTGAAGAAAACAGCGGCTGTATAAGTAAAATATATGAATCCGCGGCAAAAATAGCGGCAGATTGCGGAATTGCGGAGGAAGGCTACAGAATTATATCAAATTGCGGAGAAGGCGCTGGGCAAACTGTGTTCCATATACATTTTCACCTTCTCGGCGGCAGAGATTTAACATGGCCTCCGGGTTGATATAAAATAAGAATTATAAAATTTTAGGGGCTGCCGATGGCAGCCCCTGCTATGTTTTTTATCCGTCACTCATGCTTGCTCTTAGCTTTTCTATAGCTTTCTTTTCAATTCTGGATACATATGAGCGTGAAATTCCTAAGTTTTTTGCGATTTCATGCTGAGTTTTTATGGGTTTATTATTAAGTCCGAATCTCCATGTTAAAATTTCAAATTCACGTTTCGCGAGCGTTTCCCTCATTTTATCATACAGTGTTATAATCTGCATCTTCAGGGCTACCTTTTCTATTACCTGTTCTGTGTCATCCTCAACTATATCCATCAGCGTGATTTCATTGCCTTCCCTGTCAACACCTATGGTATCATTAATTGAAACTTCGTTTTGAAGCTTTTTACAGCTCCTTATATGCATTAATATTTCATTATCAATACATCTTGCAACATAGGTTGCGAGGCGTGTTCCTTTGTTTGCGTTGAAGCTTGAAATACCTTTAATTAATCCTATCGTTCCTATGGAAATTAAATCTTCATTCTCACGTCCTAAAGGCGAGTATTTTTTTACTACGTGAGCGACAAGCCTTAAATTTCTTTCAATTAAAATATTTTTGGCTTCTTCGTCACCATCGAAGTACCTTGTTAAATAAATCTCTTCTTCTTTTGGGGTAAGTGGTTTGGGGAACGTGCCGTTATTACCGATATATCCGGTAATAAACCACACATTAAAAGCAATAAGCAATAAGACCGACCATAACCCCTCCAACACAAATTATCACACCTTTCATTAATGTATTAATATTATATGCATAAACCCAAAATAATGTTACACATTATTTATATATAATTACTGTTGATTTTTACTCAAATTTAGGATATAATAAATACATATAAAGGAATTAAATATACCATATACTTTTGACGGGAGAAATTGAATAATGAAAAATTCCATTTTAAATAAGGTGCAGAAGGCTGCAAGGTATACTGGCGGTGAGCTTAACAGCATAATCAAAAGCAAAAATATTGATATTCGGTTCGCTTTTTGCTTTCCTGATGTTTACGAAGTAGGTATGTCGCATCTTGGAATGAAAATTTTGTATCATATGATGAATATGCGCGATGATATTTGGGTTGAACGCGTATTTTCGCCATGGCCGGATATGGAACAGCAGATGCGTGAAAATAATATATTGCTGTACGGGCTTGAATCTAAAGACCCTATATGTGATTTTGATTTCGTAGGGTTTACTCTTCAATATGAAATGTGTTATACAAATGTTATAAATATGCTTGAACTTGCGGATATTCCGCTAAAAACCTCTGACCGCGCCGAAGGTATGCCTTTTGTATGCGCGGGCGGTCCATGCACATATAATCCGGAGCCATTAGCGGATTTTATTGATTTTTTCCTGATTGGAGAGGGTGAGGAAATCTGGCAGGAGGTTATAGATTCATATAAAACATGGAAATCAAGCAAGCTTTCAAGATTTGAATTTTTAAAACAGATTTCAGCCATAAAGGGTATTTATGTACCCTCTTTTTATGATGTTTCATATAATGACGACGGCACTATTGCCGCTTATATTCAAAAATATGATTTTGCGCCAAAGCAGGTTGAAAAGCGTATAATTACGGATATGGACAACGTTTATTATCCTGATAATCTTATTGTGCCGTATATGGAAATTGTGCATGACAGGATTATGCTTGAGCTTTTTCGCGGATGTATAAGAGGCTGCAGATTTTGTCAGGCTGGTTTTATATACCGTCCTGTAAGAGAGCGTTCGCCCGAAAGGCTGCTTGACCTTGCAAAACGGCTTGTTAAAAGCACCGGATATGAGGAGATTTCATTAACCTCGCTTAGCTCAAGCGATTATACCTGTCTTGATGAGCTGACACAAAATTTACTTGAAATTTCAAAAGCGGAAAATGTGAATTTAGCTCTCCCCTCGCTTCGTGTGGATAATTTTTCAGTGCAGCTAATGGAAAAGGTTCAGAGTGTGCGCAAAAGCAGCCTTACCTTCGCGCCAGAAGCTGGTACTCAGCGGCTACGTGACGTTATTAATAAAAATGTTACAGAAGAGGATTTGCTTCGCAGCGCTGCAATTGCGTTTAACGGCGGCTGGACAAGTATTAAGCTTTATTTTATGATTGGTCTTCCGACAGAAACCATGGAGGATGTGGAAGGTATTGCGAATATTGCTTATAAGGTTGTAAATGAATATAATCAGGTTGCAAGGCAAAAGCGCCTTAAACGGGGAAAAATCACTGTAAGCGCGTCCACATTTGTTCCTAAACCGTTTACCCCGTTCCAGTGGGAAACGCAGGATACTATTGAAATGATGAAGGAAAAACAGTACTTTTTAAAGGATAAAATTAAATCCAGACTCATAAATTATAACTGGCACGAGTCATATGTCAGCGCTCTTGAAGGCGTATTTTCACGCGGCGACAGGCGTTTAGGCGAGGTTTTGCTTGAAGCTCATAAATCAGGCTGCAAGTTTGACGCGTGGGATGAATTTTTCAGTTTTGACGTGTGGATGAAAGCCTTTGAAACAGCAGATATTTCACCCGAATTTTATACGCGCAGAAAACGCTCCTTTGAAGAAATACTTCCGTGGGATATTATAGACTGCGGCGTTTCAAAAGATTTCTTTATAAGAGAATGTAAAAAAGCATACATCGAAAACACCACTCCGAATTGCAGAGAAGGCTGTGCGGGCTGTGGTTTAGGCAGCGTATGCGTGGAGGGCGGCAAATGAACAAATATATTATAAAATTCGCAAAAGATGATAAAGTAAAATATGTTTCACACCTGGATATAGTTCGAGTATTTGAGCGCGCAATGCGGCGCGCCGGCATAAAATTAAGCTACAGCAACGGTTTTAATCCTCATCCGCAAATGAGCTTCGCGCATCCTCTCGGCGTTGGGATTTCCAGCACATGCGAGCTTATGGAAATATCCCTTGAGGATGATATATCTCCAAAGGATTTAGCTTTTCGTTTAAACGATGCATTTCCACAGGGGTTTAAGGTATTCGCCGCGAAAATTACATTTGAAAAGTCTCCGTTTAAAGCTCTCACTTACGCGGAATATAATATCAGTTTAAAAGGCTCATTTCAAAATAATATTACTTCAATAATGGATAATGAGCAGATTATTATGCCTAAACGCACTAAAAGCGGAACTAAGGATACAAATATCAAACCTCTGATTTTAAAACTTGAATCATCAAATAATGAAGATATTACAGCAGTTTTATCATGCGGCGGTGAGAATTTAAAGCCCGACCTTTTAATAGAAGCGATTATAAAATTTACCGGCGCTGAAATAGATGATTATACTATTTTAAGAACAAATTTGTTTGACGAAAATTATGAGGAACTGATTAAATTTTAATTTGGAGATAAAGTTTGAATAAATCAAACTTTATCCATCGAACGTTGCCTGCCATATGTTTGCAAAAGCGTATATTTGCAAACAGGCAGATGCGAAATTTAATCTCTTTTCATTCCTCTGCCAAAACCTACGGGTGAAGAGAGAAATAATTCATTATAATTTTATGCCGCCGGTATTTGGCAGCGGAATGGAGATTAAATATGAATATACTAGGCAGGGTAAATTCACCTGACGATTTAAAAAAATTAAATATGCGAGAATTAAAAGAATACGCCGAGGAGGTTAGACAGTTTTTAATTAATTCCGTTTCTAAAACAGGCGGGCATTTAGCGTCAAATTTAGGTGTTGTAGAGCTTACTATCGCGTTGCATTATGTGTTTGACTGTCCTAAAGATAAGCTTGTATGGGATGTAGGGCATCAATCCTATGTACATAAAATTATCACAGGGAGAATTGATTTATTTGATACCTTGCGCCGGCTTGGAGGTATTTCGGGTTTTCCGAAAACAAGCGAAAGCCCGTACGACTGCTATAATACAGGCCACAGCAGCACGTCTATATCTGCGGCGTTAGGCATGGCTCACGCAAGAGATTTAAATAATGAAAATTATAATGTTGTCAGCATAATCGGCGACGGCGCTCTGACAGGCGGAATGGCGCTTGAGGCTTTAAGCGACGCCGGACATTCACAAACGAAAATGATAATCATTCTAAACGACAATCAAATGTCAATTTCAAAAAATGTCGGAGGAATTTCAATTCATTTGAGCAATATCCGAAGTGCGGCAATTTATAATAAATTCAGAAAAAAGGTTATGGATACCTTAGAGAATACGCCCGGCCTTAGGTCCTTTATCAAGCATTTAAAAGACAGTTTAAAATATACAGTTATCCCCCATACTATATTTGAGGATGTGGGATTCAGGTATTTAGGCCCGTTTGACGGGCATAATCTTTTCGGGCTTATAAAGCTATTAAAACGTGTTAAAGATTTCCGCGAACCTTTGGTTATTCATATTACCACAATAAAAGGCAAAGGCTATAACCCTGCCGAGCTTAACCCGGGAGTTTTTCACGGAGTTTCTCATTTTGATGTGGAGACAGGAATATTTGATGATAAAAAGCAGGATTATTCCTTTATATTCGGAGAAAAGCTTTCTGAATTAGCGGAAGTGAATAATAAAATTACCGCAATTTCGGCTGCTATGACTTCGGGAACAGGGCTTGAGAGTTTCGTGAGAAAATTTCCTGACAGGTTTTTCGACGTCGGTATTGCCGAACAGCATGCCGTGTCAATGGCAGGAGGAATGGCAACAGCGGGCTTTACGCCGGTTTTTGCTGTTTATTCAAGCTTTCTGCAACGGGCTTATGACCAGGTTCTGCATGATATAGGCTTGCAGAATCTGCACGTTGTTTTCGGCGTGGACAGAGCCGGAATTGTCGGTGAGGACGGCGAAACACATCATGGCATTTATGATTTATCCTATTTAAGTCACATACCCAATATGACGATTATGGCGCCGTCATGCTTCAGCGAGCTTTGCAGGATGCTTGAATATGCTGTAAATGTTCATAACGGCCCTATTGCGGTTCGTTATCCTAGGGGCAGCGAAGAATATCCGATACCGCATAATACTCCCGTAACCTATGGAAAAGGAGAGCTTCTGCGTAACGGAAATGACGTTTTATTGCTAGCAGCCGGCGATATGGTCGCTAAAGCAATTGATACCGCAAGTATATTAGATAATATAGGAATTTCAGCCGCTGTAATTGATTTGAGATTTATAAAGCCTGTAGATACAAAAATCCTATTTTCAAATATTACCAGTAAAAGGCTTGTTGTTACAATGGAAGATAACGTTATTTCAGGCGGTATGGGAGAAAATGTTTTGCGGATTTTATCAAAAAATCACTCTAAAATTCCTGTATTAAATTTCGGGTTTAACGGTGAGCCTGTTGTTCATGGCAAGGTTATGGAATTATTCGATTTATACGGGCTTACGCCTGAAAAAATGGCATTTCGAATTTGCGAGGAGTTGAAATCGGTTTGACAAAAATTAGATTAGATACCTATTTAGCAGATAACGCTCTTGCTCCTTCAAGAGAAAAAGCAAAAGCGTATATTATGTCGGGGATTGTATATGTTAACAATCAGAAAGCCGACAAAGCAGGGTATCTTGTACCGGAGGACGCACAGGTAGAGGTTCGCGGCAAAACTATGCCCTATGTAAGCCGCGGCGGTTTAAAGTTGGAAAAGTCTATAGCTGGGTTTGATATAAATTTAAAAGATAAAATATGTATGGATGTAGGAGCTTCAACCGGCGGATTTACAGATTGTATGCTTATAAACGGCGCAAGTAAGGTTTATTCAATTGATGTAGGATACGGTCAGCTTGCATGGAAGCTTCGCTGCGACCCGAGAGTAATAAATTTGGAACGTACTAATGTAAGATATATAACAGATGAGCTTGTTCCCGAAAAGGTGGATTTTATTTCTGTTGATGTTTCGTTTATTTCATTAAAATTGATTTTGCCGGTGATAAAGAATTTTTTAACTGAAACCGGAAAAATAGTGTGTCTGATAAAACCTCAATTTGAGGCAGGCAGAGAAAAAGTAGGAAAAAAAGGCGTTGTGCGAGATATAAACGTTCATTTTGAAGTTGTGGAATCAATTTATAATTATAGTATAGAAATTGATTTAACGCCTGTTAATCTTTCCTACTCCCCTATTAAAGGTCCCGAGGGCAATATCGAATATTTGCTGTATTTGTCAAATAAAATAGAAACGCCATTGCCCGTGGAAAGAATAAAAGAGGTAGTAAATTTATCGCATAGTGAACTAGGTACCGATTTATTCAAAGGAGGCTTAGTTTGAATAAATTCAAACTAACAAAAGCATGTCGCCTGCAATATGTATGCGAAAGCGTATATTCGCAAACACGCAGATGCGAAATTAAGCTCTTATCATTCCTCTGCCAATTCCGGCGGTTTAGGATAAGCGCTTTCATAAAAATATTTGTGCCGCCGATATTGGCGGCGGAATGGAGCTTAATATGAAAAATACAAGAAAGCTTACATTAGCCGCTGTATGCAGTGCTCTTATAATAGTGCTTTTATTTTTAGGCGCGTATATAAGAACAGGAACTCTTGCCATTTATTATGTAACTACTATGCTTATAATTATTGTAATTACGGAAACAGACAGGCTATATGGTCTATTGTCTTATATTGTCAGCGGAATAATAGTATATCTATTGCTGCCTGATAAAAATATGGCTGTATCCTATACCGCTGTTTTCGGAATTTACGGAGTAATAAAGATTATAGCTGAAAATTTTAAAAATAAAATTATTTCTTGGGTAATAAAAATAGCATTCTTCAACCTTGCTATTTTTGCCGGATATTCATTAATTACGTTCTTTACAGGTAATATATCCGAAAAGCTGCCGGTATGGGCATTATGGGTTTTAGGAAACATTATGTTAATTATATATGATATACTTTTAAGCTATGGAATAAATTATTATCAGAAATACATTTCGCCTAGAATAAAAAAAACTTGACATAGCTTTGTCATTATTTTATAATATAATATGTATATAATTTTTGAAAGAAGGAATACTTGTGATTTGGAATAGAGAAATTGAGTGTATGGATTCATCCGAATTAAAAGAGCTGCAAGGCAAGCGGCTTGTAGATACAGTAAAAAGAATGTATGACAATACGCCTTACTATCGCAAAAAAATGGAAGACGCGGGAATTACTCCCGATGACATTAAATCAGTAGATGATTTATATAAACTTCCATTTACATATAAAACAGATTTGAGGGATAATTATCCTTTCGGCACTTTTGCTGTGCCAATGGAGGATGTAAACAGAGTTCACGCATCCAGCGGAACTACAGGTAAACAAACCGTAGTAGGATATACAAAAAACGACCTGAAAATGTGGGCGGAGTCTACCTCGCGCTGTTTAGCAAGCGCCGGTATTTCAAATAAGGATATTGCGCATATCGCTTATGGATATGGGTTGTTTACAGGCGGTTTGGGCATCCATTATGCCGTTGAAAATGTCGGAGCGACCGTTGTTCCCGTTTCGGGCGGTAATACCAACAGGCAAATTCAGCTTTTAAAGGATTTTGGCGCGACTGTTTTATGCTGCACTCCTTCTTATGCTCTTCATATATCCGACGCTATGAAAGAAAATGGTATTACAAAAGATGATTTAAAGCTCAAAATTGGCGTATTCGGCGCAGAGCCGTGGACAGAAAATATGCGCCGCGAAATTGAGGATAGGCTTGGCATTAAAGCTTTTGACATATATGGGCTTAGTGAAATTGTCGGCCCCGGCGTTTCTATGAACTGCTCGGAGCAGAATCATCTGCACATTCAGGCAGATAACTTTATTCCTGAGATTATTAATCCGGATACAGGCGAGGTTCTTCCGGAAGGCGAAAAGGGCGAGCTGGTATTTACCTGCATAACTAAAGAAGCTATGCCTTTAATCAGATACAGAACAAAGGATTTAAGCGTGCTGCATTATGATAAATGCGTATGCGGCAGAACTATGCCTCGTATGGAAAAGGTTACAGGGCGCAGCGACGATATGCTTATTATAAGAGGAGTTAACGTATTTCCTTCGCAGATTGAATCTGTTTTGCTTGAGTTCGGAAACGTTGAACCTCATTATATGATTTATGTTGACAGAAAAAATAATCTCGATTTTATGGAAGTTCATATCGAAATGACTGAAGAATTATTTTCAGATGAAGTTCGTGCTATTGAAAGTATAGAAAAATCTTTAAGACATAAAATAGATTCAACTCTTGGTATAACCGCTAACGTTAAGCTGGTTGAACCGAAAAGCATTCCAAGAAGCGAAGGAAAAGCAACAAGAGTAATAGATAAACGCAAATTATTATAGTCATAACATATACAAAATCGTTAACTAATTTTTTATGGAGGTTATATAATGTCAGGTCACTCAAAATGGTCAAATATTAAACATAGAAAGGAAAAATCTGATTCACAAAAGGCGAAGGTTTTTACAAAAATAGGGCGTGAAATATCTGTTATTGTAAAATCTGGCGGTTCAGACCCTGCTTCTAATTCAAAGCTTAAGGACGTTATCGCCAAAGCACGTTCGGTAAATATGCCTAATGATAATATATCAAGATGTATAAAAAAAGCGGCAGGTGAAGGCAATACTGATAATTATGAGGATATTACTTACGAAGGCTACGGCCCTAACGGCGTTGCCGTTATCGTTGAAGCACTTACCGACAACCGCAACCGCACTGGCGGCGATATGAAGCATTACTTTGATAAATTCGGCGGGAATTTGGGCGCGACAGGCTGCGTATCATGGATGTTCGATAAAAAAGGCGTAATAATCGTAGAACGTGAAACAGGCGCGGACGAGGAAACCCTCATGATGGACGCACTTGACGCAGGTGCGGAGGATTTTTCAGCAGAAGATGAAGCCTTTGAAATACTTACTGCACCCGAAGATTTTTCAGCCGTAAATTCCGCACTTGAGGAAAAAGGCTACAAAATGGCATCCGCCGAAATCACAATGATTCCGCAAAACTATACCTACCTCTCCGACCCCGACCACATCAAACTCATGAACAGACTTCTCGAAATGCTCGAAGATAACGACGACGTCCAAAATGTATGGCACAACTGGGAAAATCAGGACGAAGAGTAGGAAATAAATTTTAATGCATTGATTTAAAAAAAACACTTGCAATTTCTATTATCTTATGATATAATTATAACTAATTTAAAAAGGGAGCTTGTTTAAACAGGCTGAGAGTAAGCTGTATTGCTTTGACCTATAACCTGATTCGGATAATGCCGACGTAGGGAAATATGTGTATATTTCACGGACAGCATTATAACGCTGTCCGTTTTTGTATGCACAAAAGAATATTTATGTATAAGCCTCGGAGGGGGAGCGCCCTGCTTGGTTTAAATATTCTATAAATATGCGATGGGAATCTGTGTTTCAGAGTGAGAGGAAGGAATTAACCTTCGACCGCCCGGTGATACCGTGTATTAATTCGCATATTTTATGCCCAATTACGGAAAACACCGGCAAAAAAATTAAAAAAGGAGTTTTCTGTATGAAAAACACAAAAAAACTTGCACTCGCCGGAGTTCTTATCGCGCTAGCTGTAGTAGGTTCAACCTTTTATATTCCGGTTGGAGCCGCTAAATGCTGCCCTGTACAACACCTTGTAAATGTCCTGTCAGCTGTAATATTAGGTCCTTGGTATGGCGTAATTATTGCGTTTATCGTTTCGATAATTCGTAATATGCTTGGAATCGGAAGCTTGCTTGCCTTTCCCGGGAGCATGTTCGGCGCGCTTGTTTCGGGTATTTTATACAAATACATAAAAAAACTTCCGTACGCATGCGTTGGCGAGCTGCTTGGCACGTCAATAATCGGCGGTATAATTTCATACCCCGTAGCGTTATTAATAATGGGAAATAAGAATGCCGCTTTATTCGGATTCGTTCTCCCCTTCTTTATCAGCTCATTCGGCGGCGTTATAATCGCGGCAATAATTATTGCTGCTGTTAACAAAACAGGTATTCTTAAAAAAATTATGGAATGAGAAAATGTATGTTTAACAATATTTTAGGAAAAATCAAAATCGCATCTCCTCTTATTCATTGTATAACCAATTATGTGACGGCTAATGACACTGCGAATTTACTGCTCGCGGCAGGTGCTTCTCCTATTATGGCGGAAGCGCCCGAAGAAACTGCTGAAATAACCGCAAAAAGCTCTGCATTATGCATAAATACAGGTGTACTGTCTGAAAATAAGCTGCTTGCAATGCTCAGATCCGGAAAAGCTGCGAATGATAAAGGGATTACCATAGTTCTTGACCCGGTTGGCGCAGGCATTTCTGATTTTAGACTAAGCAATATAAAACAGCTTATGCGAGATATCCATTTTGATATAATAAGAGGTAATATTTCAGAAATCCGTGCTATATCAGGAGAAGCAGTATCACAAAAAGGCGTAGACGCTAATGAAAATGACAATTTCAATGATGAAACAATAGAGCTTGTGAAGTCTGCTGCCGAAAAATTTGGATCTATAATTGCTGTGAGCGGCAAAAATGATATTATATCTGACGGAAGAAGAACTTTTATTGTTAAAAACGGCTGCGATATAATGCCGGCAGTTACGGGAGGCGGCTGCATGCTTTCCGCGCTTACTGCCGCTTTTGCCGCAACAAACACGAATAAACTTATCGCAACGGTTGCAGCTTTCTGCAGTATGGGAATCTGTGGGGAAACGGCATATAGAAATCTTGCCGCGAATGAAGGCAATGCCTCATTCCGAATTAAAATGATAGACGCTATGTACAGTTTTAATGATGTTATTCTGGAGGAACAAGCAAAATATGAAATCAGATAAATTGAGTCCGCTTCTTTACGCAGTAACCGACAGAGCATGGCTGAACGGCGAAACATTATATAATCAAATTGAAAAAGCATTAAAGGGTGGCGCTACCGTTATACAGCTTCGCGAAAAAAATCTTGGGTTTAACGAATTCCTTTCAGATGCAAAAGATATTAAGAGATTATGTTTAAAATACAATGTGCCGCTAATTATTAACGATAATATTGATATTGCAATTGAGGCTGATGCAGATGGGGTTCACCTGGGGCAGGATGACATGAACGTATGCGAAGCCCGAAAAAAGCTTGGGCTTAACAAAATCATAGGCGTATCTGCTCATAACGTAAAAGAAGCGATAAACGCTCAAAAAGCCGGAGCAGATTATCTTGGTTCGGGCGCTGTATTTTCAACAGGCACAAAAAACAATGTAAGCAGCATGAGCTATGACACATTAAAAAATATATGTGAATCGGTAAATATTCCGGTTGTTGCAATCGGCGGCATAACAAAGAAAAATATAGTTTCTCTAAAAGGAAGCGGAATCAGCGGCGCAGCCGTTGTAAGCGCGATTTTCGCGAAGCCGGACATTGAACGCGCGGCATTTGAGCTTAAACAGCTGGTTTTGGATATTGTATGAAAGGATGATTTTGTGAGAACTGCATTAACAATAGCCGGAAGCGATTCCATAGGCGGCGCAGGAATTCAGGCGGATATTAAAACAATGACCGCTAACGGCGTTTATGCCATGAGCGCGGTAACTGCCCTGACGGCTCAGAATACGCTTGGCGTAAAAGATATTTTTGAGGTAACTCCTGAGTTTCTTGCAAATCAGCTTGAGAGTGTTTTTACCGATATCAGGCCTGACGCTGTTAAAATTGGAATGGTATGTTCAGCCGCACTTATTGAAGTTATTGCAGAAAAACTTATAAAGTTCAAGGCTCAAAATATTGTTCTTGACCCGGTTATGATTTCAACCAGCGGTAAAAAGCTAATAAGCGATAAAGCGTTAATATGCCTTGAAAAAATGCTTTTTCCGCTTGCCCGCGTTATCACTCCTAATATTCCCGAAGCAGAAGTTCTTTCGGGTAATAAAATATTATCAGCCGGCGATATGCTAACCGCCGCAAAATCAATAAGCAATACATACGGATGCGCGGTTTTATTAAAAGGCGGACACAGGCATAATAATGCTGATGACGTTTTATATGCGAATAATACAATAAAATGGTTTACAGGCAAACGCATAAATAATCCGAATACGCACGGCACAGGCTGTACCCTGTCAAGCGCAGTAGCGTCTAACCTTGCTAAAGGATACAGCCTTGAAGAATCGGCAGAACGCGCAAAAAGATATGTTTACTATGCTATTGAAGCAATGCTTGACCTTGGAAACGGCAACGGACCGCTTGCGCACGGATTTAATATTACCGGAGAATTTACAGAGTATGCAAAATAATTTTTAATATATACAGTTGGAAAGGGAGAATTTGTTATGGAATACACAACACAAATGGATGCGGCGAAAAAAGGGATTATAACACCTCAAATGGAGATAGTTTCCAAAAAGGAAAATATTGATGTACTGCTCATAAGAGAAAGGATTGCGAGAGGAACTGTTGTTATTCCTGCAAATAAAATGCACAAAGCTCTTAATCCCGAAGGCGTTGGAGAAGGGTTGAAAACAAAAATAAATGTTAATTTGGGAATATCAAAAGACTGCACAGATTACAGCAAAGAAATGGATAAAGTAAATATGGCTGTAAAAATGAAGGCCGAAGCTATAATGGATTTAAGCTGTTACGGCAAAACCCACGAATTCAGGCAGCAGCTTATTGATACCTGTCCGGCGATGATTGGCACAGTTCCTATGTATGATGCGGTAGGATACCTTGATAAGGAACTGGTTGATATTACAGCGGAGGAATTTTTGAGCGTTATAGAAGCTCACGCTAAGGAAGGCGTAGACTTTATGACAATCCATGCTGGTTTAAACAGAAGAACAGCGGAAATTTTCAAAGCCGCCAAAAAAGACGGGGGCAGAATTACAAATATAGTATCTAGGGGCGGTTCTCTTATATTCGCATGGATGGAAATGACAGGCAATGAAAACCCATGGTATGAATATTATGATAAGGTTCTTGATATATTAGCCAAATATGATGTTACAATAAGTCTTGGCGACGCATGCCGCCCTGGTTCAACCCATGATTCAACCGACGCGGCGCAGATAACCGAGCTTATTGAGCTTGGAATGCTGACAAAGCGCGCATGGAAAAAGAATGTGCAGGTAATGATAGAAGGCCCGGGGCATATGGCAATTGATGAAATTGCCGCAAACATGAAGCTTGAAAAAAGGCTGTGCCATAACGCGCCGTTTTATGTGCTGGGGCCTCTTGTGACGGATATTGCGCCCGGATACGACCATATTACTTCGGCAATCGGCGGAGCAATAGCCGCAGCAAACGGAGCGGATTTCCTCTGTTATGTAACGCCTGCGGAGCATCTCAGGCTTCCTTGCGCGGATGATGTTAAAGAAGGTATCGTAGCTGCGAAAATTGCGGCGCATGCCGGAGATATCGCAAAAGGAATACCCGGCGCAAGAGAAATTGATAATAAAATGAGTGACGCCAGAAGACGTGTTTGCTGGGATGAAATGTTTGAATATGCGATTGAGCCGGAAAAACCCGCAAGATTTTATAACGAACTCCCGCCGGAGGAAAAACACACCTGTTCAATGTGCGGCAAAATGTGCGCCGCAAGGACTATGAATAAGATACTCGCAGGTGAAAAAGTTGATGTGTCATAATTAAATTTACTTAAAAAAATGAGCTGACTTTAAAATCAGCTCATTTTATAATTTACTCTATTTATATTTAACATCAAATATATAGTCAAATTTATATATACTTTTTCCGTCTGAATCAGTATTTACAACAATTCTTCCGCCGTTTTTTTCATCTGAGAGTATTTTTTCACCTTTTGAGCCATATAGCTTAACAGCTTCCTCAGGCTGAGCGTTTTCAGCCATGCTAAGCTGGAAACTTCCCTTTAAGCTGCGAGGATTTCCGTCTGGCATATCTATTTTAAAATTTACAACGCCATTATTTAAAGTAGCATTTGCTTTTTTTGTAAATGCCATATCTGTAGACATTACAACAACTGAAAACACTGTATTTTCAGGAGCATTAACTTTCGCTGTTATTATTAGACTCTGACCTGTTGTTGAATAATTGATTATAGGGTTTACAAGCGAGGTTATCTCAGTTTTATTGTTTGCACTCTCAGTATTTGCGGAAGAGCTTGCAGACGCTGTGGCGGATGGGGTTGAGTTTGCGGCAGTTTTATTTTCGGCATCCGGCACTGACACGGCCGGGGTTGAGCCTGTTATATTTTCAGAATAATTAGAATTACCCGGCTTTGATGTAGCTAGAATAACCTGTGATTCATCATTTTGTGCCGATACAGGTTTGTTGTCATTGAAAAATGAAAAATATAATGTAATAGCGCCGCTTAGTATAACACTTCCGGCGAATACAATTAATAATATTATAGCAACCAATTGTTTTTTCTTCTGAATTTTCTTAAACATAGATAATCTCCTCACTGTTCAGCAAATAAAATTTAATTTACATTTTAATTATACAACAAATATCTGTAATTTGCAATAACAATTTTATAGAAAAATTATATACTGCTTTATATTTGGTTATAATAGGTAAAAGAAATATAAAGGAAGTGATAAAATTGAAAAAAATTTATTTTTTATTTGCGTTAACCGTAATTTTAATATCTTCTGTTATTGTTTTTGGTTTTGTTAATAATAAATCGGTTGTTGTAAGCGGAACACCCGTAAAAGAAGAAGATTTAATTTTAAATGTTGAAACCACAGGTATAATAGAAGAAAACGGCATTGAAAAAATATACGCTCCCGAAGATGATTTTGTTACAGACATCTTAGTTAAAGAAGGACAGAAGGTTGAAAAAAATGAGGCGCTTGCGAATTTATACAGCGGAAATGCTTTAAGAAGCACTATTGACGGTTATGTAAAGCTTGTAAATAATTCTGAAAATCCTTTAGCAAAAAGCAATTCGCCGATTTTTGTATTATGCGAAAATACTTCATTTTTACTTAAATTATCTGTAGATGAAAGGGATATTTATAAAATAGACGTAGGAAATGATGTGGAGGTTACCTGCGTCGCCGTTCCCGGAAAAACATATCAAGGAAAAGTATCTGAAATTTCATCAATTGCAAAGCAGCAGACAGGGCTTAGAGAAAATTCGGCTGTTATTGACGTTACGGTAGAATTTTTCGGAGATACGTCAGGGATACGCACAGGATATACGGCTAACGCTAATATCATGGGAATAAAAAATGAAAACGTGATTACAGTACCGTTTGAAGCTATTATTCAGAAGAACGGCGAAAGCTTTGTATGGCTAGCAAAGGATAATAAAGTAGTTATGCAAAAGGTTGAAACAGGGCTTGAAACCGATTTTGACACTCAGATATTATCAGGAATCGAAAAAGGCGATATCGTAATTTTAAACCCCACATGGAACTCCAATTCTAAAATAATAATTAAGTAGCGGAATGGAGATAATAAATGAAACTTTCAGATTGTATATTGCTTGCTGTAAAATGTATAGCTTCAAAAAAATTCAGGACACTTTTAAATATCTTGGGAATTGTAATCGGCGTTTCTTCAATTATAGCTATAATGTGCGTAGGTCAGGGAGGCGTTACCGCGGTTGCGGGAAAATTAAACAAAATGGGTATGAACGCTATAGCGATTAAAACAGCCGCAAACTCATCGGACAGTATTAAATTAAATGATTATAAATATTTAAACAAAGTTTTAAAAGACGTCAGTATAACTCCCGTTTATATGAACTACGCAACCCTCGATAAAGACGGTACAACTAGAGACGTAATAGTTTGGGGAGTTTCGGAAGGTTTTCAGGATATATATAATATCAGCCTCGCGAGCGGCAGATATTTTAATACCATTGATGTTGAAAAAAGCAAAAAATCCGCGATAGTAGAAGGTACGATAACTCAAAAATTTTTTGGGAACTCAAATTCAAATCAAAATCTGAACATGAATTTCAAAGGTAAAAGAATGGAGATAAATATAACAGGAGTAGTTGATGATTCGGACGAAAGCTTTAAAAATAACTTCGGCGACAGTGTTCCGGTATTTGTATATATGCCGATTACAACCGTTATGAAATTTTTTAACTCTCAAAGCCTTGATTATATATCTATAAAGCCGCAGGATTCTGCTTCAATGGATAATCTGGGTTTGAAAAGCGTCAGGCTGCTTGAAAGAAAAACCGGAAGAACGGGTAAATATTACGCTGAAAATCTTACAAGCCAGCGAAAGACTTTAGAATCAATTATTGACCTTATAACTCTTATTTTAAGCGCCGTCGCGGCAATATCGCTTGTGGTAGGTTCTCTTGGAATTATGAATATAATGCTTGTTTCGGTTACCGAACGCACAGGTGAAATAGGAATGATGAAGGCTATAGGAGCTAAGAATAAAGATATTCTGGTACAATTTCTTATAGAAGCGACAATTATAACCGTAATCGGCGCTTTTATAGGGTGTATAGCGGGCATGGGAATCGGATATCTTATAACTTATCTTGCCGGTCTGCCTTTTGAATTTAAATTTCAAAATATTATAACTGTAATGCTCGTTGTAACGGTTATTGGAATGATTTTCGGAGTATATCCGGCAAAATTAGCTTCAAGGCTTGACCCGGTTAATGCTTTAAGGTAAAATAGGTATATACTATAAAAAGGGATTGATTTAAATGAAGTATGTATCTTTACCTAATTTACCAAAAAAAGCAAACGGCGTAATTTTGTCGCCGCAAACTCCCGACAGCGTTGTATATGCTTTGGAGAATTTGAAAATCAAAATATTCAGCGGATGTGTTTTAAATCAGCCTGTAGCTGAAATATCTGCGCATCCGGATATAAATATACTTCATATTAAGGACAATATGTTTATCACCTCCCCTGTTTCATATTCCTATTATGAAGACCTGTTTAAAAAATATAAAATCAATCTCATTAAAGGTAGTACAAGCGGAATTGGAAACTACCCGCTTGATGTTGCATATAATGTAGCGTGGGTTTCTAACCGTGTATTTCACAATTTTAAATATACAGATGAAAAGGTTTTGGAAAATACTTACGGAATCAAAATAAATGTAAATCAAGGTTATGCAAAATGCTCTGTTTGTATAGTTGATTTGAGTTCAATTATTACAGATGATGTTAGTATAGCAACGGCAGCAATTGCAAATAATATAGATGTGCTTTTAATTTCAAAAGGAAGCATACGGCTCGGAAAATTAAATTATGGTTTTATAGGCGGAGCAAGCGGGAAATTATCTAAGAAAGTTCTTGCGTTTGCAGGCGATATTACAAAACACAGTGATTATAATAAAATAAAAGAATTTTGCTTGCAAAGAAAAATTGAAATATTACCGCTTGGCAATGATAAGCTTTGCGATATAGGATCTATATTACCCATTTTTGAGGAGGTATGAATTATTTGAGTGTATTTGTAGTTGATACAAAACATGACATTTCAGAATTGTTCAGACAACTGACTGATCATATAAAAGACACCAAAATAAACGCTGAATGTATACTGGATGATTATATTACAATTTCTGCGAAAAATGAAAATGAATTTTTGCTTAAAGATACTTTAGCCAAGGTGGCAAGCGATTTTATTTTGGATTCGATAGAAGAAGAAAAAATCAGAAAAATAATTTCTTCATATCGTTTTCCTAAAAATGAAGCAAGTCAGATTATTAAAGAAATCAAAGAGGATAACGGTTCAAAATATAAACGCGGGCAGATTTTAAACAATTCATTGCAAAAACATTTGAACAGCTCAAGCAGGCTTAATGTTGACGGAATGGTAGATTTCCGGTTAAATGAATATAAAAGTGAACTGATGGACGATGTCGAAAACCATATTGATGAATTCATGGCAAGTAAAGCTTACGATGAATTTTTGGATTTATTAAAATATTTTGTCAGCCTTCAGGATTCAAAGCTGGAAATTGTGCACGTCACGGGAAATGAGATTGATGGGTATGTTTTAATGGATAAATTTCTAAAGCCCATTGATGAACATATGGCTGATGATTTCATGGCTGAAATGAATGTCGCAGGGCTTAAGCACGACGATATTTTAATCAGCAGGCTGATTTCATTATCTCCGCATAAAATAATTCTGCATGGTTTAAATGAAGAAAAGCCGATTATCACGACACTCAAGAAAATCTTTAATGATAAGCTTCAATGCGTTGTGTCGTAAATAAATTAATTATAAAAAGGCAGTTTTGAATAAACTTTTGGTATTCAAAGCCGCCTTTTTGAATTATTGTAACTCTTCTTCGAACCAATTTTTAAATTTAATAAATTCATATAGCGCGTTTTTGTCATCTCCGGCGATAAGCTGATTTATCGCGTTATTTATTTTTTTCAACTCTTTTTTAATAAACATTTGATATAAAGGGTCATTTTTAAGCAGCGGAGAAATTCTGCAATCTCGTTCATTCCATGCTTCACTCAAGCCACGCTTTGCGCAAATTACAAGATATATTTTGTTTTTTTCAGCTGCCAGCATTTCCCGGGAAATAGTAAAGCCGCGTGAAAATATTGCTTTTCTTAGCTCATGCGCGTTGGACATTGGCTGCATTATCAAGGTTTCAATACTTTTGGGAATATTCTGCGAAATTATTGCGGAAATAAGCTCGCCGCCCATTCCCGCAATTATAGCCGTATCGGCTTCATTATCCCCTATGCCGTTTAAACCGCTTGCCAGCCGCAGCTTTATTTTATCTTCCATATTATATTTAGCTATATTAATTTTTGCTTTTTCAAGCGGGCCGCTGTTTATATCGGACGCGACAGCATATTGAATTTTATTATTTAACATCAAATAAATTGGAATAAGCGCATGGTCGGTGCCGATATCTGCAATTCGTGCGCCGCTTTGGACAAAATTCGCTACACATTCAAGCCTTGGCGATAGTTTCATAGTACACCTCTTATTGTTTATAATATAATTATATAATAATTTTATTATAATTACAAGAGTTTTAATGAAAATCTAAAATATATATTGAAAAAATTATTATAATATGATATGATTAATACATATTAAATGCCGTATATGGCGGCGGAACGGAGTAATTATGAAAAGAATTTTATCAGTTTTGATTTTATTTGCAATTGTTTTAAATTTTACGGGATGCCGTAAAAATCCAACGACTATATCCGAAACAGCGTCGTCCCCGCCTTCCGCTTCTCCGACAGCATCCGCAACGCCCGCACCTACGCCAATGCCGACCGTAAAACCAACGCCGGCAGCAAAAAAGGTTATATCCGCAAGCGGAGTTTATAACGGACGAGCAGACTCTAATTTTATTGAAATTACACTTGCAAATGGTGAAATCAAAGAATTTATGATGAGTAGGGATAAAATTTCATTAAAAGAAGGAGATAAAATTTCATTTGAATACACTGTTTCAAACGGACAAAATATAATTCAATCTATTAAAAAAGTAAAGGAATGATTAACGTGGCATTTATCAATTGTGATTTTTTATCACAAACTCTTGGAATGGCAATGAACATGAAGGTTATACTGCCGAACGAAAATGACAGTAAACCACTGAATGAAAAAAAGGTTCTATACCTTTTGCATGGCAGAAGCGACGACAGTAGCGCATGGAGCAGATATTCATCTATTGAACGTTACGCAAGAGAAGCCGACATGGCGGTAGTTATGCCTACCGCTCATAAAAGCTTTTATACAAATATGGTATCGGGCGACAGATTTTACGATTTTATCGCGTTTGAAACTCCCGCAGCTGCGCAAAAGCTATTTGGTCTGTCAAGCTTAAAAGAAAATAATTATATTGCAGGTCTTTCGATGGGAGGATACGGCGCTTTCAAAATAGGTATGACAAATCCGGATAAATTCGCCGGAATCGCAAGCTTATCCGGAGTTATGGATATTGAATATTTTCTTAAAAATTTTAATGAAAAAGAGGCAATAGATATTTTCGGCGGCACAAAAGCAAATGAAACAAACTGTCTGTTTAAAATTCTTGAAAATCAGCTGAAAAGCGGAGTTTCTGTTCCGCCGCTATATCAATGCTGCGGAACAGAGGATTTTTTATATGAAAGCAATATAAAATTCAGGGATTTCGCAAAGGAGCAAGAGATAAAATATACATATTGGGAAACCCCGGGCACGCATGAATGGGGTTTTTGGGACGCTAATATAAAAAAGATTATAGATTTATTTAACAAATGATTTTGGAGGATAATATGCTATCAGACTTAAAATTAAGAGAAACAGAATTTGACGTTCTTGGACTTGGCGAGGTTATGCTTAGGCTTTCTCCAACCGGAAAGGAACGCATTTCTCAAAGCGAAACCTTTGATAAAAGAGCGGGAGGCTCGGAGCTTAACGTAGTTTCAGGAATTTCTCAGCTTGGGCTTAGAACAGGCATTATAACAAAGCTGCCGGATAATGAGGTGGGCAAATTTATTAAAAATAAAATAAGATACAGCGGGATATCCGATGATTATATTATTTATGATTCAAGCGGCGCAAAAAGACTTGGGATATATTATTATGAAAGCGGAGCTTATCCGAGAGTGCCGACCGTAGTATATGACAGAGCCTGCTCCTCCTTTACAAATTTTAATATGGAAGAGCTTCCGCCTGAAGTATTCAGCGCTGCGAAAATATTTCATGTCAGCGGAATTACGCTTGCGCTTTGTGAAAATATCAGGGAAAGCGCTATACAAATGATAAAAAAATTTAAAGAAGCCGGCGCAATGATTTCGTTTGATGTAAATTACAGAGCTTCATTATGGGATGAGGATACAGCAAGAACAACAATAAACAGCATACTTGATTATGTAGATATTCTTTTTGTTTCCGAGGAAACGCTAAGACGTACATTCAGGCAGACGGGTGAAATTGAAGCTATGATTAAGAATTTTGCGCAAAGCCATAAAAGTTTAAAAGTTATCGCAAGCACAATGAGAAAGGCAATATCCCCTACCAAACATTCTTTCGGTTCAATCGCGTATAATTGCGCCGATGGTTCGTTTTTTACCGAAACGCCTTATAATGATATAGAGGTTGTTGACAGAATAGGAAGCGGCGACGCATATGTAGCGGGCGCATTGTTCGGGCTTATATATTACAACAGTATTATGAACGCCGTACAGTTCGGCAACGCTATGGCGGCTTTAAAGAACACAATCCCGGGAGATATGACCGCTTGCGACTTTAACGATATACAAAGAGTAATTAACTCTCACAGCAATGGTCAGGAAAGCGAAATGGTAAGATGATATATTTATATATTATATTATTGATAGGCATAATAACCGCCGCATATTCCGTTTTAGAAGCTAAAATTATAAAAATCAAAAAAATATTTATAAATGATGCTCCAAAATCAATGAGCGGCAAAAAAATCGCTGTGTTTTCCGACGTGCATATAGGTTTTTATGTTACAAAAGGTCAGCTTATTAGGTGTATGGATAAAATTAACAGGCAGAATCCTGATTATATATTTTTTGCCGGAGATTTCGCAGAAAAATTCAAAAAAGATTATTCGTCAATTTTTCCTGATGTTTGCGAAATATTAAAAGCCATGAAAGCGAAAGCAGGTAAATTCGCTGTTTTCGGAAATAATGACTGTCATAACAGCAAAGCTCATGAATTTTCCGAAAACGCATTAAAATCAGGAGGCTTTACCATTTTAGAAAACGATGGAGTACCTCTTGAAAACGATGTTTTTTTAGCCGGCGTATGCGACGGGCGATATAATCCTGCCGATATAAAGCAGGCTCTTAATTACTGCCCTAAAAGCGCCTATAAAATAGCGCTTGTTCATGCTCCGGATTTAGCTGTAGAATACAGCGATTACAATATAAATATGCAAATATCCGGTCATTCCCACGGCGGACAGGTTTTTATCCCTTTTTTATATAAAATAATGCTTCCACAAGAAGCAAAAATATATTCAAGAGGAAATCATAAGGTAAAAAACACAATGCTGTATATATCCAACGGAGTCGGAGTGCACACTTTACCTTTTAGGTTTTTAACTCCTCCGGATATTTTGATATTTTATTTTAAATAATTTTTAAAAAAAGCTTGATATATGTATACCATCTATGTTATAATATTCTACAGTGTAATTATATTATACAGTATTTTCAAGGAGGTGTTTATAAATGGCATATTTTATCAGTGACGAATGTATAAGCTGCGGAGCTTGCGAAGCTGCTTGTCCTGTTTCTTGTATTTCTGCGGGTGACTCTTTTTATGTAATAGATGAAGATGTTTGCATAGAATGCGGAAGTTGTGCAGAGGTTTGTCCGGTAGACGCTCCTTCACAAAAATAATTATTTTAAAGTCCATAGCAAACAAGCCGTTTTATAATAAAACGGCTTGTTTGTATATTACAAGGCTTTTGCCCTTTTTAATCTTTTTCCAGTTCTTTTAAATCCGCGTTTAAAAGTTCTTCATCCTTGCGGTTTACATTTTTAATTATTTTAATATCGTCAGCCTGATATTCCTTAAAAACCGGGTCGCCGTCATATTTTACAAGCACCAGCCTTTTAAGCGTTGTAACACTCATAACAGTACCCACACCGTCGGGAGTTTTAACAACCGCCCCGTATCCTGGCAAGCCATGACCATATTCTTCATAGGTATCCTGCTCGTATTTAAGGCAGCACATCAGCCTGCCGCAGGCGCCTGAAATTTTTGTCGGATTAAGCGACAGCCCCTGTTCTTTTGCCATTTTAATTGATACCGGAATAAATTCACCCAAAAAAGTGTTACAGCACAGGCGGCGTCCGCAAACGCCGATACCTCCGAGCATTTTTGCCTCATCACGCACGCCGATTTGCCTCAGCTCTATCCTGGTACGGAAAACTCCTGCCAAATCCTTTACCAGATCCCGAAAATCCACTCTTCCGTCAGCGGTAAAGTAAAACAAAACCTTTCCGCCGTCAAATGTATATTCTACATCAATTAACTTCATGTTAAGCCCATGCTTAGTGATTTTCTCAAGGCAGATATTAAATGCCGACTTTTCTTTTTCCTCGTTTGCTTTTGCCTGAGCATAATCCACATTTGTCGCTATTCGCAAAACAGGTTTTAAAGGCGCGGTAATTTCAGTATCCTCAATCATTCTGTTCGGAATGACAACCGTTCCGAATTCTACGCCTCTTGCTGTTTCTACTATTACGTTTGTATTTTCTTCCAATTTATTTTCACATGGACTAAAATAATATATTTTTCCTACTTTTTTAAAACACACTCCGACTATTTCTACCATTTACTACCTCCCAGCTGCCGTTTAGCAAAGCGCTTACAGTTAAATTATAATTTGTGTTACGGCTTAGCATTTCTTTAGTTTTTATTATATCGCTTATAATTATTATAAGGCTTTGCATACTGAACTTGCCTTCTATCTGCGTTAATGCTGATTCAAAATCAGTATTTTGAATCATATTTTCACATCCGTTTTTCATGAGAATCATATCTCTGACAACACTTAGCAAACAATCAAAAAGAATATTTGCATTATCCTTTTGCTCCTCAAAAAGCTTTATTAATTCATATATATCCAGCTGATTACTGCTTGTAATCAAAGGAATTTTACCAAGAACAGCATTACGGATTTTTGCGAAATCCTCATCCTGCGCGAGTGTAACAGCTTTGCCGATATTATTTTCAGCATAAGAAATAATATAAGAAAATTTGCTGATATCCGCATTTGCGTACCTCTCCAAACCCTGCTTAATCTGGACTGCTTTATAAGGCTGAAGCGTCAGCTTTATGCTTCTTGAGCGAACAGTTTCCAGCAAATAATTGCTGTTTTGAATAAGCAAAAGAAACACAATATATTCAGGAGGTTCTTCAAGCACTTTAAGCAGCGCATTCTGAGCGGCGGCAGTCATCCCGTCGCAGTTTGATAATATAATAACCTTTTTCTTTGCCGTATACGGCTTTACAGCGGCGCTTGACACTATCTCTCTTATATCCTCAACGCCTATCGCTTTTTTACCCTCAGCCGGAGATACAGTTATAATATCGGGATGAGTACCTGCCTTAGCGGCAGTACATCCGCTGCATTTTCCGCAGGCGGAGCTGTCATTGCAAACCAAATATTTCGCAAAAGTATAGGCGATACTTTTTTTTCCCATGCCTTTTTCGCCTTCTAAAATATAAGCATGATTTACCTTATTAAGTTTTATGCTGCTTAAAAGGATGCTTTTAATATTATCCTGACCGATTATTTCGTCAAATCCGCATGGCATTAAAGCTTTTCAAACCTTTCAATATCAAGCACGAATACTGTAGCTCCCCCTACCTCTATTTCTACAGGATACGGCATTACGCCGCCCATAGGAGCCTGGGTTGTTGTCATTTGTTTGCGTGTACTGCATTCATCCTTAATAATTTTCATTATATCTGCAATACGCTCTTCTTCGATACCAATCATAAGAGTTGTATTGCCGGCTCGTAAAAATCCGCCTGTTGTGGCTAGCTTGGTCACACCAAATTTATTATTATTAAGCGCGGCTATAAGCCTGTTGCTGTCATCTGAATGTACAATCGCCATAATTAGTTTCATATATAGCCCTCCATTCAATATTAATAATTTTATTTTATCACAGAATGGTATTGCTGTCAAGAAAAATCAAATTTACTGCGCTTTAATAAGCTCCAATGCTTTTTCAAATTGTCTGTCAATTACAACCTCAATCTCTCTCGCAGCGTTATATAATGCGAGCTGAGTATCAAAGTTTATTATTCCGTTTGCCTCAAGCTCGTTTTTCTCCTGAAATATTTTTACAGCCTGAGTTAAAGCTTCATCCCAAACTCCATCCTGCTTGCCGGGATAAATTGAAAGCATTCTTAAACGCTGCTCAATAGCTTCTATTGCTTCTTTTGATGAATTTTCGTTAATTTCCATTGAAAACTGCATTTCTTTCGATTCCGGATGTTCTTCAAAAATACTTTTTTCATTTCTCACAATATAATCTGGAATAACTCCAATATGATTAATTTGAGTTTTATGCGCTGTACTGTAGGTTGCGAACGTAAGCTTGATTGCTCCGCCTGTCGCAAGAGGCTGTATTGTTTGGACAGTACCCTTTCCATATGTAACCTTTCCGACAACTATACCCGATTTGGTATCCTTAATGCTTCCGGAAAAAGCTTCCGCACCGCTTGCGCTGTTTTCGTTAACCAAAACAACAAGCTTATATTTCCCCGGATTTTTATTATATGAATTATAAACCTCATTTTTCGTGCTGTCTTTGTATTCCACATGGAATACGGGGCCAGCAGGCGTAAACAGACCTAAAGTATTTACTACGGCGCTTACCTCTCCGCCGGGATTATCACGCAAATCTATAATTAGTTTTTTAACGCTCTTTTCATCAAACTCATTCAATGCCTTTTTCAGCTCTTCAAAAGTTGTTTCCGCAAAAGAATTAATCGTAATATACCCGATATTATCTTCGAGAACGGAGCTTGCTACAGTTCCCTGCTCAACTTTTGCGCGCTTCATTGTAAAATATAAAACATCGGCTTCACCGTCTCTTAATATCCCTACAGTTACTTCTGTTCCCTCTTCACCTAAAACAAGGCTGCGTAAATATTCTACACCTTTATTTGTTACATCTGTTCCGTTAACGGAAACAAATTTATCGCCCGCAAGCAACCCCGCTTTTTTAGCAGGCGAATTTTCAAGAGGAGATATAACGGTAACATATCCGTTGCGTTCTTCAATTGTAACGCCTATTCCTACAAATGAGCCCGAAATGCTGTTCATCCAGCTTTCAAAATCATTTTTTGGAAGATAGCGGGTATATTCGTCCATGCTTTTTGCCATACCTGCGAGCGCCGTTTCAAGCATTTCCGGATTTTTTTTCAATATTTCTTTTAAAGCGCTTTCGTATATTTCACTGTCGGTTACTCCAAACTTGTAATTTTGAACCGCAAAGTCCTTTACTTTATCAAAATAATCAACAGTTGGGTCTGCATTATCAGCCGCAAAGGTCATGGGAACGCTAAGCGTAACAAAAATAAGAATAAGTGTAATTATTTTTTTCAATTGTATCATCTCTTTCATATTAATTTCAAATAGTTTAGTTTCATGCAAACTATTCAATAATAATACTGCGGACTCTTTCCATCCCCCCTGCATAATCGTAATTAACATAAATTATGCAGCTTTTATCGGAAAGCTCGGCGTTAATGTTTTCCGTGCTTATTTCATTTCCGCAATAGTAAATTTTGGCATTATCCTTTAAATAAAACGTTTGATATCCCCAAATATTTTCGTCAATTTTCCCAGCTTTTTTTACATTGTCCAATATAATTGAACTTGTAGTATAATCGTACAAAAACAATGTTCCTTTATAAACTACAGGATTTTTTAAATATTCAATATCCGAATTCGAGCTTAAAATACGGATAAACAGAGCTTTATCATTTTTTATGTAAACCTTTGCTGCATCTGTGAATCTTATGCTGCCGGTTGTGTCACCCTGATTTTTTCCTAAAACCGGAATCTCATTTTCTAGCTGCGCAAAAACCGGAGCGTCCGGCGTTAAAGCAGTTGTGATAATAATGCTTTCAGCATTGTTTGTAAGCGTTATTTCTCTTTTGTTGGCTTTATAATCCTCGTGTATTTGACTTACATTTCCTGAAAATTGTTCCAAACCTAATTTGGGAAGAATCTGCCCTTCAAAGCTTTGCAGAATTTCCGCCATATCGGATTTTGTGAGATACCTCCATGCCGCGAATTTTTGAATTTGCTCATTTGTTAATATTCCTTGCTTTAAAGCTCCGTGATAATACGCTGCATAATTTATATCGACATAAACTTCACCCGGAAGGCTGCTGTTAATCAAAGGAATATTATGTATCCGGCACATCCATTTAATAAAATTCTGAACCGATACATTTCTGGTTTTTGAAAATTCGCTGGATTCGTCCGTATAAGCCTGAATAAACTGTTCGGATGTTATAAGCCCGTCCTTTAGCGCTAATATGTAAAAACCGTCCGCCCATGCGTTTTCATCATAAGCGGTCAGCCCAGCTTCCTGCCGAAGCTTTGGGTCTGCGGCAGCGTCAAAGCCTTCCTGTTCTCTTCCCGCGCTGCGGTAGACAACGCGGAGCGCAAAGCTGTTTAAATAATTATCAAACGGAGCAAAATTCTTTCCTGAGCCGTAAATAAGCTGCAAGGCAGCGCAATCCTGCACTGCCTGAAGATTCGGAATACCGCCGCTGTCCGTAAAGTTTATTATATTATAAATTTCCTCGGCATTGCCGCTCGCGGTATATTCTTTAATTTCATCTGCATACGAAGGTATTTGAATCAAAACTAACAGTATAAATATAATAATTTTTTTTATTATTCTCACTCCCGTTACATCTTTTCAGGCGCGTTAACTCCTAATAGCCCAAGACCTGACAGCAATGTGTTTTTTACCATTTCAATTAATTTAAGCCTGGCGTACATTAAATTTTCATTCTCACCCTTAACATGGCAGGCATTGTAAAATGTATGGAAGGTTGCCGCAAGCTCAAGAGTATATCGTGTAAGCCTTGTCGGGTCAAAGCTGCGGGCAGCAATATTAAGTTCCTCCGGGTACGCCGCAAGCATTTTAATAAGCTCAATTTCCTGTTCTTCCTTTAATACGGTTAAATCAATTTCGCCGCATGGTTTTGAAAAGACGTTTTCCTCCTGCAATCTGCGCAGAATACTGCAAATTCTCGCATGAGCGTATTGCACATAGAAAACAGGGTTGTCGTTTGACTGATCCGCCGCTAAATCCAAGTCAAAATCAAAATGGCTGTCTGCCTGCCTGAGGTTAAAGAAAAATCTGGTAGCGTCAACGCCGATATCGTCCAAAAGGTCGGACAGAGTAATCATTTCGCCTGTTCTTTTTGACATTTTAGCAGGCTTTCCGTCTTTCATGAGCCTAACAAGCTGCATTAAAATGACGTCAAGTCTTTCAGGTTCAACTCCTATTGCTTTCATTGCACCCTTCATTCTCGCAACGTGACCGTGATGATCAGCGCCCCAAATATTAATAACCTTATCAAAACCGCGAACCAAAAATTTATTTCTATGATACGCGATATCAACGGCAAAATACGTTGGAATACCGTTGTTTCTTACAAGTACGTCGTCCTTATCCATTCCGAATTCGGTTGTTTTAAACCACAATGCGTCCTCTTTTTCATAGGTATAGCCGCTGTTTTTCAGCATTTCAATGGTTTGCTCAACCTCACCGCTTTTGTACAGCGAGGTTTCACGGAACCAAACATCATAATTAATTTTATATGAAGCTAAGTCTGTTTCGATTTTACTTATATTTCTTTTCAATACATATTCGGTGAATACCCTCCTGCGCTCTTCGCTGTCAGAATCTAAATATTTCTCGCCGTTTTCCTTTATGAAATCCTCCATATGAAGCCATATGTCCTTGCCGTGATAGCCGTCCTCGGGAAACTGAGCCGCGTCCTCGCCGCGAATCAGTTGAATATATCTTGCTTCAAGTGATTTACCTAATTTTTCGATTTGAGCGCCTGCGTCGTTTAAATAAAACTCTCTTGTAACATTATATCCGCAGAAATCAAGCACAGAGGCAAGGCTGTCGCCAAGCGCGCCGCCCCTTGCATTTCCCATATGCATAGGCCCTGTAGGGTTTGCGCTTACAAATTCTATCATTACTTTTTTGCCGTTTCCGATGTTCTGCCTGCCGTAATCCGCGCCTTTTGCCTCAATAAGCTTGAGCGCTTCATAAAGCCATTTATTATTTAATCTGAAATTGATAAATCCGGGACCCGCTATTTCGGCTGAATCTATATAAGTGCCTGAAAAATCAATATTATCCAGTATTCCCTGAGCTACCGCGCGCGGAGGTTTTTTTGCTGTTTTCGCGAACTGCATTGCCGCGTTTGTCGCATAATCCCCATGCGCTTTTTCGCGGGGCTTCTCTATCAGCATTTCGCCCTCAAAGCCGCATGGGAGCTCGCCATTTTCAGCCATTTTATCAATCGAGGCACGCATTACACCTTCAATCTGCGATTTTATTTCATCAATAATGTTAAACATAATGTCATCCCTTCTTAAGCTTGTATTTCATATTTTATCTCAAAAGTATTTTCACTGCTTTGACCGGCGAAATCAATTAAATAGCCTAACCTTATATGTCCGCTTGTATCATCAAGCATTATGTCAATATCCCTTGGCGTAATACAGGTTGAAAAATTGCCGTAAGGCGTTTGATAATGCCCGAAATGCTGCCTCCCCTTTTGAAATACAAATTGAGAATTCGTAGTTCCGAATCTTATCAGTGTAACATTCCTGCCGTCGGTTTTGAGCGTTGTTGTCGTGCCGTCCATACCCGTCATTTTGCTTTCATCATAAGTCAGATAATGGATACCGTCTTTAACATAATAATTACCCTCAGTTAATAATTCCGTCATCTGAGGTTTTGCGCTGTCATCCTTTCGGGAGCTGATAATTGATAGTTTAACGCTTTTTTTCATTTTTACCCGTCCTTAATATTTTTCAATATCAATCTTTTCAATTAATCCCTTAATTTCCTTATGTAAAAACATACTGCCCATTTTCTCAAAGCCTTCAACACTGTCACTGACATAAAATCTGTGATTCGCGCAGTCATCACACTGCGCAAGCATATCATTATCTTCAAGATATTTTTTGAGGCTTAATGACGCCTCGTATCCGGGATCAATTAAATTGACCTTCCCGTCCATTATATCATATATAGTGTCTTTTAGCAATGGATAATGTGTGCAGCCCATAATAATTGTGTCAACATTAGCTTCTTTTAACGGCTTCAAATATTCTTTAGCAATCAAATAGGTAGCTTCATGTTTAAAATACCCGTTTTCAACAAGCGGAACAAAAAGCGGGCATGCCTGTGATATTACAAATGCTTCACTGTTAATATTTTTAATTTCAGATTCATATTTCCCTGAATGTATTGTACCAGGAGTACCGATAACGCCAATTCTTCCGCGGGTTACGCGCATAGCAGCCTCAACCGCAGGAATAAGCACACCCATAATGGGCAAAGAATTTTTATTCTGCACAGTTTCGAGCGCAACCGAGCTTGCTGTGCCGCACGCGATTATTATCATTTTTATATCAAAGGTTCTAAGGAATTTTATATCGCTTTCAACATATTTAATAATCGTTTGAGGCGACCTTGTACCATAAGGCACTCTTCCTGTATCACCGAAATACACTATTTTTTCATCAGGCAGAATATTCATTACCTCTTTAACGCAGGTAAGACCTCCCAGACCGGAATCAAATATTCCAACAACTCTATTATCCATCAAACCACTCCATTTTATTTAAAAATTAATCATTTTCCTTCGGGCGCATACGCTTAACACAATTCCAACCGCAATCATATTCGTCAGAAGCGACGATCCCCCAGAGCTAATAAACGGCAGAGGAATGCCGGTTACAGGCATAACACCGATACACATGCCGATGTTTTCAAATATCTGAAATAAAAACATTGCTCCAATGCCGATACAAATATATCTGCCGTAATTTGTACGGGCGCCAAGCCCTGTATGAAAGCATTTTATTACGAGCGCAAACAGCACTATTATTACAATTATACTGCCTATAAAGCCAAGCTCCTCGCCTATTACGCCGAAAATAAAATCTGTGTGTTTAGCGGGCAGAATATTCAGCTGTGTCTGCGGGCCTTCAAACAGGTTTCGCCCGGTAACCTCGCCGGAGCCGATTGCAATTTTCGATTGTGTAACCTGATAACCCATTCCGGAAGGGTCATGAGCAGGGTTAAAGAATGTTAAAAACCTTTCCTTTTGATAAGGCTTTAAAATAAAAAACCACGCGATGGGAGCGAAAGCGAGTAGTCCTCCGAACGCAATAAATATTGTGCGGTAATAAAGCCCTGCCGCAAATATCATACAAATAAACATAAACATATAAACCATTGCTGTGCCGTAATCCGGCTGCAACAGCACCATTCCTATAAGAACACCCGCATGAATCACCATTCCGATAAACGGCACAAGCTTATTTACATGCTCTTCGTCACGCTCCAGATGTTTCGCGAAAGTAAGTACAAACCCTATTTTAACAATTTCTGAAGGTTGAATACCAATTCCGCCAAAACGAATCCAGCCTTTTGTTCCTACTTCCTCCCCTGTTCCGAGAAAAAACACAGTAGCAAGCAGCAATATATTGAGAGCGTAAATAAGCTTTGTTTGATTTCCAAAGCTTTCATAATCTATCGCAGCCATTATAAACATTAAAATAAGCCCGATTAAAAACGCTATAAGCTGAACTGAAACATATTTTAAACCGCCGGGCATAGTTTTAGATGCGCTGTATATCATAGTAACGCCATAGGCAGCTAAAAAAAACACCATCGCAAGTATCCATTTATCGGCGGTTTTGAAAACCTTTCTGATTTCCTGCCACATTTTAAGTCTCCGATCCGCCGCCATGCCGGCAGCATTAATATAAATATGTAAATTCGAATATTTTATTCTTCTTATTTTTAACTAATTTATCACTTCATAATATTATATCATATTTTTCATAAAAGTCAAAACAATTTTTCAGCTTTTTTTAAGATTTTTTTTATAGGTATTGACAAATAGAAAAATGTTTGATATGATATAAATTAACATGAAATATGTTACTTTGTAACATTCAAATGTTAAAAAGGAGGTATACCCGTGCAAAAAAGAATCGATATTATCAATGATTATATTCAAGAAAAAGGTGAGATTAAATTATCCGAGCTTGAAAAAATCATTCCGGACGTTTCTACGATGACATTACGCCGGGATTTGGAGTATTTGGAACGACGCGGCGATATTATCCGCATCAGAGGAGGCGCAAGGTCAATATCTTCTTTATCCAAACGTTTTATTAAAGAGGAGATTTATAGTCTGCGTCAGCTTGAGAATACCACTTCAAAACAAACAATCGCTGAAAAAGCAGTAAGCTTTTTAGCGGAAGGACGCAGCGTTTATATCGACGCCGGAACTACCGCAATGAGCTTTGCAATGGATGTGCCTGATATTCATTTGTCAGTTTTAACAAGCGCGCCTAACGTAGCGCTTGAGCTTTTAAAACGTAAAGATATTATGATAACGCTTGTCGGCGGTCAGCTTTCCAGTGAAAATATCGCTATATCGGGCAGCAGCAGTATAGATTTTGTCAAAAACATAAATATTGACCTTGCGTTTATTGCGACCAGTGGATTTTCTTTGGAAAATGGTTTTACAACAGGCAATTCCAATGAAAGCGAGCTTAAAAGAACAGTAATAAAAAAGGCTCGTAAGGTTATAATGTTAATGGATTTATCAAAACTTGATCAAAGTATGATGTTTACATTTGCATCATTAAAAGATATTGACGTGCTTGTTACGGACAAACAGGTGCCCGAAAGCATTATGCGTGCGGCAAGCCGTGAAAAAGTTAAAATTGTTTAGGAGGAATTAATTTGAAAGAAACCGTATATTCTTCCAAACTAACCAAAATAAATCGCCTGCCATTTGTTTGCAAAAGCGTATATTTGCAAGCAGGCAGATGCGAAATTAAGCTCTTTTCATTCCTCTGCAAAAACCGCGGGTGAAAAGAGAACTAATATTATAAATTTTATGCCGCCGGTTTTGGCGGCGGAATGGAGCTTAATATGAAAACTACAGCAGTAAGACTTTATGGAGAAAACAACCTCAAGCTTGAAAGCTTTGAGCTTCCGGCTATAAAGGAAGATGAAATATTAGCAAAAAATATTTCAGACAGCATATGTATGTCGTCTCACAAAGCGGCAATACAGGGCGCTAAGCATAAAAGGGTGCCTAACGATGTTGATAAAAATCCTGTTATCATCGGTCATGAATTTTGCGGTGAAATTGTTGAGGTAGGTGCAAAATGGAAAAATGAATGGAAACCCGGTGATAAATTTACAATTCAGCCGGCAATTAACTATAAAGGCAGTCTTGACGCTCCCGGTTATTCTTTTACAAACATCGGAGGAGCGGCTACTTACATTGTTATTCCATCTATGTTTATGGAGGAAAATTGTTTGCTGCACTATGAAAATGAAGCATTTTTCTATGGTTCGCTTTCCGAGCCAATGAGCTGTATAGTAGGCGGATATCATGCCAATTATCACACAACGGCAGGAAGCTACGTTCACGAAATGGGTATAAAAGAAGGCGGCAAATGCGCTATTTTAGCTGGCGCAGGCCCAATGGGGCTGGGCGCGATTGACTATGCAATTCATTGCGACAGAAAACCTTCTCTTTTGGTTGTTACAGATATTGACGACGCAAGGTTAAGCCGTGCGTCTCAGATTTTATCAAAGGAAGAAGCAACAAAAAACGGAGTAAATTTAATTTATCTAAACACCTCCGGCGAGGATGCAGTGCAAAAGCTTATGGATTTAACGGGCGGAAACGGCTACGACGATGTTTTTGTTTTCGCGCCGGTAAAACCCGTAGTTGAACAGGGTGATAAAATTCTTGGGAAAGACGGTTGCCTGAACTTCTTTGCAGGCCCTACAAACCCTGAATTTAAAGCGGAATTTAATTTTTACAATGTGCATTACGCGTCAACTCATGTAGTTGGAACAAGCGGCGGAAATACAGACGATATGATTGAATCTATCGATATGGTGACAAAAGGAAAGCTGGATCCTTCGGCAATGATTACTCATATAGGCGGGCTTAACGCTTATATTGAAACTACCTTAAATCTTCCTAAAATTCCGGGCGGCAAAAAGCTTATATACACTCATTTAAATATGCCTCTTGCTGCTCTTGACGATTTTGAAAAGTTAGGCGCTGACAATAAATTCTATGCGGATTTAGCCGGGATTATTAAAAAATCTAACGGATTATGGTGTTTGGAAGCGGAAAAATATGTACTTGCAAATGCTGACAAAATATAATACCTTGGAGGCAAATATGAGTTTACAAAAATTAATTGACATTTCAAATTATTACGGAAATAATCCCGATTATGTGCTTGCCGGAGGCGGAAACACCTCTTATAAGGATAAGGATTATCTATATATAAAAGGTTCCGGCACTACTCTCGCGGCAATCACCGAAGACGGATTTGTTAAAATGAACCGCGCGCAGCTCGGCGAAATATGGAATAAAGAGTATCCCAAAGCTACGGATGAACGTGAAAAAGCTGTTTTGCGCGACCTTATGGCGGCTCGCGTTTGCGGCGAGGAACATAAAAGACCGAGCGTTGAAACTTCTTTGCATGATTTGATTCCTAATACTTATGTTGTGCATTTGCATCCTGCTCTTGTAAACGGCGTAACCTGCGGGATAAACGGAAAAGAATGTATTTCTGAAATTATAACAGATTTTATCTGGATTGACGTTATTGAGCCGGGCTATATTTTAGCCAAAAAAGTAAAGGATGAAATGGAAAGCTTTAAAGCCCGGAAAGGGTTTTATCCTTTCGTAATCGTGCTCCAGAATCACGGCATTTTTGTAGGCGCGGACTCTGTGGATGAAGTTAAAAAAATCTACGATGATATAATGAACAAATTAACTTCTATGCTGAAAGAAAAACCTGATTTTTCCTCTGTTGAATTTGATAAAGAAAGAGCTGTTTTCCTCTCCCCCGCTATTCGAATGCTTGTTATGGAAGGCGATACATCTATTGTTAAGTTTGATAATAACAAAAGCATATCAAGGCTTATTGCGGACGAGGCTTCTTTTAAAGCGGTATCCTCCGCTTATACTCCTGACCATATTGTGTATTGCAAGCCTAACCCGCTTTTTGTGCCATACTTTGAAAATATTGATGAGCAGTATAACTCGCTTCAAAATAAAATTACTGAATACAAAGAGAACTTCGGGTATATGCCGAAAATAATAGCAGCTGAGAAAACAGGCGTATTTTTCTGCGGAAGCACTAAAAAAGCTGCCGATACAGTTCGTATGCTGTTTCTTGATACCGTAAAAATATCCGTATATTCAAAAAGCTTCGGCGGCAATTTGTTTATGCCTCAAAAATATATTGATTTTATAGTGAACTGGGAGGTTGAAAGCTACCGTTCAAAAACAAGCTCAGCTCAAAACAAAGCCCGTATAGCTGAAAAAATAATGATTGTAACAGGCAGCGCTCAAGGATTTGGGTTTGGTATCGTAGAGGAAATGCTCGCCGAGGGCGGCAATGTTGTAATTGCGGATTTAAATTACGATTTGGCAATGCAAAATAAAAATATATTAGCTGAAAAATATTGCGGCAGCGTTATGGCAACAAGAGTTGATGTTACAAACGAACAATCCACCATTGATATGATATATGACACAGTGCTCGAATTCGGCGGACTTGATACTTATGTAAACAATGCGGGTATTGTAAAAGCCGGAAGCTTAGAGGAAATGTCGGTTGCTAATATGGAATTAACCGCTAAGGTTAATTATATTGCATACTTTTTGGGCGCAAAATACGCAAGTCGTATAATGAAAATTCAAAACAGATTCAAGCAGGATTATTATACGGATATTATTCAGGTTAATTCCAAATCAGGGCTTTCGGGCAGCAATAAAAACTTTGCTTACGCCGGCAGCAAATTCGGCGGAATAGGTTTAACTCAAAGCTTCGCGTTAGAGCTTGTGCCGTATAATATAAAAGTAAATTCCGTATGCCCGGGCAACTTCCTTGACGGCCCGCTATGGTGCGACCCCGAGAAAGGGCTTTTTAAGCAATACCTTGAAGCAGGTAAAGTACCCGGCGCTAAAACCGTAGCCGATGTTAAAAAGTTCTATGAGTCTAAGGTTCCGATGAACCGCGGCTGTTTGGTTATAGATGTAGCAAGAGCAATATTTTATTGTATGGAACAACAGTATGAAACCGGGCAGGCAATTCCTGTTACCGGCGGTCAAAATATGCTGAAATAAATAAAGGAGGAATATTAATGGCAACACCAATTTTAATGCCCCGTCAAGGGCAGTCGGTAGAAAGCTGTATCATCGCTAAATGGCACAAAGCTGTAGGCGACAGCGTTGCTGCAGGTGATGTTTTATTCACTTATGAAACCGACAAGGCAACATTTGATGAAGAAGCAAAAGAAGCCGGAACTATGCTTGGTATATTTTTTGAAGAGGGTGACGATGTGCCCTGTCTTACCACAGTATGTGTAATCGGTAATGCAGGCGAAGATATAAGCGAATTCACAGTCAGCGCCGCCGGCGAAGATGAACTTCCGCCTAAAGATGCGACGTTAGCGCCCGCCCCGGAACAAGTGAAAGTTGAATTTAAATCGGCTGAGGCTCCTAAGGATAACGTATTTATATCTCCCCGGGCAAAGAACCTTGCTTCAAAGCATCATGTGGATTTTCGTTACGCTAACGCGACAGGCCCAAACGGCAGAGTTATTGAGCGAGACGTTCAAAGCATGATAGACGCAGGAATTATGACAACCTCCGCAGCGCAGGGCGCGGACGGGGATATCAAAGGCACGGGAATCGGCGGCAGAATTTCAGTAAGCGACCTTAACGCTCCTGCGGCTCCATCTGCGGCGCAGGCAGCACCTGTCGCGTCTGCACCCGATATGGAATTTGAAGAGGTTAAGCTTCCGAATATTCGTAAGGTTATCGCGAAATCAATGCATAATTCTCTCTCCACAATGGCTCAGCTTACATTAAACAGCTCCTTTGACGCTACTGATATTATGGCTTACAGAGCTAAAATCAAAGCAAATAAGGATAGATTAAATCTCGCGAACATTACTCTTAACGATATTGTTCTGTACGCGGTTTCAAGAACCCTGCTCGCTCACAAGGAAGCAAACGCACATTTCTACGATGATAAAATGGTTTACTTTAAAAATGTACACCTTGGTATGGCGGTTGACTCCCCTCGCGGACTCATTGTTCCGACAATTTTCAACTCTAACCGCAAATCCTTGAATGATATCGCGGCTGAATCAAAAACATTGGCTGAAAAATGCCAGCAAGGCACTATTACGCCGGATGAAATAACGGGCGGCACATTTACCGTTACTAACCTTGGCAGCCTTGGCATTGAAAGCTTCACCCCTGTTATCAATCCTCCTCAAACCTGTATTTTAGGCGTAAATAACATTGAAACAAAGGTTAAAGAGGTTAACGGCGAATATAAATATTATCCTGCAATGTCACTTTCATTAACATTCGACCACAGAGCGCTTGACGGTGCTCCTGCCGCTAAATTTCTTAAAGATTTAAAGCAAAACTTAGAAAACTTTTCTATTTTGCTTGCGAAATAAGGAGGCAGAACAATGTTATATGATTTAATAGTTTTGGGCGGAGGTCCTGCCGGTTATTTAGCTGCCGAACGTGCAGGACACGCGGGGCTTAATACTTTGGTAATAGAAAAACGCAATCTGGGCGGCGTGTGCTTAAACGAAGGCTGTGTGCCTTCAAAGGCGCTTTTGTACAGCGCAAAAATATATGACTATGCGCGTTTCAGCGAAAAATACGGCGTAACAACCACCGGCGCGGCCTTTGACCATACAAAGGCTATGGCAAGGAAAGAAAAGGTTGTATCAACCTTAGTCGGCGGAATTAAAGCCGCTATGAAAGCAAATAAGGTTACCGTTATCGACGGCGAGGGCAAAATTGCGGGTCGTGACAGCGAAGGCTTTATTTTAACTGCCGGCGGCGCTGAATATAAGGGCAAAAAGCTTTTGATAGCGACAGGCTCAATGCCGATTGTGCCTCCTATTAAAGGCGCTAAGGAAGGGCTTGAAAGCGGAGTTGTTTTAACTAACCGCGAAATTCTTACAATCGACCATGTTCCCGAGAATTTAGTAATTGTGGGCGGCGGAGTTATCGGGCTTGAAATGGCTTCATATTTTAATTCCGTTGGAAGCAAGGTTACCGTAATTGAAATGCTTCCTAAAATCGCCGGAGCTACCGATAAAGATATATCTGATATTCTGCTTAAAAATTATCAGAAAAAGGGTGTTGACTTCAAACTCGGCTGCAAGGTTGTTGAAATAACAAAAGACAGCGTTGTATATGAAAGCGAAGGCAAAGCATACAGCGTAAAAGCGGATAAGGTGCTTATGTCAATCGGCAGAAAACCTGTAACAGGTGGCATAGGGCTTGAAACCTTAGGCATTGAAACCGAGCGCGGCAGAATTGTAACCGACCGGTACAGTAAAACAAATGTAGCGGGCGTTTACGCGGCGGGAGATGTAAACGGAGTATATATGCTGGCTCACGTTGCATACCGTGAGGCGGAGGTTGCAATCAATAATATTTTAGGCAAAAAAGACATAATGCGTTATAATGCCGTTCCCGCTGTTATTTACACAAATCCCGAGGTAGGCAGCGTCGGCGAAACCGAGGAAACAGCAAAGCAAAAAGGCATAGATTACGAGGTTGCTACATTAACAATGAAATATTCCGGCAGATACGTTGCCGAAAACGAAGGCGGCGACGGAATATGCAAGGTTTTGGTTGACAAAAAATACCGTCACCTAATCGGCGCGCATATGATAGGCAATTATGCATCCGAAATAATTTTCGGAGCAGGTATTATGATTGAAACCGAAATGCGTGTTGAAGATATAAAAGAAATAATTTTCCCTCATCCGACTGTATGTGAAATACTTCGCGAGGGTATATTCCAAATTTAAAAGGAGAGATATAAATGCCAAAAAGTCAATTTATGGACCCAAATGAACTAAGGAAGCCCGGTTTTGCGGAATTTACAAAAATTCCACTAAATCAGTACAAGAAAACAATCAAAGATGAAAAATCAAATTTCTCAAACGATGATTTTATCCGTATATATCGTGATATGAGAATTATCCGTGAATTTGAGACAATGCTTTACCTTATCAAAACACAGGGCGAATACAACGGCGTAGCTTATAATAATCCAGGTCCTGCCCATCTTTCAATGGGTCAGGAAGCATCCGCTGTAGGTCAGGCTTATCTGTTGGGTAAAAACGATTATATTTTCGGCTCACATAGAAGCCACGGCGAAATATTGGCAAAAGGGCTTTCAGCTATCGAAAAATTAGACGATAAAGAGCTTTATGAAATAATGGAAAAGTTCATTGACGGTAAAATTTTAAAGGTTGTCGAAGAAAACCAGAAATCAACCAAACAGCTTGCCGTAGATTTCTTAGTTTACGGCGCGCTTGCTGAAATATTTGCCAGAGAAACAGGCTTCCACAAAGGTCTCGGCGGCTCAATGCACGCATTCTTCCTGCCTTTCGGAATTTATCCTAACAACGCTATCGTTGGCGGCAGCGCAACTATCGCAATGGGCGCGGCTTTATTCAAAAAAGCTAATGAGAAAAAAGGTATCGTTGTATCCAATGTCGGCGACGGTTCGCTTGGACGCGGCCCTGTTTGGGAAGCTATGGTGTTCGGCAGCATGGATCAGTTTAAAAAATTATTTGACGAGGCTCACAAAGGCGGACTTCCGATTATATTCAACTTTAATAATAACCTGTACGGCATGGGCGGACAGACAGTCGGCGAAACAATGCCTTATGATATTCTCGCAAGAGTCGGCGCAGGTATAAATCCCGAACAAATGCACGCCGAACGTGTTGACGGTTATAATCCTCTTGCCGTTATTGACGCTATGAAACGTAAGATTGATATTCTGAATGATAAAAAAGGCCCTGTTCTTATGGATACTTTAACCTACAGATATTCAGGACATTCACCTTCAGACTCATCTTCATACCGTTCAAAAGAAGAGATTGAGGCTTGGGAAGCACACGACGTTCTCACTGCCTACAAAGGCAAGCTTATTGAATCTAAAATCGCAGCGGAAGATAAATTCGCGGAAATTGACAATTACACAATTGAGCTTATTACAAAAATGTGCCGTATGGCAGCTGATGAAACAATTTCACCTCGTATGGATTTATATAAAAATCCTGATGAAATTGAAAAAATCATGTTCTCAAATCAGGCTGTTGAAAAAATGGAAGACAGACCGTGCGACGTGCTGATGCCTATGGACGAAAACCCACGCGTTCAGCAGATTGCTAAAAAAGAACGTTACGCATTCGACGAAAACGGCAAACCATATTCCAAAAATAAAATATATCAGCTTCGTGACGGTTTATTTGAAGCTATTGTTGACAGATATTATAAAGACCCGACACTCATCAGCTATGGCGAGGATGTTCGTGACTGGGGCGGCGCTTTCGCTGTTTACAGAGGTTTGACAGAAGCGATTCCATATCACAGATTATTCAACTCACCTATTTCAGAATCCGCTATTGTCGGTTCAGCAGTAGGTTACGCAATGGCAGGCGGACGCGCAATCGCGGAACTTATGTATTGCGACTTTTTGGGCTGCGCAGGCGATGAAGTATTCAATCAGCTTGCGAAATGGCAGTCAATGAGCGCTGGATTACTCAAAATGCCTGTAGTTCTCCGTGTATCCGTCGGCTCAAAATACGGCGCGCAGCACTCTCAGGACTGGACTGCTCTCGTATCTCATATTCCGGGACTAAAAGCAGTGTTCCCCGTAACTCCTTATGACGCTAAAGGTCTTATGAATGCCGCTCTTAACGGCACTGACCCTGTAGTATTCTTTGAAAGCCAGAGAATATACGATGTTGGCGAACAATTCCATAAGGAAGGCGTTCCCGAAGGCTATTATGAAATAGAAATCGGCGAACCGGATATCAAAAAAGAAGGTAAAGATTTAACTATATTAACAGTTGGTTCTACTCTTTACAATGCGCTTAATGCTGCGAAAGAGCTTGAAGAAAAATACGGAATTTCCGCGGAAGTTATTGACGCAAGAAGCGTTGTTCCTTTCAATTATGAAAAGGTAATTGAATCCGTTAAAAAGACAGGTAAAATTCTACTTGCGAGCGACGCTTGCGAACGCAGCTCCGTACTCAAGGAATTTGCCGCTACAATATCCGAGCTTGCGTTTGATTATCTGGACGCTCCTCCGGTTGTTGTCGGTTCAAGAAACTGGATTACTCCGGCTTTCGAGCTTGAAGAACATTTCTTCCCGCAGCCTGACTGGATTATAGACGCAATCCACGAAAGAATCTCCCCTATCTCCGGTTATACCGCAAAACGTAATTTCACAGACGGTGAAAAAATACGCAGAGCTAAAAAAGGTGTATAGGCTGAAATTTCCTATAATTTAATAAAATGAATACGGGCTTATCAAAATGCGATAAGCCCGTATAATATAATGGGCAGGCATAGCAGCCTGCCTAATTTTAAAACATTTTCTTTTTACTTAAAATCCATGCAACAGTCAAAGAAGCGACTAGCGAAAGAAGCACCGGGAACCACCAGAAATCCGCAAAAGGCAGCCCGGGAACGTTCATTCCGTAAATGCTTGCTACAATTGTGGGAACCGCCATAACAATTGTAATTGAAGCGAGAAATTTCATAACAATATTAAGATTATTCGAAATAATTGAAGCAAACGCGTCCATAGTTCCGCTTAAAATATTAGTATATATATTAGCCATTTCTATCGCCTGCTGAATTTCAATAATAACATCGTCCAAAAGCTCGGAATCCTCTTCATATAAAGGCAGGATTCTTCCTCTTGATATTTTTCGCATAACCAGCTCATTTCCTCTTAAGGAAGTTGTAAAATAAACAAGGGATTTTTCCAAATCCAAAAGCTGAATCAGCTCCTGATTTTTCATAGATTTATGAAGCCTTGTTTCTATTTCATTTGAAATTCTGTCAATCTGTTTCAGATATTGAAGGTATCTTGACGCAACCTTATAAAATATCTGCAAAATAAACCTCGTCTGCATTTTAGTATGCACATTTTTTACCATGCCTGCTGTAAATTCTCTTATAATAGTGTTATCTTTCAAACAAACGGTAACAATATTAGCGGGCGTAATAATAAAACCAATAGGAAGAGTGTTGTAAATAATGCTTCCACCGTCCTTTTCAGCAATCGGAATGTCAATAATAAGCAAAATCTGCCCGTTATCCTCCTGTTCAATACGTGAGGTTTCCTCATCGTCAAGAGCCGCCTTTAAAAAATCTGTTTCAATGCCTGTCATTTCGGATACGGCTTCCATTTCGTCGCTGTCGGGATCGATCATATTTATCCAACAGCCGGTTTCCATTTCGTCAATTTCACTTATGTAGCCGTCGGCTGTTTTGTAAAATTTAACCATTAAAAAGACCTCCTTTTCGTGTCATTTGCACACCGCCAAAGAGGCCAACAGCATTAGGGCGTAATGATGGCCACTTTGGTTATATTTCGCTTACATTCGGGACCAGTGTCCACCTAAACGCACCTCCTGAAAAGTTAATTTATTCTTTGTACCTTTAAATTATACTCCCCATAATATATTTTGTCAACTGCTAAAGTGAAATTATTTAATATATTTAAGCTTTTATGATAAAATAATTTATAAAACTATTGACGTTTCGTAAAACTTGTATTAAAATTATATTATCTGTATTTTTGTTTAATTTGAACGGAGGGTAGCTATGAAATGTCCTTTTTGCGAATACACCGAAAGTAAAGTAATTGACACCAGACCAACGGAAGAAGGAATTTCAATTCGTCGGAGGCGTGAATGTCTTAAATGCGAAAAGCGTTTCACAACTTATGAGCAAATTGAAACAATGCCCGTTGTAGTTATAAAAAAGGATAAAAGCCGGCAGTGCTTTGACCGCGAAAAAGTATTAAACGGTCTTTTCCGCGCGTGTATCAAGCGCCCAGTATCTACCGAAATGCTTGAAGGTATAGTTAATAATATTGAATCCCAGCTTGCTAATTCTCTTGAAAGAGAGTTTACAACAGAACAAATAGGGCAAATGGTTCTGCAGCATTTAAAAGATGTAGACCAGGTTGCATATGTCCGTTTTGCTTCTGTTTACCGGGATTTTAAAGATGTGAAATCCTTTATGGATGAACTGAAATTTTTGCAAAGCAATTAATAACGGAGGTTTGAATGAAATACAAATTAACCATTTTAATAATGCTTATGACATTAATTACTTTACAGGCATATGCTTTAAACGTGCCGATACTTTTATACCACAATACATACGCGCCGTTTAACGAATCTCAGGCGGCGATTAACATTGCGCCCGATACCTTTGAAGAGCATCTGAAAGGTTTATCTGGCGCAGGCTATAATGTAATCAGCCTTGATGAATATGTTGAGTATGCTAACGGACAATTTAATTTGCCCGAAAACCCGCTAATAATAACCTTTGACGACGGATATACAAGCAATTATTTATACGCTTATCCCATCCTCAAAAAATATAATATGAAAGCCACAATTTTTGTCGTTACCAGCAGAATGGGTGATAATGATACGGTTTTCCCTCATTTTTCATGGGAACAGGCACGTGATATGGAAAACAGCGGATTTATTGATATTTACAGTCATACAGACAGTCATCTGCAGCTTACGGATTTAACTGACGAGCAGCTTACCCTTGAGCTTAGGCGCTCAAAATTTATGATAGAAAAAGAGCTTAATAAAAAATGCGGTATTATCGCGTATCCATTCGGTATGTTCAATGATAAGGTGTCGCAATTTGCTTTAAACGCAGGCTACAGCGTTACCTGCAAGGTTGGCGATATAGGCTCGAATTTTGCCTCTGACGGGCTTTTAGGGCTAAAGAGGCTTACTGTGCACGGTGATATGACTGCCGGTCAGGTAATAGAAATGATTCAAAATAATTAATGGGGTGTGGACAATTTGGCTAAATTCGGATATATATTTCTCGCGGCTTTTATGCTTATAACGGGTTGCAGTGTGAATAAACAAACGGAACCTCCTGCTGAAAACGCGTTTGAGCAGGCTCCTTCCGAGGTTGTATATAATCCTCCTTCTCAATCTGAATTATATTTGTACGCGGTGCGCCCTGATACGTTTAATCCTCTGCTTACTCAATATCAATCAAACCGCGATGTGTTTTCTTTAATATACGACCCGCTGGTATCTGTTGCACAGGATTACAATTTATCTTTTAAGCTGGCGGAAAACTTTATAATTTCGGATAACGGCTTAAAATTAACTTTAACGCTGAAAAGAAATGTTCGCTGGCATGACGGAAGCACATTCAGCGCGGCGGATGTTGAATATACAATAAAAGAACTGTCAAAAACGCCCGAGAGTGTTTATTATAATAATCTTAATAATGTAAAATCCTCAAAAGCAGTAAATTCCTTCACTTATGAATTTATATTAAATTCACCCGATTCCGGGTTTATTTATTTGCTTAATTTTCCTATAATAAAGAATTCCTCGTCGGATATTTTGAAAACCAAGGACGCTTTTAAACCGGTCGGAACAGGCATGTATAGTTTCGGTGATTATGCAGAGCTTAAAAGCTTTATTCTTTCGGCAAATAATTCATGGCTGGGCGGAAATATAAATATCCACAAAATTATAGTCAACCTGTTGCCTGATACCGCTTCCTCCTACAATGGCTTTAAAATGAATAGTATGAATTCCGTTATTGTATCACATGATAATTCCGGCAAATACAGCGCTAACGACAATATTAAATCAATATCGTCAAATACCAATACCTACGCGTATATAAGCGTAAATCATTCCAATACATTGCTTAAATCGCCTGCGCTCAGAAAAATACTGAAAAGAATTGTCAGCACCTCAAAAATAACTCATGATATTATTCCTGAATTTACTGCGCTCGCAAACAGCCCGATAAATCCGGCGGCGCAATTTTCCTTGAATTTAGAGCCTCAAACCGACGATATAAAGGAGCTTTTAAGTCGTGAAGGCTATATACAGAATAATAAAGGAATCCGCACAAAGGTGGAAGGCGGTATTACCCATAAATTAGAATTTGACTTGCTTATCAACAAAGATAATCCTACAAGGGTTATTACAGGCGAATATATAGCAAACGCGCTTTCAATATACGGAATTACAATAAATATTATACGCAGCGGCGAAAATGAATATTTCGCGCAAGCTGCCTCAAACAGATATGACCTTGTACTGTGTGAAACCAATATCAGCTTAAATAATAATTTATCATTTCTGCTGGCGTCCGACGGAGAAATGAATTTCGGAAGATATTCCGCTCCTGAAATGGACGAGGTTTTGTCGCAGATAAAAACATCAAACGACCTTAACAGCCGTGCCGGATATCTGCAAAAGCTTCAAACGATATTTAATGATACAATGCCGCATATACCGCTGTATTTTTTAAATAAAAAAATATTATATAACTCAGCGAATTTAAGCGATGTTACAGTCGGCGCAATTAATAATGAATACAGCAATTTAAATACTTGGAATCTAACAGGAAAGGAAAACAAACAGTGATACAGGAATTTAACCTACTCAAAAAGCGTTTGCTTGAAAATGAATTTAAAAATCTTAATAACCCGCAGCGCGAGGCTGTTTTTACCTCAAAAGGCTCAATGCTCATTCTTGCCGGAGCAGGCAGCGGCAAAACTACAACTGTAGTAAATAAAATTGCCTATATGCTTAAATACGGCAGCGGATATGATGATTTTGATTTTTTGCCAAACGGTTTTGATATTAACGCTCTTGAATATATGAAAGCCTATGATGCCGCAAATTTGCCTCCCGATGAGTATATAGAAGGTTTTATCAGAAAAAATCCCGTCCGTCCTTATAATATTCTTGCTTTTACCTTTACAAACAAAGCGGCAAACGAAATGAAGGAACGAATAGCGAGGGTTACAGGAAATCCCGTAGATGAAATGTGGATAGGCACGTTCCACTCTATCTGCGTAAAGATTTTACGAAGAAATATCGACAGCGTCCCCGGGTACGGCAAAAATTTTGTTATCTATGACACAGACGATCAAAAAACTTTAATGAAAAGCTGTTTGTCGGCTCTTAATATAAGTGAAAAAGAGTATCCGCCCCGCGAGGTTCTGTCGTATATCGGTCGCGCTAAGGACAAGCTTCTCACGCCTGATGAATTTATATTAGAAAATGAATTTGACGTTAAAATGCGCAACATAGGCAGAATATATAAATATTATCAGCAAAAGCTGCTCGAATATAACGCTGTTGATTTTGATGATATTATTAATCTTACAGTAAAGCTTTTAACCGAAAATAAAGATATCAGGGATTTTTATGTAAACAAATTCAAATATGTACTGGTTGACGAATATCAGGATACCAACAAGGCGCAATATATGCTTATTTCCTCACTTGCAGGAAATAATAATCTATGTGTTGTCGGCGATGACGACCAGTCAATTTACGGCTGGAGAGGCGCGGATATTCAAAATATTATTGATTTTGAAAGCCAATATACCGGCTGCAAGGTGATTAAGCTTGAACAGAACTACCGTTCAACGCAGGTTATTCTTGACGCCGCAAATGAAATTATAAACAATAATCTAATGCGTAAAGGAAAATCCCTCTGGACAGCGCAGGAGGGCGGCGATAAAATTACCGTTTACTGCGGTGACAACGAGAGAGATGAGGCTTTAAGCTGCGTCGCTCTGATTATCGATATGGTGAAGAATCAGGGCAAAAACCTGTCTGATTTCGCCTTTTTATACAGGACGCACACACAATCACGTATTATTGAGGACGCTCTTGTACGCGAAGCTATTGCCTATCGTATAGTCGGCGGCTTACGTTTCTATGAACGCAAGGAAATTAAAGACATTTTGGCATATATAAAGCTTATATCAAACCCTGCTGATAATATTAGCCTTAAACGAATTATAAATTTTCCCAAACGTGGAATCGGAGGCACTACAATTGAAAGAATAGAAGCAAAATCTCACGAAACCGGCATAAGTATGTTTGAGATAATTAAGCAGGGGCTTTGCGATGACGTTGCCCGTTCCGCGGCTAAAATAAGCGGCTTTATAAGCCTTATGGATGACCTCACCGCATACAGCGAAAGCGCGTCTGCTTCGGATATAATAAAATATGTAATTGCTCAAACACTAATTACTTATGAGTATTTAAAAGAGGGCGAAATAGAAGGCAAAACCCGAATTGAAAATATGGAGGAGTTAATTTCCGTAGCTGTTGAATTGGAGAAAAGTGAAGAAATTGTTGATTTAAACGATTTTCTTGGATATACCTCGCTCATTACAGATACTGATGTATCTGATGAAAATACCGACTGTGTAGTGCTTATGACCATGCACGCCGCAAAAGGGCTTGAATTTCCTGTTGTATTCGTAACAGGGCTTGAGGAAGGGCTTTTTCCAAAGGTTGACCCTTATGCTGTTGACGATAATGAAATGGAGGAAGAACGCCGCCTTTGTTATGTCGCGATAACGCGGGCAAAGGAAAAGCTGTTTTTATCATACGCAATGCAGCGCACCTTATACGGACAAACCCGATATAACAAGCCTTCAAGGTTTTTAAGCGAGCTGCCGTCTGAATTATTAGACGGAATGGAAAAATCAAAACCAAAATCAGTACATATACAGGAAGCTGCAAGTAAGCCTAAATATGATTTTATTGCGGCGGCGAGCAGAATAAAACAAAAAGCTCCTGCATTTACACAAAACAATAATTCTGATTTTAATATCGGAGATAAGGTAACGCATAATAAATTCGGTACAGGCACGGTTGCCGGCGTCAGCGCTTCGGATACGCTAACTGTTTTAACAATAGATTTTGAAGGCTTCGGAAGAAAAAATATTGTAGCCTCGGCAGTTAAATTATTAAATAAATAGAAAGGGAGAATACAGCTATGAAAAACGTTTATACAATTTTATTTTCAATTATAAGCATAGCCTGCCTGGTTGCCGCCGGATGTAATCCTTCTATATCCCCTGTTTTTTTAATAGCGGCCGGAATATTGCTGTCAGTTATAGCTATACGGAAAAACATTTTCTGGAATATAGCTATAGCTGTAATATCTACAGTATTAATATATGCTTTAACGATTAGGCATACAATATATATTTTAATACCAATAGGTCCTGCGCTTGCAAGTATCGGTATATATTACTGCAATAGGTTTAAACTTAGTTTGCGTAATACATTATTAACAGCGAGTATCGGATATCTTATGCAATTTGCCGCGTTTTTTGTAATTGAACAAGTTTTTCATGATAGAAACATTATTTCGGAATTTATCAATGATATGCGTGATTCCATTTTAAACGGGCTTTACCTCCTTCCAAGCGCCTTGTTGGATCAGGGGGTAACTATTGACGTTGGAATTATTAAAAATTACGTGAAGCTTTACAACACTTTTTTTGATGCTTCATTAATTGTCGCACCGTCACTGCTGATTATATATTGCGGAATATTTTCATATGTAACGATATACTCGGTAAAAAGAATATTTGCTAAGGATAATGTATTCAACTATTTTGAATCTTTTTCAGTATTTCGGACTCCGATTTTTTTATTCACTGTTTTCGTAATTATGTATGCGGTTCAGGCAACATCAAATATTCCTGATATAAATTTAAACGCTATGGGAATTTTCTCAAATATATCAATTTTAATCGGGTTTTATATAATTGTTTGCGGTCTTTCAACAATAGATTTCTTCCTGCGGAAAAAATTTATAAAACTCTGGCAGCGTTTAGCGTTTTACATACCTTTTGCAATGCTTATGAGCGGTATGTCGGTTGCAGCTATTCCGTTTATTAATCCAATTTTACTATTATTCTTAGTTGGAATTACGGATTGCTTTTTTGATTTCAGAAAACTGCGCTTGCGCCTATGATATAATAAATACTTGACTACGAAGAGCAGTTGATATATAATAGTAATATTAATTTATACCCAAATAATAGTTTGGAGGTCATCATGAATAACAAACCTTTTTCAAGGCTGTTTAAATCAAGCACGGCTTTATTCCTGATTATTATATTTTTAATGTCATTGCTGTCTTTTGTTGTTGATGACAAAAGAATATATGCATTAATAGGTCTATGTGTCTGGCTTGCGCTTACTGTTTACAGTTTTTTGCACGAAGCCACAAGGGAAAAAGAGCTTCTCGAATATATCCAAACTCTGTCTTTTCATACCGACAGCACAACTAAAGATTCATTGCTGCGCTTTCCTCTGCCTCTTACCGTAATCAGACTTGACGGCACAGTTATATGGTATAACGAACAATTTAAGAATATTTTCAAAATCGAAACAATGTTTGATGAACACCTGAATATAATTACAGGCGCGGATTTAGATATTAACAAATTGTTTGAAGTATCCTCCGACGGGCTTACTGTGAAAATCGGTGATAATCATTTTCATTTACTTGTTAATGTTGTTCATTCCGACAGTGAGGAAATTGTCGCTATAATATATTGGATTGATGAAACTAAATGCTATAAGCTAAAAAGCCTTTACGACGAATCCCGCCCCATAGTATTTAATATTATGGTTGATAATTTTGATGAAGTTATGCATAATACCGCCGACGATTCAAGAGCAATTTTGTCGGGTACGATTGAAAAAACAATAAACGCGTGGGCTAACATATCCGGCGGAATTTTAAAGAAAATTGAACGTGATAAATATATTCTAATTTGTGAAAATAAGGCTTTTAATAAATATATTGAAAGTAAATTTGATATTTTGACTTCTGTAAAAAACATAAATTTAGGAAATAAAATTCCGGTTACCTTAAGCATAGGAATTGGTCTTGAAGGAGATACTCTTTTACAGGATGATACATTTGCCAGAAACGCAATAGATATGGCATTAGGGCGCGGCGGCGACCAGGTTGTAATCAAAAACAACACTAAATTCCAATATTTCGGCGGTAACAGCAAGGAAGTCGAGAAATATACCAGGGTTAAATCCAGAGTAATGGCGTTTGCGCTCAAACAGCTTGTAAGTCAGGCGGAGCAGGTTATTATTATGGGTCATAAAAATGCTGATTTAGACAGCTTCGGAGCGTCAATAGGTATGCTTTCGGCTGTTAAAGCAACAGGGAAACCCGCATATATAGTGCTTGAAACTCCAAACTCATTTACACATAAAATGCTGAACAAATTTGTTGCAAGCAGTGATTATTCCAATTATATTATTAACAGAGAGCAGTCGCTAAGTCTTGTTACGCCGTCAACGCTTGTAATTATACTTGATGTATTCCGTCCGATAATAACCGAGGTACCGCAGCTTCTTGAAAAGACCGATTCAATAGTAGTAATTGACCATCATCGAAAAAGCGCTGAATTTATTGAAAACGCGTCGCTCACATATCATGAGCCTTACGCTTCTTCAACAAGTGAAATAGTTACCGAAATTCTTCAATATTATAATGACGGAGCAAGCATAAACGCTCTTGTGGCTGAAGCGCTTTACGCGGGTATTGAGCTGGACACCAAAAGCTTCACTTTTAAAACCGGCGTTCGCACCTTTGAAGCCGCCGCATATTTAAGACGCAAGGGTGTAGACGCTACCAATATTAAATTGCTGTTTCAGAACGACAAAACTGTATATACCCTGCGTACCGATATAGTTAAGAATTCCCACATATATAAAGGCTGTATCGCAATTTCCACGACTGAATCAAATTACAGTGATATACAAAGCATAACAGCCGCGGCAGCGGATGAGCTGCTTGATATTGAAGGAATCCTCGCCTCTTTTACCATGTGTAAAATTAACGGAACAACCTATATAAGCGGCCGTTCAATAGGTAGCATTAATGTGCAGGTTATTTTGGAAACCATGGGCGGCGGCGGGCATATTTCGGTTGCCGGAGCGCAGCTTGAATGTGATTTTGACGAATCATTAATGCTTTTAAAAGAATCAATTGATAAATATTTTGAGGATAACAAAAAGGAATAATTAAAGAAATGGAGATTAAATATGAAAGTAATATTAACAACCGATGTAAAAGGTCAGGGAAAAAAAGGCGATTTAATAAATGTAAGCGACGGATATGCCAGAAACTTTTTGTTTCCTAAAGGGCTCGCCTCGGAAGCGACAAAAGCTGCGATAAACGAAATGAAAGGTCAAAAGGACGCCGTTGCATTCAAACAGCAAAAGGAACTGGACGCCGCAAAAGAGCTTGCCGAAAAAGTTAAAAATATTACAGTTGAGCTTAAAGCTAAATCAGGCGAAAACGGCAAATTATTCGGTTCTATTACCTCAGGTGATATTGCCGAGGCGCTTAAAATGCAGCATCATATTGTAATTGACAAGAAAAAGCTTGTTTTAAGCGAACCTATAAAAGCAACAGGCATAGCCCACGTTCCTGTAAAGCTATATGCCAAAGTATCAGCAGAATTAAAGGTTAAAATCGAACCACAAGAATAACTTTTCGGAGTTGATAATACCATGGAAGAAAATTTTGGATTGCGTACTCTTCCGTTTAACGCGGAAGCCGAACAATCGGTTTTAGGCTGTGTTTTATTTGACCCTGCCAGCCTTATTACTGTTGCTGAAAACCTAAAGGTTGACGATTTTTATATGCCTCAGAATAAGCTGATATATGCGGCGATTCTTGGGTTGTGGAACAGAGGCGAGGCGGTTGACAGCATAACCATTACCAGAGAGCTTGGTAATAATCTTGAAACCATAGGCGGCTTCGAATATCTGGCAAACCTCGCGATAATTACGCCGACAACGCAAAATATAAAAGCTTACATAAAAATAGTTCAGGATAAAGCGGTTTTAAGAAGGCTTATTAACGCGGCAGGGCAAATTGCGGGTTTAGGGTATGACGCTTCTGATGACGTCAGCATTATACTTGACACTTCTGAAAAATATATATATGATATTCTGCAAAACCGTACTCTGCAGGGTTTTACACATATTAAAGATGTGCTTGCCGCTTCCTTTGAGCAATTGGAACAACTTACATTAAACAAAGGTCAAACCGGAGGCGTACCTTCGGGGTTCTCCGACCTTGATAGATTAACAAACGGTTTTCATCCTGCCGATCTTATAATTATAGCTGCTCGTCCTGCTATGGGTAAAACAAGTTTCGCAATGAATATTGCGCAGTATGCCGCGGTTCATGAAAATATTCCCGTAGCCGTGTTCAACCTTGAAATGTCAAAAGAACAGCTTGGAAACAGAATTATTTGGTCGGAGGCTATGATAAATGGTGAAAAGCTGAGAACAGGAAATATAGATGACAGCGATTGGCCAGCGCTCGCGTCAGTTGTTGCAAAGCTGTCAAAGGCTCCTTTATTTATAGATGATTCACCCGGCATTACAATAACCGATATTCGGGCAAAATGCCGCAGGCTGAAGCTTGAAAAAGGGCTTGGACTTATTGTAATTGACTACCTGCAGCTTATGCAGGGCAGCAAAAGGAGCGAAAACAGGCAGCAGGAAATATCTGAAATTTCCCGTTCACTCAAGGTTCTCGCAAAAGAGCTTTCAGTTCCTGTAATAGCGCTGTCTCAGCTTAGCCGTGCTACCGCTAACCGCGCCGACCATAAACCTGTTTTAAGCGATTTGCGTGAATCGGGCGCAATTGAGCAGGACGCCGATATGGTTATGTTTTTACACCGTCCGGATTATTATGACCCTAATACAGAAAAGAAAAATATAGCTGAATGTATTATCGCAAAGCACCGTAACGGCGCGACTGATACTGTAGAGCTGTTATGGAACGGTGAATTTACAAGGTTCAGAACAATTAATAAAAATTACGATTAATCCGGAGGTATTTAAATTGCCGCTTTCAGATAAGGTAAAGGAATTTATAAAAATTAATAATCTTATTTCCGACGGTGAAACAATTATTGCGGCTTTTTCAGGAGGAGCGGATTCTGTATGTATGCTTCATATTTTAAATAGGCTCTCCTCTGTTTTGAATTTTCAGCTTGCCGCCGCACATCTTAATCATAGTATCCGCGGCGCGGAGGCGCTGCGGGACGCGGATTTCGCAAAAGAATTTTGCTTAAAACTAAACATTCCTTTTTATATTAAAACTATAGATGTCCCTATGCTCGCGAAAAAGCTTTCCGTATCGCTTGAGGATGCGGGCAGAAGAGCCAGATATGAGTTTTTTGATGAACTTCTGCAAAGTTTAAATGCTGACAAAATAGCTACGGCGCATAATAAGAACGATAATGCCGAAACCGTTTTGCACCGCATTTTAAGAGGAAGCGGCATTGACGGTTTGCAGGGGATTTTATGCCGGCGTGATAATATAATCAGACCTGTTTTGTCGCTTACCCGGGATGAAATAGAAAATTACTGCAAAGAAAATTCTCTGTCCTTTGTTACCGACAGCACAAATTTAGACCATGAATATACCAGAAACAAAATCCGGTTGGATTTAATTCCTTTTCTGCAAAAGGATTTTAACCCTAATATTATTAATAATCTTTGCAATTTAAGCGAAATTGCGGCTTGTGATAAAAATTATCTTAATTCTTCGGCTAAGGACGCAGCAGCCCGGCTTGTTTTATTTGATAAAAACTACTCATGCGGCATTTCAGTATCCGAGCTTATAAAGCAGCATTTATCCATAAAGCGGCGGTTGCTTCTGCTTATGGCCAAGTATAGCGGCTGTGATATAGAATTTAAACATATCTCCCCTATTCTTGATATGATAAATAAGGGTATTACAGGGAAAACTATTAATATTCCGGGCGGAAAAGCCGAAATTTCATATGACAGGCTTATTTTTACGCGAAAATCGGATAAATCCCCATTTTCATATGACATTACGCCTGAAAGCGATATTTTTATTTCTGAGGCAGGTTTAAGAGTAAAAGCTTATAAATTTGGGGAAACTAAAGGAATCTTACTGCCTTGTGACAGAAAAATTGAAATCCGAAGCAGAAAAAACGGCGATAAAATTAAAATTAACAATATGACAAAAAAAATCAGCGATTTATTTATCGACTTAAAAATTCCAAGGTCAATTCGTGATAAAAGCCCCATTCTTACTGTGGATGATGTTCCGGTTAATATTATCGGAATAAAACAGGGTGATATTAGTTTTGATAAAAATAACAATTTATTTGTTTTAAATATAACTCAGGAGGAACATAATAATGAAAAATGATTTAAAGGAAATTATATTTACAGCCGATGAAATTAACGCAAAGGTTCGCGAGCTTGCGAAAAAAATATCAAAGGATTATGAAAACCTTGATTTTGTTTTAATCACTATCTTGAAAGGAAGCTTTATATTTGCCTCGGACTTAGTGCGCAATATGGATATCAGCACTAATATTAATTTCATGGAGGCTTCAAGCTACGGAAACGGCACGACAACCTCCGGCGAACTAAAAATAAAGCATGATTTGGATATTGATATTCGCGGCAAACACGTTTTAATTGTTGAAGATATAATTGACAGCGGCATAACGCTTTCAAAACTGAAAAATATTTTATATGAGCGAGGCGCAGGTACAATTAAAATCTGTTCTCTTCTTAATAAACCATCACGCAGACAAATTGAGATTGAAATTGATTATTTAGGATTCAATATTCCCGATGAATTTGTTGTTGGATATGGAATGGATTACGCTGAAAAATACCGGAATTTACCATATGTCGGAATACTTAAACCAGAAATTTATACTTTTTGATACATAAATCACACCATTTTTAACGATTATATTATGTATATATACCAAAATATTTCACAAAATTTATAAACTGTTGTTTTTTTTATAATATTATGGTATATTATTATATATAAGCATTTTTTGCTACATAAGGAGAGTGACTTACTTGAAGAAGAACTTTAGAAATTTTAGTTTTTATATAATTCTATTTGCTATTTTAATTATGGTTTATATGTTTTTTGGTCAAACGCCGGTTTCTGCCGAAAAAAACATAGGCGACCTGATGCGCAGTCTTGATAAAAAAGAAGTAACAGAGCTTGTTGTTGAGGATACGAGAGTAATCGCGACGCTCAAAAACGGCGAGGATATGGTTGTTGATATACCTTCCTCAAGCGTATTTCTTACTTTTTCCACTCAGGAAATCAAGGAGCTTGTTAAGCAAAATCCTGATTTCAAATTTGAAACGCCTTCACCGCAGACAGCGCCATGGTGGCTGTCTATGCTGCCGTATTTAATTTTTGCGCTTTTAATAGTTGTTTTTTGGGTGTTCTTCTTCCGTCAAATGCAGGGCGGGGGCGGAGCCGGCGGCGGCAAGGTTATGAACTTCGGCAAAAGCCGCGCGAAGGTTATGAGTGACGACCAACGAAAGGTAACCTTTAACGATGTTGCCGGAGCAGATGAAGAAAAAGCGGATTTGGAGGAAATGGTTGATTTCCTTAAAAATCCTCAGAAATATACCACTCTTGGCGCAAGAATCCCTAAAGGCGTATTGCTTGTAGGCCCTCCGGGAACAGGTAAAACCTTACTTGCGAAAGCTGTTGCGGGCGAAGCAAACGTTCCGTTTTTCAGCATAAGCGGTTCGGATTTCGTTGAAATGTTCGTCGGTGTAGGCGCGGCGAGAGTTCGCGACCTTTTTGAGGAAGCTAAAAAAACTACTCCGGCTGTTATATTTATAGATGAAATTGACGCTGTTGGCCGTCACAGAGGCGCAGGACTAGGCGGCGGGCATGATGAAAGAGAACAGACACTCAATCAGCTGCTTGTTGAAATGGACGGTTTCGGCGTTAATGAAGGCATTATTATAATAGCGGCTACCAACAGACCTGATATTCTTGACCCGGCTCTTCTTCGTCCGGGGCGTTTTGACAGACAGGTTGTTGTTAATACTCCCGATGTTCAGGGCAGAGAAGATATTTTGAAGGTACATTCACGCAATAAAAAGCTAGACCCGTCCGTTGACCTTAAGGTTGTCGCTAAAACAACCGCGGGCTTTACAGGCGCGGATTTGGAAAATCTTTTAAATGAAGCTGCCCTTCTTGCTTCAAGGAATAATAAAAAATCTATTGATAATAACGATATTCAGCTTGCTCTTATGAAGGTAGTGATGGGCGCGGAAAAGAAATCCCGCGTAATCAGCGATAAGGATAAGAAGCTGACGGCGTATCACGAGGCAGGTCATGCTTTAATAACAAAGCTTATGCCCGGTCAGGACCCTGTGCATGAGGTTTCTATTATCCCCCGCGGACGTGCCGGCGGATATACAATGCATCTTCCAACCGAGGATAAAAATTATGCTACGAAAAACGATATGATTGAAATGATACGAGTGGGGCTTGGCGGCAGAGCCGCAGAACAGCTTGTTTTGGGTGACATAAGCACAGGTGCGTCCAATGACATTGAGCGTACTTCCAGCCTTGTCCGCAGCATGATAACAAAATACGGTATGAGCAGCAAGCTTGGCCCTATAAACTTCGGTTCATCTCATGATGAAGTATTTATCGGCAAGGAATGGGGACAGACACGTAATTACAGCGAGGAAATAGCTTCTCAGATTGATAATGAGGTAAGAGAAATTATCGATAATTGTTATAAAGATTGTCTGAGGCTTTTGGAAGAAAACCGCGATAAGCTTGAAACGATTGCAAATGCCTTAATTGAATTTGAAAAGCTTGACGGCGCAACCTTTGAACGCCTTTTTAATTCAACCGAAATAAAGCCTGATGATGAGCCTGCGGCTGATGGCGAAGACCAGAATGAAAATCATGGTGAATAGCAGGCGGGGCCTGCACCCGAATCGCGCACCAACGCTGCAAAATATTTACATCGCAGCCGCGTAGTTCTGCGCAATTTGATTTGTTATAAATAACCAAATAGGGCAGGTTAAGCCTGCCCTTAAGACATATTTTAAGTATCTTTAATGGAGGTTCATATGAATATTAGAACAGCATTTGAAAAAGTTTTCGGTTCATACAGCAATCGTGAACTGAAAAGAATTTATCCAATAGTTGATAAAATTGAAGCTTTTGAAGAACCTATACGCAAATTAACCGATGCTGAGCTTAAAGCTAAAACACCCGAATTTAAACAGCGTCTGCAAAATGGCGAAACCTTGGATGACATTCTTCCTGAGGCTTTTGCCGTTGTTCGCGAAGCTGCTGACAGGGTTCTGGGCATGCGTCATTTTAACGTACAGCTTATCGGCGGCATTGTTTTACATCAGGGTCGTATTGCCGAAATGAAAACAGGCGAAGGTAAAACTCTTGTTTCCACCCTGCCGGCATATCTTAACGCGCTTGCGGGCAACGGTGTTCATATTGTCACAGTTAACGATTACCTTGCTAAACGTGACAGTGAATGGATGGGCAAACTGCATAAATTTCTGGGGTTAAGCGTTGGGCTTGTTCTCAGCAATATGGAAAATGATAAACGCCGTGAAGCTTATAATTCGGATATAACATATGCAACTAATAACGAGCTTGGTTTTGACTATCTGCGTGATAACATGGTTATATATAAAGAAAATATGGTTCAGCGCGGTCAGCCGTATGCAATCATTGACGAGGTTGACTCAATACTTATTGATGAAGCCCGTACTCCGCTCATAATTTCAGGTATGGGCGAGCAGTCCACACAGCTTTATGAAATTGTGAATCGTTTTGCATCATCACTGAAATATATTAAGCGTGAGGAATTTGATACAAAAGAAAATAACGATGACCTTGACGCCGATTATCTTGTAGATGAAAAGGCACATACCGTTACTCTAACCAAAGAGGGTATCCGCAAAGCTGAACAGGCATTCCATATAGAAAATCTGTCTGATATGGCAAACACTACTCTCGCCCACCATATAAATCAGGCGATCCGCGCACACGGTTTAATGCGCAAAGACATAGATTATGTAGTTCAGAATGATGAAGTTATCATAGTTGACGAATTTACAGGCCGTTTGATGATAGGCAGAAGATACAGCGAAGGCTTGCATCAGGCTATTGAGGCAAAGGAAGGCGTTAAGGTTGAGCGTGAAAGCAAAACTCTTGCGACTATAACATTCCAGAATTATTTTCGCCTTTATAAAAAGCTGTCCGGCATGACAGGTACGGCTATGACGGAGGATGCTGAATTTCAGGAAATTTACTCGCTTGATGTTATCGAAATTCCAACCAACAGACCTCTTGCAAGAAAAGATTTCTCTGACGTTGTATACAAAACCGAGAAAGCTAAATTTGACGCTGTTATTAAATATATTATAGAATGTCATGAAAAAGGTCAGCCTGTTCTGGTAGGTACAATTTCAATTGAGAAATCGGAAATTCTGGCGTCAATGCTCAAAAAACATGGTATTAAGCATGAGGTTTTAAACGCTAAATATCATGAAAAAGAAGCTCAGATTATTTCACAGGCAGGTAAAAAAGGCGCTGTTACAATTGCTACAAACATGGCAGGCCGCGGAACTGATATTATGCTTGGCGGTAATGCTGAATACTTATCAAAAAATGAAATATTGAGGCAGGGTTTCACTGAGGAATTAATCACAGAAGCGACCGGCTTTGCCGAAACCGATAATGAAGAAATATTAAACGCGAGAGAAGAATACAAAAGATTATACAACAAATATAAAACTGATATAGCTATCGCTCATGACGAGGTTGTAAACTGCGGAGGTCTTTGTATTATCGGTACCGAGCGTCATGAATCCCGCCGTATTGATAATCAGCTGCGAGGCCGTGCTGGTCGTCAGGGCGACCCCGGCTCAACAAGATTCTTTATATCTCTTGATGATGATTTAATGCGTCTGTTTGGCTCCGACAGGCTTAAAAATGTTGTAAGCGCGCTCGGGCTGGCGGATGATGAGCCAATTGAACATAGTATGCTTTCTAATTCAATAGAAAGCGCCCAAAAGAAGGTTGAAGGCCGTAACTTTGAAACCCGTAAGCACGTTCTGCAATATGACGAGGTAATGAACGAGCAGCGTAAAATTATGTACGGCGAACGTCAGCGCGTATTAAGCGGTGAAAACTTAAAACCAAGCATCGAAAAAATGATAACCGACGTATGCGAATCTGCCGTTGAAAAGTTTTCGCATGATGAAGCCTACCCTGAAAACTGGAACCTTGAGGGTCTGAAAGGCTATTTGGAAAGCTTTCTCTATGAAAAAGGCGAGCTTGAATTTACAACCGAATATTTAGAATCAATCACTAAAGATTCCTTTACCGAAGCTATCATTGAAAAGGCTATGGAAAAATATGCTCATCAGGAGGAAGTATTCGGCGAGGATATCCGTGAAATCGAACGTGTTGTAATGCTCCAGAACATAGACGGTAAATGGATGGATCACATCGACCTTATGGATCAGCTCCGCCGAGGTATTTCGCTTCGCGCGTATGCGCAGCGTGACCCGGTTGTTGAGTATAAATATGAAGGTATGGATATGTTTGAGGAAATGACCGAAAGCATTAAAGATGATACTGTTAAAATGCTTCTCAATGTTCGTCCCGGAGTTAAAGCCGAACGCGAACAGGTTGCGAAACCGACTATGGCGTCTCACGGAGATGAAGCGGAACCTGCTTCAAAAACCGTTAAAGTCAGTCAGAAACCCGGTCGTAACGACCCTTGTCCCTGCGGCTCAGGAAAGAAATACAAAAAATGCTGCGGTCAGTAAAGCAGGCGGAGCCTGCACCCAAATCGCGCTTAAGCAATGCAAAGCCATTTACATCACAACCGCGTTGTTCTGCGTAATTTCCTATGTTTTTAAAAAAATATTTTGTTAGGGTGTGAAATGATGTTAGAATTAGAGCAATACCGTTTGCAGCTCCGTGATATGGAGGGCGGCATCAAAGAATTGGGGGATTCACTTTAACATTGCTAAAATGAATGTTAAAATAGAAGAACTTGATAAACAGGCAAGCATGCCGGAATTTTGGGATGACGCCCAAAATTCGCAAAAGGTGCTGCAAAAAACAAAGCAGCTAAAGGATAAGCTTGCCGATTACCATAAACTAGTGGAGGATCATAGCGATTTAACCCTGCTTATCCAAATGGCGGAGGAAGAAAATGAAGCAAGCGTTGTCGACGAAATAATTGAAGGCTGCAATAATCTTGCAAAAAGCTATGAAGATATGCGGCTTGAAACACTTCTTACAGGCGCATATGATAAAAATAACGCCATACTTTCGCTTCATGCAGGCGCAGGCGGAACAGAAGCACAGGATTGGGTTCAGATGCTGATGCGTATGTATGTAAGATGGGCGGAGCGACGTGGGTTTAATGTTAAAATACTTGATATTTTAGACGGTGATGAAGCCGGTGTAAAAAGCGTGACAATGCTTATTTCGGGCATAAATGTATATGGCTATGCCAAAACCGAAAAAGGAGTTCACAGGCTTGTGAGAATATCCCCTTTTGACGCTTCGGGGCGAAGGCATACTTCCTTTGCGTCACTTGATGTGATGCCTGAATTTAACGACGAAATAGAAATTGAAATAAGGCCTGAGGATTTGCGTGTTGACACTTACCGTGCAAGCGGCGCGGGCGGTCAGCATATTAATAAAACCGAATCCGCAATCCGTATTACGCATATTCCGTCAGGTGTAGTTGTTTCCTGCCAGACAGAGCGTTCACAGGTTCAAAACAGAGAGACATCTATGAGAATGCTTAAATCCAAGCTTCTTGAAATTGCCGAACGTGAAAAAATGGAGAAAATTGAGGATATTAAGGGCGATATGAAGGATATTGCGTGGGGCAGCCAGATTCGTTCCTATGTTTTCCACCCTTATAATCTTGTGAAAGACCATCGCACCGGTTTTGAAACTGGTAATACAGGCGCGGTTATGGACGGAGAATTAGACGGTTTTATAAATGCTTATCTAAAATCCGCCAGCTTGGGAGAATTAAACGAAAAATAAGGAGTATCAATGAACGAAAGAGACGAAGTAATGGGCAATGGAAAGATTCTGCCCACTCTGTTAAAATTTTCAATTCCCGCGACAATCGGAATGGTTGTCAATTCCCTGTACAATGTTGTAGACAGAATATTTGTCGGCAAAGGCGTCGGCGAAATGGGCATTGCGGCGACAACCGCTGTTAACCCCGTTGCATTTATTATAATGGCGCTGTCTATTTTGGGAGGTATGGGCTGTTCAACACTGGTAGCGATTCATCTTGGGGAACAAAAAGCGGATGAAGCCGAAAGCGTGCTGAATCATACAATCCGATTTATAATAGTAGTAGCTTTACTTACATCTTTATTGGGAGTAATTTTTATTAACCCTTTACTTAAAGTTTTCGGTGCTACCGAAGATGTTATGGAATATGCCAGACAATATGGATTAATTATAATAGGCTTTTCATCTTTTAATTATGTAAGTTTTGGACTTAATCATACAATACGTTCACTCGGCAATCCTAAAACAGCAATGAGCACTATGATTATAGGCGGAGTAATCAATATTATTCTTGATTATCTTTTTGTAATGGTATTTGGCTGGGGAGTCGCCGGCGCCGCATGGGCAACCATAATAGGCCAGGTAGTTTCAACAATTTGGGTAATATCATATTTTATGAGACCAAAGGTTGCCATTCATTTTAAAATTAAAGGATTTAAATTTAATTTCGGTAAAATGCTTGAAATAATTAAAATTGGCTCATCACAGGCAATTATGCAGTTTATTAACGGCATAATAATGAGTATACTCAATCATGCGGTTGTAGCATACGGTAATTCTGTTTCGCTAGCCGCCACCGGAATATATAACAGTATAAATACTTTAGCCATTTTACCTATTGTCGGTATCAGCCAGGGTGCGCAGCCGCTTATGGGTTATAATTTCGGCGCTGATAAAAAGGACAGATTAATAAAATTCTATCGGACCGCTGTAATTATCGCGTCAGCTGTTGTTCTTGTTATATTTATAGCTATATATATATATTCAATCCCTCTTGCCGGAATATTTATAGACAAAAATAATTCAAGCCCCGAAGTAATTGAATTGACTTCAAAATGGCTGAAAATAGGGTTATCAATGATTTTCACTGCCGGATTTGTAATAGTATCAACCGGGTATTTTCAATCCATTGGAAATCCTAAAAAAGCGCTTATTTTATCATTGTCACGGCAGGTTATTTTTTACATTCCGATATTGCTGATTCTGCCAAAATTCATGAAAATAACCGGCGTTATGCTTGCGCAGCCGATTTCTGATTTTATGGCATTTTTAACCGCGATATGCCTGATAATCTATGAAATGAAAAAACTTAAAGGAGCAAAAGCCCATGAAAGATAACAGACTGCACACTCCCGACGGCACAGCCGACGCGCTTGCCGCTCAAACAGAGGCAATCACAAGCCTGCAAAATATATTTTCATCCTGCTTTTCCTCTTATGGATACAGCCTTGTGCAAACGCCTACTTTTGAATATATTGATGTATTTGCAGCGGACAATGACCAAGCTTTTGCAAATACAATGATTAAATTCTTCGATAAATCGGGTAATATATTAGCTCTAAGGCCGGATTTTACGCCTGCTATTGCCCGCATGGCGGCTACTAAATTTTCAGGTAAAGAAATTCTGCGCTTTGGATATACAGGCACAGCTTTTATTAACGACGAAGCTTACAGCAATGTTAAGCAAAAGGAATTCATTCAGTCGGGAGTTGAGCTTTTAGGCGCGAATTCCTGTGAAGCCGACGGTGAAATTATAGCTCTTACCATAGAATGCCTTCTTGCCGCCGGGCTTCGTGAATTTCAAATTGAAATAGGTCACGCTGGCTTTTTTAAAGGTATAGTAAATCAGGCGGGTTTTAATGATGATGATGCCGAAAAGCTTCGTCTTTTAACGCACCGTAAGGATTTTGTAAATATAGAAAACTTTTTAAAAGGCTCGAAAATTGCACCTGAGCTTATAGAATTAATAACAAAACTCCCCCACCTTTTCGGCGATATCTCGGTAATAGAAAATATTTCAGCTTCGAATTTAAATCGGGAATCAACCGAAGCTTTAAACAATCTTAAAGGAATATATGATGTTTTATGCGACTATGGCATGGAAAATTATATTTCGTTTGACCTTGGTTTGGTTCAAAGCCTGGATTACTATACCGGAATGATTTTTAAAGGATTTACATATAATGTAGGGTTTCCAATATGCGGAGGCGGAAGATACGATACGCTTTTATCAAGGTTCGGCTCTTCATATCCGGCAACCGGCGTTGCATTGTGGGTTGACCGCATATTAGCTTCGCTTGAACGTGGAGGCGTTGTTTTAGAAACGCCCGTAAACGATTGTCTAATTGTTTACTCGCTGCAAAACCGCAAAACGGCTCTTGCGGTAGCAAGCGCACTTAGAAAACAGCATTTGAATATAGAAATGTATTACGGCGCAGGTGACCCTGCCATGTACGCAAAATCGATAGGCATCGGCGGTCTGTTTAGAATAATTAATGATGAAATAATAGAAAGCGTTAATATTGCTACAGGCGAAACTCAAAAAGCGAATATTAATGAAATCATTTGACGGGAGGGTATTTATGAAATATATTACAGTTGCTCTCGCAAAAGGCAGGCTTGCCGATACTTCTGTAAAACTGTTTGAAAAGCTTGGTTTTGATATTTCGGAAATGAAAGAAAAATCACGCAAGCTTATTTTTACAGATGAAAAACATAAATTTAAATTTATTTTGGTTAAAGCCTCCGATGTGCCTGTATATGTTGAATACGGAGCTGCTGATATCGGTATCGTCGGTCGAGATACAATTCTTGAGGAAGGCAGAAATTTATACGAAATTTTAAATTTAGGGTTCGGAGCCTGCCGCATGGCTGTTTGCGGTCCGCTTGAAATGAAGGAAAAAATTTATACTACGAATAACCTTCGTGTCGCTACAAAATATCCGAATATAGCAAGAGATTATTTTCACAAAAGCAAAGGGCAAACGATTGAAATTATACCTCTTAGCGGCTCGGTTGAGCTGGCTCCGCTTGTTGGGCTGTCCGAGGTTATTGTTGATATTGTCGAAAGCGGAAAAACCTTGAAAGAAAACGGTCTTGACGTTCTGGAAGAAATATGTTCTCTCAGCGCATGGCTTATAGTAAACCGTGTTAGCATGAAAATGGAGCGTGAACGCATAATGAATGTTGTCAGCGGAATGAATAAATTAATAAATGGGGTATACCAATGATAGCTATTTTAGATTACGGCGCGGGTAACCTGCGCAGTGTGCAGAAAGCCTTTGAATTTCTGGGGCATACTGCGATAGTTACGAGCGATGTTGATATAATAAATAATGCTGACCATGTTATATTACCCGGCGTCGGCGCGTTCGGTGACGCGATGCGCGGGCTTGAAAAAGCAGGTCTTGCGGATGTCGCGCTTGATGCTATAAAATCGGGCAAGCCGTTTTTGGGAATATGCGTCGGGCTTCAGCTTTTATTCGAGGAAAGCGAAGAATCACCCGATGTAAAAGGGCTTGGGTTTATTGAAGGCAAAATATGCAAAATTCCCGATACCGGGCTTAAAATTCCGCAGATGGGTTGGAACAGCCTTGAATTTCATGGTTCCTCTCCCCTATTTGAGGGTTTAAATAACAGTGAGTTTATGTATTTTGTACATTCATATTATCCTGTTCCTAAAAACAAAGAAAATGTAATTGCAAGCGTTAATTACGGCGCGCAGCTTGATGTCGCGATTCAGAAGGATAATGTGTTCGCAACGCAGTTTCACCCCGAAAAAAGCGGGAAAAGCGGGCTTAAAATATTAGATAACTTTGCCAGACTCTGAAAGGAATGAAATCAATGATAATTTATCCAGCAATTGATATAAAAGGCGGCAAATGCGTGCGTTTGTCACAAGGCAGATTCGACGATGTTACTATTTATTCCAACAAACCTTCTGAAATTGCGCAATCCTTCGCAAACGCAGGAGCTAAATATATTCATGTAGTTGATTTAGACGGCGCAAAGGAAGGCAAACGCATAAATGCCGATGTAATAAAAAGCATAGCTGAAATTGGCGTTCCTGTTCAGCTTGGCGGAGGAATACGCGATATGGCGGCAATTGAAAGCGCTTTAAAGCTAGGCGTTACAAGAGTAATTATAGGCACAGCAGCAGCTGAAAACCCTGATTTTGTAAAAGAAGCAGCCGAAAAATACGGGGATAAAATTGCCGTTGGCATTGACGCCAAAAACGGAATAGCGGCAACTCACGGCTGGGAAAAGGAAAGCGGCATTTCCGCTTTGGTGCTTGCAAAGCAGATGACGGATTTTGGAGTGAAAACCATAATATATACAGATATTGCCACGGATGGTATGCTTCAAGGGCCTAATATTGAAGCAACCGCTGAAATGGCGGAAAAAATTTCTGCCGATATAATAGCCTCGGGCGGCGTTAGCTGCATGGAGGACATTAAAAAACTCAGCAAAACTGGTGTTTCGGGAGCAATTGTCGGAAAAGCTATATACGCAGGCATGGTTGATTTAGACGAGCTTCTGAAATTTTAACGAATGGAGATTTATAATGTTATCAAAACGTATTATTCCCTGCCTTGACGTTCACGCCGGCAGGGTTGTCAAGGGAGTAAATTTTGTTAATTTAAGGGATGCCGGCGACCCTGTTGAAATTGCGCAGATGTACGACAGCGCGGGAGCTGACGAGCTTGTGTTTCTTGACATAACAGCATCGTCCGACGCGCGGGGAATATTGCTTGATGTTGTACGCCGTACGGCGGAACAGGTTTTTATTCCGTTTACGGTAGGCGGTGGAATCCGCAGCGTTGACGATTTTCGTGATATTCTAAAGGAAGGCGCGGATAAGATTTCAATTAATTCATCAGCAGTAAAAACACCCGCCCTTATCACTGACGCCGCCCATAAATTCGGCAGTCAGTGCGTTGTAGTGGCAATCGACGCGAAACGCCGAAAAAACGGAGGTTTTGACGTATATATAAACGGCGGCAGAATAAATACAGGGCTTGACGCCATTAATTGGGCAAAAGAGGTAACCCGCCGGGGCGCAGGCGAAATTTTATTGACAAGCATGGATTGCGACGGCACGAAAGCCGGTTACGATTTAGAGCTTACAAGCGAAATTTCATCCTGTGTAAATATTCCTGTAATAGCTTCGGGCGGTGCGGGAACTATGGAGCATTTTAAGGACGCTTTTGAAATCGGGCAGGCGGACGCCGCTCTTGCAGCATCTTTATTCCATTATAAAGAAATGGAAATTAAAGATTTAAAGAAATATTTAAAGGATGAAGGCATAGAAATAAGATTATAGGGGGTAATTCCAATGGAAATTTTAAAGCAGCTTAAATTTGATGAAAACGGGTTGATTCCCGCAGTAGTGCAGCATTATATTTCAAACAAGGTGCTGATGGTTGCGTATATGAACGAGGAGGCTTATTCAAAAACTATTGAAACAAAAAAAGCGACATTTTACAGCCGCAGCCGCAAAAAATTATGGGTTAAAGGCGAAACTTCGGGCAATTTTATGAATGTAGAAAAAATATTAGCCGATTGCGACCTTGATTGCATTATACTTAAAGTAAATCCCGCAGGTCCTGCCTGCCATACCGGTAATGAAACCTGTTTTTACAGGGAGATTGAAAACGACACCTTGACTGACGCTTTTGACCGTGCCAACGCTGCAATATTGCAGGACGTTTATAATGTTGCGCTGGATAGAAAGTTAAATCCAAAAGAAGGCTCTTACACAAATTATTTATTTGATAAGGGCATAGATAAAATTCTTAAAAAGGTTGGTGAAGAAACAAGCGAAGTAATAATCGGCGCAAAAAACCCGGGCAACGGCGAAATTCGTTATGAAATAGCCGATCTTTTATATCATCTGTCTGTGCTTATGGTAGAAAAGGAACTAACATGGGCTGAGGTATATGAAGAGCTTGCTTCCCGCTACGCAAAATAAAATTGCAAAGGGGGTATGGAATATGGAGTATATTTTAGGTAATCCTGCATATCTATGGCTTATACTTGCGATAATATTATTCTTTATTGAAGCGGTAACAATTAATCTTGTGACTATCTGGTTTGGAGCGGGTGCGTTCGGCGGAATGCTATGCGCGCTTTTAGGTGTAAATACAGCGTTTCAGATTTTTGTTTTTCTGATTATTTCCGTTGTTTTGCTGTTATTTACAAGGCCGCTTGCGGTAAAATACATTGCTAAAACTCCCACTAATTTCGACAGAATAATCGGCAAACAATTTATAGTTATGGAAACCATAGATAATATGAAAGCTACAGGATTGGTTAAAGCCGACGGCAAGGTTTGGACATCTCGTTCGGCTGACGATACAATAATCGAGCAAGGCCAAACTGTTACTGTAGTTGAAATTTCAGGCGTGAAACTCATTGTTAAATAAAATAAGAAAGGGATGTTAATGGTATGTCTAACGGTATGTATTTATTTTATCTCGCGGTAATCGCGATTATAATTTTAATCATTTCAAACATTAAAATTGTACCTCAGGCAAACGCTTATATTTTGGAGCGTCTCGGAGCGTACAAAGATACCTGGCATGTTGGCTTGCATATTGCTATCCCCTTTATCGACAGAGTTACAAAAAGAATATTATTAAAAGAGCAGGTAGTTGATTTTGTGCCGCAGCCGGTTATAACTAAAGACAATGTTACAATGCAAATTGATACTGTTGTTTATTTTCAGATTACCGACCCTAAGCTTTATGCCTACGGAGTTGACAGACCAATTGTTGCAATTGAAAATCTTACCGCGACTACTCTGCGTAATATTATAGGCGATTTAGAGCTTGATGAAACATTAACCTCGCGCGATACAGTTAATACGGAAATGCGTATAATATTGGATGAAGCAACAGACCCGTGGGGTATTAAAATCAACCGTGTTGAGCTTAAAAATATTATACCGCCTAAAGAAATACGCGACGCTATGGAAAAGCAGATGAAAGCCGAGCGTGAACGCCGCGAATCTATTCTTCGCGCGGAAGGAGAAAAAACCTCTTCTATTTTAATAGCGGAAGGTGAAAAAGAAGCTCAGATACTTCGAGCGGAAGCAGAAAAAGAGTCAACAATCCGCAGAGCCGAGGGTGATATGGAAGCGACTATAAAAAGAGCCGATGGCGAGGCAGAGGCAATATTGCGCATACAAAAGGCAACTGCAGACGGTATCCAGATGCTCAACAGCTCCGCGCCTACAAAACAGGTTCTAGTACTTAAAAGCTATGACGCGCTTGCAAAGGTTGCGGACGGAAAATCTACAAAGCTTATAATTCCGTCAGAATTGCAAAATATCGCAGGTCTTGCAGCGTCTGTAAAGGAAATTTTGGCTGATGATAAGTCTGAATAAATTATACTATTGATTAAATTTTATGAGGTGACAATTAATGAAGGTACTCACTTTTGATTTTGGCGCTTCCAGCGGACGCGCAATGCTTTTTGAATATAACGGTGAAAAAATCAGTATGCAGGAAATGCACCGTTTTTCAAACGACCCTGTTATGGTTGGAAATACATACAGATGGGATGTTTTACGCTTATTCTTTGAAATCAAACAAGGAATACTTAATACAATCAATAACGGTCATGCCGACATTGAAGCTATCGGAATTGATACATGGGGCGTTGATTTTGGTTTGTTTGATATAAACGGTCAGCTGATTACCAATCCGTATCATTACCGTGACAGCCGAACAGACGGTATGATTGAAATAGCTGATAAATTGGCGGGAAAAAAATATATATTTGAGCATACAGGCATACAATTTAACTTTTTCAACACTATTTTTCAGCTGCTTTCAATGGCTCAAAGCAAAGACCCTGTTTTAAGTATTACCGATAAACTATTATTCATGCCGGATATATTTAATTATTTCTTAACAGGCGTTATGAAAAATGAATATACCGTAGCTTCCACTTCACAGCTTTTAGACCCATATACTATGGAATGGGACGCTGAGCTTATGGGCAAAATGGGAATACCGAAGGATATCTTTTGCGATATAGTAAAACCGGGTGAAATTGTAGGGTATCTTACTGATGAGATTTGTGAGGAACTCGGATGCAAAAAAATCCCTGTAATTGCCGTAGGCTCACACGATACGGCTTCCGCAATAGCCAGTGTTCCCGTTACCGAGAATTACGACTATGCTTATATCAGCAGCGGAACATGGGCGCTTATGGGTATGGAGCTGGAGCAGCCTCTTATTAATGACAAAAGCTTTAAATATGATTTTACAAACGAAGGCGGAGTAAACAACACAATTCGGTTTCTTAAAAATATTATGGGATTATGGATTATTCAGGAAAGCCGCCGTCAATGGCAGCGCGAGGGTAAAAGCTTTACCTTTAATGATTTGGAAAAGTCAGCGCGCAATGCCCAGTCGCTAATTTCGTTTATCGACCCGGACAATATGGCTTTTGCAGGCCCGGGTAATATGCCGCGCAGAGTTCGCGAATTCTGTAAAAATACAAATCAGCCCATTCCGGAAGATGAAGGCGCTGTTATCCGTTGCATCGCTCAAAGCCTTGCTATGAAATGCGCTTACGCGCTTCATGGTCTGGAGGATGTTTTCGGCAGACCTATCGATATAATTCATATGCTCGGCGGCGGAATAAAAGATACAATGGTATGTCAGTTTATCGCGAACGCAACCGGCAAAAAGGTTATCGCAGGGCCGGTTGAAGCTACAAGCACGGGAAATGCTTTGATTCAGTTTATGTCATTAGGTAAAATCAGTAATTTAAATGAAGCGAGAAACGTTGTGAAAAATTCTTTTGAAACAGAAGAATATCTTCCGCAGGATACGGAAAGCTGGATAGCGGCATACGAAAAATTCAAATCTATATTATAAATTTAATATTTATTAAATATTAAATGCAGGATTTTTGATTTATTTATTCATAAATCCTGCATTTTTTTGTATTTATGAATTATATGAAATATTTATTGAATAATTAACAGAATAAAGTTTCAAATATTATCATTTTATTTAGTAATAATATACTAATAATATATAGAAAATTTAGATTAATTTCATAAAATTTTCTTTTATTTAATAAGATGTATTGATAAATCAACTTATATATTATATAATATATATATCATATAATTTAGGAGGAGTGTCAAATGAAGTTTATTCTTTTAGCGCCAATTGGCGCAATCATAGCTTTGATTTACGCATTTATTCTGGCTAAGGGCGTGCTCAAAAACAGCGAAGGCAATGAAATTATGGTTAAAATCGCATCCGCAATCAGAAAAGGCGCTAACGCTTACTTAAAGAAACAATATTCGGGCGTTGCTATATTTTTTATAGTTATGTTTATAGTACTCTCCGTTTTAGCTTATTTTGGTATGCTAACGCCATTTGTGCCTTTCGCATTTATCACCGGCGGATTTTTCTCCGGTCTTTCCGGGTTTATCGGCATGAAAATCGCAACTTATGCTAACGCAAGAACGGCATTCGCTTCTCAAAACAGTTTAAATAAAGGTTTAAGGGTTGCTTTTTCCGCGGGAGCTGTTATGGGCTTTGTAGTAGTAGGTTTAGGTTTATTAGACTTATCAATATGGTTTTATTTTTTAAATTATTGGTTCCGGAATTCAGTTGAAAATATTAGAATTCAGGAAATCACATCCGCTATGCTTACATTCGGAATGGGCGCTTCCTCGATGGCTTTATTTGCCCGTGTAGGCGGCGGCATTTATACAAAAGCAGCCGATGTAGGCGCGGATTTGGTGGGCAAGGTTGAAGCCGGTATTCCCGAGGATGACCCCAGAAACCCTGCGGTTATTGCTGATAATGTTGGCGATAATGTAGGCGACGTTGCTGGCATGGGCGCAGATTTATACGAATCCTATGTTGGTTCAATTATTTCTACCGCCGCTCTTGCCGTTGCAGCAGGCTATGGCTTTAACGGCGTTGCAATTCCTATGATAATGGCTGCAATCGGAGTCCTCGCTTCCGTAATTGGTACTTTCTTTGTTAGAACAGATGAAAAAGCAGAACAAAAAGTACTTTTATCCGCACTTAGAAAAGGCACATGGATAAGCGCTGTACTTATTGCTGTAATTTCATATTTTCTAGTTAAAAATATACTTGGCGCCGCTAAAATCGGTGTTTATTTTTCCGTTCTGTCAGGGCTTATCGCCGGAATATTAATAGGATATTTTACCGAATATTTTACCTCGGATTCATATAAGCCAACTAAAGATCTCGCAAATACATCTCTGACAGGCCCTGCGACTATAATAATAGGCGGTATTTCGCTTGGTATGCTGTCAACTGCTATTCCTGTTATAATCGTAGGTATATCAATTATATTCAGTTATTATATTTCAGGCGGCACAACTAATTTCAACAGCGGTTTATACGGAATAGGCATATCCGCAGTTGGTATGCTCTCCACCCTTGGTATTACTCTCGCCACAGACGCTTACGGCCCTGTAGCGGATAATGCCGGAGGCATCGCTGAAATGGCCGGTCTTGATAAAGAGGTAAGACAACGTACTGATGCTCTTGATTCACTTGGAAATACCACCGCTGCGACAGGTAAAGGCTTTGCTATAGGCTCGGCAGCGCTCACTGCATTAACTTTAATTGCCGCGTATGTTGACGAAATTGGAATAAAATATGCCGAAATGGGTAGAATTGCGAAAGCGAGCGATATATATAATGCAATAGATTTAAGGCTCACAAATCCCTTAGTTCTTGTCGGGTTATTTGTTGGCGGTATGCTCCCCTTCCTGTTTTCTTCACTGACTATGAGCGCTGTCGGACGCGCCGCTCAAAATATTGTTGTTGAGGTAAGAAGACAGTTTAGAGAAATTAAAGGTTTAATGGAAGGAAAAGCCGAGCCTGATTATGAAAGCTGCGTATCTCTTTGCACAAAAGCCGCTCAGAAGGAAATGGTAATACCTACGCTGATCGCGATTATAGCGCCGGTGCTTACAGGTATACTTCTCGGCGTAAGCGGCGTTGTGGGCATGCTTGCCGGAGCAACCGTATCTGGCTTTATTTTGGCTGTTATGATGGCTAATTCCGGCGGAGCCTGGGATAATGCAAAGAAATATATTGAAGCCGGTAATTTAGGCGGAAAAGGCAGTGAGCCGCATAAAGCGGCGGTTGTAGGTGATACAGTAGGCGACCCGTTTAAAGATACTTCAGGTCCTTCAATTAATATTTTAATTAAACTGCTTTCAATGGTATCAATTGTATTTGCTGCGTTAATTATAAGATTCTCATTATTTTAAAGTAAAATCCCCGCGGCACTCGCTCGCGGGGATTTATTTATATATATTTACTTTTTTATTATTACTGTTCTTGTATCGCCGTCCCATGTGACAGTGCAATCAAGGCTTTCCGCAATGAAACGAACCGGCACCATTGTACGGCTGTTTATAATTTGAGCAGGAACATCAAGCGAAATAGGGTTATCGTTTACATAAGCAGTCAAATCATTTATTTTAATTTTAATTACTCTGTCTTCATAGGTTGCAATAGCTGTTTTATTAGTATCATCCCATTCAAGCGCGGCGCCTAGTTTCTCAAATATAGCCCGCACAGGAACAAGAGTTCTGTTTTCTGCAATAACAGGCTGCGGGTCTGTTATAAGCCACTCGTTATTAACAAGTATTCCGACATCTGTTATGCTTTCAGGCTTTTGAGGAATAACATCGTCCGGTTTTTCATCTGTTATATCCGAAATAAAATTTCCTAAAATATTTACAGAGCCGATTGCGGATGTAAATATGGTAGCGCCATCGCCTGCTGTTACAGCCACGCAATTTGAAACGCCCTGTACTTTTATTGGAACTGTTGAACTTTGAGTATTCCCATACTGTCCGTAGCTGTTGTCGCCCCAGGCATAAACCATTCCGCCGGCGCCTAAAGCTGCCATATGCGAGGAGCCTGACGCTATTTTAAATATACTTGAAAGATTAGGGATATATGCCGGTGTGGTCACATTATCAGTATTCCCAAAGCCGAGCTGACCTTTATCGTTTTTTCCGCAAACAATAATTTTCCCGTTGCCTTTTAAAATCGCGGTGAAATCTTCGCTTAGCGCAAATGTGTCTGGGCTGTCCCACGCAGTTGTACGGACAGGAATATTTTTGTTCTCAAGCGTACCGTCGCCAACCTGACCGTAATCATTTTTACCCCACGCATATGTATAACCATTGCTGAGCAATGCGATAGCATGAGCGTTTCCTGTGCCTATGGCAGCTACAGTTTTTAAACTATTAAGCTTAACAGGCGTAAGGCTGCTTTCAAACGAACCTATTCCAAGCTGACCGTAGGTATTATCACCAAAAGCATATAAAGAACCGTCGTATTTCAATACTAAAGTAAAGCTGTCACCGCATTCTACATCCATAACTCCGGACATACCCTTTAATTGAACAGGGTTATTTCTGTTTTCCGTATCGCCTAAACCAAGCTGACCTTTATCATTTTTACCCCATACAAATATTGTTCCGTCTTTTTTAAGCGCAACCGCATAGTCCTTTCCTAAGGCAACCTTAGCGGCACCCGATATCCCCTGCAATGTCACAGGAACACTGGATTTTTCATTATTGCCGTTACCAAGCTGTCCAAAAGTATTAAAGCCTAAGGTTGATACATTTCCGGTGCTTCCGACAATTGCGGCAAATGACCCAACCGCCTCGCATGTATAAATATTATATATACCTTGAAGTGATTCAGGCTTTGTAATATTTTCAGAAAATAAAATTTCGCCAGCAAAAACATTTGTTGCGCAAATACATAAAGTAAGTAAAAATACGTATATTTTTTTCATAATGCACTCATTCCTATATCACGACGGTAGTGCATATTCTCAAAATTAATCTTTAAAACTGCCTTATAAGCATCATTAATAGCTGCATCTAAATTCTCCGCTGTTGCCGTAATTCCAAGAACACGTCCTCCGGCTGTTTTGAATATTCCGTTTTCCGCCGTTGTTCCGGCGTGAAAAACCTTAATATTACTTGTTTTTTCAGCTTCTTCAATTCCGTTTATCTCATACCCGGTTTTATATTTACCCGGATATCCACCCGATGCCGCTATTATACATACCGCGGCGCCATCATTCCATTTTACATTTATTTTATCTAAATTACCTTCGGTTACCGCCCACATAATCTCAAATAAATCTGTTTCAAGGCGAGGCAGAACCACCTGAGTTTCGGGGTCGCCGAATCTTGCGTTATATTCAATTACCTTTGGGCCGTCGTCTGTCAGCATAAGCCCGAAATATATAGCCCCTTTAAATGTTCTGCCCTCATTTTCTAGGCCTCTTATCGTAGGCAGAAATATCTCTTCCATACATCTGTCGGCTATATCTTTTGTATATACTCTGCTGGGTGAAAAAGTACCCATTCCGCCTGTATTAGGGCCTAAATCATTGTCAAACGCTCTTTTATGGTCCTGCGCAGATACCATAGGAACAATAGTTTTGCCGTCCGTGAACGCCAGAACTGATACCTCGGGGCCGGTTAAAAATTCTTCAATAACAACACGGTTACCGGAATCGCCAAAAATTTTATCAACCATAATATCCTTAATTGCTTTTTCGGCTTCTTCAAAGCTTTGAGCTATTATTACGCCTTTACCGAGCGCAAGACCTTCTGCTTTTATAACAGCAGGATATTTATTTTCATTTTTGATATAAGCCAAAACCTCATCGGATTTTTCAAATATTTTGCATTTTGCTGTTGGTATATTATATTTTTCCATAAGCTGTTTTGAAAAAACCTTGCTGCCTTCGATAATCGCGGCCGCTTTTTTTGGACCAAACGCGCGAAGCCCCGCGGCTTCCAGAGCGTCAACCATGCCGGCTACTAAAGGATCATCCGGCGCAACTACGGTTAAGTCGATTTTATTATCTTTCGCAAAGCTTACAATGCCGCTTAAATCCATGCTTTTATAAGGTACGCACTCAGCAATTTCACCTATGCCGCCGTTTCCGGGAGCCGCATATATTTTTGAAACTTTAGGGCTTTGGGCAAGCTTCCATATAATTGCGTGTTCTCTTCCCCCGCCGCCTACTACAAGAACTTTCATATTTAATCTCCTTAAAATTAATGCTTAAAGTGTCTCATGCCTGTGAATACCATAGCGATTCCGTATTTATCGCAGGCTTCGATAGAGTCTGTATCTCTTATTGAGCCGCCCGGCTGCATTATAGCTGTTATTCCCGCTTTTGCGGCTGCTTCAACATTGTCTGAAAACGGGAAATACGCGTCAGAAGCTAATACGGAGCCTTTTACTTTATCACCGCCATATTTTATAGCAAGCTCTATCGCAGTTATACGGTTTGTCTGCCCTGCGCCGACGCCGACTGTCATATCCTTTTTAGCCAAAACTATAGCATTGGATTTAGTATGTTTTACAACTCTCCAGCCAAATAGCATAGCCTTCATTTCATCTTCCGTAGGTTTGCGCTTTGTGACAATTTCCAACTCGCTCATATTTAAAAGCTCGGTGTTTACACGCTGAACCAGAAGCCCGCCCGATACCTTTTTAATATCCAAGGCTTTTTTCGCGTTAGGAGCCGAAATATTATCCAATGTTAAAATTCTTATATTTGCTTTTTGTGATAATATATCGGCAGCTTCCTGCGTATATGACGGCGCTATAATGATTTCAACGAATATTTTATTTATTTCGGTTGCGGTTCGAGCGTCAATTTCTCTGTTAGCGGCAACTATACCGCCGTAGATTGATACTTTGTCAGCTTCATATGCTTTCATATATGCTTCGAAAATATTTTCGCCTGTACCTACACCGCATGGATTCGCGTGTTTTACCGCAACAACGGTAGGAATGTCAAATTCCTTTAGCAAATCAAGAGCTCCGTTAGTATCGTTTATATTATTAAAGGACAGCTCTTTACCATGAAGCTGTTTAAAGTTTGTAAGCGCGCCTTCATGTATTTTACCGCTTTCTTTGTAAAATACGGCAGCCTGATGCGGATTTTCGCCGTATCTCAAATCCTGTGCTTTTTCAAAAGATAGATTTAAAACATCAGGATATTCGCCTTCGCCTAAATGCTCAAATAAGTAATTGGAAATAAGCGAATCATAATTTGCCGTATGCTCAAACACCTTATATGAAAGCTTTAGCTTTGTATGAATTGAAACTTCACCGTTTTTAGTAATTTCGTCAATTACCTTTTCATAATCCGCAGGGTTTACAATAACGGCAACATCCTGCCAGTTTTTCGCAGCCGCGCGAATCATTGTAGGCCCGCCGATATCTATATTTTCAATTGCTTCCTCAAAGCTTACACCTTCTTTTGCGATGGTCTGCTTAAACGGATAAAGATTTATCGCAACAATATCAATTGGCTTAATTCCAAGCTCTTCGATTTGCTTCATATGCTCGGGATTTGACCTCATAGCCAATAGTCCGCCGTGTATCGCGGGATGAAGCGTTTTCACTCTTCCGTCCAAACATTCAGGAAACCCTGTTACATCTGAAACATTAGTTACGGCAAGTCCTGCGTCTGCAAGAGCCTTTGATGTGCCTCCGGTAGATAATATTTCATACCCTAAATTAATTAATTTCTGTGCAAATTCTATTACGCCTGTTTTATCAGATACGCTGATTAATGCTCTTTTCATGATAACCTCCAAAATTATTTTTTAATCACTACGGTACTGCTTGTTTCATCCCATGTAACTTCCGCGCCCAAGGTTTCGCTTACAAAACGGATTGGCACCATAGTTCTGTCATCTATAATCTGCGCCGGAACGTCAAGGGTTTTAGATTCGCTATTTACAAAGGCTGTAGTTGAGTCAATCTGCAGAACAATGACTTTTTCCGTGGCTATCGCAAATACTGTGTTAGTACTTCCGTCCCACTCAACCTTTGCACCGAGCGCTTCAAAAATAACTCTCATTGGAACCAATACTCTGTCATTTTGCATAACTGGCGCAACATCGCTTGTCAGCGGCTGTCCGTTTAATGTTATAGAAATGCCCTCTGCCGCTACTGCGCTGAACAGCATAGTTAATGCCATTAATAAACCTGCTAATTTTTTCATTTTAACACACCCTTTTCATTTATTTTTATTTTTCTTTTACAAAATTCAAGTCTGCCTTCGCAGAATAATGAAACGGCTTTAGGAAGTATTATCCATTCGGCTTGCTGCATAACACGTTTTTGCAAGGTTTCAGGCGTATCATCATCCAAAATTTCAACAGCCTTTTGCAAAATTATTTCCCCGCCGTCCGTAATTTCGTTTACAAAGTGAACAGTAGCTCCTGTAACCTTTACGCCATATTCAAGCGCCTTTTCATGAACTTTAAGGCCATAAAACCCATCTCCGCAAAATGCGGGAATAAGTGATGGATGTACGTTAATAATCCGGTTTTTAAACGCTTTTATAAATTCAGGACTAAGTATTACCATAAAACCCGCAAGCACAACCAAATCAATTGCATTTTCATTAAGTATTTCGATAAGCTTTAAATTATACGATACGGTATCATTATAGTCTTTTTTCTCGGCTGCAACAGTTTTAATGCCTGCATTCGCGGCACGTTCAAGGGCATACGCTTCGGGCTTGTTTGAAACAACCAAAGTGATTTTACCGTTTTTTATCTCTCCCCTATACTGCGCGTCAATCAAAGCCTGCAGGTTTGTGCCTCCTCCCGACACCATAACGGCAATGTTCAGCATATTTAATCTCCATTCCGCCGCCAAAGCCGGCGGCACAAAATTTAATAAATTATCTTATCTTCACCGCCGGATTTGGCAGAGGAATGATAAGAGATTAAATTTCGCATCTGCCTGTTTGAAAATATACGCTTTTGCAAACATATGGCAGGCGACTTTATTGATAAGTCTGAATTTATTCAGACTTCCACTTCCTTGTTGCCTTCCCTAATCTCTCCGATTATATATGCTTTATCGCCTAGCGCCTCAACCTCTGCCACTACATCCTTGGCGATGCTTTCATCTACAGCCATAATAAGACCAATACCCATATTAAAGGTATTGAACATATCCTTTTCAGTAACATTGCCAAGCGTGCTTATTATTTCAAAAATCGGCAGTACCTTCCACGAATTCCTGTCAATTACAGCTTTCGTGCCTTCAGGCAGCATACGCGGAATATTTTCATAAAATCCGCCGCCTGTTATATGTGAAATTGCGTTGATTTCAAATTTTGAAATAAGCTCCAAAACAAGGTTTACATAAATTTTAGTAGGCTTTATAAGCTCTTCGCCCACAGAAGCTTTAAGAAGGCTTGAAAATTCATGAAGTCTTTCCGCCGCTCCGCTGTTATTTAAATTAAATAATTTACGAACAAGTGAAAATCCATTGGAATGTACTCCTGATGAAGCTATACCAATTAATTTATTACCCGGTTTAACATTTTTACCGTCAATAATTTTATCTTTTTCGACAATGCCGACAGAAAAGCCTGCCATATCGTATTCATCTTCTTTATAAAATCCAGGCATTTCGGCTGTTTCACCGCCTACCAAAGCGCAGTTAGCCAAAACGCAGCCGTCCGCAACGCCTTTGACTATTGTTGCGATTTTATTCGGATGATTACGCCCCACCGCTATGTAATCCAGGAAAAATAACGGTTTTGCGCCGCAGCAAACAATATCGTTCACACACATAGCGACGCAATCCTGACCAACCGTATCATGCTTGTCCAGCAAAAAAGCTAAACGCAGTTTAGTGCCGACGCCGTCAGTGCCGGAAACCAATACAGGTTTTTTATATCCTTCAGGAAGTTCAAATAATCCCCCAAATCCGCCAATATCCGTCATTACCCCGGAAATAAAAGTTTTCTGAACGTGCTCTTTCATAAGCCTTACTGCTTCATAACCTGCTTCCACGTCCACTCCGGCTGCTTTATATGATTCGTTCATTAATCTTTTCCCCCTTTTTCAAATGCTAATTTATCTACACTTAGCGGCACCTCAAAAGGATAATTCCCCGAGAAACAGGCGTCGCAAAATTTAAGTTTTGAATTCTTTGCTATGTTGCTTAAACCCTCAAGAGCGATATACCCAAGCGAATCCGCCCCGATATTATTACAAATCTGATCAACAGTATAGTGGCAAGCTATAAGCTGGCTGCGGTCTGAAATATCTGTCCCAAAAAAGCACGGCCATAGAAACGGAGGCGCGCTTATACGAACATGAACCTCGGACGCGCCGGCATCCTTTAACATATTAATAAGCTTTTTAGTTGTCGTTCCCCTAACGATTGAATCATCAACCATAATTATACGTTTGCCGGCAACGCTTGTTTTAAGAACATTTAATTTAATGCTGACGCTTTTTTCACGCATTGTTTGTGAAGGCTGAATAAAAGTTCTTCCAATATATCTGTTTTTGATTAACCCTTCGCCGTAAGGAATGCCGGATTCCTCTGCGTAACCTATTGCCGCGCACAAACCCGAATCAGGAACACCGATTACCATATCCGCATCAATGGGATACTGCCTTGCAAGCATACGGCCTGCTTCTTTTCTTGCTTCATACACACTCTGCCCGTCTATTACGCTGTCGGGGCGCGCGAAGTATATATGCTCAAATATACAAAAAGCTGATTTATCCGAACAATGTTCTTCCCTGGAGCGCAAGCCATCACTATCAACTACAACAATTTCACCCGGTTTTATATCCCGGATAAATTTTGCGCCGATGGTATCAAAAGCGCAGGATTCAGATGAAAATACATAGGTTTCATCCTCCAATTTTCCCATGCAAAGCGGCCTTATTCCATAAGGGTCACGCAGCGCAATGAGCTTTTTGGGGCTCATTACTAAAAGAGAAAAGGCTCCCTTTAATTTAGGAATTGTTCTTGAAACCGCTTCCTCAATCGAAGCAGACGTAAGCCTTTCTCTCGCGATTACATAGGCTATAACCTCCGAGTCGTTTGTCGTCTGGAAAATAGCTCCCTGTTGTTCCAGATTTTCACGAATTTCAGCGGCATTGGTCAAATTGCCGTTATGCGCGATTGTAAGAGTGCCTTTAACGTATTTAGATACGAGAGGCTGGGCATTTTCTCTTGAATTTGAGCCTGTTGTGGAATATCTTACATGCCCGATAGCTATATTGCCGTTAATCTGCGACAAAACGAAATCATTAAAAACATCCTGCACCAGCCCAAGGTCTTTATGGCAAAATATATTATTGTCGTTATTCACTGCCATTCCGCAGCTTTCCTGCCCTCTATGCTGCAAAGAATACAAAGCGTAATATGTCATTCTGGCGCAGTTGTAACCATGCTTATCATATATTCCGAACAGCCCGCATTCCTCTTTTGGCTTATTATCTGTTTCATTAAAAATCATAAAATAATTCCCCCGAAAAATATTTCTGTATCAATCACGAAGAGGCGAACATCTGTCCGCCCGCTTTTAAAAAATTATAGAGTAATCCCCATCAATCTGCGAAGGATTTCATTGTAAGCGTCTTCAACACCGCCCATATCACGTCTGAAGCGGTCTTTATCAAGTTTTTCGTGTGTTACGCTGTCCCAGAATCTGCATGTATCCGGCGATATTTCATCAGCCAAAACAATACCGTCTTTGGTTCTGCCGAATTCAAGTTTGAAGTCTATAAGTTCAATATTTAAATCTTTAAGATAATTTGTCATAAAATCATTTACCTCAAAGGACATTTGGGTAATTTTGTCAAGCTCCTCGCGCGTAGCAAGGCCTAGCGCAAAAACATGATAATCATTTATCATAGGGTCGCCGAGTTCATCATTTTTATAACAGAACTCAAGAACAGTAACAGGCATTTTTGTGCCTTCCGGCAAACCTAATCTTTTGGACAGGCTGCCTGCCGCTATATTACGGACAATAACTTCAATTGGTACAATTTCAACCTTTTTAACCAAGGTTTCTCTGTCGGAAAGCTCCTCTACAAAATGAGTTTTAACCCCTTCTTGTTCAAGTAGCTTGAACATATGATTTGATACCTTGTTATTTACAACGCCTTTACCTGTAATCGTTCCTTTTTTAAGCCCGTTAAACGCTGTAGCGTCATCCTTATACTGAACGATATATAGATTTTCGTCATCGGTTTTAAAAACTTTTTTCGCTTTACCTTCGTACACCATTTCTTTCATTTGTGGCATATGTTTATTCTCCTTTACAATTATATTCGTCATATACTTTATGCTGCATTTCTATGTCTTTTTCTTTGACTTCCCTTGCCATTTTATTTTTAAAAGCATGAAGCTTTAATTTCAAATCCTCATATTTACCCGCCATAATCTGTACGGCTAAAATCGCGGCATTATCCGCTCCGTCAAGCGCAACAGTCGCAACAGGAATTCCCTTTGGCATCTGAACGATAGAAAGCAGTGAATCAAGCCCGTCTAAGGTTGAAGATTTAATCGGAAGCCCGATTACAGGCAATATTGTGAATGCTGCCAAAACGCCCGGCAAATGAGCGGCTTTACCAGCAGCCGCTATAATAACGTCAAAGCCGTTTTCTTCCGCTTCTCCCGCGAATTTAGCGGCATCATCAGGGGTTCTGTGAGCGCTCATTACATGTACCTCAAACTCAACATTAAAATAGTTAAGCATTTTCATCGCAGGACTTACGGTTTTATAATCCGAGTCGCTGCCCATAATAATTGCCGCTTTAGGATTATTCATTGACGACTTCCTTTCTATTCCCACTCTATTGTAGCGGGCGGTTTACTTGTTATATCATAAACAATTCTGTTTATATGCCCTACTTCATTAATAATTCGGTTTGATATCTTTTCTAAAACCTCATAAGGAATCTTTGCCCAGTCGGCTGTCATAAAATCGCTTGTTTCAACGCCGCGTAGCGCGAGAGTGTAATCATATGTGCGTTCATCGCCCATTACGCCAACGCTGCGCATATTAGTAAGAACAGCAAAATACTGGTGAACGCTGCGGTCCAAACCTGCCGCCGCAATTTCTTCACGGTAAATAGCGTCCGCATTCTGCAATATAACAAGCTTGTCCTCCGTTATATCGCCTATTATTCTTATAGCAAGCCCGGGGCCCGGGAACGGCTGACGATAAACCAAAAAGTCCGGTATTCCAAGCTCTAATCCAACTCTGCGCACCTCATCCTTAAACAGATTGCGCAGCGGCTCGATAATTTCCTTAAAATCAACATAATCCGGCAGCCCGCCAACATTATGATGGCTTTTTATAACTGCCGCATTCCCCGTTCCGCTTTCAACAACATCCGGATAAATTGTCCCCTGAATAAGATAATCAACAGCGCCGATTTTCTTTGCTTCCTCTTCAAATACCCTGATAAATTCCTCGCCTATTATTTTTCGTTTTGTTTCAGGGTCGCTGACTCCCGCAAGCTTTGATAAAAATCTTTCCTTGGCGTTAACTCTGATTAAATTCAAATCAAATTCTCTTGTGAAAACCTCTTCAACCTCGTCGCCTTCGTTTTTGCGCAAAAGCCCGTGGTCAACAAAAATACAGGTCAAATTTTTCCCTATAGCTTTATGAATAAGCATAGCGGCAACCGAGCTGTCAACTCCGCCCGATAACGCGCAAAGCGCCTTTTTATCGCCTATTTTCCCGCGAATCTTCTCTATGCATTCCTGCGCGTATGAGGACATTTTCCAGTCGCCTTTACACTCGCAAATATTATATAAAAAGTTTTTGAGCATTTTATTCCCTTGTGGAGTATGCTGCACTTCAGGGTGAAACTGAACCGCGTATATTTTCTTTTCAGCATTTTCATAAGCCGCGTTATGGCAGCTTGGCGTTGTTGCCGTAACTTTAAAATTTTCAGGGATGCCTGAAGCGTAATATGTATGGCTCATCCAACATAAGGTGCTTTTTTCAATATCTTTAAACAGCAGACTGGAATTATCAACTGTCATTTCGGTGCGTCCGTATTCACGTATTTTAGCAGCCTTAACGCTGCCGCCGAGCAGATATGATGTTAGCTGGCTTCCATAGCATATACCCAAAATAGGTATACCCAATTCAAATATTTCCCTATCGCAAAGAGGTGCGTTTTCTTCATAAACCACATTCGGACCGCCGGTAAATATAATCCCTTTCGGTGCTTTTTTTACAATTTCGCTTATTGGCGTTGTATAAGGCATAACTTCGCAATATACACCCAAATCTCTTACACGCCTTGCGATAAGCAGATTATACTGACCACCAAAATCTAATACAATGACAAGCTCACGCTCCATTAATCTGCCACCTTTCTAAATTAAAAAAAATCTCATATATATATTATATATTAAAACAGCTTAAAAGTCCAGTGAAAAATATGGTGTAATATCAACAATTTTTTTGTCGATAATTGATACTAACCATACCATTTTGAATAACTTTTCAATTTTTAAATATTTATGCCTGGAATTTTTGTCTATTTTCACAAGTTCAGGAAGCTTTCCGATTGCCTCGTCATCATTGATAATACTCTTTAGTTTTTCCTTATTTATTTGAATTTCAAATTTTTCAGCCCAGATTGGCATAGGCGCACCGTTACATGATATAAAATAGTCTTTTGCGAGCCTTAATTTAAATTCCGTTGAATCTAAATTAATCTTCTTTGCAAAATTGTATAAATATTCAAATTGCATTATACGATGATGAGGTCTTGATAATAAATTCTCATTCTTCATATATTGAGCCAAACAATCGTAAAAATGATAGGGTGATTTAAAGTTTTGCAAAATGAGCGGCTCGGTTTCATTTAAAATTCCGCTGTTATGGTACATTTCCAAAACTGCCTCAATATTTTTCAGTTTAGATATATCTTTAAAGCTCATATATGAATTTGATATTATTTCATAAGGCGGCGCAAAGCTTGATTTAATACCGTGCTTTTCCTGCTGCTCTGCAATAAAGCTGCCGGGAAGCACCTTTAAAAAACCCAGTTGAAGCTCATGCGGCTTTAAATTAAAAGCAAAATTAAAGGAATTTTCAAAGGATTTCAAATCCTCAAACGGAAGCCCGGCAATTAAATCAAGGTGCAGAGTAACATTCGTTTCTTCAATAATTTTGCTGATATTACGGGTAAATTTATCAAAATCGCATACTCGCCTTATCTCACGCAAGGTTTTTAAATTGGCGCTTTGCAAGCCTGTTTCAATGCGCAGCTTATTTTCGGGAAATCTTTTTAAAATATTAATAAACTCATCATCTATAGTATCTGCGCCTATTTCTATATGGAATTCGGTATCACAACGCAGGTTTAAAATATATGTTAAAATTTTGCAACTTCGTTTTAAATCCGAATTAAAGGTTCTGTCAACAAATTTAACAAGGCGGACATTCGCCGCCGCAAATTTAGCCAAATCCTCAAAAACCTGTTTTGCAGGCTTGTACCTTACTCCTTTTTCCGCCGATGAAAGACAGTATGTGCAGGAATACGGACAGCCTCTTGCGCTTTCATAATAAAAAATACGCTGTTCTTCCGCAAGCTCCTGCTCGGTATAAGGAAACGGCTGCTCCGACATATCGGTTATTTCACCGAATATAAGCTTTTGCGCAGTTTGGTTTTTAATTAAATCCAGTATTGCCTTTTCGCCTTCTCCGGCTATTATCATATCAATAAACGGATAATTTTCAAAAAGCTCCTTATAATTATAGGTTGCCTCCGGACCGCCTAACACAATTTTAATTTCGGGCTGCGCCTTTTTTATAATATCGGCAATTTTGAGTACAAATTCAATATTCCAGATATAACATGAAAAAGCCACACATTCTGTTTTTACGCTAAGTATATCCGATGCGGCTCTTGAAATTTCCTCGCCTCCCGAATATTCTTTTATAAAAACCTGCTCGCCGCATTTTTCAGCATAAGCCCGCAGTTTTCGTATGGCTAAATTAGTATGAATATATTTAGAATTAATACCAACCAAAGTTATAATCATTTATTTTTACGCAACTCCTTAAAAAAGTTCTGCAAAAGCCCGGCGCATTCATTTTCTAAAATTCCGCCGCAAAATTTAACCTTTTGCGGAAACACAAAATCATAAAAAAGATTGAATTTAGAACCTACCGCGCCGAAAATTTCCTCATAAGCTCCGAAAACGACCTTTTCTATTCTTGAGTTTAATATTGCGCCGGCACACATCGGGCATGGCTCTAAGGTTACATAAATTGTGCAGCCCTCAAGCTGCCGGTTATTTAATAACATGCAAGCGTTTTCAATCGCAATAATTTCCGCGTGCGCAACAGCGGATTTATTTTTTTCCCGCATATTATATCCGCGGGCGATAATCTCACCGTTTTTCACAATTACAGCGCCTACCGGCACATCGCCATGCTTTAAAGCCTTTTCCGCTTCAATCAGCGCCTGTTTCATAAAATATTTCATACTCCGCCGCCCTAAATTTCATCAAGAGTTAAGTAATAGGCAGGTATAAATTTTTCCATAAAATATTCCGTTTCGGGTAAATTAAGCTTTTCTATAGCCTCGGCAAGGCTCATTTTAGCCTGTACAAATTCTTTGTTCCCCGCGTTTTCCTCTTCAATACATTTTATATACGCGGAAAGCTTGTCCGCAGCTTTTATAAGCTTGCTTATATATATATCATCATCCGCGAAAAATATATCTCTGTATGCCCCTTGCAATTCGTCGGGCAATTTTGCCAGTAATTTTTCCTTGGCTTTATTTTCTATTTCCTTATAGGCAGATATTATATCGGAATTATAATATTTTACCGGGGTGGGCATATCGCCTGTTATAATCTCGCTTATATCGTGAAACATAGCTATACAGGCAACTCTTTCGGGAGAAATATTTCCGCCGAATATCGAATTGTGTATAACCGCCAGCCCGTGAGCAATAAGCGCAACCTCAAGGCTGTGCTGCTGAACATTTTCAGTTTGCGTATTTCTCATAAGCCCCCATCGGTTAATATATTTCATTCTTGACGCCAAAGCATAAAAATTATATGTTTTATCCATTACTTCACATCTTTCCGACAACTTTTATTCATTGCTATTCATATATTAACACAAAAACATCATTATGTCAATATAAGCATATATAAAGGAAACCCGCAATATGCGGGTTCCCAGCTATTCTAATTTGTCATTTCCAGCATGTTTTCAGCAAAAATTGCATAACCGCGGGTTGGGTCATTTACAAAAACATGCGTAACAGCCCCGACTAATTTTTCATTCTGAATTATAGGACTTCCGCTCATACCCTGTACAATTCCTCCGGTTATATCCAAAAGGCGTTCATCAGTAATTTTTATTATCATTGATTTTGATGAATTACCGCTGTTATACATTATTTTCTGTATATCAATATTAAAGCTTTCAACAGTATCATTCTGAATTGTACATAATATAGTTGCCGGTCCTTCTTTTATATTCCATCTTGACGCAACTTTTATTGTGTTATTATCTTTAGAATTTTCTATTGTTCCATATATTCCGTTTATGCTGTTCCCCTCAACGTTTCCCATAACAGTTTCATCGCTTGACAATATCCCCTTCAATTCACCGGGATATCCTTTTTCACCTTTTACTACAGAGGATACTCTTGCTTGCTCAATACAGCCATTTTCCACATTATATTTTTCACCAATATCATTGTCTATAATGCTGTGCCCTAAAGCGGCAAATTTATTGTTATCTTTTCTGTAAAACGTAAGTGTACCTATTCCCGTAGCAGAATCTCTTACCCATGTGCCTATTTTATAATCTCCGCTGTCCTTTGCTTTTTGCGGTTCAACCTCTACATCAAATTGCGTATTATTTCTGTAAATTGTTATTTTAGCATAATTTGAACCGTTTTCTTTTATTTTTTTAACAAAATCTTCATTACTTTGCACGCTGCTGTCATTTATCTTTAGAATAATATCTCCATCTTTAATTCCGCTGTCAAGGGCAGGACTTACTATAATATTGTTTTCTGCCTCAAACCTTGCTACATTAACTACCAGTAATCCTTTTGTATATAATTTTATTCCAATAGCGTTGCCGCCCGGAACAACTTCAACATCCCGCAAAACCTGAAAGCTAATATTTTTAAGGGGGATTAGTCCAAACAGTTTTAGCTGCAGATCCTGCTTACCTGTGGCTGAAGCCGCTGATATTTTTTTTACTTCTGAAATGTCGTATAAATTAAGGGGTTGTGATATATTTTCATTTGCAAACTGAATATAGTTATTCGGGGCCTCCATATAAGCCCAGCCGGTATAAATTAAAACTGTACAAATTGAAAATAAAATAATTTTTTTAACATTGCGCATCATTTCACCCCTCGAAATTAACATAACCTTTTTGAATTTTAATATGCTGAAAATTAATAGACAAATTGGATACTAAAAATTAATTATTTTTAAGTATATTTTTAATGAAATTTGCTTTTTTAAATAAAAGGGGTTGCAATTTATTTCATCTAATGATATAATGATATAAACTAAATAAAATAATACGTTGAAAAGGAATAGTAAAATTTATTATTCAGTTTAAGAGAGCTGTTGTTTGGTGCGAAACAGTACGAATGTAAATTTGAACTCACCTTGGAGTAGCCGGCTGAAAATTAAAGTAGGTTCGGACGGGAACTGCCCGTTACAGCAGGAGGATATAAGGTAATGAAACATTTGCCCGTATCCGTAAAGTGCATCCTTGTAAAGGGTGAATTGGAGTGGTACCGCGGAAAGCTTATAGCCTTTCGTCTCTATATGAGATGAAAGGCTTTTTTGTTTTATTTAGTAAAATGTTTGAATTTTGAAAGGAGTTAATTTATGAAAAACGCAAACAAGTACACGCGAAATTTTTTCGTTCCGCCGGCTTGCGGCAGCAGTTGGATGAACAAAACCCATATTGATAAGCCACCCGTTTGGTGCAGCGTAGACCTAAGAGACGGAAATCAAGCGCTGATAACTCCTATGAGTCTTGAGCAAAAACTGGAGTTCTTTAAATTTTTAGTAAAGTTAGGATTTAAAGAAATTGAAATAGGTTTTCCTGCCTCTTCGGAAACAGAATATACTTTTTTGCGCAAGCTAATTGACGATAAGCTTATTCCCGACGATGTTACAATTCAGGTGCTGACGCAATCAAGAGAACATATTATCCGCAAAACCTTCGATGCTTTAGACGGTGTGAAATCGGCAATTGTGCATTTGTATAATTCAACCTCAATTGCGCAGCGCGAACAGGTATTTAAAAAGGACAAAGACGAAATTATTAAAATCGCGGTTGACGGCGCGAAATTATTTAACAAATTCGCCGCTGAAAAAAAAGGTAATTTCAGATTTGAATATTCACCTGAAAGCTTTACGGGAACAGAAATGGATTATGCCTTGGAAATATGCAACGAGGTGCTCGACGTATGGCAGCCAGCTCCTGATAAAAAGGTAATTATAAATTTACCTGCAACCGTTGAGGTGTCCATGCCGCATGTTTACGCAAATCAGATAGAGTATATTTCAAATAATATAAAATACAGGGAAAATGTAATAATATCACTTCATCCGCATAACGACAGAGGCTGCGCTGTAGCCGCTACGGAAATGGGTCTTCTTGCGGGCGGCGACCGTGTCGAGGGCACCCTTTTCGGAAACGGTGAACGCACAGGCAATGCTGACATTATAACTCTTGCGCTTAATATGTACGCTCAGGGAATCGACCCGATGCTTCACCTTGAAAATATCCCGGAAATTTCTGAAATGTACGAAAAATTAACCGATATGAGAATTTATGACCGTCATCCGTACGTCGGTAAGCTTGTATATGCCGCATTTTCCGGCTCTCATCAGGACGCAATCGCAAAGGGAATGCAATGGCACAGCGAAGGCAAATCAGACCATTGGACAGTGCCGTACCTGCCAATTGACCCCAAGGATATAGGCAGAGAGTATGAAAAGGATGTTATCCGCATTAACAGCCAATCCGGCAAAGGCGGCATAGGTTATATTCTTGAACAGAATTACGGATATTCGCTTCCGCCGAAAATGCGTGAGGAATTCGGTTATCATGTTAAAAATATATCGGATAATCTCCATAGAGAACTTATGCCGGGAGAGCTGTTCGAATTATTTGTTGACAAATATGTGAACAGAACCGAAGCTTTGGATGTACCGGATTTTCATATTAAACGTAATGGAATAATTACCGCGTCGGTTCTTGTTAAATATAAAGAAAATGAATTTGACGCAACCGGAACCGGTAACGGTCGTTTGGATGCTGTCAGCCACGGAATCCGCACAGTTACGGATTTGGATTACAGAATTCAGCATTATCATGAGCACGCCTTGTCGCAAGGCTCGGATTCTATCGCAGCGGCATATGTCGCAATTGGCACCGAGGACGGCAAAACCATTTGGGGCTGCGGAACAGACAGCGATATTATCAACGCTTCCGTAAAAGCGCTTGTCAGCGCTATTAATATTATGGTAAGCGGAAGATAAATTTTTTAAAGGGCGGTTTTCCGCCCTTTAATCTTTAAAAAACATTTCTTTCAGTTTATTTTTACGATTTATAATTTCATCAAAGCTTTTCACATATTCATAAGCGTCTTTCAAATTAAAAATACGGTCAATTCTATTCGTTGCGGGGTCAATAATTTTCGATACGCTGCCAGCACCGATGCCTATTACGCTGCCCATATCCTCCATCATAAATATATTATAAATACATTCGTAAGATTTCTTTGAATATCCTGTATTTTCAAGGTTGTCCAGAGTATCCTTCTGGCGATACATATAATACGGAATATAACCCGTGCTTTCAAGCAAAAGGTTTGCGCTGCTCACCATTTTTGTAGGAGAAAATGTATTGGCATTTTCAATGCAGAATTTCAATGCTGCCGCTCTTTTTACGCACATTGTATGAACGGTTACGGATTCGGGATTAAGCTCAAGCAGCCGGTTTAACGACGACATAAAATTTTCATAATCCTCTCCCGGAAGCCCTGCGATTATATCGGTGTTTATATTATCAAACCCAAGTTTTCTTGCGAGCTTATAGGCATTTATAAATTCCTGCGCAGTATGCTTTCTGCCTATGTTTTGGAGTATGTTATCGTTCATCGTCTGCGGATTTATGCTGATACGTGTTACACCGTTTTTTTGCATTGCTTCAAGCTTTCCCTTAGTTATTGTATCGGCTCTTCCGGCTTCAACTGTAAATTCTATATCAGAACCGGCTTTTAAATTTTGATTTACAGCGTCCAAAACCATGTCAAGCTGTTCTTCGTTTATAGAGGTGGGCGTTCCTCCGCCTATATAAATCGTACCCGTTTTTATGCCGCATTCTTTTAAAATTTTACCTGTATATTCAATTTCTCTGCATAAATTTTCAACATACGGCTCAACAAATTTTATCTGTTTATCCATAGGAAGAGATACAAAGGAGCAATATAAACAACGTGTCGGGCAAAATGGAATACCGATATATATTCCAATATCCTCAGTATTAATTTTTTCTGAAACTTTCTGCTGATGCTTTGCTACCTTAACGGCAAGGCTTGCCTTCTCCTCCGAAACAAAGTAATCTTTTTCAAACTGCTTAATATTATCCATATATTTCGCCGCTGTTTTCGCAGGTCTGATTCCTGTCATACAGCCCCACGGCAGCTGTTTATTATATACTTCGCAGGCTAAAATATAATAGCATATTTTAACGCTGTCAATAACGCTTTTAGCTTCATCTCTTCCACGCAAAATAACACGTTCCATGGTGCGCGTATATTTAACTGAGTCTTTTATTATTATCGTAGTTATTTTATTAGCTTCATAAATGCTTATAACATCAGCATCACCTAAATTTCCTGTAACTCGCGCCTTCTCCCCCGTCATAGCGTGAACTATTTCCATTAATGGGTTAACAACGCTGTGACCTTTTATATAAATCAGCATAATTTGCACCTCTAAATATAAGGATTGTTTAACCTTTCGTTTCCAATTGTTGTAGCTCCTCCGTGACCGGGATATACAGTAACATTGTCATTTAAAACCATAAGCTTTTCGTTAAGCGATTTTATTAAAACGTCTAAATTTCCGCCCGGCAAGTCACACCGTCCAACATCGCCTTCAAAGAGAGTATCCCCCGAAAACAGAACATTTTCAGCTAAAATGCAAATACCGCCGACGGTATGCCCGGGAGTATGAATTATTTTAAATTCAATATTATCAATTTTAAGAACATCACCGTCATTCAAAAGAATATCCGCCGGCTTTTGAGCTTTTCCGTATCCCGTACCGGCTCCGAGGCTTATCCTTTCATCAGTAAGTCCTAACGCGTCCAGATTATGAATGGCAATCTTTGCGCCCGTAGCCTCTGAAACCTCGGCGGTTGCCTGAATATGGTCGAAATGCGTATGCGTTAAAATAATATATTTAATTACAATTCCTTCATCATTAATATATTTTAATATTTTAGAACTGTTGTCGGCTGGGTCAATTACTATCCCCTGTTTTGCCCTTTCATCCCATGCGATATAACAATTTGTCATAACCGACCCTAAAACAATTTTTTTTATTTTCAACTTGATCCTTCCTTTCCGTAAAAAAACCCTTTGGCATAAACCAAAGGGTTTGTATATTATTTTTAAAAAGATTATGGATTAACCGCTTCGGAAGGCGCCCCGGGAGCCTCGCCTGTTATTGGCGCTTGTTCAATTGGAACTCCTGCTCCGTCTGTCCCCGCTGTTGCGGTGATACCTTGGTCGGAACCGGTTTCACCGGATGTAGAAGTTATGAATGTATCGCCATATGCTAAAAACAATGATGTAACCAAAAAACCGATAGCGCAAATTTTTGTAAATCTTGATAGTATAGCGTCCATAGTTCTTGTTTTATTTTTACCATAAAAGGTATCGGCAGAGCCACCCAAAACACCTGCCATACCGGCTCTTTTTCCTGTTTGTAGAAGTATTAACGCAATCATAATAACACTTAGGAGTACATGTATAATACCCACTATTATTTTTACTGTATTCATATTTCAGCCTCATTTCTAAATAGTCATATCCTGCATATTATAACATATATTTTATCATATTTCAATAGCTTTTTTAAATTTTTTTTATTTTTTTCTATAAAAATTAATTAAACAACCAGATAAAATGATTTCACGCTCATCATCTGTTAGGTTTAACAGGCTTAATTTAAATTCCTTTATATTCTTTCCAAGAACGTATGCTATTATTATATCAGATTTATTCTGAACAGCTTTTTTAATATCAGGAATAAAAATATAATCGCCGTTTTCAAAAGGAAGCTCGTTTTCTTTTAAAACAAACGGAAGCATTCCCCAGTTAATTAAATTGCTTCTGTATCTTTTTGTAGCATATTCATATGCAATATTAGCTATCCCGCCCAAAACCTTTTGACAGGAAGCCGCTTGTTCTCTGGCGGAGCCGTCCCCCGGCTTTACAGCAAAAATTGTGCTGCCTATGCCCGTTTCAAGAGGATTTACGCCGGCTTTGATTTTACCGATTTTGTCAAAAGCTTCTTTAATTTCAATGTTTTCAGCGGGGTCTTTACCCTCAAGGCGCATTGCTTCAAATTTTTGAACAGCCTTTGCTTTGTTTACATAATCTGGGTCTTTTCTTGAGAGTGTGAATTCCGCAAGCTTATGCGGGTTTGAACGATAGGACGATGTTTCTCCCGATGGAATAAGCTCGTCGGTTGTTGTTACAGGGTCTGTAATTATTGATACAGCCTTTAAAAGCAAATCATCCGTAAGCGCGGGCATATTCGGCCAATCAGCAATATTAGGCCCGAATTTCAGCTGAATTTCAGAGTTACCTTTGCCGATTCCGTTATATACTCTGTTTGTATAAACAGTACTGTCAAATGAATATTCCGGATGTTTATACTCTACCGCAATATCTGTAGCTGGAGTTAAAATACCTCCGTTTGCGGCGGTTGCCGCAATTGAACGCGCGTCCATAAGAGCTACGGATGAAATTTGCCCCTGACCGGGCTTTGAGCCTTCGCGGTTAGGGAAATTACGAGTTGAATGTCTTATGCTAAATGCGTTATTCGCAGGAACATCTCCCGCTCCGAAGCATGGCCCGCAAAAGGCTGTGCGCAGAGTTGCTCCTGACGACATAAGCTTTGTTACCGAGCCGTTTTTCACAAGCTCCATAAACACAGGCTGACTTGCCGGATAAGCGCTTAGCATAAATTCATCATTTCCTATATTTTTGCCGGACATTATATCCGCCGCGTCGCATAAGTTTTCAAAGGTACCGCCTGCGCAGCCTGCGATAACGCCCTGGTCAACCTTTAATTTGCCGTTTATTATTTTATTTGTGAGTTTATAATTTATATTAGGAGCCGCGAGTTGCTCTGCCGCAGTTTTTTCCACCTCACGCAAAATATCTGAAACATTTGCGTTAAGCTCCTCAATTGTATAGGTGTTGCTTGGGTGGAACGGCATAGCAATCATAGGGCGCACTTTTGATAAATCAACCTTAATTACGCCGTCATAATATGCCACATTCTGCGGAGCAAGCTTTTTATAAGCCTCCGGACGATTATGCTTTCTAAGATAAGCTTCTGTTTTATCGTCGGTCACCCAAATTGATGATAAACAGGTGGTTTCGGTTGTCATTACATCAATACCCATTCTAAAATCCATGCTTAAATTCGCAATTCCGGGGCCTGTGAATTCCATAACCTTATTTTTAACAAATCCGTTTTTGAATACTTTTCCTATAATTGCGAGTGCGACATCCTGAGGGCCTACTCCCGGTACAGGCTCGCCTTCTAAATACACGCAGATTACTTCCGGATAATCTACATCATACGTTTTGGATAACAGCTGTTTTACAAGCTCCGGGCCGCCTTCACCGATTGCCATAGTACCCAAAGCTCCGTAACGAGTGTGGCTGTCCGAGCCTAAAATCATATTTCCGCAGGAAGCGTACATCTCTCTCATAAACTGATGAATTACCGCCTGATGAGCAGGAACATATATTCCGCCGTATTTTTTAGCGGCTGACAAACCGAATAAATGGTCGTCCTCGTTAATCGTGCCGCCTACCGCGCATAAGCTGTTATGACAATTAGTCAGCACATATGGGATAGGAAATTTATCAAGCCCGCTTGCGCGCGCCGTTTGTATAATTCCAACATAGGTTATATCATGCGACGCCATTGCGTCAAATTTTATTTTAAGCTTGCCGTTATCATCAGAAGTATTATGCCTGCTTAATATGGAATACGCCATTGTCCCTTTTTTCGCGGATTCCAAATCTTTGCCGTATTTATTTTTAATAAGTTCCGAATCGGAAATTATATCCTTGCCGTAGGCAAGATATGCTCCGTCTTTTATAAGTTCAACCAATTTTATCCCTCCGTAATCGTATTTTTGCAGTAATATAAATATTATAACAAAACTATTGAGCATTTGTCAATGTATATATTGAAAGATATTTATTACTGGCATATTTTGCAGGGCTCTCTGCCTTGTTTTACTGCTTCTTCATATTTAATTGGAGCGCCTTTTCCTTTTAAAGACGGGCAATCCTCGTCATGATACTTATTTCCCGATTTTCCTATATAAACTGTATCCCCTTCTTTTTTTGCAGGTTTTGGCTCTTCTTCTTTCGTTTTTGCAGACTCGGGTGTGCTTTCAGGCGCCTTTGTTATAACGGGCGCAGCGGCTGGGGTTGGGGTTGGTTCTATTGTCGGCGCAATCGACGGCGTAATTACAGGCGCTGTCGTTTCTGTAATTATTTTTGATGTTTCAACTGTTTTATTCAATCCGCATCCGCTGAAAATTAAAATAATAAAAAAAATTAATAACACTTTTTTCATATGTCTTCCCCTTTGTTGAATGTTTACTGAATATTATATAACAAAAGTCTTATTATGTCAAATTTTAAGACCGCAGCATTTTTGCCACGGTCTTATCTTTAAAATTTAATTGTAGCGCCGCCGGGAATTTCAATTAATTCACCGTCTTTTTCAATCCATACAGTTAAAACAGAAGGGTTAAATATAATTGATTCGTCCGCAGAAATCTGAAGGTTTCTTTGAGCAGTGATATAATCATATATTTCTATATTTGTAGCGTACCATATTTCATCTCTTCCGCCCATAAATTCACAGAAATCCTCAATGACATTCCAATTATTTTGATTATTGAATTCGTAGCTGTGACCCCAAACATAGAATAGCTGTGTTCTCCAGTTAAATTTCAAATTATCAACAAATGTTTTGCCTTTTTCCATTATATCATTATTATGATGACAGGTTGGAGTCCACGTTAAGAAATTTTTTGGAAATCCAAAGCCGCCTGTAGACTGCGTGCTTCTGCAATATTTTATACCGCAAAGTCTTAAAATTTCAATAACATTATCATCATAGGTACCATACGGATATGACATTCCCCGAACAGGATAACCGCACAGCTTCTCTAGGTTTTCCCTGTCCTGCATAACCTCTTTTATTGCGTTTACGGTTGGAATCCGTTCTAAAAACGGATGAGTAACAGTGTGGCAGGATACCTCATGATTTTTATATAATGTACCTACCTCGCCCGCTGTAATTTTACCATTATTCCCAAAAAGACCCGAATTCAGATGAAATGAACCTCTTATACCATATTTGTTAAAAATCTCAACAAGCCGTCTGTCCGCATCAGGTCCGTCATCATAACTCATTGTTAATATATTTCTTTTACCATCTTTAAATCTGTCAAATTTTATCATGTCTGTATCTCCAATCTAACTTTTTCGCCTGTTCTAGCAGATTTATAAAGCCCGTCTACCAACGCAACCGACGGGATTGCGTCCTCGATTGAAGTATAATTTCCGCCATTACCGGAAATATTCGAATAAAAATTATCAATCAGGATTGCATGGCTCGTACCCCAATAGGATTTTCCGTCTGTTGCCGCTTCATCATGCTCAATCATTTTTATTTCTTCCGTATTAATAATATAAAGCCTGTCAAGCATATATTTCGCCCATGCTTTTTCAAGATTCACCTCAATATCATAGCATGAATCCGTGCTGAAATTATTAGTAGCGTAAAAATGCGCTAAAATTCCGTCCTGCATATATATTGTAGCCTCGGCAGTGTCCTCTACCTCTATTACATCGTTTAATACTCTGGTATCATATGTGGCTTTAATAAATTCAGGCTTTTTACCCAAATATTGAAGCAAATCAAGTGTGTGAAGCGCCTGGTTTATAACAAGCCCTCCCCCTTCGGTGCTCCATTTTCCGCGCCAATCGGAGTTCGTATAATACTCGGGCGGTCTGTGCCATGTTATAAAGCCTTTCAGCCCCAGAACCTTACCATAGGTCTCATTGTCAATAATCTCTTTCAGCTTTCTGATACAGGGATTATATCTGTTTTGAATAACACTGCAAATCTTAGCGTCATATTTTCGGGCAACCTCTAAAACCTCATGAAGCTCGTTCATATTCATTGTTACAGGCTTTTCCACAACAACCGTTTTCCCTGCTTTTACAGCTTCAATTATCATAGAAGCGTGAAGATAATGCGGCGTGCATATATGCACGGAATCAACATTTTTATCTTTTAATACCTCGTCAATTGAATAAAACGCTTTGCAATTATTTATAATTGATACTTTATCCGCAATATCCTTTTTTATATCGCATACACCATACAAGCTCGCATATTTTGTTTTAAGAATAGCTTTAATATGATTTTCAGATATCATTCCGCAGCCGATTACAACCGCGCTGAATCTATCCATTTAAATCCCTGCCTTTTTAAGATTATCAAAGCTGATTTTCAATGATTCAAACGGGTCGCGGCCGTTGCAGTTATCCTGTTCAACAAATGCGTAGGTTACGCCTATATCCTCACAAGCCTTTATTATACCTTTCCAATTGAGGTTACCCTCATAAATTTCTTTCATTACCTGCGTATTATTACTAAAGCCCATATCTTTGAAATGAACAATTTCAATTCTGTCTTTTAATTTGTAAATCCAGTCCACAACGTCGCCGCCGCCCGCCTGAATCCAATAAGTATCAATAAGGAATAAAAACTGTGAAGAATTTTCGAGCAAAATATCAATACCGGTTTTATCGTCGAATTTTTCAAATTCAAAGTTATGATTATGATATGTTGTTTTAATTCCGGCTGCATTTAGCTTCTTAGTGATTTCATCAAATTCTCCGGCAAACTTTTTGTAGCCGTCTTTATTTCTGTATTGTACCGGCAGACCTCCTACACCAGCGTATTTACAGCCCATGATTTTGTGATTTTTAATAACGGTATCCATATCATTCTGCATACTTTCAAACGGAATATGAGTTGCAAGCAGCTTTAAGCCCAGCCCGTCCGCAATATCACGAAGCTCCTGAGGGTCAATCGGGCCCATTCCGGAAACCTGAACCGATTCATAACCTATATCGCGGATTTTTTTAAGGGATACCTTAATATCCTCGGGAGTTTGAATAAAATCCCTTATTGTATATAACTGCGCACCGATTTTCATAAATAAGACTCCTTTACATCAAAAATTTAATGAGTACCTTTTACATCCGAAACCTGTTCTTTTACTATTTTTTTAATTGTTGAATTTTTAATTTTATCCTGCAGTATATTATAAAATAAATCTTCGTCCAAATTGTCCGTATAAACCCAATCATCCGTCCATGCCGAAAGATGAATCGCGTTTGAAATTGTCAGCCCGTTGATACCCTGGGTTCCCGGCGCAAGAAGCTCTGTTTTATTTTCAATTGCCGATACGACATTATTTAAAATACCTACATGCTGCGTGTTTTCGCCCGGAGTAGGTATTTCACATTTCCAAACCTCCGGCTGCCCAAACGGAACGGTATTTGATTTATTGAATTCACGTTCAGGAATAACAGTGCGATAAAAAGTTATCTTGTCATCTTCCACTATAATTTTACCCCTGTCGCCAGAAATTTCAAGCCTGTTTGTTCCCGGAGCTTCAGCAGTAGTGGTTATAAACAGCCCTGTAGCGCCGTTTTCATATTCCATAAAGGCTGTAACATCGTCTTCAACCTCAATATTGTAATGCTTTCCAAATCCTACAAAGGATTTAATGCGTTTAGGCATACCAAGCATCCACCACCACAAATCAAGCTGATGAGGGCATTGATTTATCAGCACGCCGCCGCCTTCGGTTGCCCACATTGAACGCCATCCGCCTGAATCATGATATGCCTGAGGACGATACCAGGTTGTTATAATCCAGATAGCTCTTTTTATTTCGCCAAGCTCACCGTTTTTTATTAGCTCCCTAACCTTTTTATAAACAGGGTTTGTTCTTTGATTATACATAATTCCAAATACATTATCGGTTTTTTCGGCTTCTTCGTTCATTTCGCGAACCTGTTTTGTATATACTCCGGCAGGCTTTTCAATTATAACGTTTAAATTATATTTAAACGCCAGCTTTGCAAGCGTAGGATGGTCATAATGAGGCGTCGCAATAACAACAAGGTCCACCTCGCCGCTTTTATACATTTCTTCCGCGCTCAAATACTGCCTGACTTCTGTAAAACCGTTGCTGTCCATCCATTCAAGCCTTTTAGGGTCAATATCACATACCGCTGTAATCTTTGCGTTTTTAACAAGACCATCTCTTATGTGTATTATATGTGACCGACCCATATTACCCACTCCGACAATACCTATTCTTACCATAAAATTCATCCTTTCTATTATAAATTATTTAATATTCGATTTAGCGAATTCGCTGCAAGGGCAAATGTACGCTCACCTGCCTCCGGCAAATCCATATAATCCGCATCGTTTTCCAAAGCCGCAAGTCCTGAAAAATTGCCCAAATGCGGTTCAAGCGATAAAAAGCCGTTATAGCCTGTATTTTTTAGTTCCGCTAATATATGAGCAACGTGGCCTTCTCCCTCTCCTGCCGGAACTACGCTTCCATTTTCAAGCGCATCCTTTATATGAACATATTCAATATATTTTTTCAGCATATTATACGCGTACGGATATGTAGCCTCACCGCATTGCACAAAATTAGCCGGGTCAAAGGTAACCTTCAAAATATCGCTTCCGATGCTTTCGATTATATCAAGGCATCTTATCGCGGTATCGCCGTAAATTTCTTTTTCATTTTCATGCAGAAGCGTAATTCCGCTTCCGGCAGCCGCTTGGGCAAAGCTGCCTATACGCTTTAGTACCTCATCCCTGTGCATTGCCGGATCGCTATCTTTAGGCATAAAAAAGCTGAACAGCCTTATATATTTTGTTTCGAGTATTTTAGCCGTTTCAAGAACTTTTTTAAATAACTCCAGATGCTCATCAAAAGTATCTGTTATTTTAATTTTCCCTATAGGAGATCCGACAGCGGAAATTTTAATGTTCTTATCATCCAGACGTTTTTTTATAACTTTCATTTCGTCTAAAGAGTATTCGGAAACATTTTTGCCGTCAACACCCCGAATTTCAATATACCCAATGTTATATTTTTTTATAACCTGCATCTGAATGTCAAGTGAATCGTTAATTTCATCAGCGAAAGCCGATAGTTTAAAGCCCATTATAAATACCTCCTTTTATAATACTTTTAATTTTATAACAAGCTTAAATTTTTGTTAATAGTATTTATTGTTTTATATATTGCAAATCTTGCTATTTAACAAAAATGAATATTTGTATAAGCAGTTTAATATAATGTAATAAAACTACAGAACGGAGGAGAAGCTATGCAAAAATACAGGTCCAGAAGAAACCGGAGAGATACAAATACAAGCGTAATGGAAGGAAAGCTTTTTATACAGCTATTAATATGCGCGGCAATTGTCTGCAGCTTTATGTTTTTAAAGGATACTTCATTACCCAACGGAAAAACCCCTGAACAATATGTAAGACATTTCCTTGTAACAACCGTTAAATTAAATGATATAATCGCAAAATTTAAAGAAAATGTGGTTCCCGTATCAGGAAATAATATTGACGAAGCCACGCCCGCGCCTTCTGTCACTCCTGCTATAACTCCAACCGCCGCGCCCACCGCCGCGCCAACTCCAGCCGGCACCTAAATAAATAACAGGTGGTGTTTGATATTTTTAGAATTTATAAAAATATATTTATAGACTACACACTGCTGATAACAGCCGCCTGCGTTATAATTTTCGGCAATATAAATTTATATTATATAATTTTCGCGGCGATTATCCATGAGCTTGCGCATTATGCCGCCGCGCGCATAACAGGTTTTAAACCCGACAGTTTTATTATACGCGGGCTTGGAATAGAATTAAGCAATGTAAAAAACAGGTTTTCACCCGGAATTTTAATATTTGTAGCCGTTTGCGGGCCGCTTGCAAACCTTTTTCTTGCAACAATAGGATATATGTATAATAATTATTTGTTTTTTCTTGTAAATATATCTATCGCGGCTATTAATTTTGTGCCGGCATTTCCATTGGACGGCGGACAAATTTTATATGGTATCCTCGCAAGGCATTATAACAGAAAACGGGCAAAAAACATTATTAAAATAAGCGGAAGAATTATAGGAATCATAATGATTTTACTTGGAATATGCCTTTTGTATATCAGCAGGCTTAATTTCAGCATGCTTTATATAGGCGTTTTAATATTCTTAACAAGCAATTCCGATTTTTATAATCCTGTGCTTGAGGTTTTAAACACAAAAGAAAAGGATTTTCGCAAATGCAATATATTTTTAGTTTCGGAAAATTTAAACGCCATCGAAGTTGCGGATTCACTCCCCTGTAATTCAATAGGCATGGTTAAAAATAAGGAAGGTAAAATTTATGAATATATTACTCCCTATTATTTATATTCTAAATTAATTAATTCGGCAAAAAATTTGACAATGAAGGAAATATTACAAAAAAAATGAAAATTATTATAGACAAATTATAAATATAGTGTTATAATAATAGATAATAATATTGGCTAAGGGAATCAGGTTAAAATCCTGAGCAGTCCTGCTGCCGTAATGACGGAGCCGCTTTTAATATGTCACTGAGCCTTATGGCTTGGGAAGGCTAAAGCAAGGCAAAGATGTCAGAGCCGGAATACCTGCCACTATTTTTCTCTATCTAACATAGAGAATGCTATGACTTCACAGAGAATGAAGTGTATAGTTTGCGGTTATATAGCCTGCCGGCGATAAAAAATATACGTAAATTATAATACTTTGGCTTTGCAGTCAAGGTATTTTTTTATGTTTGGAGATAATAATTTTATAGGAGTGTTTACAATGTTAAAAAAACTATTATCCCTACTATTAATCTCCTGCCTGCTGTGCGGCATGGGTTCCGCATTAGCTGAAACAGGTGATATTTATTCGCAAATCGACACGGCAATAACGGCGACAGGTAATTATATGCTCGGGAATCCGGAATACAATGGTGATTGGGTAATTCTTGGCTTAGCACGGGGCAGTATTAACGTTCCTAATGTTTATTATGAGGGTTATTATAGCGACATATCAAATAACTTGAATAGTTTAACTTCTGCAACGGATTATTCAAGAGTTATACTTGCGCTTACATCAATAGGTAAAGACCCTACAAATGTAAACAGTCAAAATTTAATTGATAATCTTGGAGAATTTCAAATAAGTAATTTATCCACCGCCATTTACACACTGATAGCGCTTGACAGCAATAATTATCGGTTTTCAGATGACGACTTAAATATGATGCGTGAACCTATTATATCTTACATAATTTATTCACAGCTTTCCGATAATAATGGAGAGCTTACAGGATGGCCGGGCTGGGATGGTTATCTTGAATTAGATACAACAGCGATGGTACTTCAAGCATTGGCTCCGTATAAAAACAGACCTGACGTGCAATATGCAATAGACAAAGCAGTTTCATGGATTAGCACGCAGCAAATGCCGGACGGAGGTTTTTTATTCTATGGCTCAGCCAGCTGTGAGAGCGCTTCTCAAGTACTTATTGCTTTATCCGCTCTTGGTATAGATGCCGCAACTGACGTGCGGTTTATAAAAAACGGAAAAACAATGCTTGATTTTATTATGAGTTTTTATAACCAAAATGGATATTTTATGATATTAAATGAATTTAATAATTGGGTAGAAAACGATTATAGAACCAAACAGGCAATGTATTCCCTTGTTTCATACCGAAGATTCAGACTTGGTATAAACAGCCTTTTTAATATGACGGATGAGCCGTCTATAAATATAAAAAGCAATCTTTTAAATAACGTTGACTTCACAGTAAATACGCCGAAAAATAAGCTTTTCATTTTAGGAGCGTATAAAAACGGCATTTTGGTTAAAACCAAATTAATAACCTCTGTAATTACACAAGGGACATTTCAGATAGATTACAGCGACCTTGCCTCGGAGGATTGTGACACAATCAGCGCGCTTGTTTGGGAAAATTTAAGTTCCTTAAAGCCATTATGCGCTAAATTCTCTTTAAAATAAATTTGGAGGAATCTTTAATGAATCAGTTTAAAAAAATATCAAGCCTTTTATTGTCCATATGTATTTTATTATCTTTCGTCAGCGTATCGGCGGAGAATGAAAAATATATCACTTTATCTATAGAAAAATTTACACTTGGATTAGGTTATTTAAAAGAACCTGTTAAAGTGCCTTTCGCCGATGGCGATAGCTTATCAAAAATTTTTGTAAATTATATCAGCCAAGATAATTGTAAATTTACCGGCAAAACAGATAAAAATTTTTATTTGATTTCTATTAAGGATTCGGATACAAGAACTCCGGTAATTCCTCAATATATTATAGATAAAAGCAAAATCACGGATGTTAATCCTCTTGTATATACGAAAAACGACCCCGATTGGCTTGGGCAGACTGACTATTATTATATGTCCGGCTGGCTGTGCGTAAAAAATAATAAATTTCTATCCATAGGAATGTCTGCTTCATATCCGCAGGATGGCGATGTTGTTCGCCTGCAGTACAGTGTTTCAGGCTATGGCAAGGATTTAGGAAGCGGAAGCACAGTAGGGACGGACGGCAATGCAGATTACAGCAATTGCTGGGTTAAAACAGCCAATAAGGATTCACTTATAAAAGCGGTTGCTGAAATAAACAGCTCCCCCGAAAAAGATAATATTTTATCAAATGATTCAGTTAAAACCGCATATGACAATGCATATACCATTCTGACAAATATAGAAAGCGAGCAGGCTACAGTTGACGAAGCGCTTACGGGATTGCAGACATCGCTTAATAATTCAAATGAAAATAATCCTGCATACGAGATGAAATACACAATAACCTATCATTCGGGCGGAGCAAACGGAAATGTGCCTGTGGACACAAATGAATATACGCAAAATTCTGCTGCGGCAATAAAATCCGCGGAGGGTTTGACTTATCAATCATATATGTTCAAGGGCTGGAATACGCTTGAAAACGGCAGCGGCGAAAGCTTTTCGGAGTTACAGCAGATTACCGTTAACGGAAATTTAGACCTCTATGCAACCTGGGAAAAGCTAACCTCCTATGACAGCAATGAATCGGCTGATACAAATTCAAGTATTGCAGACATTAAAACATATGATATCCCCTCAATTATAAGCGTAACCGCAGATTATATAATAAAAAACAATCCCAATCCGCAGGTCGGGTCGGTAGGCGGAGAATGGCCTGTAATTGCGCTTGCAAGAATGGATAACAGTTCCAATAAAGACTATTATGATACATATTATAAAAATTTGCTTGAGTTTTTAAAAGCAAATAACGGAGTGTTAAGCGGCACTAAAAATACCGAATATTCAAGGGTAATTCTTGCGCTTACGGCAATAGGAAAAGACCCGTCTAATATCGGCGGATACAATTTACTTGATAATTTAAGCGATATGAATAAATTGAAGCTGCAGGGTATCAACGGCCCTTTGTGGGCGCTTGCCGCTCTTGACTCACACAATTATGAAGTTCCTCAAATTTCGGGTGACAGCCAAGCTACAAGGGAGAAGCTTATAGATTATATAATAAGCTTAGAAAAACCCACCGGCGGTTTTAGCTTGGGTGAAGGAGAAACGGCGGACGCGGATATATCGGCTATGGTATTGCAGGTATTATCCAAATATAAGGATAACAGCAAAGTGCAGCCATGTATAATAAGAACATTAAACCTTTTAGCAAACATACAGCAGGATAACGGCGGTTTTATGAGCAATAACGAATTTTGCCTTGAAAGCGGCGCACAGGCGCTTACAGCGTTAACATCGCTCGGTATTGACCCCGAATCCGATGAACGGTTTATTAAAAACGGAAACACCGTAATCTCCGCAATAATGCAGTTTAAAAAAGATAACGGCGGATTTGCGCATATCTTAAATTCCGACGCGGAGGAAATGGCAACCGAACAGGCTCTTTACTCTTTAGTCGCTTATGACAGATATAAAAATAATAAAAGCTCATTATATGACATGAACGACGTTACGCTGGAAAAAATTGAAGTACCTGTAAAAACAGAACCGGAGAAAACAGAAATCGTTGAAACACCGATTCAAACGAATATTTTCCGCGACCTTGAAAATCACTGGGCTAAAACAGAAATTTATAATCTTTACGGTAAAAAAGCGATAAACGGCGTTACATCTGATACGTTTGAGCCGGACAGAAGCATTACGCGAGCCGAATTTGCCGCTATATTTTCAAAGGCATTGACGCTTGAACCCGTATTGTCAGATAAATTTGAGGATGTTAAAAAGGACGACTGGTTTTCAGGATATATAGGAGCTTTGGCAAGCAGCGGATTAATAGGCGGTAAAAGCGAAACAATTTTTGAACCGAACGCGGATATAAACCGCGAGGAAGCTGCCACGATTATCGCAAGAGCATTTAAAATACTTAAAATTGAAACAACAGTTTCCGAAAATGAAATAACTGATTTGCTTGCCGGTTTTGTCGATTATAAAAGCTGCTCGGATTGGAGCGCAAGCTTCATTGCCGGGTGCGTTAAATCGGGCGTAATTTCACAGGAAAATATAGAGCTTAGACCGCTTGAAAAAATCACAAGAGCAGAGGCGGCGGTGATGATTTACCGCCTGCTTATCAATAATAAATGAAGGTGATTTATTTGTTTAAAAACAGGCTTGCTATATTTATTGCTTTATCGTTTATATTTCTAGCTGCTTGCGGCGAAAAACAAGCTGATTCCGCACCGACAGCGTCACCGATTGAAACGGCGGCGGCGTCTGCAATCGTAACAACACAGGAAATCAGCATTGCTTCAACCCCTGCTGCGGAATCTGCCGCGCCTGAAAAAAAGGAAATACCATCGCCGCAGGCTGATAATTATAAAACCGACCCTGTTCCCTCCGATAAACCGCAGCCTGTCGAACCGCAGAATGTTAAGGCGGATAAAAAACAAGAGCTATACTGCAATATTTCCATAGGCTGCGGAACGATACTTAATAATTTAGACAGGTTTAATAAAGATAAGCTTGAAATTCTGCCGCCGGACGGTGTTATTCTCGCCGGCAGACAGATTCTGTTTTATGAAGGCGAATCGGTTTTCAATGTTTTGCAGCGTGAAACCAAGCTGAATAAAATACATATGGAATTTTCATCAACTCCCGTTTATAACAGCAAATATATCGAGGGCATATTTAATATTTACGAGTTTGACTGCGGAGAGCTAAGCGGCTGGATGTACAAGGTAAACGGCTGGTTTCCTAATTATGGATGCAGCAGATATAAGCTAAAGGAAGGTGACAAAATTGAAATTTTGTTCACCTGCGACCTCGGGCGGGATATAGGCAATGATAAAACAGATAATTTTGAGGGGCAAAAGCAATGAGTTTTAAAACATATCATCCGATTGTGAATTTTATATATTTCTGCGCTGTAATTATGTTCAGCATGTTTTTTATGCACCCCGTATTCTTAGGAATTTCCTTTATTTGCTCACTTTTATATTCTGTTATGTTAAACGGCGGCAAAGCTATAAAATTCAATATTATATATATGCTTCCGCTTATGCTGTTTGCCGCGATAATTAATCCTGCCTTTAACCATGACGGAATCACAATATTGTTTTATCTGCCCAGCGGCAACCCTGTAACGCTTGAATCTATCGCTTACGGAATCGCGGCGGCTGTTATGCTCGTTTCGGTAATTATGTGGTTTTCATGCTATAATTCTGTCGTGACCTCGGATAAATTAATGTGCCTATTCGGAAAAATCATACCCGCCCTGTCGCTGATATTTTCTATGGTTTTGCGTTTTGTTCCAAAGTTCAAGGCACAGTTTAAAGTAATTTTTAACGCTCAAAGATGTATCGGACGAAATACATCAAAGATTAAAAATATAATCAAAATTATATCAATCATGATAACATGGGCTCTTGAAAATTCTATAGACACTGCCGATTCTATGAATTCGCGCGGTTATGGACTGCATGGAAGGACTTCATTTTCAAATTACAGATTTGATGGCAGAGATACATTCGCGGTAATTTATATGCTTGCGCTTATCGGAGCTATTATAACAGGTGCATATTCAGGCTTTTTGGATGTGCGTTTTTTTCCGTCGGTTAAGGCGGCAGGTTTAAGCCCGTTTTACGCAGCGTATTTGCTGTTATGCCTTTTCCCTGTTATAATAGATATTACGGAGGAAATTAAATGGAAATATTTAATATCAAAAATCTGACCTTTACATATCCGCTCAAAGAAACCCCCGCCTTAAACAGCATTAATTTTAATGTTTCTCAAGGCGAATTTATTACAATCTGCGGAAAATCAGGCTGCGGAAAAAGCACGCTTTTAAGGCATTTGAAACCTCAGCTTACGCCGCACGGGAAATTTAGCGGAGATATTATGTTTAAAGGGCGCAGCGTTAATAATTTAAATTTGCGTGACGCCGCGCGGGAAATCGGTTATGTTATGCAAAACCCCGATAATCAAATAGTTACCGACAAGGTATGGCATGAGCTTGCGTTCGGGCTTGAAAGCTTAGGGTTTGATAATAATATTATACGATTGCGCGTTGCTGAAATGGCCAGCTTTTTCGGTATTCAATCATGGTTTTACAAATCGGTAAATGAGCTATCAGGAGGTCAGAAGCAGCTTTTAAACCTGGCTGCGATTATGGCAATGCAGCCGGAAGCGCTTGTTTTAGACGAGCCTACCTCGCAGCTTGACCCTATTGCCGCTGTAGATTTTTTGGAAACAATTAAAAAAATAAATCGTGAAATCGGCACAACAATTATTATGAGCGAGCACCGTCTTGAGGATGTATTCACTATGTCGGACAGGATTTTAGTTATGGATAAAGGAGAAATTATTGTAAATGACGCTCCGCAGGCCGCCGGAATTAAACTAAAACAAATGGGGCATGAAATGTTTTTCGCTATGCCCTCCCCTATGCGGATTTATGCGGAAATTGAAAATGATAATAACGCGCCTCTCACAGTGAAGGACGGAAGAAACTGGATTACAGATAAATTTAAAAATATAAATATTACAGAAGAAACAGATATAATACATGAATCCAAAGAAGACGTTTTAATTAAACTTAAAAATATATGGTTCAGATACGAGAAAAATTCTGCGGATATAATCAAGGATTTATCCTTTGAGGTGAAAAAAGGCGAATTTTTTTGTATAGTCGGCGGAAACGGCACCGGAAAAACAACCGCGCTATCGTTGGTTTCTGGGATCAACAAGCCTTATCGCGGAAAAATCGATATAAACAAAAAATATAAATGCAAAATAGGTGTGCTGCCCCAGAATCCGCAGGCGTTATTTTTAAAAAACACTGTAGAACTCGATTTACTTGAAATTACGCCCGACAAAGATAAAGTTCATGAAATGGCGGAATTTATGGGAATTGCGGATTTGCTCGGTATGCACCCTTATGATCTTAGCGGCGGCGAACAGCAAAAATCGGCGCTTGCGAAAATTCTATTATTAGAGCCTGATATTCTTCTTCTTGACGAACCTACAAAAGGGCTTGACGGATTTTTCAAAAGAAAGCTTGCCGAAATATTAAAATCCCTTATAAATCAAGGCACTAGCATAATAATGGTATCCCATGATATTGAATTTTGCGCAAAATACGCGGATAAATGCGCATTGTTTTTTGACGGAAGCATTATAACTACAGGCACTCCGAAAAAATTCTTTTCAGGCAACAGCTTTTACACAACGGCCGCAAACAGAATGTGCCGGAACATATTTAAAAACGCGGTTACATGCGAGGAGGTTATAAATTTATGCAAAATAAATCTTTAACGCCCAGAGAATTTTTAACATATTCTCTGATACTGCTCGTTATGCCGTCAACTATTCTATTCGGGATATATTTTTTAGAAGACAGAAAATATTATTTTATAAGCCTGCTTATAATTATTTATATAATGCTGCCGTTTTTTATGGCATTTGAAAAGCGCAAACCAAAAGCAAGGGAGCTTATAATAATATCGGTGCTTACCGCAATCGCCGTGGCAGGCAGAACAGCATTTTTTATGATTCCGCAGGTTAAGCCGGTTGCCGCTATTGTAATTATAACAGGCGTTTGTTTCGGGGCTGAAGCGGGCTTTTTAACAGGCGCTATGACAGCCTTTGTTTCAAATTTCTTTTTCGGACAAGGCCCGTGGACGCCGTGGCAGATGTTTGCCTTTGGGCTTATCGGCTTTTTGGCGGGTATATTATTCAGTTCAGGAGTACTGCGTAAAAACAGGCTGAATATATGTATATTCGGCGGGCTTTCCACGCTCATAATTTACGGCGGAATAGTAAATTTAGGCTCTCTTATGATGTACTCTCATAAAATTACTAAATCCGCGGTTATTGCGCAATACGCGGCTGGAATTGCGTTTGATTTGGTTCATGCCGCCTCAACAGTTGTATTTTTATTTTTTATATCCAACCCTATGACCGAAAAACTGGAACGAATCCGCATAAAATACGGAATATTGAAAATGTAATTCAGCAATATAAGTCAAGAAATAGTTTCATTTTTATGTTAAGATATATACAGGTGGTGAGTTGATGAATGGGGCTGAAAAAGTAATGGCGGTGCAGAAAATGCAGGAGTATATCGAAGCTCATTTAATTGAAGAAATTACGCTTAAACAGCTTTCAAACGCCGCAGGATATTCTCCTTGGCATGCCGCAAGGCTTTTTAAAGAGGTCGCGGGCAGGGCTCCTTTTGATTATATCCGCGCGTTAAGGCTAACTCGCGCCGCGCTTGTTTTAAGAGATGAGGAATGCAAAGTAATTGATGTCGCGTTGGATTTTGTATTCGATTCGCACGAAGGATTTACTCGCGCATTTTCAAAGGAATTTGGACTGCCGCCTAAAAGATACAGTCAAAATACGCCGCCTATACAGCTTTTTATGCCTGAAAAAGTTTTTGATTCATACCGAATATTAAAAAGAACAGGAGTGGAAAATATGGCTGATAAAAAATCAACTAAGACAGTATTTGTGCAAATTGTTGAGCGTCCCGCAAGAAAGGTTCTTTTAAAAAGAGGAATTAAGGCTGCGGAATATTTCGCTTATTGCGAAGAGGTTGGCTGTGATATATGGCCGCTTCTTACAAGCGTAAAAGAGGCAATTTATGAGCCTGTCGGAATGTGGATGCCTAAGCATTTAATTAAAGACGGAACTTCGGAATATGTGCAAGGCGTAGAGCTTCCGCTTGATTATTGCAATTCTGTGCCTGATGGATATGAAATCATCGAGCTTCCTCCGTGCATGATGATGATTTTTCAGGGCGAACCATATAACGATGATGATTTTATGGAAGAAATTAACGAAGTATGGGAACATATCGAAAAATTCAACCCAAACGTTTACGGGTACGAATGGGCGCCGGAAGACGCTCCTAGAATTCAGCTAGCTCCGATGGGTTACAGAGGATATATCGAGGCTCGTCCTGTTGTTCCGATAAAAAAATAAATTTAAATAAGCAAAGCGGCGCTTCATAATTGAAACACCGCTTTGCTTATTTTATATTAACTGTTAAAATTGTGATAATATTTATTTGAGACAAATCTTTGTATAACGGGCATATTTTCAGCGATTACATCATACTTTTCATTTAGTATATTCCGGGCTTCCCACAATCTTCTGTAATCATTTTCACTTCTTTGCTGTTCATTCCAGCAGCAGGCATTGTCTATTGCTTTCCACACCTCACAGCCCTCAAACGGGTTTGATGTGCCTATATAAAAGTCATTTTGACTGTCTACAAATAATATTCTTCCGCCGTAATTGTTCGGATTATCAAGTCCGTTTTTAAATATGGATTCAAAATGAACACCATCTTCCGAAACGTATAAATCAAACCCTATCGGATAACGGATTTCTCTCAATATTTCTACCACAGCTTCATATATTCCAATCAGCAGATTGGTAATAAATTCTCCTATGATATTATATAACGCGTCTTTATTGGCGAGTAATGTTGTTAATATTACTTCCATATTGCTTGAGTCGTCAAATGTGCTTATGAACAGCCTGCCATTGTACTCTTGTATCTGCCATGCATAAACATTGAAAGGATTATTAAATCCGGCGCCAACCCTTGCTCTCATCGCGTAGCCGTCAGGCTCCTCGGTTAAAGCTGAAACAAATTGATTTCCTCCGACTATTACCGCCCAATTATCATCTTTATCAATTCGTACTATATCGCATCCCATCGGTATAAACCAAGAAAGCGGCAAGCGTTTTGTTCCGCTTACATACAGGTGATTTTTAAATACGCCTATACTCAGCGAATATTTGTTGGCGGGGTTTCCGAACCCGTTAGCTACAACTAACGTCCAGTCATTTATTTCCGGCTCAGCTTTGTTTGTTCTCCACACCTGAACACCGCTGTCGTTGCTGGTAGCAACATATATTTTATTATTAAATACAGCCATGTTGGTTATTGCGCCTGTTGGGTTTTTCTCCGTATCGTATCCGGGAGCATTTGGATTAATAACAAGCTCCCACGGATAAAATTCAGGGTCTTTGCTGCTGTACAGGAGCGGAACAGTGCTTAAATTTGTTTCGTCAATTGTAGAAATATATAATTTACCGCAATGAGTTATCATTGCCCTTGAGGATGTTCCCTCAAGATTATCCGGCAAAACAAACCAGTTAACCCCATTTGTGGATTTCAAAACCTGTACGCTTTCTCCTAAAGCAGCGGCATATAAACAAGGGCTGCCGCCAAATGGAGTGTGCTGTATCATAAACCTAAAACCTACAATGTTTAAATCTTCCGCAGCCTTAAATACGCGTTCCCACGGAAGCTTGCCATTCTTTCTATATCTCCAAATTTCCGCATTATTATCAATTACATTAGGCTTTATCAAATCGGGTAATGAAGTCTGCGATTCTATCCCGAGGATAATATTCACTAAAATATTTCGTCCTGTGCCTACATATATATAATCATCTAATTCACTCATTGACCATGCATAATTGTTTTGTCTTGCATTATTAAGGTCATTAAAATCAAAACCGTTTGTCGGCGTTAAATTATTGAATTTCATTTACATATCTCCTTTTAAAATAAACATGTACCTTTCTACTAATATTATATTCCGCTTATCTTTGTAATGTGAAGCTTGTAATAAGCATAAATAAAAGCCATGCTGTTTTGCATGACTTTAAGATATTACTATAGGGTTACGCCGTCCTTAAATATTGATATTTCAGCGTATCCGTTTAGTTCGTTTTTTGTTTTTTCACCGTTTGCGATATTCAAAATATATTCAAAAAGCTTTTCGCTTAAATCATTACCGTTTAAAACCGAACCCGCGTTAAAGTCTATCCAGTTTGCCTTTTTTTCGGCTAATTTTGTGTTAGTTGAGATTTTGATTGTGGGAACGGGAGCTCCGAGCGGGGTTCCTCTGCCTGTTGTAAAAAGTATCATGTGAACACCCGCAGCTGTGAGATTGGTTATAGCTACAATATCGTTTCCCGGGCCGTTTAAAAGTGAAAGCCCGTTTTCCTTTATCGTATCGCCATAATCAAGCACGTCTGCAATTGTTGAAAAACCGCCTTTTTGAACACATCCGAGTGATTTTTCCTCTAAAGTTGTAATTCCTCCGGCCTTGTTGCCGGGTGATGGGTTTTCATAAATTACCTGATTATGCCTTGTAAAATAATCCTTAAAATTATTTATTAGATTTACTGTTTTTTCAAAAACCTCTTTGTTCTTGCAGCGTTCCATCAGTAATGTTTCAGCTCCGAACATTTCAGGAACCTCTGTCATAACAGCACTGCCGCCATAGGAAATTAGTATATCGGAAACTTGCCCTACCAAAGGATTTGCGGTTATTCCGCTCAAACCGTCGCTGCCTCCGCATTTTAAGCCTATTTTCAATTTTGATACAGGTATTTTTGAAGGTGTAAAAGCTAAAGCATACTCTTTCAGTTCATTTATCAGCCTTATACCTTCACTTATTTCGTCGTCAAAGTCCTGTGCGTTCAGAAATTTTACTCTGTTATTGTTATACTCACCCAAAACCTTTTTAAATTCGGTTATGTTATTATTTTCACAGCCAAGCCCCAACACCAGAACTCCGCCGGCATTCGGATGATTCACCATGCCCTTTAAAATTTTCTGTGTTATTTTTTGATCATCGCCAAGCTGCGAGCAGCCAAACGGATGAAGAAAGCTTACTGCTCCTGTTATTTTACTAAGCCTTTCGGAAATTTTATTAACACAGCCGACTGTATTGATAATCCATATTTCATTGCGTATGCCAACGTCCCCGTTTTCACGAACATATCCTAAAAAAGTTTTATCAGAATTAATTTTCGGCAACTCTGTTATATTCGGATTATATGTATATTCCAGATTACCGCTGAGATTTGTTGTCATATTATGGGTATGTATATGCGCGCCATTTTTAATATCGCATACCGCGTGTCCGATAGGAAATCCGTATTTGATAATATTTTCGCCTTTTTTTATATCTCTGCCGGCATATTTCTGCCCGTTTTCAAGGTCTATCCAAACATTGTCGAGTTTATTTATTTTCATACGCTATTACCTCATTATACAAATAGCTTAAATCTTCGCCCCACAGCTTTTGATTCGCCAGAATTTCTTTTACCTGCGCGCCTTTCATAAAGCTAATTATATCAGGGTCGTCATTAGCCATATCGGTTTTGTAAAACCGAATCAATGACGCAAAAGCCAGCAAAAGATGCCGCGGCATTTTATTATACCGACCTATATATTCTTTTATTGACGGCAGCACCCTAACCTTAAATTTGCTTACGGAATTTAAAGCGATTGAAGATAGGCAATGCTTTATATAGGGGTTAGAAAAGCGCTTTAGTACGCTTTCCGCATAGCCGGCAAGCTCCTCTTCGGGCAGATCCAACGTTGGAATAATTTCATCAAATATGCAGGATTTTATATACTTAAGCATATCTTTATCTTCCATGCAGGATTTTACAGTGTCAAACCCTTTCAGCATAGCATAAGGCACAAGCGAGGTGTGCGCGCCGTTAAGTATCCGCACCTTGCGCGTACGATACATTTCAAGATTATCTGTTACAATTATATTTAGTCCGACTTTATCAAAAGGAATTTCATTTAATATACACTTAGAGCCTTCAATAACCCATAGGTGAAAATATTCGGATGTGTTAACCATATTATCGGTATAATCCAGTTCAATTTTTTCATCCTTAGGGTAACCGGTTACAATCCTGTCCACCAATGTATTACAGAAAATATTTTCCTGCTCAACCCATTTTATAAACGATTCTCCTAAATCCCAATCCTTTGCGTATTGCAGAATAATTTTTTTCATTTCTTCCCCGTTTTTATCGATTAATTCACAGGGCAGAAATATAAAGCCGCGAAGTCCAAGCAAAAAACGTTTGTGCAGCAAAACAGTAACTTTTGCCGGAAAGGACGAAGGCGGTGCGTCGCTGTAGCAATCCTGACCGCAGTAAGCTATTCCCGATTCCGTTGTATTAGAAATAATAAACCGAAAATCAGGATTTTCAGCTAATTTAAGGTAGTCGTTATAATTATCATAGGGCTTTACACATCTTGAAATAACGTCTATCTGTTTTTGTTCAACTCCCTCAACTCCCCGCATTATGTGAGTATAAACACAATCCTGCGCAATGAGCTTATCGCACATTCCGTTTTGAATAGGCTGAACTACAACAACGCTGCCGTTAAAATCGCTTTTCTCATTGACATATTGTAAAATCCAGTCGGCAAATCCGCGCAAAAATCCGCCTTCGCCGAATTGAATAATTTTTTCGGGACGAATTGTTTTATTCATTTATTTATCTCCTATTCCAATCATACATTTGTAAATAAGCCTTTGTATTATCTATCATTGTATTGAAAAGCCTTATTGAATCCTCCATGCTTATGTTGTTTAGTGCGTCATTGCAAAAAGCTGTAAAAGCCTTATCCAAATTCTTTTCATATGCCGCATCAACAACACATTCCTGATTCATAACAGTCCGATACATTAATCCGAGTATATTCTGCGAAACATTGCCGGAAAATACAGGCGATACACTGTCCGTTGTAAAGCTTGCGTTTGTTTCAACTACAGCGCCCAAAGGCAGATTAGGAATCTGACCGTAATTCGGCAAGTTAACATTAGTCACCAAATCACTAAGTCCCAATATTGCCTTTATCTGTTTAACGCCCTCTTCTCCGGACGGAGATATTTCAAATTCTTTTTTCCCGAGCGCCATATCTTCGCTTTTCTGCAAAAGAGTTTTCCTGTTATCTTTTCTCCAGCTAACAGGCGTCAGGCCAAATCCCCATTTATAGGCAGTCTCCGGATTTTTTAAATACCAGTTTCCCGGGCAGAATTCCGCCAAATGCCTGTCGCCGGCGGCCGCGATACTGCCGTACCGCAAAAATAAGTCCATTTTAATTTTTTCAACACTCGTAAAATATCGGTTTAGCCAATTATCATCATTTTTCTTAGGTATACCCGATTCTTTATACTTTTCACAAAACGCCTTATATATCGGGAATATATCTATGTTTCTGTAAGCTGCTTTTGTTATCCACGTAAAATGATTTATTCCAACAACATTGGTTTTGATTTCGTTACGTTTTAAACCTTGAATTCCGCTTATTTCCTCTAAAACTTTGCATAATAAATTCTGCGTTCCGAATACCTCATGACAGCAGCCGAACGCCTTAATTTCCGGAAAGACTTTATAAAGCATTCTCATACACATCGTCATAGGATTGGTATAGTTAATTACCCATGCTTTTGGGCAATAATTTTTGATTGCATATGCGAATTCCTCAAACATGGGAAGTGTTCTTAGCGCCCTTATTATACCTCCGGGGCCTGTCGTGTCGCCTACAGACTGATATATACCGTATTTTTCGGGTTCATGCACATCCGACTCCATTTCATCAAAGGTTCCGGGAAGGATAGAAATAATTACAAAATCAGCTTCTGTCAGCGCCTGTTTCAAATCATTCGCCGCAAAATACTCAAAATTATCTGCCTCTTTATGTGTTTTTTTAATTGAGTTTCCAATAAGTACGTTATTTTCCGCAGCATGCTTATCAATATCATATAGATAAACCCTGCCGCTAAGCTCCTGTTCCTGCGCCAGATCACTCATTAAATTCCATGCCCATCCGCGTGAACCGCCGCCGATATATGCTATTTTTAAATTTTCCGCTTTGTTTTCATTAAAATTCATAAATCACAACTCCTTATAAAATCATTATATATCAATTTTACTCTAATTTCATTAAAATAATTGATTATTTATCAAATATCTTTAAATTATTGATTTTTTATAAAATTTAATATATAATGTTAATAGAGGTGAAAAGAATGAATAATGAGGTTTCTGAAATTAATAAATATAATATAATCTGCAGCAGGTCAAAAAAGGGTATGCCTTTAAATATGCCGAGCGCCCATTATCACAAGCATTATGAGCTATACTACCTTTTATCCGGGAAAAGAAAATATTTTATAGATAATAAGATTTTTAACTTAAACAAAGGCGACCTTGTGCTTATTCCAAAAGGAATATTACATAAGACAACATCGGCTGATAACGGCAGTCACGAACGGCTTCTTATCAGTTTTAATGATACTATGCTTTATCCAGATTTTGATAAAGAAATTCAGTGTTGCTTCAACAGATATTTCTACAACATTCCCAAAACAATGACCGGTACGGTTGAAATGATGCTTTTAAAAATTGAAAAAGAATTTAAAACAAATGATATATTCAGCGAAAAAATAATCAAAGGGCTTTTACTTGAGCTTTTTGCATATTTGATAAGGTCCCGCGATAAGCTTTCTTTTGAACATTCGCAATCGAAATCGGATAGCCGGATTCTTGAGGTTGCGGAGTTTATAAACAAAAACTATGAAAAAGATATCAGCCTTAATGACGCGGCTGTTTTTTGTTTCATTAGTCCGGAGCATCTGTCCAGAAAATTCAAAAAAGTAACGGGGTTTGGGTTTAATGAATATTTAACGCTTGTCAGAATTATGCACGCCGAAAAGCTGCTTGCCTCGGAAAATTCTACAATAACGGAAATTGCGTTAAAATGCGGATTTAACGACAGTAATTATTTTTCCTCAGTATTTAAAAAATTCAAAGGCATTTCTCCCAAGAAATATATCAAGTATAATAAAATTTACTAAAAATTAAAAAAATGAGATGTATATACATCCCATTTTTTTAATTATATTTCAGCGTATATTATTTATAAAACGCATCAAATTATCTACAGTCAAATATAAATCCTGTTTAGCCCGTTTTTTTGCGTCTTTATAATCTACCGCAACTCTATTTATACTGAAAATTCCGCTTACGCCCAAATTATATGCTTCTTCAATATCGTCGCCTATATCGCCCACAATCGCAATAAGCGGAACGTTTGCTTTTTTTGTCCTGTTCGCTATGCCGATTACTACCTTCCCTCTAATACTTTGGGAATCAATTTTACCTTCTCCGCTAAGTACAAGGTCGGTATCTTTAAGAAGATTATCAAAACCAACCGTATCAAGAACCGTTTCAATTCCCATTTGGAGGGTTGAGCCGAAAAACGCAACCATTCCGCAGCCCATGCCTCCCGCGGCTCCCGCGCCTTTTAATTCCGACAGAGATAAATTTAAATCGGCTTGTATTACTTTATCCAAATGCATAAGCCCGGCGTCAAGCTCTGTTACCATTTCAGGCGAAGCTCCCTTTTGAGGGGCAAATATATAAGCCGCTCCGCTTGTGCCGAATAACGGATTATCAATATCGCACATGGTAATAAGCTCAGTTCCTTTTAAATCGAGCTTTGACTTGTCAATATGAACGATATCTTTCAAAGTTCCGCCGACAGGAACAAAGGAGTTATTGTTTTTATCGGTAAATACTACGCCTAGAGCGGCAGCTGCACCTGTGCCCGCGTCGTTGGTACAGCTTCCGCCAAGACCCATAATAATTTTCCTGCACCCGCGGTTTATAGCGTCCGCCATCAATTGCCCTACTCCATAGGTTGTGGTTTTGCTTGGATTTAAATTATCCTCGGCAAGAGGCAGTCCGGCAGCAGCCGCCATTTCTATAACGGCTGTTTTGCCATCCTCAATAATTCCGTAAAAGGATTCTATATCATTAAAATATGGACCTTTAACAGTAATTTTCACCTTTTCGCCGCCCATAGCCGAAAGAAATGCGTCCACACTTCCCTCTCCTCCGTCAGCAACCGGGATAGATACCACTTCTGCATCATTATAATTTTTCAAGATAGCATTTTTCATAATCATGCAGATTTCCTGCGAGCTCATAGTGCCCTTAAATGAATCCGGGATTAAAAGAAACCTTTTCATAATCTTCTCCTGTTTAACGTAAAAATAGTGATAATATATATATACCTATAATAGAGGCTATACCAAGTACAAGTGTCATAAAAGTCTGTGTTTTATAGCCCTTTTCAGGAGTCAAATTACCAAAGTTGGTAACAACCCAGAAATAACTGTCATTTGCGTGAGATACAACCATTGAGCCTGAACCTATTGCCATAACGGTCAGCACCGCAAGTGAAGGTGAATTAAGACCGAGCGCCGGCAGCATAGGCGCAAGTATTCCGGCTGTTGTTGTGATTGCAACTGTAGATGAGCCCTGCGCGGTTTTAAGGATTGCGGCAAGCAGGAACGGGAAGAATATACCGATAGCCTGAAATACCTTCGCATTATCTGTTATGAATTTAACTAGCCCAGAAACTGCTATTACTTTTCCTAAAACTCCTCCGGCAGCGGTTACGAATAATATAGGCCCAACTATTTTTAAGGTTTCATTGGTCAATTCATAAAAATGATCCATTCTCTTTGCGGATGACAGGGTTATAACTCCAAATATCGTACCTACAGCTAAAGCAATTATAGGTGTACCCAAAAACTGCAATATATCAGCATATATACCGGTTATTTTTGCTATTGTCGCAATAGAAGCGATAGCCATTAATAATATCGGCACAATAATCGGCGCAAGTGACATAAAACCGTTAGGAAGCTTTCCGAAGCTTGCAACTAATTCATCATAGGAACGGATAACCTCGCCGTTATCCTCCCCTTCTTCCATTTTTGATTTAACTCTTTTGCCGATATATTTTGCAAAAATATAGCCCGCTATAAGTGGTAAAATCGAGCAAATAACTCCGTATCCGATAACCATTAACAGATTATCTCCGACGCCTAGTGTGTTAGCGGCGGCAATAGGACCCGGAGTCGGCGGAATTAAAACATGTGAAATATATAAACCGCCAGATAAAGCAATTACCGTTGCAACATCTGAATAACCTGTCTTTTTGACTAAAGCTTTACGGATAGGATTTAAAATAACAAATCCGCTGTCGCAGAATACGGGAATTGAAACCACCCATCCCATTAATAAAACAGCAAGATCCGGCCGTTTCTTGCCAACTAATTTTACAGTCATATCAGCAAGCTTTAAAGCTCCGCCGGTTTTCTCAAGAATAGAACCTACAAGCGCTCCAAGTATAATTACAATACCAATGCTTGTAAATGTGCTGCTGAAGCCTGTGCCTATTACAGTTGCTAAACCTTGTTTTTCCACAACTCCGTTAACCTTTATGTCCACTAGCGGAATCCCTGCAACCAAACCCAAAAGCAAAGATACTGTCATAATGGACAGGAACGGATGAATATTAAGCTTTGATATTGCATATATCATAACTATAATTGCGATAATAAAAGCAATAATCAGAGAGATTCCTGACATTATAATTACCTCCGATACAATAAACTAATTTACTTATAATTCGCAAAGCGAATTATTCAGCAGACATTAATTATATTGCTCAATAATTATATAATTTATTCTTTTACTACCTCATATTAATACAATAACAAAATTATTTAATTAAACTTTATTTTTTAATTCTTTGCATCTGGGATAATTCACACAACCGTAGAATTCTTTACCTTCATTTTCACCTTTTGTAGCCTTTCTGCTAATCATGGGAATTCCGCACTTAGGACATATCGGCACTTCACTTAGCTGCGGCAGCTTTTCAGTTAAATTTTCAAATTCTTTTAAAACGCTTAATAAAACAGAATCAATTTCCGAGATTGTAGCTTTAGTTGAAAATCTCAATAATTTAAATTCCGCATCCTTATATACCTTCTCAACAAATACATCACGTTTATAAGCTTTGCTGCCTGTATGGCTGGAATCATCAAGTTCAATACCGCATATCGGCTTCATAGTTGATGGATCACATAATAGAAAATCAACATGCTTTTTTGCTATTCTGTTAAAATGTTTCATACCGTCCTCGTTAGTGCTAACGAAAAAAATATCCTTTAAACCGACCTTTGGACATATAACCGCACTGTCTAAAACAACCGCTTTTAATATAGAATAAAACGATCTTTCGGGAGTGGATAAAAAATCATCCCTTAACCTATACGGCAGCCTTTCGCTTTGATTTATTTTTATGTTTTCATCCTCATTTTTGGGTACTGCTTTATTATAAAACAGATAAATAATATAAGCTATTATAATAACGATTAATATGTATAACATAGGAATTCTCCTTTATAGTTTTTGCTCTGCTTATATTATCTCACTATTATTTATATTTGTCCATTAACATTATTCACAAATTATACCAACAATTTTAAAAAAATTATACAAATAATTATGTACCTGCGTTCATGATTGCTGATATTAAATTTTAATTGATTACAGAGGCACAGTAAAAACAGCGGATATTGAGCCCGCTGTTACGCTGTATTATTAACATTAAAAAGGCGGTAAAAATGACCACAGTTTCAACATAAAAAATAAATTTTTAAAATGATAAATTCATTAAAATCATTGAGTTGTTGAGAACCAGATTCCAGAATTATTTCTTTCTAAAAATACTATCATAGGATTTATATCTGCTTTATTTACCATAAAACATACATAACCTTCCTGTTCTGCTCCATTATACATTTCAGTTAATTGAGGTTTTAATCCGCTTAACGACACAAAATCCTCATATTTAACGCCATCTTGACTAACTAATTCAAAACATGAATTATTGATATCAATCTTGCTATCATTCTCCGATTCTAAGGCTTTAATTTTAAATTTAGCAAATAAATATTCTTTACCCTCTTCAGGTTTTGAGTTAAATTGATTTGCTTTATACGCCATATTCCATGCAGTATCACCGCGTATAATTTCATTAAGCGTTAGCTCAACCTTATATTTATCAAACATAGAATTAGAACCATCAAATAGTTTAGATGTATTTCTCAATACAGGATTTTTACGAGTTCCTGTATTATTTTTATCATCTGATTTACTATCAGATTTTGTATCTGTTGGAGTGTATACTTCTATATTTGGGTCAAGAGCCTTTGTTTTATCAGTTGTAAACCAGATTCCTGAATTATTTCTTTCTAAAAATACTATCATAGGATTAGCGTCAGATTTATTAACTTCAAAACTTGCATAGCCTTCCTGTTCTGCTCCATTATACATTTCAGTTAATTGAGGTTTTAATCCGCTTACCGAAACAAATTTCTCATATTTAACGCCATCTTGACTAACTAATTCAAAGCATGAATTATTGATATCAATCTTTCTATCATTCTCCGATTCTAAGGCTTTAATTTTAAATTTAGCAAATAAATATTCTTTACCCTCTTCAGGTTTTGAGTTAAACTGATTTGCTTTGTTTGCCATCTCCCAAGCAACATCCCCGCGTATAAAATCTACAAGCGTTATCTCAACCTTATATTTATCAAACATAGTTTTCGAGCCATCAAAAAGTGCAGTTATGTTTAAAGGAAGTGGGTTTTGACGTGTACCTACTTTTGGTTGTTTAACGTTGCTTTGTTCCTGGTTTGTAGATGCCGTTTTGTTTTGTGCGGAATTGCCTGAACAAGAGGTTAGCATACTTATACCTATTAGTAATATTAATAAAGCAGATATTACTTTTGTTTTCATTAAACCCCTCCTATAATTATTCAATTTTCACTTGAAGTCTTTTCTATTTGAACAGCTTTTTTCTGAACTATTCCTGAAACAATAAATACTATTCCGAATATCAGGGAAATAGCAGACCAAATTTTAAGGTCAGAATAAGATCCTGCATTTGCGAATCCGATAAGGCTTGCTAAAACATAAAAACATCCTGCGGCAATACTGCCAGCTTTTGATTTTTTTGCTACAACCCCTATAATGCCTGCAATTAACATAATAAATGCCAAAAATAGTCCCGCACTTCCACTTATCTCCCCATTTGATGACAAAGCATTTCCAATTCCCGCAGCGCACGATTGCATGGCAATAATAATAAACAATACCATGCTGATAATCCCAATAATTAGCCTTGTTGTCTTCATTTTGTCATTCTCCTTTTTTTAATAATTTCATTTTATTATACACAATGCTCAGCATAAAAAACATTACATATATTCTTTTATATATATTATCGCACTTATTTATATACTTGTCTATTTACATTTTTCACAAATATTTCCGCATATTTTTGCATTTTTCCACAATTACCCTAAGTAACATAAATTATCATACCCTATACTGTAAAAGTAAAAAAGCATCCATTATTTAACACCACTATCTCTTAATAATCTTTATCCCATCATTCTCATTTTATTGTTTTTATAGTATTTGTCAAAATTTAATTTAATTTATCTCTTGTAATATCAAAAAATATATGCTATAATATATATCTGCGGATAATTCCGCATACGTGCACAGACTTGGGTCTTTACGCTGCCCACATCGTCCCGTATTTGCAAAAACGAAAATTTGCGGGCTCAAAAGAAAACCGACAGAAAGGGTGAAATGCCATGGCGGAATCAAATGTAAAAATAATAGCAAAAAATAAACAGGCATACCACCTTTATTTTATCGAGGATACTTTTGAAACAGGCATTGAGCTTGTGGGCACAGAGGTAAAATCCATGCGCATGGGCAAGGTTAATTTAAAGGACAGCTGGATTTCCATTGAAAAAGGCGAGGCGTTTATTAAAGGAATGCACATAAGTCCTTACGAAAAGGGTAATATATTTAATAAGGATCCTTTAAGGGAGCGCAGGCTTTTGATGCATAAGTATGAAATTAATAAGCTTTTCGGCTTAATGCAGCGCGACGGATATTCAATTATACCGATTTCGGTGTATTTCAAGAAGAGCAGAATCAAAATGGAAATAGCGCTTGCCAAAGGTAAAAAGCTTCACGATAAGCGTGAAAGCGCCGCAGAAAAGGATGCCAAACGCGATATAGAGCGTTCCTTAAAGGAACGGTCGAAATAGCGCCTGCTTTTGCAGAAATCAAGTCTTTCAAAGCCGCCGTAATAGCGGATATTTATGCGGAAGCATAGCACATTTAAGGGAAAAAATTCCCGAATATTTATATGGGGGCGTACCGGTTTCGACGGGGATAATGAAGCTAAGATAGCGGGTAGTTGCGCAGGGCAACTTTAAAACCTGTAAAATTAAAATTAAACGCTAACAATAACGAATTAGCTTTCGCTGCCTAAGACAAGGCAGTCGTCTTACCTTTGATTACCACGGCTTAGGATAAGGCGTCGATTAGTGGTGAACGTGAGCCGTCAAAGCTTTGAAGCGGCCATGAATAATGAAGCTACCAAGTCCGGCGGTTTGTATGCGTACCGCCCTATGAGGGAAATCTAAACACATTCTGCACCCGGAGAAGTCTTAGTGAATTTGTTTTCGGACAGGGGTTCAACTCCCCTCGCCTCCACCATGTGAAAACACGTCACATTTCTGTGACGTGTTTTTTTATGCGGATTTTGGGGATTAGAGTTTCGTACTGAAAGAAATGATAGTTCATTTTTTGCAAAACATTTTTAGCTATACTGATACCCATTATAAAAAAAATTGGTAAAATTTCGTGAATTATGTCTATTTAAATTCATGGGATAATATAGTAAAATGGAATGGGGTTCTATAATAGAAATAAATTAACCGTTTTTTGGTTATGGTTATGTTTCTATATACAAGACATATCGCGTACTTTTGTTGAGAAAATAAGAAGGTGTGGCTAGCTAAACTCTTTTAAAATAAAGATAACTTCAAAAAAGGAGAAATCAGATGGATAATGATGTAAAAGAACGGTTTGATAGTGCAAGTAAAGAATATGTAACTGACAGGTACATTTGGAGGAAAAGATCTGGCCAGCTAGTAAGCAATCTAATCACCCCGAGCTTAAATGATATTATCTTGGATATGGGATGTGGTACAGGTAAGCAAATTATTGATCTTTCTAATTTTATAAGACTGGGGATAGGAATTGATATAAGTGAAGGAATGATTACACAATCAATTATAAATGCTAATAATGAAAATAGAAAAAATGTTGAGTTTTTTATCGGAACCTTTGAGGAGCCAGATCAAAATGTTAATTTGAAAGAAAAGTATATTACTAAAATTATTTCAAATTATGCATTACATCATTTGGACTTACGGAAAAAGAAGCAGGCTATTGAAAAGATGCTTTACATAGGTGGACAAAGCTTACAAACTATTGTTATCGGGGATTTAATGTTTTTTGAAAATCCAGATAAGTATAAGGATGAATACGACGCAATTGGTTATGGACCAGGAAGTGACCAGCCATCAATGGTTCAAGAGTTAGTGGACTGCTTTTCAAAATTGAATTTTAGTATTAAAGTACATCAAGTACATCCTCTTGTAGGTGTTTTAGTAGCTAATAAAAAATAAAAAGGAATTCTTTATTATCTATATGTAAGATGTATTAATTTTTTAAGTACAATCCGGATTGTAGCGACAACGCATTGAAGGACTTGAATTGAAATGCAAAAAAAGGCAATGGATCTCTGAAATAATTGCGTTCACATGCGATTGTTTCAGAAATGTGCAATGGGGAGATGTCTAATTTTACATATTAAACCCCACCCCTAAAACCCGCAATCCCCGTAAAATCATTCATATATCATAATAATGAATCCATCAGCTAAAATAACGGTTGATGGATTTTTATATTTTTATGAAAGGGGATTTTCAAATTGGCGTATAATAATAGTAAAAGGGTGGCTTTATATGCTCGTTTTTCAAGTGATAACCAACGCAGCGAAAGCATAGACGCGCAAGTTCGGGCAATGACGAAATATTGCAAGGAAAATCATTTAAAAATCGTTGCAACATATATTGACAAGGCAAAGTCCGCTTTATCGGACAGGCGACCCATGTTTCAGGAAATGATCGCCGACAGCAAACAGCACCTTTTTGATGTGGTTTTGGTACATAAGCTCGACCGTTTTTCCCGTAACCGTTATGATTCGGCTATGTACAAGCGTGAGCTTAGAAAGAGCGGCGTCAGTGTGAACAGCGTCCTTGAACGACTCGACGATAGCCCGGAATCCGTAATGATGGAGTCGCTGCTCGAAGGCATGAGCGAATATTATTCCAAAAACCTTGCCTGGGAAGTTATGAAGGGCATGAACGAAACAGCCCGCCAGTGCAAGCATACAGGCGGATGTCCTCCGCTTGGCTATGATGTCGGCAAGGATAAAAAAGTGTGCTGAGGCACACTTCAACACCCCTGCCCCTCAATCTTGAGGGGTCTTTTTCTTTTACTTTCATTTTTTGCTTAACATTTTAAATTTTTTATGGTATAATTATTTTATGAATATTTT
>Ga0209373_10000119_pt1 | contig 169461 bp, 160 predicted proteins | sample Higcelweek5metaG_FD_187173 | JGI IMG/M metagenome (GOLD analysis project Ga0209373, IMG submission 187173) | Freshwater pond sediment microbial communities from the University of Edinburgh, under environmental carbon perturbations - High... | ecosystem: Environmental > Aquatic > Freshwater >... | reverse complement strand
GTTCTGGGCACGGGGCTACTTTGTTACAACCGTGGGGCGAGATGAAGAAGTGATCAGGCGTTATATCCAAAACCAAGAACTGGAAGACAAAGCATTGGACCAATTGGATATGAAGCTCTCAGCCTCCTAAAATCCAATCCTTTGTAACAGAATCCTTTATAACCACCTTTGGTGGTTCCCCTTCAAACTCCCAGCTCTGCTGGGAGTTATTGGCTTTCAGATTGATCACCTGTTTGATGTTTCTGTTCATGAGCCAGAGCATTCATTCCAAGAGCGTCTTAAGGGGTTCGGTCTTCACGGTATCCCCCAAAAATATCAAGAAGCATTCGCTTACATGAAGGACGCTTTTTCGGTGTCTCAAGGTATTTGTCCAATGTGGGTGATCATGTCTTCTAAAGATAAAGAGATTGCAGGTTTATTCTTGCAATCCTATTACTCGCGCCCACATGAGACGACAGCGCTTTACCAAGGACAAATGATGCATATGGCTTTTTCCCAAAAGCTAGGACTGCCCCTAACGCCTTCAACTGTAGATTGGTTCAACAGAAGACCTGCATTAGCAAAGCAACTTCCCGAGTCTTTAAAACGAATGCTCCCCCCTGTTCGGGACAATAATAGCTTGAAGAGGCGGCTTTCTCTTTTGTTCAAAAAAGAGCTCTAGTGTTTTTCTATGAGGCCAGGAGATAAACGTAGTGCCTGATGTCAAAAGCCCTGCTTCGCTAAAGCTTCGCAGGGCATCCTGCTGCTTTTTGTTTTGCAGGACAAGTCCTGCGTAGCTTTAGCGAAGCAGGATGGTGCCCCAGGAGGGACTTGAACCCCCACTCTCTTGCAAGAAACAGATTTTGAGTCTGCCGCGTCTACCAATTCCGCCACTGGGGCCTAGGGGCTTCGGTTGGCTGGATGCGCCCGATGAGGGGGCAGGGCCAAAGCCGTAAGGCGAGGGGGATAATAGCGGGCCCGTCGCGCGGGTCAACCTTATTCTTTGCGGGAGGGGTGCTTTTTGGGCGGATTTTGCCTTCAGGTTAACGAAAACAGCTTACCCCAGCTCTTTTTGCACGCGCTCGCAGGTTGCCGAGATTTCTTGGCCCAAACCTTCGGCGGCGCGGCGGATTTCTTCGGTGGTGATCAGCATATGCGAAATGCCGTCTGTGACGGCGTTGGTGGCGGTGCTGGTTTCTCCGGCACTGCGGGCGATTTCGTGGGTTGCGGCGGTTTCTTCGTGCAGGGCGGTCTTGATCGTTTTGGTAATGGCGTCGATCTTTTCGATGGTTTCCTGAATGGATTTCATCTGGCTTTTCATCGTATGCGAGGCGGCGCGCATGTCGTTGATCTGGGCCTCGATCTTGGTGGTGGCCTCGGCGGTTTGCTTGGCCAGATTCTTGACCTCGCTGGCCACCACGGCAAAGCCACGGCCTTGTTCACCCGCGCGGGCGGCTTCGATGGTGGCATTGAGGGCCAGCAGGTTCGTTTTACCTGCAATATCGCGGATAAGCTCGACGATAGAGAGGATTTGGTCGCTTTTTTCGGACAGGGAGGAAGCATCGCTGTCTGCCGCCGTGGCTTTTTGGGCGGCATCAGAGGCGATGTTGGTGGCGTCATCGGCTTGGCGGCCTATTTCGATGATGGAGGAGTTCATTTCCTCGATGGCTGCCGCGATAATGGCCGCACTTTCCAGTGCCTTGGCGGCGGCAGAGGTCGTGATGGTCGCCTTGTGTTGGTGATCGTCGGTCAAAGCCAGCATTTTGGAGGCATGGCCGGTCAGGGTGCCGCCGAAATGTTTGGTGGTTGCTTTGGCGTGTTCTTTGCCATCTTCCATCGCGTCTTGCGCCTTGGCGAGGGCCTCGACCTCCAGCTGGTGCCCGAGGCGACAGGCCCCCAGCCATGCGCCGCCCGCCGTCAGCACCAGAAGCCCGCCCGTCAGTGCCAGCGTTTCGGCATCGGGTTGGCGGCAGGCCATCGTGGCCAGAGGCACCACGGAGGCCGAAAGGATGGCGGCAAAAACGGTTTTGTGAAGACGGGAGGACATGAGGGCTATAGGTTCACCATGGAGACGACGAGGCCTTATTGATGCCTTAATAACCCTTAAAATTGATCTAAGCAGGGGGTTACGTCGGTGTTTCAATTGTATCAAGGGCCCTTGAAAGCTTTGCTTGTCCCACAGGCGTAAGCTTTGTATTCTGTCCTGCCGCCAGATTAGCGGTTGTTTAGAAAAAAAGTGAAAGACCATGACAGATACTCAGAAAAAAGACTATCGCGAGAGCGTATTCCTCCCCAAAACCGATTTTCCGATGCGCGGCAATCTGGCGGTTAAGGAGCCAGAGCTTTTGGCGCGCTGGCAAAGGCTGGGGCTTTATGACCGGCTGCGCAAGATTTCAAAGGGCCGCACCAAGTATGTGCTGCATGACGGGCCGCCGTTTGCCAATGGCCATATTCACTTGGGCCATGCGCTGAACAAGATTTTGAAGGATGTCGTCGTCCGCACGCATCAGATGCTGGGCTTTGACGCGCCTTATGTGCCGGGATGGGACTGTCACGGGTTGCCGATTGAATGGAAGATTGAGGAGCAATATCGCGCCAAGGGGCAAGACAAGGACGTCGTGCCCGTCGCGCAGTTCCGTGGCGAGTGCCGCGCTTTTGCGCAGCACTGGAAAGAGGTACAGTCGCAGGATTTCCAGCGTCTGGGGGTCAGTGGCGATTGGGCGCATCCCTATGCGACGATGGATTTTGCCTCGGAAGCGCAGATTGTGCGCGAGATTCACAAGTTTCTGACAGGTGGGCTTTTGTATAAGGGCTCGCGGCCTGTCATGTGGTCAGTTGTTGAAAAAACAGCGTTGGCCGAGGCCGAGATTGAATATCACGATCACAAATCCACGACGCTGTGGGTGCGCTTCCCGATTGTCAAAGCGGGCGGCAATGCTGCGCTTGAAGGCTCGTCGATTGTGATTTGGACCACCACGCCGTGGACCATTCCGGCTAACCGCGCCATCGCTTATGGCGATTTCGCCTATGCGCTTGTTCAGGTGGACGGCGCGGACGAGGGCGCGGCGGCTCAAATTGGAGATCGCCTTGTTGTGGCGGCCGATCTTGTCGAGTCTTTTTGCTCCGATGCCAAAATCACCGCTAAAACGGTTTTGACGGACAAGCTGACGGGCGCGGATTTGGCGGGCACCCTTTGCGCGCATCCCTTCCGTGGTCGCTTGGGCAGTGAAAACGCTTTTGATTATGACGTGCCGCTTTACGAAGGGGCTTTCGTGACGACAGAGGCGGGGACGGGCTTTGTGCATATCGCCCCCGGCCATGGCGAAGACGACTTTAATCTCGGGCGGCAATACAAGGTGAAGTTCGAGCCGACGGTCGGGGATGATGGCCGCTATCTGCCGAACGTCAAGGGCTTTGAGGGGCTTTATGTCTATACGCCCGATGGCAAGGCTGGCGAGGCGAACGTCGCCGTGATCCGTGCCTTGGCGCATGGCGGCGCGCTGCTTGCCAAGAAAAACATCACGCACAGCTATCCGCATTCGTGGCGGTCGAAGGCCCCGCTGATCTTCCGCACCACGCCGCAATGGTTTGTTGCTCTGGATGAGGTGAAGGTCGGCAAGACAGGCAAGTCGCTGCGCGAGCTCGCGCTGAACGCGATCGGCGAAACGAAGTGGTATCCTGCGCAAGGCGAGCGTCGCATTCGCGGTATGATCGAAACGCGCATGGATTGGTGCATCAGCCGCCAGCGAGTCTGGGGCGTGCCGATTGCTTTGTTTGTTTCGAAAAAGACGGGCGAGCCGCTCAAGGATCAAGCTGTTTTGGATCGCATCGCCGCCTCGTTCGATCAAGAGGGTGCGGATGCGTGGTACACGCGCGACCCGCAAACCTATCTGGGCGACAGCTATCGCGCCGAAGAGTTCGATCAGGTTTTTGACATTGTCGATGTTTGGTTTGAATCGGGCTCGACGCACAGCCTTTGCCTCGATCAAACCAAGCCCAATCCGGCGTGGCCCGACCTGACATGGCCTGCCGATCTTTATCTGGAAGGCTCGGACCAGCATCGCGGCTGGTTCCATTCCTCGCTTTTGGAAGCGTGTGGCACGCGCGGCAAGGCCCCGTATAAGGCGGTTTTGACGCATGGTTTCGTGCTGGACGAACAGGGGCGCAAGCAATCCAAGTCGCTGGGCAATGTGGTCGATCCGCTCAAGGTCATGGATACGCAGGGCGCGGATATTCTGCGCCTGTGGGTTCTGTCGTCCGATTATGCGCAAGACTTGAGCTTGGGGCCGAATATTCTCAAGCAAACGGGCGATCTGTACCGCCGCTTCCGCAATACGCTTCGCTATTTGCTGGGTGCGCTGGATGGCATGGGGCAGGGCGAGCGCGCCGCGCCTCAAGATATGCCAGAGCTTGAGCGTTGGGTGCTGCATCGTTTGCATGAGATGGATGCCTCGATCCGCGCCGACATTGCCGCTTATGACTACAACCATTTACTGCAAAGCCTGCATCATTTCTGCGCGGTTGATTTGTCGGCTTTCTATTTCGACATTCGCAAAGACAGCCTCTATTGCGACGGCGTGGACAGCCCGCGCCGCCGCGCGGTGCGCACGGCACTAGAGCTTTTGTTCGATCATCTGGTCGTGTGGCTTGCGCCTGTTCTGTGCTTTACGGCGGAGGAAGCCTATCTGGCGCGTCACCCTGACGATGAAGAGGGCAGTGTCCATCTTCAGTCTTTCCTCGAAGTTCCGACCGTGTGGCGTGATGAAGCTTTGGGGCAAAAGTGGCAGGCGGTGCGCGAATTGCGCCGCGTCGTCACGGGGGCGATGGAAGTGGCGCGGGCCGAGAAGAAGATCGGCTCCAGCCTACAGGCCGCGCCAGAGGTCTATCTGACCAAGGAACAGGCTGCGCTGCTCAACGGGCTGGACTTTGCGGAAATCTGCATTGCCTCGTCGCTTGCGCTGCACGAAGCTGCGCCACCGGCGGGAGCTTTCACGCTGACCGATGTGGCGGGGATTGGCGTTGCGGTGCGCGTTGCGGAAGGCGGCAAGTGCGAGCGTTGCTGGCAGGTGCGCGGTGATGTAGCGGAAGGCGGGCTGTGCCCGCGCTGCGCCTCGGTCGTGAAGGGCTAGCGGGGGGGGCGCATGCGGCAAGACCTCGTGAATATTGGCTCCTATCTTGCTGTTCTGGTCACGATGCTGGATCAGGCCAGCAAGGTCTGGCTGCTCAAAACGATTGAGGCGCAGGGACCTGTGATAACGGTTACCGGATTCCTCAATTTCCGGCTCAGCTGGAACAAGGGCGTCACCTTTGGCCTTATGAACGATCTGGGTATCTGGATGCCCTATGTCCTCATGGGGCTTGCCTTGGCAATTGTCGGGCTTTTGGTTATGTGGCTGCGTCGTTCGACAACGCTCATTGCTGCTTTGGGGCTCGGGTTTGTGATGGGCGGTGCGGTGGGCAATATTTTCGACCGTTTGCGCTATGGCGCGGTGGTCGATTTTATCGACGTGCATTATGCTGGTCATCACTGGTACACTTTCAATCTGGCCGACAGCGCGATTGTCGCGGGGGTCTGCCTGCTGATGCTTGAAAATTTTACGTTAAGTCGTAAAAAGGGATAAACGCGAACTGGGGAGGAGTATCTATGCTGCCTGTGACTCGAAGCGTGCTTTTGGGAGTGGCCTTGATGGCTTTGGCGGGATGCGGTGGCACAGCGGATGCGCTGGGGCTTGGACGCAACGCGCCTGACGAGTTTGCCGTAGTGGATCGTCCGCCTTTGTCGATGCCGCCCAATTTCGATTTGCGCCCGCCGCGTCCCGGCGTCGCAAGGCCGCAAGAGGTCAAGATGACCGACCGTGCCAACCAGACGATTTTTGCGGCATCCTCTGGCAAGAACAGTGCCTTCACGTCGGCGGCATCATCGTCTGATGCTTCTGATTCTGAAAAAGCTCTTTTGTCCGAGGCCGGATCGGCCAAGGCCGATCAAGGCATTCGCGAGACGATCGACCGAGAGGCTTCGCAAAAAGTGAGTGGCTCGCGCCATCTGGTGGACGAGGTTTTGTGGTGGCACAGCTCGGCTTCCGCTGCAACGGTTGACGCCAAGGCCGAAGCCGACCGCATTCGCGAAGCAAAAGAAAAAGGCGAATCCATCAATGCCGGAGCAACCCCCGTTATCGAGCGCGACAAGTCAAGTTGGCTGGGGCTTTAAGGGGAGTGAATAAGAGGACAATCTTTCCCCACGCGTTGCTTGGTTTCCCTCCCCCTCGCGGGGCTTGACGCCGAAGGGCGTCAAGGCCGAAGGCTGGATGGGGAGGGAGGGATTGGTCAGCGTAAAACGGCCAAGTTTTGTCCCTGCCCGTCCGCCCCCACCCCCACCCCTCCCGCGAGGGGAGGGGCCTATGGCCGCGCTTTTGATTGCCTTATTGGCACGTTTTAACAGATGGACAGACTGGCAATGCTTTCTTTACCGCGATTATACCAACGGCCCTATGAAAACACCCTTGCCGTCATCGCGAAGCCCCGAAGGGGCTGTGGCGATCCAGTCCCCAAGTTTCAAGCAGCAGGACCTGCCTACGCTGTTCAGCTTCGGCAAGGCAGGCTGGATTGCCGCGCTCCCTGCGGTCGCTCGCAATGACGAAGGAGGGGCAACTCGTGAGACACTACATTGGTTCATTGGTATTAGCATCTTTTTGCGCTGTGTTTTTATCCCTTTCGGGAGTCCCCGCGCAAGCTGCCGTTTTTCATCCTGAAACCTATACGCTGGCCAACGGGATGCAGGTTGTGATCGTCAAGAACCGTCTGTCCGCCGCCGTGGCGCAGATGGTCTGGATCAAAACCGGTGCGGCGGACGATCCAGCGGGGCACAGCGGCCTTGCCCATTACCTTGAGCATATGATGTTCAAGGGCACGGCAACGCTGCCAACCGGTGGCTTCAGTGCCTTGATCGCAGCGCAGGGCGGCGAGGAAAACGCTTTTACCACGCATGACACGACCGCCTATCACGAAGTGATCGCCGCTGATCGTCTGGGCCTTGTGATGGCCCTTGAGGCCGACCGGCTGCACGCGCTGCGCTTTGCACCGGATGAAGCGAAAAGCGAGTTGGCTGTCGTGATGAGCGAGCGGCAAGAGCGGACGGATAACGAGCCGCAAGGGATTTTCTGGGAGAAAATGGCGGCGGCTTTGTATGGAGCGCATCCCTATGGCCGCCCCGTGATCGGCTGGCAAAACGAGATCGCCTCCATCACGCCCGACGATGCGCGTGCTTTTTACCGCCAGGCCTACGCGCCCGACAATGCGATTCTGGTCGTTAGCGGCAATGTGGAAACACAGGATGTGCTGCGTCTGGCGTCCGGCACTTTTGGCCGTTTGGCTTCCGCAGGCGACGTTGCGCCGCGCAAAGTCAAGCCGCTCCGCTTCGCGCCCGCGAGCCCCAAACCGCAAAAGGTCGAGATGCACGATCCGCGTGTGACCCAACCCATTTGGGTGCGCCAGATTCTGTTGCCGCAGGTCAAGGCGGACTCGCGGCTTTCCTTCGCGCTTGACGTGCTATCCGAGATTCTCTCCAGCGGCGAGGTTGGTCTGCTCCACCGCCATTTTGTGATGGAGAAGCAAACGGCCAGCGCGATGGCCGCCAGCTATGACAGTGTGCGGCGCGGCCCCGTTTCTTTTTCGCTGACGGCGGTGCCTGCACCTCAGGCCGATCCGCACAAGCTGGAAAAAGAGATTGATGTCTATTTGCAGGCCTTGGCAAAGCGCGGTTTTTCCGCCGCCGAGATCGGGGCCGCCCAGCGGCGTCTTGAAGATGCGGCAATTTTTGCACGGGATCGTTTGATGGCACCGGCCCAGATTTTGGGTGAGGCTTTGGCGGTTGGCCAGACGATGTCTAGTGTCGAGGATTGGCCCGACCATATCCGTGCCGTGACGCCCGCCGATGTTAGCATCGCGCTTCGCACGTTGTTGGCCTCGCCGCACGCCGTCACGGGCCTTTTGGCTCCAGCCAAGGGAGCCAGCGAATGAAGAAAATCATCCTTTGTGCTGCTTGCGCGCTCTTCCTCTTCCCCGCCATCGCCCAAGCGGCGACACCGAAAGTGACCGAGGTGACGAGCCGCAGCGGGATCAAAGCGTGGCTTGTCGAAGATCATACGCTGCCGCTTATCTCCCTGCGTTTTGCGTTTCGCGGCGGGGTTGAGTTCGATCCGGCGGACAAGCAGGGCTTGGCTGTTCTTGCCACCTCGCTGCTCACGCAAGGGGCGGGGCCCTATGACGACAAGGCGTTTCAGGATCGCCTGTCCAGCCGCTCGATCCAAATGGAGATCGGGGCCTCACGCGATGAAATCAGCGGCGAGGTCAAAACACTGACGCGCGAAAAGAAGGAAGCCTTTCGCTTGCTCGCGCTGGCCTTGACGAGGCCGCGTTTCGATCAAGAGGCTTTTGACCGTGCGGTGCGCCAGCAACTTACGGCGCAAAAGATGCAAAAGGCGAAAGCGGATTGGCAGGGCCGCTATGCGCTGTATCGCGCGGTTTTTGGCGAGCATCCTTATGGCTATCGCTCACTGGGCACACCGCAAAGCGTTGCACAGATCACGCGCGAAGAGGCCAAGGCTTTCATTCATGACCATATGGCCAAAGACCGCCTGATGGTTGCCGTTGTCGGCGCGATCACGCCCAAAGAAGTGAGCGATGCGTTGGATTCCACCTTCGGCGGGCTGCCTGCGCAAGGGGCCGTCGATACGCTTGCCCCTGTCGTCTGGCCCAAAGAAACGGCCTCCATTCTCGTCAAGCGCGAGGGCACGCAGACGGATATTCACTTCGCCCTGCCGATGCTGCGCCGCGACGATCCCGACTGGTATGCTGCCGAAATCGCCAACTATATTTTGGGCGGCGGCGGGTTTATCTCGCGCCTCATGAAACAGGTGCGCGCGCAGGAAGGCTTGACCTATGGCATCTCGACGGGCCTTGCGCCGATGGACAAGGGCTCGATGCTGGCGGGCTCGCTGTCCGCCGACAACGACAAAGCGGGCAAAGCGTGGGCGATGGTCCGCGATGTGTGGCAGGGCTTTTATGATGGCGGCGTAAGCGAAGCGGAAGTGCAGGCGGCGAAAGACTATCTGACCGGCGCGCTGCCTTTGTCGCTGACCTCGACCGATGCCCTCGCTTCTGTACTTCTGGCGATGCAACAGGAAAAACTCGGCAAGGATTATCTGGACACGCGCAAGGCTTCGCTTGAGGCGGTGACGCTCGCGGATGTCCAGCGCGTGATTGTCGCATGGTTCGATCCGGCGCAGCTTAGCGTCTCGTTTGTTGGAGAGCCCGAAGCCGTCTCTATAACCGAAACCCATAACATGATCTTGGAGTGATTTTCACATGACCAAACCAACCGCGCAGCCCGTCTGGGCCGAGCTTCAAGCCCATTTTGCCAAGATCAAGGACATGCGCCTTGCCGAGCTTTTTGCCGTCGATCCGGCGCGGGCCCAGCGTTACGCGGTGCAAACCTGTGGCCTGTCATTTGATTTTTCGCGCACACATATGACGGATGAGACTCTGGCTCTACTCACCGCGCTGGCTTCGGCGCAGGATGTGGAAGGCTGGCGCACCAAGATGTTTGTAGGTGAGAAAATCAACCACACCGAGGGCCGCGCCGTGTTGCACACGGCCCTGCGGGCTCAAACCGAAACGCCAATCCTCGTGGACGGCCAAGACGTTCTGCCCGCTATCCGTGCGCTTCAGGCGAAGATGAAAGCCTTCACCGCCGCCGTGCGCGGGGGATCATGGATGGGCGCGACGGGCAAGAAAATCACGGATGTCGTGAATATCGGCATCGGGGGCTCCGACCTTGGTCCGCGCCTTGTTGTCAAAGCCTTGAGCCAGCAAGCCGACGGTCCACGCGTTCATTTCGCGGCCAATGTCGATGCCGCAGATTTGCACGGCGCGTTGCGCGGACTTGATCCTGCCACCACGCTGTTTGTCGTCGTCTCTAAAACCTTCACGACACAAGAAACGTTGCTGAACGCCACGCAAGCGCGTGCATGGCTTGTGGCTGCGCTTGGTGAGGCGGCGGTGGCGAACCATTTTGTTGCCGTGTCCACGAACAAGCAAGCCGTCGAGGCTTTCGGCATCAAGACGGACAATATGTTCCCGCTGTGGGACTGGGTTGGCGGGCGGTACAGCCTGTGGTCCTCGGTCGGGCTTAGTATCGCGCTGGCGGTTGGCTGGGATGGTTTCGCACAAATGCTCTCGGGCGCAGCGGCGATGGACGCGCATTTCTGCGCCGCGCCGCTCGATCAAAACGCGCCCGTACTGGCGGCGTTGGTGGGGCTTTGGTATCGCAATTTCTGGGGCACGCCTGCACTGGCTGTCTTGCCGTATAGCGAGCGGCTGCGCGAGTTGCCGCGCTTTTTGCAACAGCTTGATATGGAGAGCAACGGCAAGTCCGTCACAAAGGCGGGCGAGCCCGTTGACTATGCCACAGGTCCCATCGTGTTTGGTGAGTGCGGGAGCGTCGGCCAGCACAGCTTTCACCAATGGCTGCACCAAGGGCCGTCCATGGTGCTGGCGGACTTCATCGGCGTGAAAGCGGACGACCTGAACGCGCCAGAAGCGCACCGCGTTCTGTCCGTCCACATGAACGCCCAGATTGAAGCCCTTAAAAGCGGACGTCAGTCCGACGATCCCGCCCGCGTCAACGCAGGCAACAAGCCGTCAATGGTTGTGTGGATGGATCGCCTTGACCCCGCCCACCTTGGCGCGCTTATCGCCTTTTACGAACACAAAGTCTTCGTTCAAGGCCTCCTGTGGGACCTCAATTCCTTCGACCAGTTCGGCGTCGAACTCGGCAAAAAACTCGCTCAGGAAATGTTGGGCTGAGGCTTGGGGGCTTTAGCGGCAAGGATTTGTTGTGTTGCAAGGGCCAAGATTCCGGCAATGACAAGCGGCCCGATGGCTATGTGCAGATGGTTCACCAGCTCAAGATAGAGCGGAAGCAACCATGCCGCGAGCAGGATGATTCTTTCCTTCAACAGGGTGAAAGGTTTTGTTATTGCCAACGCTATACTGGCAGCAGCTAAAATCGGCATGTCGTAATTTAAGGCGTACGGGGTAGCCAGAAAGATAGCCGAGCCGTAAACGGCTATTTGCAGACGGACATCCTTGGTTATCCTGAATAGATAATAAACGCCACCAGCGCAAAGCAGGCTGATGATGATTTGAATATCTTTGGCAAGGTCTGTGGCGACGCCAATGATGCGCAGGGCATAAAAGGGCGACGGAATAAGATAGGCGAAAAGAAAAAGCTTGTCGTTTTCAACCAGCCATTTTTCATGCGCCATGGTGCTTTGTATATAATCTACCCATGGGGTGGTTCCGTATAAGGCGATAGAAAAAGAGCCAAGAACCAGAGCCGTCAGCGTTGTGAAGGCGATGGTTTTCCAGGCGCGTGCGGCCAAAAGCACGAAGGGAACGAAAATGGCCAGCTGCGGTTTGATGGCCATCATGCCGAAGCAAAGGCCCGCGATCAGCGGGCGCGTTGTCATGAAGCGCAGGCCTGTGATCAAAAGGGCTGTGGTAAAAAAACCGTTTTGCCCAGCGGTGATATTTTCAACGCTGGCGGGGCTAAGCGCGAGCATGCCCAATAGCGGGAGGAAGCGCGGAAAAAGAAACCGCAGGCTTGCGGCATAAAGGCCAAGGCCCAAAGCGCACCAAATAACGTAGGAGGGGAGGTAAGGCAGAAAGCCGAACGGTAAAATAAAGGGAAGAGATAGCGGCGGATAGCTCCAGAAGTGCCACCCAAAGTTTTGTCCGATCAAAAGCTGTTCTGCTTTGTGAAAGGCACTCAGATCATAAAGACTTGCAAGGTCTCCCTCAAGAAGAAGGCGCCCTGCTGACCAGAAATTGATGAAGTCCCGACCGATCAGCCGGTCGAGTTTTGCGTCGCGCAGTCTGTCAAGGTGGGACAGGGTTAGAATGGCGAAACAAAGATAGCTGAACAGAACATATAAGTGAAGCTGTGGCGCATGGAGAAAAGACGGAAGGTCCTTTGTGGCTAGCCGCATCTTTTCTGCCAAAGCCGCTTTCATGCGCTGGCTTCCTTTCTTTTGTAGCAGTCCCTGTTTTACGTATCAATATTTGACGCGTTGAGGGCGTTTTCGACGATGAAGTCGCGGCGCGGCTCGACGATGTCGCCCATCAAGGTGGAGAAGACTTGCTCCGCATCGTCCGTCTCGCGCACTCTGACTTGAAGCAGTGAGCGGTTTTGTGGATCGAGCGTCGTTTCCCAAAGCTGTTCGGGGTTCATCTCGCCCAGACCTTTATAACGCTGGATCGTCAGGTTGTGACGGGCTTCCTGTGTGATTAGGTCGATCAGGGCGGCGGGGCCAGCAACGGGCACCGGCTGGCGGTCACGGATCGTCAGGGTGGGTTGCTCGTCAAACCAGGCGCGCAGCTCGGCGGTCATGTCGTCAAGACGTTTGGCCTCGCCAGAGCGCAGGATCACGGGCTCGATCTGGTATTTCGTCGTGACGCCCTGTTTCAGACGCGTGAAGGCCAACGCGCCGGTCTCGCTGACGCTGCCTTCCCAGCCTCGTTCTTCCTTGGACAAGACGGTGTTGAGCCGTTTGGCGACATAGGTTACGGCGGCGGCGGCTTTGGTGGCATCCGAGAGCAGATCGGCATTGAGCGCGCCAGCAATGGCGGCTTGCTCGACGACAGCTTTGTCGCCGACTTTATGGGCGATGGCGACGATGGCGTTACGCATGACGCGCGCTTTTTCCACGGCGGCCTGCATGTCTTCGCCGATCAGCCGCGTGCCGTTATGCAGCGTCAGGGCCGCTTGTTCGATGCCGGTGCCGAGCAGATAGTTTTCCAGCGCGCGATCGTCTTTGAGATAGCGTTCCTTGCTGTTCCCCTTCTTGAGCCGATAGAGTGGCGGCTGGGCGATGTACAGATAGCCATTGTCGATCAGTGGCCGCATCTGGCGATAGAAGAAAGTCAAAAGCAGGGTGCGGATGTGGCTGCCGTCCACGTCGGCGTCGGTCATGATGATGACTTTGTGATAGCGTGCCTTCTCGGGCTTGAAATCATCCTTGCCGACACCCGCGCCGATGGCAGTGATCAGCGTGCCGATTTCGGCAGAGGTCAGCATGCGCTCGAAGCGGACTTTTTCGACATTCAGGATCTTACCGCGCAGCGGCAAGATGGCTTGCGTCTTGCGTGAGCGCCCTTGCTTGGCCGATCCGCCCGCCGAGTCACCCTCGACGATGAACAGTTCGGACAGGGAGGGATCGCGCTCCTGACAATCCGCCAACTTGCCGGGCAGAGAGGTGGGGTCCAGCACCGTCTTGCGCCGCGTCAGCTCGCGGGCCTTGCGGGCCGCTTCGCGTGCGCGGGCCGAGTCGATGGTGCGGCCAATGATCTTCTTGGTTTCGGTTGGATTTTCTTCGAAGAAGTCGGTCAGGACGTCGGCGACAATCGCCTCGACCACCGGTTTGACTTCCGAGGAAACGAGCTTGTCCTTTGTCTGTGACGAGAACTTGGGATCGGGCACCTTGACCGACAGAACGCCGGTCAGCCCCTCACGTGCATCTTCGCCGCTCAGCGAGATTTTCTCTTTCTTCGCAAGGCCTGTGGACTCCGCAAAGCTGTTGATGGTGCGGGTCATGGCTGCGCGGAAACCGGCTGTGTGGGTGCCGCCGTCTTTTTGCGGAATGTTGTTGGTGAAGAACTTCATGTTCTCGCTATAGCCGTCGTTCCACTCAAGGGCGAACTCGACCGTGATGCCGTCCTGTTCCTTGCGGCCACCGATGACCTTGTCATGGATCAGCGTCTTGGCGGCATCCAGATGCTTGACGTAGGAGTTCAGGCCGCCGTCATAGTGCAGCTGGATCGTCTTGGGCTCTACCCCACGCAGGTCGGTCAGGAAAATATTGATGCCCGAGTTCAGGAAAGCCAGCTCGCGCAGGCGATGCTCCAGCGTCGCAAAATCGAAATCGATATTCGGGAAGGTTCCGCGAGAGGGCAGGAAGGTGACTTCTGTGCCCGTTTGATCGGAAGGCCCGCCTTGCTTCAACGGGGCTTGCGCCACGCCGTGGCAGAACCGCATCGACCATTCCGATCCTTGACGCCAGATGGTCAGGTCCAGATATTCCGACAGCGCGTTGACAACCGAAACGCCCACACCGTGCAGACCGCCGGAAACTTTATAGGAATTCTGGTTGAACTTGCCGCCCGCGTGCAGCTCGGTCATCACGACCTCGGCGGCAGAGATGCCTTCTTCGGCGTGAATATCGACAGGAATGCCGCGCCCGTTGTCGCGCACGGAGCAGGAGCCATCAACATTCAAGACCACGTCGATGCGCGTGCAGTGTCCGGCCAGCGATTCATCGACCGCATTGTCCACGACCTCGTAAACCATGTGATGCAGGCCCGACCCGTCATCCGTATCGCCGATATACATGCCGGGCCGCTTGCGCACGGCGTCGAGCCCGCGCAAAACGGTGATGGAATCGGCACCGTAAACGTTTTCGGTTTCGGGGGGGAGGTCTTGGGTCTTGTCGGTCATGAAAATTCCAGAAGGTCGGTCATAAAAACATTCTTCCAAGCAAAACGAATCACTTGAAAACGAGCCCTTTTTTACCACGAAAAACCTCGCCCGCGCAACGCCCTAACGCTCTGGAAAAACAAAAGAAAAGGGGGCTGAAAGCCCCCTTTGCCTCGATGTGGTTCACAGCTCTTACGGTTGCAGTGGTTTATAGCCTTGCGACGGCCCGAATTGAGCGCGAATCTCGCCATTGCCCACTTTTTCAATATCGTTCCATGTCGCGGGGCGCGACGACGTTGTCGCAGGGGATCCTCCCGAGGTGTGGCGCGCCGTCGTGCCCTTTGAGGTGTGAGCGGTGCCCCCCATCGTCAGGCGTGCCTCGCTGCTATAGCCCATGGCCGTTTTGACATCGCGTGGCAAGTCGTTAAACGCTCCGATCAGATCCTTTGTGACTTGCTGCTCAAGGTCTTCATAGGACCGAGCCCCCCTAAATTTCTGAAGCTCGCGGCCCGCATCGACTTGTTTGTAGCTGCCATAGCTGAACCCGCCGGCTTCCGTCGGAGGTGGAGCATCCACAGAGGTTTCTTTTTGCAATTTGGTCAACGAAAGCAGCAGCTGGTTGCGGCTGAGCTTTTCAAAGACAAGAGGATCATATCCACCCAAGGCGGGGTTTAGCCGGATTTTTTCGAGACAGCTTTGTTCCACCAGATCGTCAAGATTGTAGGGGGCACGCACGGCTTCTGGATAGATTTTGATCAGCAAGTTGTTGGTAAGAGGCGGTGCACCGGCTTGAACGTCAATGGACGTCGTGACCTGATATTTGTGATATTCACCCGTTTCGTTCTCTCCATTTTCGACATTTTGAACGGTGGTGGTGTGTTTGAAACCAGATGATTCTGTGCCAAAATCAAGCTGATTAGGCGAGGGCGGGACGTACTTGCCGCTCTGGAGATATTGTTTGGCGAAGTTGACGCCAATGACGGCCTCTCGCGCCATGCCCGCAACCTGAGAGCTTGGCGAGAGACTGGGGGCATTCGCTTGGGCCCGCAAAACATCGGTTAAAGCCCCGTATTCACTCCCTTGCCGTGGGTAGCCGTGAGAATCCACACCTTCAAGATAAAAAGCCGTTGGGTCCAGCATCTGAACCGATTGTCCGTTGACAGAGAAGTCGGACGAATAAGCCACATATTGGCCACGGAAGAGGCCCGTTGTTTCGATGTGTCCCTCATGGGCTTGGTGATCGAAGGAAACGGCATAAGTCAAAGGATATTCTTTGTCGCCAGCAAGAATGTGGCGGCTGTTATCAACGACGGTGACTTCGATTCGACGCGCGTCTGGTCCGCCATCTGGGGATTCAGCCTGTGTGACAAAGCCTTCAAGGGCACCCTTTTGAAAATGCGCTGTGTCGGCCGGTTGGCGATACCGCGCATCCTGTGATTCAGCTGGTGCCTTGCCGAGCCACAGTTGTTTTTCGACGCCTTGTCCGGTGCTGTGATCATAAGACCCGACCGTGATGAAGGGCTGGGTGTGGTCAATGGCGCAGTGCGCTTGCGTCAGGCCTATTGCGGCAATAAAGAAGGGGGTTTTGTACTTTTTGATGAAAGAAACGACGTTCATGGAAAAAAGCCTTTTCAATATGACTTCGTGGATAATCTGTTCAGGTGCGCATTATAGCATGGAAAGGGTTGATAAATCCAAAAATTAAATAGTTTCCTGTCCGTTTTCGAAGCCGGAACGGTCGAGCCATTCACCACAATCGGCGAGCAGGGGGGTGTAGCCCAAGGATTTGATAAATTTGAGTAAATCCGCACTTTTAAGGCAGGTGGAGGCATCGTTGCGCAGGGGGTGATAGTTAACCTTTTCTTGCGCCATCATGTCTTTGTCCAAAACGACTGTCAGGCGGCGGGTTTTGTCATTTATCAGGGCAAAAGGTGTGACCGAGCCTGCCGGAACGCCAAGAACCTCCATAAGCAAATCGGGCTTGCCGAAAGACAGGCGGGCGGCGCCGATGGCCTTTTCCAGCTGGGACAATTGGGCCCTTTTGTCGGCGGGCAGTACGACGAGCCACAGCTTGCCCTTTTTGTCCTTCAAAAACAGGTTTTTGCAGTCCAGCCCGGGAATCGTGTGGCGAATGGCCAAGCCATCCTCGACCGTGAACATCGGTGGGTGGCTCACGGTTTCATGCACAATGCCTAGCGCGTCCAGCGTGGCAAAAAGGTCTTCCTGTGTGATCATGAGATGGGGTTCATTTTAGATATGAATGAGTTATGCACAGTTTCGCTCTCTTGTCGCCCCTTCGTCATGGCGAGGGGCTTTAGCCCCGTGGCCATCCAGTCCCTCCCTTTCAAATGGCGTCCCTGTTTGGGAGGACAGGACTGGATCACCACGTCGCTGCGCTCCTCGTGATGACGGAAGAGGATTTTAGCAAAGAAACGGCGGCGAACAAAGAGGCTTGACTCCCAACCGCTCTTGGCCGCATGTCGAAGGCGTGTTTGAAAAGAAAAGGAAAACCCTATGCGCCCGTCAAAAAGAGAAGTGGACCAGCTGCGTTCGCTTGAAATTGTGCCGTCATTTTCGAAATATGCGGAAGGATCGTGCCTGATCAAAATGGGCGATACGCATGTTTTGTGCACGGCCTCGGTGGCCGACAAGGTGCCGCCTTTTATGCGGGGCAGCGGTCTTGGCTGGGTCACCGCCGAATATGGCATGTTGCCCCGTGCGACGCATGATCGCACGGACCGTGAGGCCGCGCGCGGCAAACAGACGGGGCGGACACAGGAAATCCAGCGGCTGATTGGCCGCTCGCTGCGCGCCATCGTCGATCGCAAGGCGATGGGCGAGATGCAGATCAGGGTCGATTGTGATGTGCTTCAGGCCGATGGCGGGACGCGCACGGCCTCGATCACGGGCGGCTATGTTGCGCTGGCTCTGGCCATGAAATACCTGCAACAAACGGGCAAACTGCCACAAGGACCTCTCCCGTTGCTGGACAGCGTGGCGGCCATATCCTGTGGTCTTTATGAGGGCCAGCCTGTTTTAGACCTTGATTATGCGGAAGATTCCAATGCGCAGGCCGATGCCAATTTCGTGCTGACAGGGGGTGGCGGCATTGTGGAGGTGCAAGGCACCGCCGAACAAAAGCCCTTTTCGCAAGAGCAGTTCGATGCGCTGATGACGTTGGCTCGCACAGGCATTGCTGCGCTGACCGCCGCGCAGCAAAAGGTGATTGAGGCCGCCTGATGCCCCGCCTGTTCACCGAAAAAAAGCTGGTGATCGCCACCCATAACAAGGGCAAGTTGGCCGAGTTCAGAGCCTTGCTTTCCCCGCTGGGGATCGAGGTCACCTCGGCGGGCGAGCTTGGCTTGCCTGATCCCGAAGAGACGGGGACAAGCTTTGCCGAAAATGCGCTGATTAAAGCGCGGGCGGCCTGTGATGCTTCGGGCCTTCCGGCTTTGGGGGATGACAGCGGCCTGTGCGTTGCGGCCCTCGGCGGAGCCCCTGGCATCCACTCGGCCCGCTGGTGCGGCGATGCCCGCGATCCGGCGGTTGGTGTGGCGCGGATTCAAGAGGGATTAGGGGATAGCAAGGATTTTACAGCATCCTTCTTCTGCTCCCTCGCCTTGGTGTGGCCCGATGGTGCGGTAGAGGCGGTTGAAGGCGAATGCACGGGGCAGCTGGTTTTTCCGCCGCGCGGGAGCCTCGGCCACGGCTATGACCCATGGTTTCAGCCCGACGGCGAGGCCCGCACTTTTGGCGAAATGGTGCAAGACGAAAAAGAGGCCTTAAGCCATCGCGGCGTGGCGATGCGCAAGCTGTTGGCCTTGTTCGTGCGGCCATGAAGCCGCTCTCGCTCTATATCCACTGGCCTTTTTGCGCGGCGAAGTGCCCCTATTGCGATTTCAATTCCCGCGCGATGCCCAAGGGGCTTGAGGAGGCCGAATGGCTGGCGGCGTATCTGCGCGAACTTTCCTTATATGCCGAGCTGTTGCCAGAGCGCGAAATCCGCACCATCTATTTTGGCGGCGGCACGCCCTCGCTTCTCTCGCCGTCTTTTGTCGAGGCTTTGTTGCAGCATGTTGCAGGTCTTTGGTCCATGGCTTGCGACGGTGAGATAACGCTTGAGGCCAATCCGGCCTCCAGCGACACGGCGAAGTTTCAGGGGTTTAAAAGCGCGGGCGTGAACCGTCTGTCGCTGGGCGTGCAGGCTCTCAATGATGCGGACCTGCGGTTTTTGGGGCGGCTGCATGACGTCCATGCTGCGCGGCAAGCTCTTGAAAGCGCGGCAAAGACCTTTGACCGTTTCTCCTTCGATCTAATCTATGCCCGCAAGGGGCAGGGGGTTGCAGCATGGACCAAGGAACTGCAACAAGCTCTCTCCTTCGGGGCGCAGCATTTGTCGCTTTACCAGCTGACGATCGAGGAAGGCACCGTCTTTCACAAACGCGCCGCGAAGCAGGAAGTGCTGACAGCAGGCGACGACGAGGCCGCCGCTTTGTATGAGCTGACGGGCGAGATGATGGCGGCGACGGGCCTGCCCGCCTATGAAATTTCCAATTACGCGGCAGCGGGGCAGGAGAGCCGTCATAACCTGACCTATTGGCATTATGAGGACTATATCGGCATTGGCGCCGGGGCGCATGGCCGCTTCGTGTTGCCCGATGGGCGGCGCATGGCTACGGCTAACCACCGCACCCCTGCGGTCTGGTTGGGGCAGGTTACCGCGCAGCAAAACGGGTCCAAAAGACTCACGAGCCCCCTGTCGTCATCGCGAGGAGCGCAGCGACGTGGCGATCCAGTCCCCAAACTTCAAGCAGGAGGACTGGATTGCTTTGTCGGCCAAGGCCTCCTCGCAATGACGGGAGCGGGCAGTTCATCCACGGGTTGGTGTGAAACACTCGAAAAGCTCGATCAGGAAACGGCGATGCGCGAGGCGTTGATGATGGGCCTGCGCCTGACGCAAGGGATTGATGTTGGGGCGTGGGAGGCCAAGTTTGGTGCGGGCTCGTTAGGGGCTTTTATCGGCCAAGAGAAAGTGGGGTGGCTACGCGCTGAAGGGCTTTTAGCCACGGATAATCAAGGCACGTCCCTGCGTCTCACCCGCGAAGGGTTACAGCGTCTTAATGCTGTTTTGGCCTATTTGGCAGCGTGAGTCTTACTCATAGGTAATCGTTTCCGTAACGATCCGTCCTAGCCATGATCTATATCTGACTGTGGCCCCGTGGCCCTTTTTCGGAAAACCGAAGAAGCGGAGAAGCCATGGCAGGCCTGTCGCTTCGTCGTCGTCCGTTCCCCCTCCTGATTTGCCGCCGCCGCTGCTTCCACCCAACGAAGCGGAGCTGGAACCTGAGCTAGAGCTTCTGCCCTGCGGATTTCCGGGGGTGGGTGGCCTTTGGACATTCGGGGCGAGCGGGGCGATTTGCGCGCGCCACCTTGGATCACCCTTGGGGACATGCCCTAAGGTCGGGGTGGGGAGCTTGATGTCTTTGACTTGGAGCAAGGCTTTGCGGGCATTGCGCTGAAAGGCGGCAAAAATATTGCGCACCGTCACGGGGCGGTGGCCTGCTGGCAGGCTGGTATGAAGAACTAGTGGCAAGACAAACATCGTTTCCTCCCCGAAAAGTCATAATGCAACGCAAAACAATAAAGTGATTGTGGCAGAGAAAAAGGGGAAAGAAAAGATGCTTTGTTTGCTTGACGCGGCGGGGCGGAAGGCTTAATCATAAAGGACCAGTCAAATACCATTTTGAGGTAACGTCATGCTGCGTATGAGTAAATTGGCGGATTATGCTTTCATCATCTTGACGCAAATGGCGCAGGAAACCGGGCAGACGTGGCCTGCCTCTGTGCTGGCACAAGAAACGACGCTTCCCTTACCGACGGTTGCAAAACTGATGAAACTGCTGGCGCGCAGCTCGATTGTGACGGCCCAGCGCGGTGCCTCCGGTGGCTATAGTCTGATGCGTGATCCTCAAACCATTTCGATTGCCGATATTATTGAAGCCGTCGACGGACCGATCAGTCTGACGGAATGCGCGGGCAAGGCGCTGGGCAAACCGCATTGCGATTGTGCGGTCAGTAAGTGTCCGACGAAAGAAAGTTGGGGACGCGTCAATCAGGCGATCCGGCGTTCTTTGGAAATTGTTTTTCTTTCGGACCTCATCGTGACAGAAACGGCGGCGGGGTAAGAGCCATGGGTGCCGAGGTCGTTTCGCCGTCGAAGATTGACGAGTCTTTGATATCAGAACCATATAAGTACGGTTTCGTAACAGACATTGAAACGGAAACCGCGCCCAAAGGGCTGTCGGAAGAAACCGTTCGCTATATCTCCGCCAAAAAGAACGAACCCGAATGGCTTTTGCAAAAACGGCTTGAGGCTTACCGCGCATGGCTGGCGATGACCCCGCCCGACTGGGCGAAGGTGTCGTTCCCGCCGATTGATTATCAGGACGCGCATTACTATGCCGCACCCAAAAAGAAAGAGGGCCCGAAATCGCTGGACGAGGTCGATCCTGAATTGCTCAAGACCTATGAAAAGCTGGGCATTCCGCTGCGTGAACAAGAAATCCTCGCGGGTGTAACGCCGTCCGTTGCCGTGGATGCGGTTTTTGACAGCGTGTCGGTTGCCACGACCTACAAAAAAGTGCTGCAAGAAAAGGGCGTGATTTTTTGTTCGCTGTCCGAGGCAATTCACGATCACCCCGATCTTGTGAAAAAATATTTGGGCAGCGTCGTGCCCGCGCATGACAATTTCTATGCCGCGCTGAATGCGGCTGTTTTTACCGAAGGCTCGTTTGTCTATGTGCCCAAAGGCGTGCGCTGTCCCATGGAGCTTTCGACCTATTTCCGTATTAACGCGGCGAACACGGGCCAGTTCGAGCGTACACTGATTATCGCGGATGACGATGCTTATGTCAGCTATCTGGAAGGCTGCACTGCGCCCAAACGTGATGAGCATCAGCTTCACGCGGCGGTGGTGGAGCTTGTCGCGCACGACCGTGCCGAGATCAAATATGCGACGGTGCAAAACTGGTATCCGGGCGATGAAAACGGCGTGGGCGGCATCTATAACTTCGTGACCAAGCGCGGCCTGTGCCGTGGCGTGGCGTCCAAGATTTCATGGACTCAGGTTGAAACCGGCTCGGCCATCACATGGAAATATCCAAGTTGCGTGTTGCAGGGCGATGGGTCGGTGGGGGCGTTTTATTCGGTGGCGATTACCAACAATTGCCAGCAGGCCGACACGGGCACCAAGATGATCCATCTGGGCAAAAACACGCGCTCGACCATCATTTCCAAGGGGATCAGCGCGGGGCGGTCACAAGCGACCTATCGCGGCCTTGTGAAAATCGCCCGCACGGCGCACGGCGCGCGCAACAAGACGCAGTGCGACAGTTTGCTGATCGGCGATCAGTGTGGGGCGCACACGTTCCCGACCATCGAACAACGCGACCCGACCGCACGGGTGGAACACGAAGCCACCACATCGAAGGTCAGCGAAGAACAATTGTTTTACTGCCAACAGCGGGGCCTCAGCGCAGAAGACGCCATGGCCCTGATCGTCAACGGCTTCTGCCGCGAGGTGATGCAGGAACTCCCCATGGAATTCGCCGTCGAAGCCCAAAAGCTGATCGGCCTTTCGCTGGAAGGAAGTGTGGGATGAAGAAAGCATTTGGCATGTGGCCTATGGCATTGAGGGAAGAGGGTGTGGTTGATGCTTGAGATACGCGATTTACATGCAGGGATTGAGGGGAAAGAGATCCTTAAGGGACTTTCGCTTTCGGTGCCATGCGGGGAAGTTCATGCGATTATGGGGCCGAACGGGGCGGGGAAAAGCACGCTGTCCTACGTTCTGGCGGGGCGGCCCGGTTATGCGGTCAGTCAGGGCAGCGTGACGCTGGATGGCAAGGATTTGCTCGCCCTTTCGCCTGAAGAACGCGCGGCGGCGGGGGTGTTTTTGGCTTTTCAATATCCCGTCGAAATCGCGGGTGTGACCAATATGAACTTTCTGAAAACCGCCCTAAACGCCGTGCGCCGCGCGCGGGGCGAGGGTGAGCTGGATGCGATGCAGATGCTCAAGCTTCTACGCGGCAAGGCCAAGGATATCGGTATGAGCGAGGACATGCTCAAACGCGCCGTGAATGTCGGCTTTTCAGGCGGTGAGAAAAAGCGCAACGAAGTGCTGCAAATGGCGGTGCTGGAGCCGCGCCTGTGCGTGCTGGACGAAACAGACAGCGGCCTTGATATTGATGCGCTGCGCGTGGTGGCGGAAGGCGTGAATGCGCTGCGTTCTCCTGATCGCTCCATGCTGGTGATTACGCATTACCAGCGGCTTTTGGATTACATTAAACCCGACCGTGTGCATGTGCTGGCGGCGGGGCGGATCGAGCGCAGTGGCGGGCCAGAGCTGGCCCTTGAGCTTGAAGAAAAAGGCTATGGCGAGGTGAAGAAAGGAAGGCTGGCATGAAAGAATCAGAATGCGCGATTGTTTTTGACTGGAACGGAACGCTGTTGGACGATGCCGTCCATTGCTGTGAGGCGATGAACGCCGCCATTGCAGTGATTGGCACAAGCCCCATGACGATTGAGACCTATCGCCGCGAATATGCGATGCCGCTGATGTCCTTTTACGAGCGCGTTGGCTGTGATCCGCAAAAGCTGGCCGCCAACCTGACGCAGGTTTTCGATACGTTTGGCTCCATGTACGATGCGACGGTGAACCAGACCTTTTTACGGGAGGGGGCGAAGGAAGTCTTGTCTTTCTTGTCGGCCCAAGGTCACCGCGCGGCGATCCTGAGCAATCACACGGTCGAGATGATCGCGGGTCAGGTGAAACGCTTTGGTATCGACGCCCATTTTGACACCATCCTTGCCAACAAAGGCGAGGAGATGCGCGACATCATGCACAAGGCCGACAAGGGCAGCCGCTTGAAAGCCTATGTCGAGAAGTACGGCATACGACGTGCCCTTGTCGTCGGCGACTCGGCGGAGGAAATCCACATCGCGCATCATTACGGCTTTCTGGGCGTTGGCATCGAAGGCGGCTTTTGCGCTGCCGAGCGCATTCGCGCCGCCCGTCCCGACTTCATGATCCAAAGCCTGACCGAACTTCCCGCCATCGCCCGCGAAGTCTTCGCCCTCGAAAGGAAAGTTGCATGACCCTCGCGGCTCTTCTTCAGCGCAGCAGGGAGAAGCGCGAGGCGTGGCGGTACACGGACCTTGCGCCGTTGGCGGCGCAGAACTTTGTTGCGGCCAATCAGGATTGCAAGGCGGGCTTTCCTCTGCCGCCGCCCGCGCTGTGGCAACGGTTGGTGTTCGTCAATGGAGGCTATTGCCCCGTATTGTCGGATGAGAAAGGATTGCCGGAAGGGTTCCTAAAGGTTGAAGACGATGGGCACCTCACGCTCTCGCTTGCCGCGCAAACCTGTCTGGCCTCCATGCCGTTAGAGCTTTTGTTTATCGCGACGGGTGAGGGGGCGGCGCAGGAATCGTCCAACATTTTGTCGCTGTCATTGGGGACAAGCGCGCGCCTGACGCTGATCGAGCGGCATCTGTGCCACGGCAGCGCGGCCAAGCTTCACACGATGCAGACGCAGATCACGCTGGCGGATCAGGCCAAGCTGGTCCACGCCAAGCTGGTACAAGGCGATGCGGGCTATGTCCAGATTGCGTCTTCGCTGGTCGAGATTGCAGCGGGGGCGTTTTACGATCATTTCGCGCTGGTGACAGGCGGACGGCTGGTGCGCTGTGAGAGCGAGGTGGTGCTGCGCGGGCCGCTTGCCGATGCGCGGCTGTTGGCGGCGATGCTGCTGCGCGGCGCGGCGCAGGCCGACATTGTTTCAACTGTCTGGCATAACGCGCCGCTTGGTACGAGCCGCCAGATTGTTAAAAGCGTGCTGGATGGTAAGGCGCGGGGCGTGTTTCAGGGGAAGATTTATGTCGCCAAGGGAGCCCAGAAAACGGACGGGTATCAATTATGCCGCGCCCTGTTGTTGTCGGCGCAGGCCGAGATGGACGCGAAGCCCGAACTCGAGATTTATGCCGACGATGTGAAGTGCTCGCACGGCACCGCCATTGGCGATCTGGATGAGGAGGCTTTGTTTTACCTGCGCTCGCGCGGGATCGGTGAGCAAGAAGCGCGGGCCTTGCTGGTTGGCGCGTTTATCGGCGAGCTGGTGGACCAGGTGCAGTCGGCAGAGATTGCCGATCTTGTGCGCAAGGAGGTGACGGCATGGCTGGGCTAGAATTGAAAAAAGACTTCCCTGTTTTCGGACAGAAAATCCATGGCCATCCACTTGTTTATCTGGACAGCGGGGCGAGCGCGCAAAAGCCGCGCCACGTCATCGACGCGCTGACGCGCTTTTATGAAACGGACTATGCGAACATTCATCGCGGCGTGCATGATTTGTCGATGCGGGCGACCGATGCCTATGACAAGGCGCGAGGTGTGGTTCAAAAGTTCATCGGCGCGGCGCATGAGGACGAGATTATCTTTACCAAGGGCGCGACCGAGTCGATCAATTTGGTCGCCGCCACATGGGGGCGTGAAAATCTGCGTGAAGGCGATGAAGTCGTTTTGACCCAGCTTGAGCATCACGCCAACATTGTGCCGTGGCAAATGCTGCGCGCGCAAACAGGCTGCGTCTTGCGGGTGGTGCCGATCCAGCCCAATGGCGACGTGCTGCTTGAGGCTGTGCTGGCTGCGCTGAATGCGAAAACAAAACTTGTTTCCGTGGCGCATGTATCCAACGCGCTGGGCACCGTTTTGCCTGTTGAAGAGATTATCAAGGCCGCGCACGACAAAGGCATTCCTGTGTTGCTGGATGGCAGTCAGGCTGTGAGCCACCGCAGCGTGGATGTGCAAAAGCTCGATGCGGATTTTTATGTGTTCTCTGGCCACAAAATCTATGGCCCCACGGGCATTGGCGTGCTGTATGGCAAACGGGCGATTTTGCGCGACATGCCGCCTTATCAGGGCGGCGGGGATATGATCGCCTCGGTGACGTTTGAGGAGGCGATCTATCAAGAACCGCCCATGCGCTTTGAAGCGGGCACACCGCCGATTGCGCAAGTGGTGGGGCTGGCCGCCGCGCTGGCGTATGTCTCAAGCATCGGGATGGACAAGATTGCCGCGCATGAAGACGCGCTGCTTGCCTATGCCACGCAGGTGATTGGCGAGATGAAGGGCGTACGCCTGATCGGCACCGCGCCCCGCAAGGCAGGGATTTTGTCGTTTGTGATGGACGGCATTCACCCGCACGATATCGGCACCATATTGGACAGCCACGGAATCGCCATAAGGGCAGGGCATCATTGCGCCCAACCGGCCATGGAGGCTTTGGGGCTTGCGGCAACGGTGCGGGCCTCGCTGGGGCTTTATAATGACGAGGCCGACATCAACGCGCTGGCGGTCGGCCTTTTCAAGGTACAGGGAATCTTTGGATGAGCGAAACCGATAATGATCTGCGCGAGCTGTATCAGGACATGATCCTCGATCATGGCAAAAGGCCGCGCAATTTCCATGTGATTGATCCGGCGGATTGCGAGGCAGTGGGGCATAATCCTTTGTGCGGCGACAAGCTGGTTTTGTTCCTGCGCGTCGGTGAGGATGGTCGCATCGCGGATGCCGCGTTTCAGGGGACGGGCTGCGCCATCTCGGTCGCCTCGGCCTCGATGATGACCGAGATGCTCAAGGGTAAAACGGCGGCTGAGGCGAAAAAGCTCTGGGCCTATTTCGAGGCTGTGTGCAAAAGCAACGCCACGCCCGCCGACATGACCGAGGGGCTGGCGGAAGACGACATCGACCGCCTGCAAGCCCTCTCTGGCGTGCGTCACTATCCCGTGCGCGTCAAATGCGCGACCCTCGCATGGCGCACCCTCGAATCCGCCCTCGACCCGAAAGCCGTGAAAAAGGTGGCTACGGAGTAAGTCGTTGAAAAGAAAGGGCTTGCGGAGAATATGGGGCCTATTCACCGCAGGATATGCGGAGAATGGGCTTGCCTCTGCGGTGAATAAGGGGTATAATCACCGCAAATGATGCGGAGAATAAGCGTGTATATCCATGAACAACCCGATTGGCCCCATTTTCGTTGGGATGAGGAGTCTTTGCTGTCGCGATTAGCTGCCCTGCGGCACAGGCAAGGAAGGCTTTTGGGGCAAATGGAAGCCATGGGCTTTTCGTTGAGGCAGGAGGCCTCTTTGGCTTCTTTGACGTTGGATGTTTTAAAATCAAGCGAGATTGAGGGTGAAGTGCTGGATGCCGGACAGGTGCGCTCGTCATTGGCGCGGCGGCTTGGTCTGGATAGGGACGCATTGATCCCGGCGGACCGGCATGTGGACGGCGTGGTTGAAATGATGCTGGATGCCACGCAGCATTTTGACGCGCCTCTTTCTGAAGAAAGATTGTTTGGTTGGCAAGCCGCTCTGTTCCCCGAGGGGCGCAGCGGCCTTCACCACATTCGTACCGGACAATGGCGCGACGATGCCGCAGGCCCGATGCAGGTTGTCTCTGGCCCCATGGGCAGGGAGCGTGTGCATTACGAGGCTCCCGCCGCCGCACGGCTTGAGGCCGAGATGGAGGCCTTTCTCGATTGGTTTAAGGCAAAGGAGCAAACGGACCTTGTCCTGAAGGCAGCCTTGGCGCATTTGTGGTTTGTGACGCTGCATCCGTTCGAGGATGGAAACGGGCGCATCGCGCGGGCTTTGGCCGACATGCTTTTGTCGCGCAGCGACGGGACGGCTTGGCGTTTTTACAGTATGTCGGCGCAGATAAGGGTAGAGCGTAAAGCCTATTACGACGTGCTGGAGCGCACACAAAAAGGCGGGCTTGACGTGACGGGTTGGCTTGTCTGGTTTTTGGAATGCCTTGACCGCGCCTTTGACGCCACGGAAAAACAGCTCGCCAAGGTCTTCGAAAAGGCGCATTTTTGGCACAGGCCAGAGGCGGCGGGGCTGAGCGAGCGGCAGCGGTTGATGGTGAATAGGTTGCTTGACGGGTTTGAAGGCAAGTTCACCACATCAAAAGCGGCGAAGATCGCGAAATGCTCCCCCGACACGGCCCTGCGCGATATTCAGGACCTTGTCCGGCGCGGCCTGTTGGTCAAGGGGGATGGCGGCGGCCGCAGCACGGCCTATGAAATTGCCAAAGGGACCAGCGGAGACGGAAGCCATGACTGAAACAGCGAGTCAGGAAAACAAGGAAACCCAAGCCCTGAACGCCGAGATGACGGAGCGGGTGGTGGAGGCGTTGCGCACCGTGTATGACCCTGAAATCCCCGTGAACATCTATGATTTGGGGCTGGTTTATACGATCGACGTGACGCGCCTTGCCGATGGAGCCCTGAACCTGCTGGTCCAGATGACGCTGACCACGGCCAATTGCCCGATGGCTGACATGATCCCCGGCATGGTCTATGATGCCCTCACCGCCAAGATACCGGATTTTAACGAAGTTCGCGTAGAGCTGGTTTGGGAGCCGCCATGGGACCCTTCGCGGATGTCAGAGGAAGCGCGCTTCGCGCTGGATATGTATTGAGGCGAGAGGCTGGGCTCGTTGGTTGGTTTATTGTTTTTCTCCCCCTTGGCGGGGGAGAAAGCAAAACCTTAGGCTTACGAAGTAAGTCTTAGATTTTGCAAGAGTGGGGGTAATGAACCGCAGTGGCTTACCCCCTCGCCAAGAAAAACTAAGGCCTTGCTGACGCAAGACCAAGTTTTTCTATCCTCTCCCGCCGGGGGAGAGGAAAAACAGTTTCCCTTCAAATGGGGCAGAATTGAAAGAAAAGGAATAGTCAGATGACAGCGACAGCAAAGAAATCAGAAGCGAAAAAAGAGATGAAAAAGACCGAGAAAAAAGCCGTGAAAAAAGCCGTGAAAAAAGCGGTTGCGCCGAACGAAGTTTTCTTGGCTGATTACAAGCCGCCCGTTTTTCTTGTGCGGTCGATGGAACTGGATTTTGATATTCAGGACAAGATCACGCGCGTCTCGTCGCGCTTTGAGGTTTACCGCAATCCCGCCAGCGAAGGCGGCGATGCGCTTGAGCTGGATGGCGAGGCGCAAAAGCTGGAGAGCGTGACCATCAATGGCGTTGAGCTGTCCAAGCAAAGCTATGAGTTGAGCGAGCATAAACTGATTATCCCCTACGTCCCCGATGAAGCGGTGATCGAGATTGTCAGTACGAATGTGCCTGCGAAGAACACGGCTCTGTCGGGCCTGTATCAGGCAGGGCCGCTGCTGTGTACGCAGTGCGAGTCCGAAGGCTTTCGCCGCATCACCTATTACCCCGATCGTCCCGATGTGCTGACGAAGTTTCGCGTCACGATCCATGCGGACAAAAAGACCTATCCGATCCTTTTGGCGAACGGCAATCTGGTCAAGAAGGGCAGCGAGAAGGGCGGGCGGCATTATGCGGTTTGGGAAGATCCGTTTGCGAAGCCGTGCTATCTGTTCGCGCTGGTCGCGGGCAAGATGGACAAGGTTTCCGATACGTTCACGACCAAGTCGGGCCGCGACGTTTTGCTAGAGATTTATGTGGAGCCGGGCCGCAAGAGCGAGACGGGCTTTGCCATGGAGTCCATCAAAAAGGCGATGGCGTGGGATGAGAAAACCTATGGCCTTGAATATGATCTTGATCGCTTCATGATCGTGGCCGTCAGCTTCTTTAATTACGGCGCGATGGAGAACAAGGGCCTGAATATCTTTAATGATGCTTGCGTCCTTGGCCGCGCCGATACCGCGACCGATGCCGACATTGCGTTCTTTGAGCGCGTGGTCGGGCACGAGTATTTCCACAATTACACCGGCGACCGCGTCACTTGCCGCGACTGGTTTCAACTAAGCTTGAAGGAAGGCCTGACCGTTTTCCGTGAGCAAGAGTTCTGTGGTGACATGAATGGCCGTGCGCTTGAGCGGCTGCATGCGGTGGCGACGATGCGCAATCGCCAGTTCCCAGAGGATGCGGGCGCGATGGCGCACCCGATCCGCCCCGCCAGCTATCAGCAGATCGACAATTTCTATACCTCCACCGTCTATCAAAAGGGCGCCGAAGTCGTGCGCATGATCCAGACGATGGTGGGCCGCGCCGGATTCCGTAAGGGCCTTCGTTTGTATTTGAAGCGTCACGACGGACAGGCCGCGACCTGCGACGATTTCGTTGCCGCGATGGCCGAAGCGAACGGGATCGATCTCGATCACTTTATGCTGTGGTATGCGCAGGCGGGAACGCCCGTGCTGGATGTTACGTCCGCGTATGACGAAAAGAAAAAGGAATACACGCTGCGCGTCAAGCAAAGCTGTGCCCCCACGGCGGGACAGAAGGAGAAATATCCCCTGAACATGCCGTTCTGTGTCGGCCTTCTGGATCAACAGGGCAATGATATGAAGGGCACGTTCGTGCTGGACATCGCCTCGCCCGAAGAAGTGTTCGTGTTCCTCAATGTCGAAACCAAGCCTATTCCTTCGTTGCTGCGCGATTTCTCGGCACCTGTGCGCGTGAACTATCCCTACACGGATGACGAGCTGCGCGTGATTTTGGCCAAGGACAAGGACGGCTTCAACCGTTGGGAAGCGGGCCAGACGTTGTTTGCCAAATATGTGCTGGGTGACGAGCCGGTACCTGCGGCCTTCCTTGAATCGCTGCGCAAGGTTCTGCGCGATAAAAAGCTGGACGCCGCGACCAAGGCCATGATGCTGGCCCTGCCGTCGGAATCCGAACTTGGCCTGACCTTGCTGGCACGCGGCCAGAAGATCGACCCGCTCAAGCTTTACGAAAAGCGTCAGCGCGTGATCAAGACGATGGCCGAGGCTCTGTCGGACGATCTGTGGGCCGTTTATGAGTCTATCGAGCGCGACCTTGATGAAAAGGCCAGTGATGGACTTGCGCGCGGCAAGCGCAGCCTGAAGAACCTGTGCCTTGCCTATCTGGCGAAGGTGGAGCCAGAGACGGTTGCCCCCTTGGCGGCCAGCGCGGTGGCGGGCTCCAAGAACATGACCGACCAAATCGCTGCCCTGCATATCCTCGCGGATCAGGGCACGAAGCTGGCGGACAAGATGCTGGCACAGTTCGCCAAGAAATATGAGGGCAAGCCTTCCATCATGGATGATTGGATGAGTGTGCAGGCGGCGGCGCGGCGCGGCGATGTGCTGGGCACCGTACGCAAACTGCTCAAGCACAAGGCCTTCACCTTCAAAAACCCGAACCGCGTCTCGGCTTTGATCGGCGTTTTCGCGACCAATCCGCTGGGCTTCCATGCGGCGGACGGCAGCGGCTATGCCTTTATCGGCGAGATGACGCTGGCCGTGGACAAGGTCAATCCCCACGCCTCGGGCCGTCTGGCCAAGACCTTCCTGCGCTGGAAGGACTTCGATGCCAAACGCCAGAAACTGATGAAAGCCGAGCTCCAAAAACTAGCCGCCGCCCCCAAGCTCTCTGGCAACGTCAAAGAAATCGTCACCAAGGCTTTGGCGGCGAAGTAACAAGCTTTTGGCCTGCCTCTAAGAAGAAGGAAAGCGTCATGACGTACTCACTTGGATCGCGTGATGAAGAGCAAACGCGGCTTTTGTGGCAATCAAAGGCCTATGGCGATTTGGAAAATATTGCTTTCAAGGCAGGTGAAACGGTTGTTGAAGCGGGATGCGGTGTTGGCGCGAATTTGTGGATTGTGCCTGAATTTTCGATAGGCTCATATATTGGTTTTGATGCCAACGAAGAGCAAATCGTGAAGGCCAAACAAGTTGCAGAACATCTTGGCATTTCCAATGTCCAATTGTTCGTCGGGAATATGATGGATGAGGGGCTTTTGGACAAAGGTATTGCCGATACCCTTTTCATCCGCTTGGTTCTTATTCATCTTAAAGAGCCGGAACGGGCGGTACGGAACTTGCTGCCTGTTGTTAAATCCGGCGGGCGTATCGTTGCTGTCGAGCCCGACTCGTATGCTTACCGGATTGGGCCGGATAAGGAAAACCTGCAACATTGTTGGTTAAAACGATGCGAGTTGGCCTATGGCGCCGATCGCGGCACAATGGATGTTGCTGGTCGCCTCGACCAGCTTTTTAGAAGTGTCGGGCTGACGCAAATCAAAACGAGACAGCATCTTATTGAAGTGCACGGAAATGATCAGGAACGGCTGCGCCATTTTGCTAATGGATGGATCGTTATGATCAATTCAGTGGCCGACCAACTGATCGAAAAGGGGATGATTTCCCGAGAAGAACTCGATGCCGCCAACGCAGAAGCCAAATCTTTCGACGAAAACACCATCCTGCGCCAGTATCTCACGATAGGCGAGGGCATTGTTGCATAGGGGGCATGCGAGAAAGGGCCCTTGTGATCTAGCTGTAGACAGGAGCGGAGATGAATCGGACGCAGGCTCTTGAGGCTATCCGTCAGGCGATTGGGCGCAAGAAGCTTCTGTGGTTCGGGGTTCGGTCGACGGATGCTGTTTCGCTGACGACATATGGGCTCGAATCTGTAAGCTTTTTGTCGTTGATCTCGCCGCTTTCTTTGGCGGGGCTGGATGAGTATTGCCTTGAGCACCACACAAAGCGGCGCGTCGATCTGGATGATTACTTGCTTGATCTTGACCCGTCTCCTGAGGGGCGAGGGCTGCTTGACCGGATATCCGCTTGTGGCGGGCAAGAGTTCCTGCTCGTTCCCTATGGGGCTAGTAAGCCCGTTGAGAGCGAGGTTCAGCAAGCGGGGGGTGACTTTCTGGGGATCGGGGCGGCGTTAGCTCGCCAGTTGAACAATAAGTTCGAAGTTCAACAGGCTTTGGCGGGAAGAGGCCTTTCCGTTCTGCCCTCTCTGCGATTTCGGGATCAGGAGGATGAGGCCTTTCATTCTTTCATCAAAGCTTACGTTTCTTTTGTCGTGCGCGGCGATTATTCGGGCGGCGGACGGAATCTGTGGAGGGTCACGTCACCGGAAGCTTTTTCCGAGCTGTTGACGCAAAAGCCGGATTTGTTCACGACCTGCAGCTTCTCGCCTTATATGGGCGAAGCCCTTTCCTTGAACATGGAAGCCTGTCTTGCGCGGGACGGCAGCTGTTTCGTGGGGCCAACGCGTCTTCAGTTGATCGGCTGCCCTCAGGCAACCTGCCGTCCCTTCGGTTATTGCGGGAACGACTTTTCGATTTCCTCTTTTCTGGGCAAAGCCGACCTTTTGCTGTGCCATACAATGATGGAACAGATCGGCGCGTGGTTGTCGGCGCAGGGCTATGTCGGGGCGTTCGGTGTCGATGCACTTTTTCAAGACGGCGAGCTGTTTTTTGTCGAACTTAACCCGCGCCTGCAAGGGTCGACCGCTCTTTCTGTTCAGATAGCGCAAGACGACAATCGTATCGATATTTTGATGGCTCACCTGCTGGCATGGCTGGGAATTCCTTTTTCGGCTCGGCCCGAGGTCTATCTTGAAGAGGCCTTGGCGCAAAAACAACGGGCGCAAATCTATCTTCACAATCTGTCCGATGTTGCAACAGTTTCATCGGGGGGGCTTGATGCAGGAGCGGGCTGGGATATGATTCCTGATGCGGGCGTGGTTCTCGATCCGGTGGCCGTAAGGGGTCGTTTGGTGACCAATGGGCCTGTAACCCATAATGGAAAGGACCTTCTTCCCTCTGTTGTGTCACAGCTTGGTTCGCTTTGATGCGGCTGTCCCTTGCCAAGCCGGATAGCGTGCGCGATACCTTCTGCAAGGCAAGACAGGGGCTGATTCGGATGGGGTGGAAAAGATTTTTACTGGCGGGCGTGCTGGTTTTGAGTGTGGCGGCTCCGGCGCAGGCGGCGGGGCGGCAGCCGGATTTGCTGTCGTTCGGGGCGGGGTGGCAGGAAGTTTTAATCAACACGCCTTATCGCAACGGCGGCGACTTCCGGCTGGAGCATCGGTGGGGTGTTTCGCTTCTTTCCGCTCTTTCGGACGGCTTTACCTCGACCGATGAATGGTTCCAGCTTCATCCCTATCTGGGTGTTGAAACGTCCACCCGCAAGCAGTTTTACGGGCATGGCGGACTGGTGCTCGATTTCCTGATCGGGCGGAACATTGTTGTCTCTCCCAACTTTGCTGTGGGGTATTACAACCAGAATCAGGGCAAACGGCTTGGCCATCCGTTGGAGTTTCGCTCGACCTTTGAGGCGGGTTTCCGCTTTGATAACGAGGTACGGGTGACGGCCTATCTCAGTCACATCTCGAATGCCAATATCGGTGAGCGCAACCCGGGGGTCGAGATGGCGGGGCTTTACCTGCATCTTCCCGTTTCGAAATAGAAACAAAAGGCAACTTGGCACGCGGCTTGCACGTTAAGACGCGACTAGGAGTGCCATGAGCCAGACAACAACCACAGCCCCCTCGATTAACGAGATCAACGCCGCCCTTTTGGCGCAGGTCAAGACTGCGCAAAACGCGAAGGGGACGGACGCTGCGGCTTCTTCGGGGGTGGGCAGCTTTGCCTCGACTCTTTCGGCGGTTGAAAAGGCGGAATTGCCACCGCCCACGCCGCTTGTGGGGGCAAAAACTGCCGTGGCAGCTCCGGCGGCGACAGGGAACGGGGCGACGAGCACCGCGGCTTCCGATGAAACGGTAGCTATCGCCGATGGCGATAAGCAAGTCACCAAGGAAGAAGTGCTTCAGGAAGAGGCTGCTTTGTGTGACGCGCCGAAGATTTCACGTTCGGCGCGGATGGAATGCGCTGAAAAAGCGACGAAGGTAGCCGAAAGCGATCTTGCGTTCGATGATGTCCTCGACTTTATCAATCCCTTGCAGCATATCCCCATTATTGGCTCGATCTATCGCGCCGTGACGGGCGATACGATCAAGCCGGAGGTTCAGGTCGCGGGGAGCATCGCGTTCGGGCTCGCGACGGGCAGCGTGTTGGCCAGCGCGGCCACAGGCATTGCCAGTGCGCTTTATGAGGAAAATACGGGCACCGAGCCGACTGTCCAGATCGCCGATGCTCTGTTTGGCGGCGGCAGCGTCAACCTTCCCGATCCGGTAACCGAAAAGAAAGTTGTTTTGGCCGATGCGGGGACGGTCGATCCCTCGCGGACGGTGGCCTCCAGCAAGGCGACGACGGCTTCGCATGCGGCGGCAACGGCAACAGCGACCGCCCCCACAGGCAAGGCGGCGACCCTGTCTCAGAAAACAACGGCCTCAGTGGCGGGGCGGACGGATTTAAGCACGCAGGCCTTGGCCCAGACGGGCGGGCTGCGCATGGGGAACACGATTTACACAAGCTCTCTGATGCGCAATGCGGGCAAGGTTGCGCCAGCAAACAAGACAGTTTCGGCGACAACTGTGTCGTCGTCGGCTTCGAAACAGGCCGTGGCGGCAACAACGGCAGCCACCGCGTCCGGTGAAACGGCCTCAACCAAGACAGAGTCAACGGCTTCCGCTCAAACCTCGCTTGGCTCGATGATGCAGGAACAGGCTTCGGCGCGCACTTCGGGCCAATCCCTCCCGCCGGAACTCGTGCATGACATGATGCTGATGGCCCTTGATAAATACAAAATGGCGGCCACCGTCGGATCAAGCCAGACGGACCTCAGCGTTCAGTAAGTATCGACGACTTGTTATCCTCGATCATCATCTGATATAACGGCTTTATGTTTTCCTTGGGTCTTATTTCCGCCGATGCGGCGTTGGCCGATGCGCTGGCTGAACAGTTGAAGCGCGCTGACAATGGCTGGCAGTTCGCTGTCTTCGCCTCGCTTGCCGATGCGCTGGCGGCGTGGAGCGAACGGTTGCCTGCCCTTGTGCTTTGGGATGCCCAGCAATCACCGGCGGACGCGGCGACAACCTCGTCTCTTGTCACGCGGCTTGAGGCGGCGCGTCCGGTGCCCTTTCTTTTTGTGCTGGGGGAGGTGCCCGACGGCGTCGAAGCGTTCGGGGTGACCGAACATTTGACACGGCCTTTGCGGCTTGGCTATTTGCTCTCGCGCCTGAACTTCTATGAACGGTTGCTGAAACATGCGCCGGATGTCGAGCTTGAGCTGGGGCCGTGGCTTTTTGTGCCGCGTACGCGCAGCCTGACGGCGGCGGGGCAGGAGTCCGTCAAGCTAACCGAAAAAGAAGTCACCCTGCTGGAATATCTCTATGCCGCGCCCGAGCCTGTTTCGCGTGACGAGTTGTTGGCGGCGGTTTGGGGCTATGATGCGGCCTTGGACACGCATACGCTGGAGACTCACATCTATCGCCTGCGCCGTAAGCTGATGCCGGTTCCCGACGCGCGGGGCGATGTGTTTTTGACGGATCAGGGCGGCTATCGCCTCAATCCGGCGTGGCGGAGCCCAGCGGCATGAGGCCAGGACTCGCGTTTGTCTTGCTGTTTTTCCTTACCGCTTGCGCTGGTACGGGGGGCGACGGACGGATGGCGGGCAAGCTGGTCAAGCAGTATGGCGGTGAAAAGACCCGCCCCGACAAAGTTGCCGAGCGAAGCATCGTTTTGACCTATCCCAAGGCTGGCGAGCGGCTGAACCTGACTTATTATGCCGGGGGGCAATATGATCCGTCTGCCATGGCGCAGATCAACCAGCTCTTCAAGGACAGGCAGGCGGATCAAGTTGGCGAGATTGATCCTGAACTGATTGATTATTTGGTCGATATTCGCCGACGGCTGGGATTGCCGCCCACGGTAGAGTTCGAGATTCTTTCCGGCTATCGCTCACCCGAAACCAATGCCAAATTGCGCGAAACGAATGGACAGGCGGCCAAGGAAAGCCTGCACATGCACGGCTGGGCCGTCGATTTCCGCGTGGCGAAAGTCAATGGCAAGGCCATTGCCGAAATCGCCAAGACCATGCAGCGCGGCGGGGTATCCTATTATCCTTCCAGCAACCACGTTCACGTCGATCTGGGAAACATACGCACGTGGGCAACGCATTGATTTTTTCATGTGCGGATCTGGCAGGAAGGTAACTTTTTCGTAAGGTTCATTTTGTAGAGTGTGGACGCATGTTGACCGATCCTGAAGAGATACTGAACTTTTGGTTCTATGAAATCGGGCCGTCCCGCTGGTTCACCCATGACAGCGAGCTTGACGGGACGATCCGTACGCGTTTTCTGGAAGCGCATGAACGCGCCGCGCTGGAAGGCCTGCATGATTGGCAAGAAACGCCCGAAGGCATGCTGGCCCTCTTGTTGCTTTTGGATGTTTTTCCCCGCCGGATGTTCCGTGGTACGTCCCGCGCCTATGCCACCGACGATACGGCCCTTGATCTGGCGCGGCAGGCGATCATCCGCCACTATGACGACCGGATTGATCGCCAGTTCAAACTTTTCTTTTATCTGCCCTTCCTCCACGCCGAGAATGCGGGCGATTTGAGGCTGGCCGGTTTTTATATCCGCGAGCGGACACGCGACTTCGATCTGGCCGATCGGGCCGACTGGCGATACGACGTGATTCTGCGCTTTGGCCGCTATCCGCATCGCAATCAGGCGTTGGGGCGTGAGACGACGCCGGAAGAAGAACGCTTTATGGAACAAGTGCGAAAGAGAAATTTTGCGCTGTAAGGAACGGGCACGATGAGTATGCCTTGGGCTGAGACTCTTTCGCATTTTGTAGCCGCTCTACGCGCTTCGCCGGATTGGGCCATTGTCGCGGATATGGCGATTGCGCTCCTTTTCGGGTTTCTTTTTGGGTACGAGCGGTCCTATCACGGGCGCGCGGCTGGTATGCGGACCTATGGCCTCGTGTGCATGGTGTCGGCGGCGTTGACCTCGATTTCCGCGCATCCGGCCCTGTGGGTCAGCGGCCATGCTTCGGTCAATCCGGCGATTGTCGATCCGACGCGCACCATTCAGGGGATCGTAACCGGCATCGGTTTTCTGGGCGCGGGGATCATCATGCAAAACGGCATGAAGATCAGTGGTCTGACCACGGCGGCCTCCATCTGGGCTTCGGGCGCGATTGGCGTGCTGGTCGGGCTCGGTTTTTATCCCGCCGCGTTTATCATGACGATCTTTGCCGAGCTTTTTGTGATGATGGGTTCGCGCTTCGACGTCGTGTTGCCGTCACGGCGGCCTGTCGCCACGACGATTCAGTTTAAAAAGGGATTTTTCCCGCCGAAAGATTTTGTTAGTACGTTGTTGCGCGATAACGGCTATGAACTGGCCAAGGGGTCGTTGACGATCCAAAGCCATAATGACCAGATTGAATGGCGTTTTGTCGCGGTTTCTATGAACCGCAGGCGTGATATTGCGATTGCGGACCTAGCCGAAGTGCTGCCGAAGGTCGAAGGCGTGGCCAGCTATTATCTGGCGCGAGCACGGAATTAAGAAGAATCAAAAGGCAATAATTTGTTAAGGCTTAAGTCGTACTTTTCAAAGACGATGTCTTTGAAAGGATATGTCCATGAAGTCGATTGTGTGTGTTTCTTTGTCTCTCGCTATGCTTTGCTTTTCGCCTGTCGCCATGGCTGACACGATTTCTATACGAGGGGACGCATGGTGTCCTTATAATTGCGAGCCAACGGATGCTGCTCCCGGCTATATGATTGAGGTCGCCAAAGAGGTTTTTGAAAAAGCAGGACATAAAGTCGATTACCAAACACTGACATGGGCGCGTGCCTTAGAGAAAGTCAAAGCCGGTGAGTTCACGGCAGCCGTTGGCGCAGCGCAGGACGACGCGCCAGAACTTGTTTACGGCAAGAATGCCTTGGGTAATTCGTCTAATACGTTTGCTGTACGAGCCGACGATCCATTTGTCTATAAGGACATATCTTCGCTTAACGGTAAAGCATTGGGCACCATTAATGGTTATGCTTATACGGACGTTATCGACAAATATATCGAAGACAACAAAGCTGACCCCAAGAAAATTCAGGCGGCGGCGGGAGACGACGCGATCAAGACGAACTTCACGAAGCTGGTTGCCAAACGGATTGATCTTATCGTCGATGACGGCAATGTGCTCGCCAGCCAAGTTGCGCTGCAACACCTTGAAGGGAAAGTTAAAGTCATAGAAAGCCCCTTGCCGAGCGTTGATGTCTATATCGCGTTCTCTCCGGCCAATCCTAAATCCACGGAATACGTCACTTTACTTGACAAGGGCATTGATGATTTGCGGGCATCGGGGCAACTTGCCAAGATTCTTGCAAAGTATGGTGTCAAAGACTGGAAATAGGACGAGGAGGCAAAACTAAATGGTCCTCGTCGCTGCTCGTCGTTGTCCTTTGTTGCTTGGGTCAAGCAAGCTGTTCGCGCGTCTTAGCTTGGCAGTGCGCACCATGATTGTTGTTGCGGTTTCTCTTGTGCTTCTTTTGGGCGGCGCGATGTGGCTGCAAGTTCACACCCTTCAACAAAGTCGCACGGAAGAGCTCACGGCGCGGTTGCGCTTGGTTGCGCAAATACAGGCCGCTGCGTTGGCGGCCCCTGTCTGGAACATGGAAACAACCACCATTGATTCGATGTTGAAGGGATTGCAAGCAGATAAAGACTTTGCTTTTGCTTCTGTCGTGGATCAAGCGGGAACGCTCAGTCAAAAGCTTGGCACCGAAACGGCGGATATGGAAACGCTGCCCGTGCCTATTCAGTATGACGGGCAAGTTATTGGGACGCTGACGGTGTCTTATACGACCGAAGGCCTTCGCCAAGAAATCGTGCGTTTGATGTGGATGTATTTGGGTTTTTGCGCCGTTCTGATCCTTGCGACAATGGCTGCCCTTTATGGTGCGTTGCAAATGATCCTGTGCCCCATGGCTCAATTGAAGTCCGCGATGTTGTCGCTGGCCGAAGGAAATGTTGAGACGGTTGTTCCAGCTTTGGATCGGCAAGATGAGGTCGGCGCGATGGCAAAGGCTGTCGATGTTTTCAAGCAAAACAAGATCCGCAGCGACATGCTGACGAATGAACGCATTCAAAAAGCCGCGCAAGAACGGGAACAGGCTGTTGAAACAGCAGGCGTTGTCGAGTCGTTCATTCGTGACGTCACAACGTCTTTGAGCTCATTTCAAGCAGCCATACAGCAGCTTGGCTCATGCTCTCATGAAATGACGGCTAATGCAGATCGTACGCTTAATCAGGCCCAGACTGTTAAAAAAGAGACAGAAAGTTCTGCGACACATATTCAAACCATGGCAGCAGAAGTCGCGCACATGACGTTAGAAGTCGATGCGATGACCCATAAAATGGTCGCTTCGCAAAAAGTCAATGACGAAGCCGTCCGGCAGGCGCAAGAGAGCGCAAGTTTGATTGAAACGTCCGCTCATGCCGCAACAGACATTGTCGGCGTTGTTTCGTTGATTGAAAGCATCGCGGCGCAAACAAATCTTCTTGCTTTAAATGCAACAATCGAGGCGGCGCGGGCGGGAGAAGCAGGCCGTGGGTTCGCGGTCGTAGCACAGGAGGTTCGCTCGTTGGCCAGCCAGACGGGGCAGGCTACAAAAACGATTCAGCAACAGGTCGCTGCGATCAAAGAGGCCATGGATAATGCTGTGGCTGCGATCGGCGCCATCGTGCAAACAATTTCAAAGGCGAGTGCCATTAGTCATGAAGTGCATCAGGCCGTCACCTCACAAGGAGAAGATGTCGCGGGCATGAGCCGCCGTGTTGCCGACATTGTGGTTTCAGGCAATACAATTATGGGAAGCGTAAGTGATGTGATGGGGGAAGCAGACACAACGCTTCATTCTGCTAGTGAAATTGGGGTCACGGCTCAAGCTTTGAGCGGGGAGTCTCAACGATTGCGGTCGTTAATTGATGGGTTCGTGGCAAAAGTCACAGCGCGCAAAGAACCTGTCTCTGCTTAATTTGAACCCATTCATTCCGTGATGAGTGACGCGTGTTTGGCCAGCCATGCGCCAAGATAGGTATCGACCTTTGTGATATGGTCGCACAGCCAGGTCCGCAAAAAGACGATGCTGTCTTGGGACAGGCCGACTTGTCCCGCGGCATAGCGGGCGCGAAAATCTTCAATCTGTTTAATCAGGCGGTCATGCTCGATTTTGTGCGGGATGAACTGGGGATAGGCCGTTTTGCGCATCAGCGTTTCTTCGTGGATGAAATGCGTCTTGGTAAAGTCAACCAGCAAAGCGATGGCAGCTTCGGCCCCCGCGCGGTTCTGCGCATCAAGGCTGGCATCGTGCAGCTTGTTAATCAGCTCGATCAATCGCTTGTGGTCGGTATCCAACAAGCGCGACTTGACGGAAAGGCTGTCGCTCCATTCAAGAAAAGCCATATCGTCTCCGTTAAGATAGGGGTGGCGGCCCGATTTTATGGGATAAGCTCTTAAAGGGTGATTAAGGCGGGGGAGGCGGCCCTTCAACTTGCTCGTTGGCAGAATGAGGTGAAGTGAGGTAGGGTTTAGGTAATTAAACCGTTTGTTCCCTCGCGCAAGGTGAGCCCGTCTTATGTTCTTTCCTACATTTCTTCACGCGATGATTTCCTTGCTGGTGATCGCCAATCCGCTTGGCGTGTCCTCTGTTTTTGTCGGCCTGATGGCCCAAAGTGAACCAAATGAAATGAAGACGACGGCGGTCAAAGCGGTTGTCGTCGCTTGCGGTGTTTTGCTGTTCTTTGGCTTTTGTGGCGAATGGCTGCTCACCTCGCTTGGGATTCGCTTGCCGTCGTTCCACGTTGCGGGCGGGCTTTTACTGTTTGTGATCGCTTTTAAGATGCTTTTCGGCGACGCGCGGTATGGTGGCAACGAGTCGGATCACGGCTCGGTCGTGGACCGGTCGGACGTGGCCGTTTTCCCTCTGGCGATTCCTCTGATCGCGGGGCCGGGGTGCATGACCGTCATGATCCTGCTGATGAGCAGTGCCCAAAGTTTTCAGGAAAAGGCGGGCGTTCTGGCGGCACTGGGCGTCGTTATGGTGATTACGCTGCTTTGCCTTTTGGGCGCGCGCGGGCTGTTGCGCCTTGTGGGGGCCAGCGGCAACCTGATTATCGCCCGCGTCATGGGCATGATCTTGGCCGCCCGCTCTGTCCAGTTCATCGTGGACGGCATTCGCGGGATAAAAACCCTTTTCTTTTCGTAAACCAAAGCCATGGATCAAACCCTTCTTCATGCCAGCTGTGTTGCCTTGGACGGGCAGGGGGTGTTGGTGGTTGGGCCATCGGGCAGCGGCAAGTCCGATTTGGCGGTGCGTTTGATTCATGAAGGAGGGATTCTTGTGGCGGACGATCAGGTGGTGCTTGAGGCGCGGGACGGGCGCGTGTGGGCCGCGCCGCCAGAGGCTTTGGCCGGATTAATTGAGCTGCGCCATGTCGGTCTGCTGCGCTTGCCCTTTGCTCCGACGGTGCCCGTGGGGCTTTATGTCGAGCTGGCCGCGCCCGACGAGGCGTTGGCGCGGTTGCCGGAGCCTTCTTTTTATTCTCTGCTTGATTGCCCCGTCAGGAGGCTTAAACTTCCCGCCAGGCAGGCCGCAACGCCCGCCAAGATCGCTCTGGTTTTGAAGGGAACGCTTCTCGATGTCTGAGGTTACTGCGCGTCCGGTGATTTTGGTCACGGGCCTATCGGGGGCGGGGCTTTCCACGGCCCTGAAGGTCCTTGAGGATATTGGCTATGAGGCCGTGGACAATCTGCGCCTCGGTTTGATCCCCGATCTGGTCGATTTTCCCGAGGCGAACAAGCCGCTGGCTGTCGCCGTGGACTCGCGCAACGCGCATTTTTCCGCCGACAAGTTTATCGAGGTTCTTGATACGTTGCGCGCGCGCGAAGATATTGTGGCCAAGCTGCTGTTTTTGGAGTGCTCGGACGAAGCTTTGCTGCACCGCTTTACCGCGACACGGCGGCGGCATCCGTTGGCACTGGACCGGCCCGTGCTGGACGGGATCGAGGCGGAGCGCGAGCTGATGGGCCGTTTGCACGAGGCGGCGGATCATGTCATCGACACATCCGTGCTGACCGTCCATGACCTGCGCCGCCTGATCGCGGGGCATTACCGGCTGAATAAAGAGGCGGGATTGTCCGTCTTTGTAACCTCTTTTTCATATCGGGAGGGTGTGCCGCGCGAGGCCGATATGGTGTTCGATGTCCGGTTTCTGGACAATCCCTTTTGGGACCCGAAACTGCGCCCCCTTGACGGCCGGAATCCGGCTGTGGCAGCTTATATCCAGAAAGACAAAGACTATCAGTCTTTTATGGACCATCTGGTCGGATTACTCAGGCCGCTTTTGCCGCGCTATCAGCTGGAAGGGAAAAGCTATCTGACCATTGCGGTTGGCTGCACGGGCGGGCGGCACCGGTCCGTTTGTATTGCGGAACAATTAGCGACAATTCTGGCCGGAAGTGGTTATATTGTCGGGATCGGTCACAGGGACCTTACCAGCAAAACCTAAAAAAGAGGGAGCGGGCATGTTTGGCCTTTTAATCGTAACGCATGTCGGAATCGGCGAGCAGATGCTGACAGCTTTGGGCCAGATCGTCGGGCCACAGGATTATGCCAAGGCGATCAGCATTGCGCCGGACGACGATATGGATGCCTGCCGTAACCAGATTTTGGTCTCGATCAAAGAGGTCAATACGGGCGATGGCGTCGTGCTGCTTACCGATATGTTTGGCGGGACGCCCAGCAATCTGGCGATCTCGGTTATGCCCAAGGCCGATGCGGTCGTGCTGGCGGGCGTCAATTTGCCTGTTCTGATCAAGCTGGCGCAGGTGCGGCAGGAGATGGGGCTTTTGGATGCGGTCAGCGAAGCGGCGGCGGCGGGGCGGAAATATATCCAGCTTGTGACCGAGAATCTGGCTGCGAGTGCGTGATGGAAGCAACAGGCGTTCGCGCCGACGAATTGTGCGAGATGGTTTGCCTTGTCAACAAGCGCGGTCTTCACGCGCGGGCGGCGGCCAAGCTGGTGCAGGTGGCGGCGGCTTTCAAGGCCGAGATTTACGTGGCGCGGGACGATATGCGCGTTTCGGCCAGTTCGATTATGGGGTTGATGATGCTCGCGGCTCCGTGCGGGACCCGCATCAAGCTTTGCGCTTCCGGCATCGAAGCGGTCGATGCGATCAATGCCTTGTCCGACCTGATTACGCGGGGGTTCGATGAAGAATAAAGACACCACGACGAACGCCCCCAAAGGGGCGGCCAAGAAAAGTGAAGAAGAAGTCGTCCTGAAAGGGATCGGCGTCTCCTCTGGCGTGGCCATAGGGCCAGCCTATGTCATCGACCAGCATGGCGTGCCGGTGCCGGAATATTGCGTGTTGGCCTCGCAGATCGAAAAAGAGGTCAAGCGGTTTCACGCGGCGATCAGCAAGACGCAAAAACAGCTGGGCCAGCTGAAGCTGCGGGCCGAGACGCTGCCGTCCGGCGCGAACGAGGAAATCGGCCTGCTGCTTGAGGCCTATAAGGGCATGGTGTCCAGTTCGCGCCTTGTGCGTGGGGTGGAAACGCTGATCGTGGACGAGCGCATGAATGCCGAGGCGGCGGTGCAGCGTCAGATCGCAGCGATTGCCGCCGGTTTTGCAGCGATGAAGGACGATTATCTGGCCTCCCGCGCCGACGATGTGCGCGAGGTCGGGGCGCGGTTGATCCGCAATTTACTGCAACAGAGTTACAATCCATTTGCGGATGCGCCGTCCGGCAGCATTCTTCTGGCCGATGAAATCACGCCCGCCGATACGGCTCTGATGGATCCCGAGCGCATTGCCGGTTTTGCCGCCGTTCTGGGTGGGCCGGAGGGTCATGCCTCGATCATGGCGCGGACGCTGGGGCTTCCGGCTGTTTTAGGCGTTTCGGCCCTCATCAAGGGGGTGACGACGGGCGACCAGATTATCGTGGATGGCGTCGAGGGAAAGATCATTCTGCATCCGACGGCCGAGACGATCCAGTTTTACCGTGGCGAGGCGCAGAAGATGGCGCGCGAGACGCGCAAGCTCAGGAGCTTGCGTGATGTGCCCGCCATCACGTTGGACAATGTGTCCATCAAGATGATGGCGAATCTGGAGCTGCCGCGCGATGCGGTGGCGGCACTGGATGCGGGCGCGGAAGGTGTCGGCCTTGTGCGTACCGAGTTCAGCTTTATGAACCGCAGCGATTTGCCCGGTGAGGACGAACAGTTTGAGACGCTGCGTGAGCTGGTTGTGAATATGAAGGGCCTGCCTGTCACCATCCGCACGCTGGATGTTGGCGGCGAGAAGCTGGCTTCAGCTTTTGGCGAGTCGCTGGGGGAAAGCGTCAATCCTGCCCTCGGCCTTCGCGCGATCCGGCTGGGCTTGGTGGAGCCGAAGATTCTGGATACGCAACTCGCGGCCATTTTGCGTGCAGCGGCCTATGGCCCCGTGCGGATTTTGATCCCGATGATTTCCACCGCCAGCCAGATGCGCCAGGTGCGCGAGCGGCTCATTCAGGTGGAGCGTAAATTGACGCGCCGTGGGATCAAGCTGCCGCCCCTGCTGCCGCCGCTTGGTGCGATGATCGAGATTCCGGGGGCCGCTTTGTCCGCCGATGCGCTCAGCCGCGTGTGCGATTTCTTTGCCATCGGCAGCAATGATCTGACGCAATATACGCTGGCCATTGATCGCGGCGATGAGCGCGTGGCGAACCTTTACAATCCCTATCACCCCGCTGTTTTGCGCCTGATCGAGTTCACGATCGCGGCGGCGTGGCGCGCGAATATCCCCGTCAGCCTGTGCGGCGAGATTGCTGGCGATCCGAAGGTGACGGCGTTGCTGTTGGGCCTTGGGTTGCGCGAGTTCTCCATGTCGCCCTCACGCTTGCCGCTGATCAAACAGACGATCTGCAACTTGACGATTTCGCAGTCGGTGACCTTTGCCCAAGAAGTCATGCGGCAGGGGAATGAGGAAGAGGTTGCCTCGCTGCTCGAAGGCGGGGCCCACGCCATACAACCGGCTTCTTTGTTGATGAAAAAGAAGAAGTAGGCTTGCTTCGCGCTTGGTTGGAATTCGTTTCCGTGTTACGGGAGGAGAAGGATTATTCGTCTTTCCGGAGAAACTTTCTTTTCGACGCCTCTTCGCGGCGAAAGAAAGTTTAATCCGGAACCTAGCCGATCTCTGAAACAGTCACTGGATTCCGGATCTGCGCACCTCAGCCCTTACGGGCTTCGGCACTTGTCCGGAAAGACGAGATATATGGTGTCGGCACCCATCACTCTTTCAACCAACGAGGTCGCTCATGTCTTCTTTTACAGACTATAAAGTCAAGGATATTGCTCTGGCGGGGTGGGGGCGCAAGGAGATTGCGATCGCCGAAACGGAGATGCCGGGGCTGATGGCACTGCGTGAGGAATATGGCGCGGCGAAGCCGCTGGCGGGCGCGCGCATTTGCGGCTGTTTGCATATGACGATCCAGACGGCGGTGCTGATCGAAACGCTGGTGCATCTGGGCGCGAGTGTGCGCTGGTCGTCCTGTAACATTTTCTCGACGCAGGATCATGCGGCGGCGGCCATCGCGGCGGCGGGCGTGCCTGTTTTCGCCTGGAAAGGCGAAACCGAAGAGGAATACTGGCAGTGCATCGACAGGTCGATTGAAGGACCGGACGGGTGGAAGCCCAACATGCTGCTGGACGATGGCGGTGACTTGACGCTTTACCTGCATGAAAAGCGGCCCGAGCTTTTGGCCGATGTGCGCGGCGTATCCGAGGAAACGACGACGGGCGTACACCGCCTTTACGAGATGATGAAGGCCGGCACGCTGAAAATCCCCGCGTTCAACGTGAATGACAGTGTCACGAAATCCAAGTTCGATAACCTGTATGGTTGCCGCGAAAGCCTTGTGGACGGCATCCGCCGCGCGACCGATGTGATGTTGGCGGGCAAGATTGCCGTTGTTTGCGGCTATGGCGATGTGGGGAAGGGCTCGGCAGCCAGCTTGCGCAGCTCTGGCGCACGGGTGCTGGTGACCGAGGTTGACCCGATCAACGCGCTGCAAGCCCTCATGGAAGGCTATCAGGTCGTGACGATGGAACAGGCCGCGCCGCTGGGCGATATTTTCGTCACCGCCACGGGCAACGTGGATGTGATTACGCTTGATCATATGCGCGTGATGAAGGATCGCGCTATCGTTTGCAATATCGGGCATTTCGATGCGGAGATTCAGATCGACTCGTTGCGCAATTATGTTTGGGAAGAAGTGAAGCCGCAGGTGGACGAGGTCATCTTCCCCGATGGCAAGCGGCTGATCGTTCTGGCCAAGGGGCGGCTCGTCAATTTGGGCTGCGCCACGGGTCATCCCAGCTTTGTCATGAGTGCCTCTTTCACCAACCAGACTCTGGCCCAGATCGAGCTTTGGGGCCAGCAGGGCAAGTACGAGAAGAAGGTCTATACGCTGCCCAAGCATCTGGATGAAAAAGTCGCAAGGCTGCATCTGGGCAAACTCGGCGCCCAGCTCACCACGCTGACGGACAAGCAGGCCAGCTATCTCGGCATTTCACCGCAAGGGCCGTATAAGCCGGATCATTATCGGTATTGAGAAGAAAGCATTTAGCCTTTAGCATGTTGCATTTAGGGGGGCTTAATACCAACCCCGTGAACGAACCACCCCACGGCGTCATTGCGAGCGACCGCAGGGAGCGTGGCAATCTAGTCCTGCCGCTTGAAACTTGGGGACTGGATCGCCACAGCCCCTTCGGGGCTTCGCGATGACGGTAGGGGCACTTAAGTCGTTTAATCCGCGGGTTGGTATAAGCTGCAACAAACTAAAGGCTGCCTATGAACGAGCAAATCAAAGAAATTGTGGAGCGCATTCGCGCTTTAGAAGATCGGCTTGAGGAAGAGTTCCAGAAAAGCCGTGACCGGTATCAGGTGCGCTTGCGCGGCAGGATTGCCGAGTTCGCCGAAGAAATCGTGGCGCGGCATAAGGCCCTGCGCATCAATTGGCCGCAATATTTCCGGACGGCGGGACTGCTCAATGTTCTTGTTGCGCCGGTTATCTATTCCCTCATCCTGCCGATTGTGGTGCTCGATTTCTGGGTGACGCTTTACCAGCAGGTTTGCTTTCGCGCTTATGGTATTCCGCTTGTCAAACGCTCGACCTTTATCGTTATGGACCGGCATCATCTGGCCTATCTGAACTTTATCGAAAAGATGAATTGCCTTTATTGCGGCTATGGCAACGGGGTGTTTGCTTATGCGCGCGAGATCGCCAGTCGGACGGAGCAGTTCTGGTGCCCCATCAAGCATGCGATCCGCGTCCGCGATCCGCACGATCGCTATGTCAAGTTTCTGGAATATGGTGATGGCGAGGGCTATCGCTCTTGCCTTGATGATCTGCGCCAAGATGTGCAAAGATCGGATGAACCATAGATGAAAGGAGATTCCTATGTCTTTCGACTTACCTCTCTTGCCTTATCCCAAAGAGTCGCTGGAGCCGCATATTTCGGCCCGCACGCTGGACGTTCATCATGGCAAGCATCATCAGGCTTACGTCACGAACCTCAATAACCTGATCAAGGACACGCCGCTTGAGGGGGCGCGCCTTGAAGAGATCATTCTGCAAACCGCCAAGGATGACAGCAAGGCTGGTGTCTTCAACAATGCGGCGCAGGTCTGGAACCACACGTTCTTCTGGTCCAGCATGAGTGCTAAGGGCGGCGGTGAGCCTTCGCCCGCTTTGGCGGATAAGTTGGTTGCCGCGTTCGGCAGTGTCGCTTCGTTCAAGGAACAGTTCAAGCAAGCTGGCGCGACGCAGTTCGGGAGCGGCTGGGTTTGGCTGGTCCTAGAGGCTGGGGCTCTCAAGATCGTCAAGACCGGCAACGCTATGACGCCGATGGTGCAGGGGCAAAAGGCTCTGGTCACCTGCGACGTGTGGGAGCATGCCTACTATCTGGACTATCAAAATCGCCGCCCCGACTTTTTGCAAGTGTTTCTCGATCACCTGATCGACTGGAGCTTTGTTGAGAAGAATATGGGCGGATTTGAGAGAAAATAGAAATGGGACCCCAGCCTTCGCTGGGGTGACAGTTAGGCATGAAACCAAAAGTTACCATAAAATACTGTCATGCCAGCGCAGGCTGGCATCCCATTTGTTTTCTTGTTGATCGAAAAAGACAGGTCTTTGGTAGGAGCGGGACTTGACAAGCTGTGAGTGGTGGGCTTCGGACGGGCTGGTGCCCTATGCCGAAGCCCTTTCTTTGATGGAAGAACGGACCGAGGCCATCCTCGCGGGGCAGGCGGGCGAGCTTGTCTGGCTTTTGGAACACGAGCCCGTTTATACCGCAGGCACCAGTGCGCAGGAGGCCGATTTGCTGCGGGCAGGGGGGCTTCCAGTTTTTCAGACAGGACGCGGCGGCAAGCACACCTATCACGGGCCCGGCCAGCGCGTGGCCTATGTGCTGCACAATCTGGCGCAGCGCGACCGCGACCTGAAGGCCCATGTGGCGCGGCTGGAGGAATGGGGCATCCGCGCTCTGGCCGATCTGGGCGTGCGGGCCGAGCGGCGGACGGGGCGCATCGGTCTTTGGGTTCAGACCGGCGGCACGGAAAAGAAGATTGCTGCCATCGGCGTGCGGGCGCGGCGCTGGGTGACCTCGCACGGTATCGCAATCAATGTTGCGCCCGATCTTGAGGCTTTTATGGGGATTGTGCCTTGCGGCATCGCGGATTATGGGGTGACGTCGCTGGCCGATCTGGGGATCGGTGCGTCTTTGGCCGACATGGATGCAGCATTGCGGCGGCATTATGAGGACGTTTTTTAAGTTTTTTTGGAAGGGGCAGTAAAAATGTCTTGACACAATGGGCTTATTGTGCTATTGACACTCCTACGGCGACCTGTGTCCTGAGGACGGGCAGGAGGCAGGAAGGTCGGGACTGGGGACTAGGGCAAGGTCAGCGAAAGCTGGCCTTTTTTGTTGGGAGGAAGGGAGCCTATAGCCTTTTGCATGTGGCATTTAGGGGGTGAGCGGGACTGGGGACGGAGGGATGGGCTCCTTCGTCGCATAGTGCGTCGCACGATTTCCTTTTTCGTCTTCCCGCACAGCAGGCAGCGCGAAGCGCGGGCTGCGTGATGCGGGATCCAGTGGCTCTTTGCGGTAAAAGCCAATCGTTGGTTTCATGCGCAGCGTTGGACTGGACCCCGCATCAAGTGCGGGGTGACGAAGGGGGAGGGCAGTTCATAGACAAGTTGGCATTATTAGGGGTCTTGCATAACTTGAAAGGGAAAGGAGGGTTTTTGGGTTAAGGGGCGTGAAAAGGTGGGCGAAACTATTTGGTGTGTGGTAGAATAGCCCCACTGCAACGGATGAATTTCAGGAGATTTAGGTAATGACAAAAGCAGACTGGTTTATGGTTCTTGATGCGACCTGTCCCGGATTTAAATCCTATCCCTGTAGTTTTGGGCAGCCGACGGGTTCAGATTTTGCAGCTTCTTTAGAGAGCAGTTTTATCATGAAGGCTTGTCGTCCTCTTTATGAAGGCGAGCTTAATGCAAAATTGCCTCGGGCTTCGGACGTGCTTGTTCTTGGCCCTGTTGCGGATGAGCCAAACTTGAGGGTGCTGAGCCTACGCCGTGGGTTTGATGCTATTGGCCAGCGTGGCGGTAACTCCATGGGGGCTTCGCTGTTTATCAGGGCTCCGCTTGATGCGCCGCTTCACGTTGATGGCGAGGCAGCGTATCGGTTGTTGAAAGCGGGGTTGGAGCATATGGATTCTTTCAGGGACGCGACGGGCCGATTGGATGCTCCTGCTCCTAAAATGGCTCGCTCTTTTGACCCGCCCCAAGAGCTTGTGCAGGCCCTTGACGGGATGGAGGTTTCATCCGAGCCGATGAGGAGGGCCCCGCCTATCGCAATCGTAGATGCCTCAGCTACGTCGACTGTGACGCGGGATATTGAGCAGATGGGTCTTTTTATTGAAAAAGAGCTTGGCGTAACTAGAGGAAAATCTTTGTTGTTCTCGGAGGCGGCGATTTTTGTGCACGCGGTGCATGGCGACAAAGAGTCTTACGATCCGGCGGCGTATGCGTCAGCTAAGCTGAAGCCCACAGCCAGCGTCGTGGCGCAGGGCGAGGAGGGGGGAAGCCCTTCGGCAAAGACTCAAGCGGCTGGGGCCGTGCCTTCGGAGGAAGTGAAATCGGTGCATCAGTTTGGTCCTGCTGCTGAAGCCTTGTTGAAAGCTGTTGAGCAAGTGGCTGCGGCTGATCCGAAGTTTAGGGATGCTGTCATCGAGCGGTTGGCCCCGAAGGGTCCGCAGGCTACGCTTTAGGGGGGGGCTGAGATAGATATAGGGTGAATTCATGAGGATGCTGGCATTACGCTCCCCTAAACAAAAACCCCGCCGGAGTGGCGGGGTTTTCTTTTTGGCTCTTATGCTGCGCCGTCAGGTGCAGCATAAGCGCAGCAGGGGGCCTTAGGCGCGGCTTTTGGCCAAGTCGGCCAGTTGGCGTTGCAGGTTGGCGATCTTTTGCTGCATGTCATCGGCACCGATATTGGCGGCGGTGGCCGTTTGGACATTCGGCATCGGGGTCGTTGTGCGCGTTTCCGTGCGGGGCTTCAGGCTCGTGACGGAGGCGCTTGTTGTCGTTGAGCTGCTGGTGATCGGGCAGCTCTTGGTCGTGGTTGACGCCGTTGACGTTGTGCCGGTTGACGAGGTCGCGGACGTGCTGGGCGTCGTCGTGGACGTGGCCGTCGAGGCAGATTTTGTCATCGGCGATGTTGTGCAGCAGCTGCTCGTGCTGCCCTTTGTGCTACAGCATGAGGCGGTGTTCTGGCTTGAGGTTGTCGACGTGGTCGTCGGGGCCATCAGATCGCCAAGGCCGAAGTTAAAGGTTGTCATAGGCGAGAACATGCGCAGCGTGTTTTCGAACATGGCCATGTTTTGCTTGCCCAGTTCGCCAAAGGTGCTGGTGAAGGGGAACATGGTGCCAAAGGTGTCGGTAAAGATGTTGCGGATCTTGTCCTGATTGCCGAACAGCGTGTCCATGCTGTGCTCAAGATACTTGGGCACCATCCATTGCAGGCTGCTGCCGTAAAAGCTGATGAGCTGGCGCAGGAAGTTGATGGGGAGCAAGCTGCCTTGATCGGGCTTGCTTTCTTCTTCGACGATGATCTGGGTCAGAACTGTGCGGGTGATGTCCTCGCTGCTCTTGGCGTCATAAACGCAGAATTTCGTGCCTTCTTTAACCATCGTGGAGAGGTCGTCGAGGGTGACATAGCTGCTGGTCGCCGTGTTATAGAGGCGGCGGTTAGCGTACTTCTTGATGGTAACGGTTTGGTTTTGGTTGTTCATGATGTTTTTCCCGCTTGGTGATTTTGATGGAAGACAGGCGTTAACCTTGATTCCAAAGAAGATAAGATGGGCACGACGATTGTCCTTATATTGCGCAAAAAACTCAAGGGCAATTTTGCAGTATGCGCAATATTTTTTGCGGTGTTGCAGAAAGGGATCGGGGGTCGGCATTCGGGGATCGGGGGGAAGGAAACAAACGGGACTCAGTTTTGTCTTCTGATGATGAAGTGAATGCAGCTTAGGCATGATTGGGATAAGGGATTACCCCCCCCCGATCCCCGAATGCCGACCCCCGACCCCGCTCCCTTTCCGATTGACGCTCCGCATCAAGCGGCGTAAGGTTAACGCATGACACAGAATGACCAAACATCTCCCTCGCGGGACTGGGCCAAGCTGGCGCAAGATGCGCTGGATTTGTGGCAAACGCACCTAAACACCATGGCGAACGATCCTAAAATGAAAGAGGATATGGCGCGTATGGTGACCCCTATGGGGGAAATGTTTACGCAGTGGTCCACGCTGATGCAGGCGGGATTGCAAAATATGGAGGCGCAGCGTGCGCCTGCCGCCGAGGCTGCTCAGACGCCCTCAGCCTCGACTCCCCCTACCTCTACGTCTTTCGCGCCGGATCCGGCTGGTTCTGCCGCCCCCGATGCTGCGCCGGATGTTGCGGTTTTTAGTGCAGCAAAGCCTGAGCCGCAGGACGTTATGACCCCTTTAACTGTCCCGGCTGTTACGGGACACGAAACGGTACTGTCGGCGACTCCGGCGCAGACTCCTGAAGCCGAAGCCCCTGTGCTTAATCAGGCTTCTCTCCTGTCACCGGTAGTGGAACAAACGACCAATGACCTTACAGCCATCCTTTCCTCCCTTACCGGATCAGGCCCAGACAGCACCCTCGCTTCCCCCTCAACAGCCAGCGAATCAGATCAATCGCCAGCTCGTGGGCGCGCCGCTTCTGCCGATGGCCCTCGGGACTTGGCTCAGCTTGCCAGTCGTTTGGCCGAGCTTGAGCGCGAGCTGGAGGGGATGCGATCCAGAGGCGGCAAGCGCACAGGGGCCGAGCTGTCCTCTTCTGACGCAGCCGATGCTGGAGATGTTCAGCGCATGGCTGGAGCCAGTACGGGCCCAACTTCCCGCTGATTTTTCGGCGGACGACTCGGCCTGCCTGTCTGACGAAATTTCCCGTCTGGCCCTTAATCGCTTCGGACAGTTCCTGGACGGGATACGGGCTTACCAAAATGCGCCCGCCCGCCGCGATGTGGGGGAGGACATTCACGCCATCTGGCAAAAGGGGACCACTCGTCTTCTGGATTACGGGATCGACAGTCAGGGCGATATTATCCTCGTCGTCCCTTCGCTGATCAATCGGTTCGAGATTCTCGATATTGATCAGGAGCGATCCTTCCTGCGGTTTCTGGCGGGGCAGGGGTATCGTCCGCTTGTGCTGGATTGGGATATTCCCGGCGTTGAGGAGGGCCAATTCACGTTGGCCGACTATGTTGAAAAGAGGCTTGAGCCTGCGCTGGATGTTGCTTTCGCCTTGATGGGCGGACGCAAGGTTCATTTGCTGGGCTATTGTATGGGCGGGGTGATGGCGGTGGCGTTGGCCGCGCGTCAAAAGCAACGGCTTTCGACACTGACGCTTATGGCGACTCCGTGGGATTTCGAGATTTGTTCGATCAGCGGCGTGCCGCCCGCCCACACCTTTATGGGCCAGATGTTTTTACAGCAGTCACGGATCGCGCTTTCCTGTTTAAGCGAGATTGACGTGCTGCATCCGTCGTTTTTACAGGCTGTCTTCGCGGGATTCCAGCCGCTGCCGGTTTTGCAGAAATTCATGCAGTTCGCCGTTGCCGGTTTGCCCGATGAACGTGTGCGCCGTTTTGTCTTGACCGAAGACTGGCTGAATAATGGTGTGCCGCTTTCTTTGCCGGTGGCCAAAGAGTGCCTTGAGCTTTGGTATGCCGAAAATGCTTTGGCCAAAAATAAGTGGGATGTGGGTGGCACGATTGTCGATCCGTCTGGGCTTGACTTGCCGTGTTGTTTGATGATCCCGCAAGAGGACAAAGTTGTCCCGCCCGAATCAGCCAAGGCACTGGCTTCCGCCTTGCCGCAGGTGCAGCTGATCGAACCACCGACCGGTCATCTGGGCCTCATGGTTAGTGACAGGGCGCGTGAAAATGTTTGGGAGCCCTATGTTTCGTGGCTGCAAACAGTTGAGCCGCATCGTTCTTTCAAGAAATAAGATTCGCATTACTTCCTTCTATTGTGTGCATTACTGCGTTGCACAAAAGAGGCATGGTGCATTGCGAGATAAGTATCTTTCTTTTTGTGTCTTTTTCGTGAGACATTCTTTCGCCTGCTTCCCTCTGGCGGGTCTCGCCTCTTTCGGTTTTTTGCATCCTGCTGCAAAGAAGGAAACACAAAAATGATAACAATCCCTGTTGACGAATCTGTCGCCGAGAAAAGTTGGGTCAGCGCGTCGCAATATAGCGCGATGTACGACCGTTCAATCGCCGATCCTAATGGATTCTGGGGCGATATGGGGCAGCGCCTAAGCTGGATGAAGCCGTACAGCGTCGTGAAGAACACGACCTTTCATGGCGACGTGTCGATCAAGTGGTATGAAGACGGCACACTGAATGCTTGCGTGAATTGCGTGGATCGTCACCTGTCGCTTCGCGCGACGCGCACGGCGATTATCTGGGAAGGCGACTCGCCATCAGAGCAAAAGCATATCAGCTATGCCGAACTCTATAGCGAGGTTTGTCACTTTGCGAATGTGCTGAAGAAGCACGGCGTGAAGAAGGGCGACTGCGTCACGCTCTATTTGCCGATGATCCCTGAGGCGGCTTATGCGATGCTGGCTTGTGCGCGGATCGGGGCTGTGCATTCGGTCGTTTTTGCCGGATTCTCGCCGGAGAGTTTGCGGGATCGCATCGAGGATTGCGGTTCAAAGATTGTGATCACTGCCGATGAAAGCGTGCGTGCGGGGCGCAAGATCCCGCTCAAGGCCAATGTCGATGCCGCGCTCGAATCCTGTCCTCAGGTTGAAGATGTGATCGTCGTGCGGCGCACGGGCGGCAGCATTGAATGGGCAGATGGTCGCGATTTCTGGCATCATGAGGAATGTCTTTCCGTCGATGCAAATTGTCCGCCGGAAGAAATGAACGCCGAGGATCCGCTGTTCATTCTTTACACGTCTGGTTCAACGGGCAAGCCCAAGGGCGTGGTTCACACGACGGGCGGTTATATGGTCTATGCGTCGCTGACGCACCAATATGTTTTCGATTATCATGATGGCGAGGTTTACTGGTGCACGGCGGATGTGGGCTGGGTGACGGGGCATTCCTATGTCGTCTATGGGCCGCTTGCCAATGGCGCGACGACGCTGATGTTTGAAGGCGTACCGCACTATCCCGATCCTTCGCGCTTTTGGCAGATTGTGGACAAGCACAAAGTCAACATTTTCTATACTGCGCCGACGGCGATCCGCGCCCTGATGCGCGATGGTGATAATTTCGTGACCTGCACCAGCCGGAAGAGCTTGCGTCTTCTTGCCTCGGTGGGTGAGCCGATTAATCCCGAAGCGTGGCTGTGGTATCACCGCGTCGTTGGCGAGGAACGCTGCCCCGTGATTGACACATGGTGGCAAACGGAAACAGGCGGGCATATGATCTCGCCCTTGCCGGGGGCGACGACCCTGAAACCCGGTTCGGCGACGATGCCGTTCTTTGGGGTGCAGCCCGTGATCGTGAATGCCGAAGGCAAGGCGATGCAAGGCGCGTGCGACGGCAATTTGTGTATTGCGGATAGCTGGCCTGGACAGGCGCGGACTCTGTGGGGCGATCATGAACGCTTTAAGCAAGCCTATTTCAGCTGCTATGAAGGCAAGTATTTCACAGGCGACGGATGCCGCCGCGATGCGGATGGCTATTTCTGGATCACGGGGCGCGTGGATGATGTGATCAATGTCTCCGGCCACCGTCTGGGCACTGCCGAGATTGAAAGTGCGCTCGTTGCGCTTGGCGAGGTGGCTGAGGCTGCCGTCGTTGGCTTCCCGCATGACATTAAGGGGCAGGGCATCTATGCCTATGTCACGCTGCATGCCGATGCCAAGGAAAGCGACGATTTGCGCAAGGCCATCATCCAGTGGGTGCGTGACGAGATCAGCCCGATTGCCACGCCCGACATCATTCATTTTGCACCGAGCCTGCCCAAGACCCGCTCGGGTAAAATCATGCGTCGCATCCTGCGCAAAATTGCTGCACAAGACCTTGACAATATCGGCGACACCTCCACCCTCGCCGACCCCGCCATCGTCGACGAACTGGTCAGAAGTCGGGCGCGTTAATCGCTGAGTGTTTCAATCGAAATGTCAAGGGCTTTGGCTATTTTGCGCAAGGAGCAGATGCCACCTTTGCGCACGCCTGTTTCGATGTGGGAAATGCTTTGGACGTTCAGGCCCGTTTTATCCGCCAATTGCTTTTGTGACAGGCCGCGCCATGTGCGAAAAACCGCGACGGGATGCGTGCCCGAAGCCAATTGGCGGGCGATGGTCGCGGGATAGGTTTGGCGACCTGTGCGCTCCCAATCTCTTTTGGCTGTGTCGTAAGCTTGCACATCGTCTTGTTGAGCCAGAGCCTTGCGGATTTTGAGCCAGTCGGCATGAGGGAGCACAACAAAAGCCGGTTGTCCCTTCTTGCTGATTATTTGAATGTTTTCTTCAATGTTTGTCATAAACCCCTCCTCTGGCACCTATGTCGATCACGAGCAGAATGATTTTGCCTTCGTCAAGGTCGTACAGAATGCGCCAGTCTCCGACCCTTAACCTGTACCCCTCCCGACCGCGCAATTTCGTGACGTTGTTATTGGGGGCAAATGGGTTGAGGGCCAAAGCATCAATTTTGTCCACGATCCTTGTTCGCCAGTTGGCTGGCAGGGAGCGGAGGGCCTTGATGGCGCGAGGCGTATATTCCACTTGATACATAACTCACTCTATCACACGATATATAAAGTTTAAACAGATTTTTGCATTTCCCTTACACCTCCCGTTGATCGGGCACGTGACTGAAGGGGATTTTGGAGGGGATATAGTCGGCGCAGGGGCCAAAGCCGATGGTGCCTCGGCCAAAACGGTCGTTGAGCGAATCCATGGCTTTGGTCAGGGCGACGTTGGGGCGGGCCTCGAACAAGTCGTATTGGTGTTTGCTCTGTTCGACCAAATCCGCCAGCGTCACGCCGACGCGCAGGGGCTTAAGGGACGGAATCCGGCTCCATAAGCGGGACAGGCTTTGCAGCAAAAAGCGCGTGTCCTGCGTCTCGGCAAAGCGTTCCTGTTCAAGGGAATAGTCCATGGCTCCCATCCATTTAATATCGAGGATCAGGCGGCGGGCGTAAAAACCCTCGCGGCGCAGGCGCAGGGCGGCTTTGGTCAAAAGCTGGCGCGTGATCGCTTGCGCCTGAACGGGAGAGCGTGTGGCGGGCTCCAGCACATGCTGATGCCCCAGAGAGCGGCGAGGCCGGACGGGAGAGGGCAGGTCGTCCCCGTGCAGCAAGGCATGAAACCGCGCCCCCATCACGCCGCCCCACACACGGCGCAGCATTGCGCTGTCCGCCTCCCAAAGCTGCTGGATGGTCAGAAGGCCAGCATGGGTGAGGCGGGCATTCATGTTGGGTCCTATGCCGCAAATGTCGGCGGGCTTCAGGTGCAAAATGGCGCGAGGCATGTCGTCAGGGTGCAAAAGCGTGAGGCCGTCGGGCTTTTGCATGTCCGAGGCCAGCTTGGCGAGCAGGCGATTGCTGGCGATCCCGATGGAGCAGGTCAGATAGGGGCCGATGGCTTCGCGCATGGCCGCCTTGATTTTGTGCGCCAGCGCGGTGGCGGCCTCGCGCGATTGTTGCGTGCGGTCAAGGCGACAGGCGACCTCATCCACCGACATCACATCTTCAACGGGGATGCAGCTTTCAATCGCCTCCACGAAGCGATGGTGACAGGCGACATAAAGCTTGGGATGGGCCTGCACAAAAACGGTGTGAGGGCACAGGCGTCGCGCCTCGTGCACCAAGGTTCCCGTCTTGATCCCGAAGGCTTTGGCTTCATAGCTGGCGGCAATGGCACAGGTCGTCTCGGCCAGCGTCGGCACGACGGCCACGGGCTTGCCGCGCAGCGAAGGGGTCGCTTGCTGCTCACAAGAGGCAAAAAAGCTGTTCATATCCAAAACCAGCCAGCGCAAAGATGGCACGGGGGCAAGCGTAGAGGAGTTGTGCGCGTTCATGTTTTGTTCTATATAGAAAAACGGGTTTGGGGGCAAGTGTGCCTTGTAATTTGAAGTTTCCCCTCAAGCCGCTTGAATGAAGAAAATGGGTTGCGAACTATAGTTCGCAGTGATAGAATGGAGGATCAGGTGGCGAGGCGGATTAGTCCCAAACAGGTTGTTGTTTTCGCTCTAAGTGACGGAAGCGAGCCTTTTGTCACATGGCTTTGGGGGCTTAAGGATAGCGAGGGACGGCGGCGCATTTTGGTTCGTTTGACCCGTCTTGAGCAAGGCCATTTTGGCGACTGTGCTTCGGTGGGCGAAGGCGTGTTCGAGCTTCGGTTGTTTTTTGGTTCAGGCTATCGCGTCTATTTTGGGGAAGATGCGGAGCGCATCGTTGTTTTGTTTTGTGGTGGCGATAAAAAGACTCAGAAGAAGGATATTAAACAAGCGCAAATTTACTGGAAGGAGTATCTGAAATGAAAAACTATAGAAGTCTCGCATCGGTTGAGAAAGAGTATTTCCAAACACATCCGGAAGAGATGGACGCTTATATGGCCCTTATTTTCGAAGAATATGCCAAGGATGGGGATGTCGGGGCCTTGCTGTCCTCTTTGCGGACCTTGAGCCAGGTTAAGGGCGTGACGCGCTTGGCTCAGGAAACGGGTTTAAGCCGTAAAGGCATCCAAAAGGCTTTAAGCGAAGATGGCAATCCTGCTTTTGTGAGCATTCATGCCATTATGAAGTCAATGGGCTATCGGCTTGAGCCAAGAAAGGTCGAGTAAGAGAAGGCCGTCATAAAAAAAGCGGCAGAGACTGCCGCTTTTTTGAAAGGAGGGGGCTTAGCCGAACTCACCTGGCGGGGGATCGACGGGGACATTTAAGTCTTCCAAAAGAAGGTCTTCGTTGGTCAATTTCATCTGGCCGATGGTGAAATGTTCGGGTGTGCCGGTTTCGGGGTCGATCACGTCCATTTCATAGGGCGCGACTTTAATATCCGTTTTGAACAGCGCGTTTTTGAAGACCACAATGGCGGTTAGCGTGAAGAGGTTGTCGCGGCCAATGCCTTTATAGGCGACGGGCTTGAGATGTTCGGCAACCTTGGCCTTTTCCTCGTCCGTGGCACTGTCGAGCCAAGTGACGTCTTCGGGCTTTTCCACGATGATAAAGCGACCAAGCTGGCCGCGCACATAGTGGAAGAAAAACTTGGCATAGGTGACCAGCGATTTGCGGTCGAGCTTGATCGGGGCCTTTTCGTTGACGCTATAGATCGGCTCGTTGGTCCAGTTCATCAGGACAACATCACCGGGCTTGTAAAGCAGATAGCGCACGTTCGGCGCGGGCAGCGTCATGTCTGTCAGCGCGTAAAAGCGGTAGTCTTCATAGAAGGGCAGGGGTGCGACCTGTACCAGCGTTTTGTCGATGGGCACCGTGACGGGAAGCATGTCGTGAGCGACCGTCGTCAAAAAGGCGCGGGCGTCGTCGGGCGACAGCGTTTCGAAAACCAGATCCTTCATAGGGCAGACTCCTTTAATCCTTCGTGTCTTGGTCGGGATTATCCACCCGTTCCAGTTAGCAAATCGTTACGATCCGAGGCTTTTTTAGGCTTTTACAATCGCGGCCAGATCGTTGACCATGTCACTGGCCCCCAGCGAGACGCGGGCTTCCATCATTTGCATGACCAGATCGCGCAGGGCGTCGTCTTGGCCTTCGATCATCAGGCTGTGGCCTTTATCGACCATCGCCTTGTGTTCAGTGTGATCGACAAAAAGCCATGTATCGCGGGCCAGTTTGTTGAACCACGCACGGACATAATCGCCGTCGCGCCATGCGGCGGCAAAGAAAATCCTGCGCATATCGGTCAGGCACAGGCGGGCAGCAGGAAAAGCGATGTCGTGATCGGCATCGACGATTTTCTGAACCTTGGCGGCCAGATCGTCGAAATCGCGCTTTTCACGGGCTTCGGCTTTAGTGCGGGCGACGCGGTTAAAGGCGGCCATGATCTTGCCAAGCTGGCGTTGCAGCAGGGCGGCCATGTGCTTTTGTCCCAGCTTGACCGTATCCTGACGGATAAAGCGGGCTTCTTCGCACACGCGGCGGACGGTATCGGGATCGTCCATGGATTCGTCAAGGATTTCGCCCTGCTCGTCGAGACGGGCTTTGAGAAGCGAGATGTCCGGTCCGGCTTGCGGGCCGACGGCGGCGGCCAGATCGCCCCACTCTTCACGGGCGCGCGCCAAAAGCTCGAGCGCGAAGGCGTGGCCAGTCGAGCCGTTATAGGATTGCTCGGCGGCTTGCGGCGCGTAAAAACGCTTGGCGGGCAGCGTAAAGCCGCTGGCGGGCAGTGAGACGGAGGCACGCAGGACGCCGCTTTCATTCATGCGCCAGTCAAAAACGATTTCATCGCCGACGCGGATCGTCTGGTTTTTGGGCAGGTCAGCACCTTCGATGCGCAACAGGCCGACGCACAAGTTTAGCTCCACACGCTCGGGATATTCGACCTGAAAAACCTCAAAGCCGATGGAGCCGGGGCTGCCGCCCTTCAGATTGGTGCCGCAGCGCAGCTGGACCTTGCCGCTGGAGGGCAGAGTGTCACCTTTGCTGACGAGATAAAGGAAACTGTTTTCTTCCGACTCGACGGCTTTGCGGACTTTGACGGCAATGCTTTGGGTGGCTGGCACAGCAGCGGCGGCGACAAGGCGTGTGATCCGCAGCTTTTCGGTGTGGTCCTCAAGCTTTTCGCCTGCCGCGTCCATGATCTGGACGTCGAAAACATTCTCGCCGACAAGGTTCAGCGGCACGGTCACCACCATATCGGCGGCCAGCGGCTGCATGTCGGAATCCCAGCCTTCGGTCATCAGGCGGATACGACGGCCCGCAGCTTCGCCAGACAGGCGGATCGTGACGGCGGCTTTATCGTTCGGTGTGCGGGCTTCGTAATCGAAAGACAGGTCGGGCGCCGACTCCAGTTGGGCATGCGCTTGCGACGGTTTGGGTTCGCTGGCTGGCGGCTCTTCGGCGGGGAGCTCGGTGGCATCAGGCGTTGCAGCGGCTTGTGTCTTCCATTCGCGGTTTTCGCAGTAATAGGCAGCACCTTCGGCCACCGCCGTCATTGGATCGGTTTTAAGGTCAGCAACGATGCCAAGCGTATCAGTGACCATGCGGCGGACCAGCGGAATGCGACTGGGGCCGCCGATGAACACGACGCGATCAATCTCGGCAGGCGCGACGTTGTTTTCTTCCAGAAGGCGGCTGATCAGGTCGATGGTGTTTTGGATGGGAACGCGGATCAGTTCTTCGAATTGGGCGCGGGTGACGGGCGCATCCAGAAAGATTTCCGTTTCGCTTTCGTCCGTCATGCGCACTTCGTCGTCCGAGGCGAAGATGGCCGCTTCCTCAAGCGTTGACAGGTCGATCTTGGCTCGTTCGGCGGCGAGCTGGGCAATGCGGGCCAAGCGGTGATATTGCGGATCGCGCAGGAAATTGTCGGGCAGGTCGAAATTGGCCAAAAGCCACGGGCGCACGATCTGGCTCAGGATCAGGCGATCGAAATCGCGGCCACCCAGCATATTCACGCCGTCTTGCGCCAAAATGCGGAGCTTGCCGTCTTGCGCTTCGACCAGCGCAACGTCGAACGTGCCGCCGCCCAGATCATAGATCAGGAATTTGCCAGAGCGTTTGGCATCGGCCATCGCGGCCATCGCGGCGGCTACGGGTTCCTGCACCAGATCGACATGATCAAGGCCCGCCATCTTTGCCGCGCGCATCGTTGCTTCGGATTGCATCTGGTTGAACGCCGCAGGGACGGTGATCACGACGCCGTCGAAAGTTTCAAGCCCTGTTTCGGTGGTGACTTGCCCGATAAGTTGGCGGATAATTTCTGCCGAGCATTCTTCAGGAGTCAGATTTTGTCCGGCGACCTCAAGCGGCGTGGCCGTGCCCATCAGTCGTTTGAAGCCGGTGGCGACATTTTCGGGAGTCAGTAAAGCCTGATCATAGGCGCGACGTCCGTAAAGGCGGTGACCGCGCTTGTCGATATAGATCGCGGAAGGCAACACCTCGCCGCCGTCGCTCGGACGGAAAAGTTGAACCGCGCCGTTGTCAACGCCTGCAATCACACTGTTGGAAGTGCCAAGATCTATGCCAATATACATAAGGTTCTTTATAACAGGTTCGAGATTAAGAAAGCTTTGGGATTTGGTTAGGAATAGGTAAAGCAATCCCTTATGGTTAATGCAAGGGCTTGAAAGTTTTTCTTTTCATTTTAGGGGTATTAAAGGCCTTCAAGAAGCCAGATAAGTGGGCAAAATAGCACCTAGCGGGGTTGGCGTCAGGCCCAGCGAGGCCAGATTGCCCGCTCCCTTGGGCAGAGAGCCCACCACATTGTCGGTTTTAAGCATCTCGACCTGATCGCGGGTCAGGGGGGGGGTGGGCCATTTTTCAAAGAACCACGCCTTGGCTTTGGCCAGTTTCCATGGGACGGGCAGGAGCCAGCACGAACGGCCTGTGACGTTTAAGACAAGTTGCATCAGCTCGCGGAACGTGAACACGTCGTTGCCGCCAAGAAGGAAGAGGCGGCCCCGCGCGTCGGGGCGAGCCAGAACCGCAAAGATCGCTGTGACAAGATCACCGACATAAAGTGGCTGGAATTTGGTGTGGCCGCCGCCGATCAGCGGCAGGAACGGCATGAACCGGGCCATTAGCGCAAAGCGGTTGAAGAAGGAATCCCTCGGCCCGAAAAGCAGGCCGGGACGCAGGATGATGGCATCAGGAAAGAAGGCGCGAACGGAACCTTCTCCCGCCGCCTTGGTGCGGGCATAGGTGGCGGGCGAGGTCAAATTGGCCCCCAGAGCCGAGAGATGAACGAAAGAGGTTACCCCTTCGGCCTTGGCAATGCGCGCGAGTTTCGCAGGCATTTCGACATGGGTATATTGAAACGAGTTGGCCTTCGTTTCCGCCAGCTCTCCGATCAGATTAATGACAATCGACGCGCCTTTGATCGATTCGGTCAGGGCGGCTTCGCAGCGCGGATTGCACTGGATCAGGCGCACCTGTCCGGCAAGGCCGCTGATTTTCAGGTCAAGCCCCTTGTCGGGATGGCGCGTCGGAATGCGGACCGTATAGCCGCGCTCGGCCAATTGCTGGATCAGCGCGTGGCCGACAAAACCGGTGCCGCCAAAAACTGTTACGATGCGTTCGCTGCTTGCCATGGGGCCTCGCTTTCCATCTTCTGACGTCGCGTGTAAAAGCCTGCAATTTGAAAAGCCAGCGCATCCACCTTGTCCCAATCCGTATAATCAACAACGGCATCGAGGTTGGTGGGGCCGCCCGTGATTTTCATGATGAGCTGGATCATACGCTTTTCCCACCAACAGCAAAGGCTGTAATCCAGCCTCCCGCCAAACACGGCGGCCAGCACCGGAGACAGCTTGTGCCGCCACAGCCATTTGCGCAAATAAGGATTGGTGGCGGGCGTGTTCTTCCCCGCCTTGCGGGCCGTCAGATTGACGGAAATGACGGTGAGTAAACGACTGCGCAGCCACGAGCGGTTATCGCGCACGAAAGCTTCAACAGGCGGCAGGTGATACCCAAAGCGGATGGGGGCGGCGACCAGCACCATCCGCGCCTTTTTCAAAAGCTCTGGATCAGGCGTTTGTCGCCCCAGATCTATCGGGAGCGTGTCGATGCCCATGGCCTCAAGCTGCATGGCCAGACGGTCGATAATCTTGATCGTGTGCCCGTCATGCGAGGCGTAAAGCATGGGCAGAAACGCGTTCGAGTCAAGCATGGCAACCTCCGCCGTTGTTCAGGGCATCAAGAGCTCCTTGAAGGATATAGGCCGCTGCGGCCTTGTCGATATTCTGAAGCCGCTTTTTGCGCGTCATGTCGTCTTCCAGCATAAAGCGGCTGACTGCCGCCGAAGAAAAACGCTCGTCCCAAAAGACGATGGGCATATCGGCAACGGGCAGATCGGCTTTCTTTAAAAGGTTTGACGCAAAGGTCCGTGCCGATTGCGCCATCGGCCCCTCGCTGCCGTCCATGTTTTTGGGTAGCCCGATCACGATCCCGCCGATGGTGCGCTCTTTGATAATTTCCCCAAGAGCCGCCGCATCGGCCCCGAACTTCTTGCGCACAAGGCCCGTCAGCGGCGAGGCCACGCGCAGGTTGGGGTCGCTGACCGCCACGCCGATCACAACCTGCCCGTAATCCAGTCCTAAAAGGCACTGGCGCGGCGCAAGAAAAGAGCGTAAGTCGGAAAGGTTGCAGATTGCCATGGCTAATGATAGCTTCCCTGTGGCTTTTTGCCACCTTTTCTTGATCGAAGACTGAAAATTGGTGAGACATGACCATTGATGTAGAGACCGCGCGGCACATATCAACCTTGGCCCGCCTGAAAATCCCTGAAGACCAACTTCCGTCCGTAGCCAATGATCTAAGCAAGATTCTGGCATGGGTGGGTATGCTTGACGAACTGGACGTGACGGGCATTGAGCCTTTGGCCAATGTAAATGATGGTCATCTGGGCTGGCGCGAGCAAGACGTGGTCACCGATGGCGGGCAAGCACAGGCCGTTTTGGCCAATGCCCCCTCCCAGAAAGCCGATTTCTTTACCGTTCCGAAAGTGGTGGAATAAGACATGAGCGATTTAACAGATTTGACGATGGTCGAAGCCAAGGCTTTGATGGACAAAAAAGAGCTGTCCCCCATCGAGCTGACCGAGCGTTATATCAAGGCAGCCGAGCGCGGGCAGAAGGCGACGAACGCCTTTGTGACCCCGACCTTTGATCGGGCCATCGATGCGGCCAAAGCCTCACAGGCTCGCTATGACGCGGGACAGGCGGGGCCGATGGATGGCTTGCCTATCGCGATGAAGGATCTTTATTGCACCAAGGGCGTGCGCACCACGGCATGCAGCAAAATCTTGGCGAACTATGTGCCGCAATACGAGTCCACCGTGTCGCAAAATCTGGCCGATGCTGGCGCGATCACGCTGGGCAAGGTTGCGCTGGACGAGTTCGCAATGGGCTCCTCCACAACGACCAGTGCGTTTGATCCGGTCGTCAGCCCATGGACTGGCCGCGAGCCAGAAAAGGCCGAGCGCAAGTTAGTGCCGGGCGGCTCGTCGGGCGGTTCGTCGGCGGCGGTTTGCGGGCGTTTTGCCATGGGCGCGACGGGTACCGATACGGGCGGCTCGATCCGTCAACCCGCTGCGATTACCGGTATTGTGGGGATCAAACCGACCTATGGCCGCTGTTCGCGTTATGGTATTATCGCCTATGCTTCATCGCTGGATCAGGCGGGTGCGATGGCCCGTACTGTCGGCGATGCTGCGCTTATGCTGCGCACCATGGCGGGGTATGATCCGAAGGACTCCACCTCGGTCAACGTACCGGTGCCGGACTATATGGCCGCTCTCGGCCAGTCCGTTAAGGGCATGAAAATCGGCATTCCGCGTGAATACCGCATCGACGGCCTGCCGGAAGAAATCGCGAAGATTTGGGACAACGGGGCGCAAATGCTGCGTGACGCGGGGGCCGAGACGGTCGATATTTCCCTGCCACACACGAAATATGCGTTGCCGACCTATTACATCATTGCGCCTGCCGAGGCGTCGTCCAATCTGGCGCGTTATGACGGCGTGCGCTTTGGTCTGCGTGTCGAAGGCGAAAGCCTTGCCGACATGTACGACAACACGCGCGGCGAAGGGTTCGGTGTCGAGGTCCGCCGTCGTATCCTGATGGGCACCTATGTGCTTTCGGCGGGCTACTATGACGCCTATTACCGCAAGGCCCAGCGCGTCCGCCGCTTGATCCGCAACGACTTCCTCAAGGCATTCGAGCAGTGCGATACGATCCTCACCCCGCCTTCGCCCTCCACGGCGTTTGCAATCGGCGAGAACGAGGACGATCCGATCAAGATGTATCTTGAAGACGTCTTCACGGTCACGCTGAACCTCGCGGGCCTACCGGGCATCGTCGTGCCGATGCAGCTCTGCGCCAACGGCCTGCCCATGGGCCTGCAACTGATCGGCAAGCCCTTTGACGAGACGACGCTCTTCAAAACCGCCTCAGCCCTCGAATCCGCCGCAGGCTTTAACGGCAAACCTCCGTTTGTGGGGTAAAGAAAGAAGGGGCTCCATGAGCAAAAAGGCGTCCACTAAAGGACCGCAATTTACAAAATATATGATCCCTCTTCTTTTTGTCCTGAGGGAAACGGGCGGTTCTGCGACCGCTTCTGAAGCCACGGACGCAATCATTGAGCGCGAATCTATTTCTGAAGCAGAAATGGAACAAACGCTCAAGAATGGTCAGTCGCGTGTTCGGAACCGAATTGCATGGGCAAGGCAGTATTTAGTTTATGCTGGATACATAGATTCTTCTACAAGGGGTGTTTGGAGTCTTACCGAAAAAGGACTTCAAGAAGACCTTTCAGTTTTGAGCGGAGCTGACTTGTACAAGAAAGTTCATGCGACTCTAAAAGGTTTAGAAGAGCAGACAAAAGAAACCGAAATCCTAACTGATTTGGCTGGCGAAGAAACCATTATCGAAACCAAGGAGAACAATCTTCTCCTTTTTCTAAGGTCAATAAGCCCTGCTGGATTTGAGCGGCTTTGTCAGAGATTACTGCGTGAACATGGATTCCAGCAAGTTAAGATCACCGGAAAAAGTGGGGATTGCGGCATTGATGGAGAAGGGATTCTTGAAATCAACCCATTGATCAGCTTCAAGGTCATTTTCCAATGCAAGAGGTTTCAAGGAACAGTAGGATCACCGGTCGTTAGAGACTTTCGTGGGGCAATGGCAGGAAGAGCAGACAAAGGGATCATTATTACAACGGGGTCTTTCTCTATGGATGCAAAGCGCGAAGCGGTTCGTGACGGAGCCCCTCCAATAGACTTAGTTGATGGCGAAAAGCTGGTAAAAATGTTTGAAGCTCTCGAATTAGGCGTTAAGCCCCATGTTGTTTATAAAATCGACCATGAGTTTTTCAAAGAATACGAGTAGGTAAGACAAAAAGGTATTTTCTTTTGAGATGAATAGAGATAAAAGAACAAGCCATTTTGCTGAAGGCCTGTTCATGGTAACGGGCTGTGGTTGTTAAGAACAGGTCTATGGAAATCGTCCTGCTCTTAATCTCTCCCCCCTTGCGGGGGAGAAAGCAAAATCTTAGGCTTAGCTTTGCTAAGTCTTAGATTTTGCAAGAGGGGGGTGCAAAACGGCACAGCGATTACCCCCTCACCTGAAAAATCTAAGGGCTTGCTTGCGCAACCCCAAGATTTTTCTTCCTCTCCCGCAAGGGGAGAGGGATTTGTGTTTAAACTGATAGGCGGGTGTAGCTCAATGACCCGCGAGCGTAGGCGAGCAAAAGATAGTGTGAGCGTAGGCGAGCAAAAGATAGTGTGAGCGTAGGCGAACAAAAAGAACAAGTGCAGTTTTAAAATATGCGGGTGTAGCTCAATGGTAGAGCAGTAGCTTCCCAAGCTTCTTACGAGGGTTCGATTCCCTTCACCCGCTCCAACAAAAAGGCCCCGCTTGCGGGGCTTTTTTGTTGGAAAGGATAAGCAGGGAAGCGAACCTGAGCCGAGGCACATTTATGGATGTGCCCGGATACATTGCCTGAAAAGAACCACAGAGGGACTGGCTGTGAAACTTTCCCGTTTTTTGTCCTGCCGACAAAATGATTTGGAAAATCGTTCTGAATCAACGGGTTAGTAGTAGCCCTCGATTTTGAGAAGTTCTTTACATATCAATATGTTAGCCAAAAAAGACTCCCGAAGAGGCCCTCGCGCGTACCCAATTAGGCTTCAGCTGCGTCACAGGGCCCTTTTTGGCCAAGATTCGTTGATTCTGCTTGGTTTTTTCTGAATCGAAAAACGAGGGCGGGGCGGATGGTGAAGGGGGGATTCTAAACTTCTTTCAGGTCGTAAAAAAGCTGCGCTCGGCACCATCCAGGACGAGGCAGGTTAGGGTGCCGGAGGCGAAGGCTCCGGTGTCGATGGCGATACGGTTGGGACGGTTTTCTGGTTCGGCGACGATGGTGTGGCCGTGGACGATAATTTTGCCGAAATCGACGGGTGAGTCCAGAAAGACATCCCTGATCCACATTTGATCGGCGGGGCGTTGCTCTTCCAGATCAAGTGTAGGGTTCACGCCCGCATGGACGAAATAGTAATCACCGAAACTCGCGGCAAAAAGCGTGCTGTTCAGGAAGTCCTGATGCGCGGCAGGGACCTTGGCTTTTAGTTCCTCGCGCAGGGCAGGGAGTTTGCTTTGTGGTATGCCCGCCGTGGCGTTAACGCCATAGCTGGCAAAGGTTGCGATGCCACCATACTGGAGCCATGAGGACACGACTTCGAAATGTCCATCCAGAAAACGGACCATCCGATCATCGTGGTTGCCGCGCAGGAAGAGCGGTTCCATTCTTTCTGCAAAAGGTTTGGTGAGGCGTTCCAGCACGCCGCGCGAGTCAAGGCCTCGGTCGATATAGTCGCCCAGAAAGACCAGTTTCTTGATCTTGCTTTCATGTTGAATCGCATCGGCCTCAACCATGGCCAGAAGGCGCGTCAAAAGGTCAAGCCGTCCGTGAATGTCGCCGACGACGTAAATCCGGTGGTTTGAAGGGGTAGAGGCCTGATCGTTCATGGAGGGGACTCTAACAAAAAAGACGCGTGAAAGCCACGCGCCTTTTTCTTTCAGCCCGCAAAGAGTGATTTAGGCCGCTAAAAGGCCATAGGCATACCAAAGCGTGACGTTATTGGCCAAGGTTTGCGAGATAACCGTCTTGACCAGATCGTGTGTTGGCTGTGCCGTCCCCATGATCTTTATGGCTAACGTCGGGTTCTTCGTGCCGAGCGTGATCAGGGTGGGCGTCAGTTCGATGGCCGAGGAGGAAATCCCGACCTTATTGACGGCTTGTAGCACCAGCGCATCCTTGGCGGAGAGCATCAGTGGCCCACCGATGATCGTGGATGCCACCGCGACATGATCGGTGTCGATCGTTGTGCTGTCCAGATAGGTGTTGAAGCTGTTGGCCCATTTCGGTTTGCTGGTGTCCATCTGGCCTGTCGGGCAATAGCGGCCACGCATCGGCCTTGCGATGCCTGTCGCCACGAGGATGTTCAGAGCGGTGAGCACTTCCTCGGGATCGAAGCCTGCTCCGGCGGGGTGGGCCAGGAAGTCACCGATGCCCATCGGCAATGTCGTCATCACATCGATCAGGCGTGTGTAGAGTGGCGAGGTCAGGCTGATCTCGCCCGTCTTGGTTTTAACAGACGAGGGAACCTGATCTTGCGGGATAGTGATGCCGAAGGTGAAAGCGTTGAACAGATCAGGGGCCTGCATCGATTGATACACGGGCAGTTTGATCCACAGATCATGACGGACAAGGCGTTGCAGGGCAAAGTCCTTGATCGGTTCATAGAGAAGATGGTCGCTGCATTGTTGCAGATGCGCATGCGAGGACGGTGGCGCGACCATTTCAAGATAGTTGCAGGCCACATCTGCATCGCCGACAAAGGCGAAGCCACGGGGCAGAAGGCTGCTCATCGTCTCGAAGGTATCGGAGGGCGAGGGCGTTCCCTGACCGCAGGCCGAAAAGAAAGTGGCGGGTGTGCCTTGCTTGATCGCCGTCTCCAAGGCTTCGCGCGCGATGGAATGATCGGCGAAATAAAGCGAACCCAGATCACGGATTTCGGTCAGAAACTCCATGGCCTGTGTCTCGTTCATCTCTGGGGCGAATTCAGAGATCAGGAAGCGCAGTGTATCGTCGGGATTGCCGTAAGCCTTATAGCTTGTGCACAGCATGCCGCCATCGGCCAGATGGGTTTGGGCCAGCGTGAAAAGCTCGTCGCGTTGGGCGGCGGTTAGTTGGCTGTCCGTGTGCGTGGTGCAGAGGTAGGTTAGATTGGTCGGCAGCTCCTTTGTGCTAGAGACGAAGGAGATGTTGCTGACGCGATAGCCCTGAACCTGCGCCTCGGCTTTGCCGCAGGCCGCTTCATCGGGCAGCACGCCGTAAAAAGTGCCGTCAGGATTGCTGGCCGCAAGGCAGATCAGCATATCGGGATCGAAGGTGCCCGTCTGGGCATAGGTGAAAGGTTGAACCAGCGAAAGAGGAACAACGCGACGTAGCGCGGCGACATATGAAAGACGGACGGGGCTTGTATCAACGGTTGATAGTGAGGTCATCAAAGATACTCCAAAGAAACGGGGGGATACGAAACGGCACTTCTTTTTGCAGGATGCCAAAGATCGTTTTACGAAAGGTAATCAAGGATTGACAGATTGATAATCTTTGATACGGCCGAATACGAGGCTTCAAGCTGGGCTTGATATGCCGTTATTTTGATTGAAACCTCGTTAATATCCACGCTTTCAATAACGTCAACCTGCGTTTCAAGTTGATTAATTTTGGTGTTGATGGTGTCTTTGGCCTTTTTTAAAGTTGCATAAGCATTGGTTGAATCCGTGTGCAAACCGCGAACGCCAGATAATCCATCGTCAAGATAGGTCTTGGCTGTACTCATCAGGTCTTGATAGTTCGTAGAGTCATAAGTAGCAGCCAAAGCATAGCGCAGCCCTAAAATGACCTGCTGGAAAGCTTCCTCATTGCTGTTGGTGCCATAAGTCAGTTCTTTGGTTGTGTCGATATTGGCCGATTCTCTGGTGTTGGCCTCGGGCACGGCTGCGGTCGGGTCGAGTGCGTCGTAATCGATGTCGTAATCTGCCACTTCGTTGCCTGTCGCGATCACGGGCGTTGATGTCGTTGTCAGGATGGGCAGGGCTTCCAGATCGCCGACGGGCGCTTCGTCATAGCGTGCACCCGAGAAAAGATAACGTCCACCAACCTGCATATTCAGGAAGTACTCGACTTGATCCATCGCGCTTAGAATTTGGTTGCGGAGCGACTCGTTGGTTGTTTCCGTATAGGTCGAAGAAGAGGTGATTGAGGTATAAACATCACCAACGGTGTCTTCGATGCCCTCGAAAGCCAGCTCGTACATTTCCATGCGCGGCGAAATGGCAGAGATAACTTCTAAAAAACCGTTTTGGACATTCACCTCGCTGGTGAAGTTCATCAGCTTTTGGGCATCGCTTGACGTATAGTCCGTCATGTTGTCGGAATAGCGTCCCGTGGCCAGCTGTGTCGAAAGCTTGCTTAAAAGATCCTGCCCGCCAACAAGAAGGTTGGTGCAGGAAAGGCGAATGCCCATTGAGCTGATGGAATCAACCATTGTTCATATCCCTATAAGAGGTTTTGTAGTGTTTGGAACAGTTCTTGAATAACCGACATGACATGCGCCGAGGCGGCATAGGCGTTCTGGTAATTGACAAGGCTGACAAGTTCGTTATCTGTGTTGACAGCTGTTTCATTTGTCAGCTTTTCTTGAAGGTACGTGCGCGATCCATCCGCTGTTGTGCTGAGCGTCGCGATGTTGCTTGCTGCCTGCTGAAAACCCGTCAGGCTTGATGTGACAAGCGTGCTATAGGTCGTGTTCGTCAGGGTTAGACCGTCGGCTGAAAACGAGCGCGTGGAATCTAAAAGCGCGTCGGAGACATCCGAAGCCGCCATGGATTTGAGGGCAGAGGTTCCATCGGTCAGGGCACTGTTGACGGCAAAGGTGGTCCGGCTTGTGCCGACGAAAAAGCTAGAGGCCAGCTCCCCCGCACCCGTCGTGGCATTGTTATAAGCCGAAGCGAATGATCCAAGGCCGGAAGTTGCCGTTGTGACAGTGTCGGTAAAAGCGCGCACGATCTCATCAAGTTGATCGCGCAGTTTCTGGATGACGCTGGTAGCCTGATCCGTGCTGACCGATGCGGTCCCGCTATAGGAATGAATCTGGACCTCAAGCGAGCCACCCGTCAGCGAATCTTCAAGCGCGACGGAAGGGTGCGCCGCGTCGGTAACGTGGTCGCCGTTAAACGACAACACGGCCATGCTTGTTGCATTGAGAAGAACGGTGCCATCATCTGTTGTTATATCAATGGACCCGTCGGCATTTGCCGTCGTGTTGACGGCAATGATGGAGGACAGGTTTGTGACGGTGGTCGCTCTGGTTGCCTCAAGCGCCGTCGTGTCGTTGCCTAAAGCTTGTTCGGAAACGATTGTCGCATTCAATGTCTGTATTTGAGAAAGATAAGTATTGGCATCGGTCAATGAGGCAGAAATGTTTGTCGCCGTGACGCTTGTCGAGGTGTCGGCGCGAAAGTCGATGAGCGCTTGCAGCTTACCACCCGTTAGCGCGCTGTTAAGCGAGAGCGACGTGTTAGAAGAATTGGTAACGATTGTGCCGTTATAGGAAAAGTCCCTGACCGTCGCCCCATCGACAAGCTGGTACCCGCTGTCCGAGTAAAGCGCGATTTGACCGTTTGGTCGGTCCATAACGGTCACATCCATAAGCGCGGCGATTTTCAAAACGATTTGGTCGCGCTGGTCTTTCTGATCGCCGGAAGAGAAGCCCGAGTTTTCGGCCTGCGCGATCTTGATGTTGAAATCCTGAACTTGCTGAAGATAGCTGTTGAGGTCCGCAATCGTGCTCGTGATGTCGTTTGCGCATTGCCGGTCCAGCGACTCAACTTCCCCGGCTAGGCGCTGTACTTCGTCACAGAGTGCTTCGGCATCGCTGACAACCTGTCTTTGATTGATCTGGCTTTCCGGTGTGGCGGACAGCGTATTCCATGAATTGATAAAGTCAGCCACAACCGAAGAAATAGCAGGGTTGTCGGAGCTGCTTGTCCCCCAAATATCCATGACTTGTTGTAGATAGTTGTCTTGTGTGGCGCGATACGAAGCTTCAGATGTTGCCGAAGAAAGCGTCGTGAAAAGAGCCGCATTTTCAGAGCGCGAAAAACCGGACACCAAAACGCCGCCGCCAATCGTGCCCAGACTGGCTGAGGTCGTATTGATTTTCTTTGTGGTATAGCCTTCCGACGACGCGTTCGAGATGTTGCTCGCGGTTTGCTCAAGCTGAAGCGACGTCGTTCGGATTCCCGAAAGAGAGATGTTAAGGGCGGCGGCTAGCGTCATGGTGCCATTTCCTTATGGGACGAGCTGTTACCGAATGATGTTGATGGCTTCTTCCATCATGCTGTTTGATGTGGTGATGGTTTTCGCGTTGGCGGAATAAACCTGCTGCGCCGTGATCATCTTCGTAAACTCGTCGGCAATATCGACGTTCGACCCCTCCAAGGCATAGGAGGAAATCGTTCCCGCGCCGTTTGTGCCAGCGATGCTGTAACGTGCCGAGCCAGAGGTCAGGGTTTGTGAAAAGGCCCCGCCCGTGACACGTTGAAGCTGGCTTTCAGCGAAGAACTGCACAACGGGGATCTGTGCGATAATACGTGTGCGCCCGTTGTCATAGTTCAGCGAAACAAAACCGTTATCGTCGATAGACAGGCTTTGAAAAGAACCGCGAGGAATACCGTTTTGGTCCAGCGTGCTGACCGACAAAGAGGTATCCGCAAACTGTGTCACGCCCGTTGATGTGTCATAGGACCCAAAATCGATGGTTAGCGTCTCGGTCCCCGCGCCCTCATAATCAAGGTCAAGGGAAATCTGGGCGGCCCCCGTTGCCGAGGCGATCACGCTCCAAAGCGGCGGCACGGCACCACTGGCCCCGATGCTATCGATCGTACCGGCATTGGTCGTGTCATTGAAGGTGAACGGAATGGTTGCCGTATAGTCGGAATAAACGGGTGGTGTCGCGCCATCTGACACCGCATCTGGCACGGCGATGGTCAGCTCCCATTCATTGACATCTGTTTTTTCCCACGTAAAAGTCATGTCGTGGGCGCCACCCAGGGAGTCATAAATCTCTATCGTTGATGGGGAGGAGGTGAAAGCCAAAGCGGCGGTTGATGGCAAGTTTGCGGCATATTCGACCGTTGATGTCGCTACCGGGTTATCCAAAAGCTGCGAGAGCTGGATCGGGTCCGCAGAGGAGGTATCGACCACGCCATTCTCATCGACGGTATAACCGGTCAGATAATAACCGCTTCCGTTGACCAGATAGCCGTCTTCGTTGAGGTCGAAGTCGCCTGCGCGGGTGAAATAGGTTGTGCCGCCGAAAGTTGTGGTGCCATCTGCGCCTACGACGGCGGGCCTGACAGGGAAATAGCCAGACCCTGATATGGCCAATGCCGTAGCGTTAGAGTCGGCGACAAGATTGCCTTGCTTGCTGTTGGTGTAATACGGGGTGGCCCGCACGCCACCTGGGTCGTTGCTGACGGAGCTGGACTGGGTCACCAGCGATTCAAACTTGGTTGTCACGCCTTTGTAGCCCGTCGTTTGGGCGTTGGCCAGATTGTCGGAAATGTTACCGATAGCGGCGGACTGGGCGGCAAGGCCGCCAACGGCGACGGTCATGGCTGCGTAAAGAGACATAAAACACCTCGATTGATAAAGACGTTAGCCCGAAAGGAGCGAGCGTGGGAACCCGAACCGATAGAAGCAAGGGGTGTGCCAAAGTGTGGTTCTTGTTGTTTTTCAGAAGGGTAGGTTGGAAATCGGGCCCGCGTTCAACGGGAGAATTCCGGCAAGAGTTACCGCGCGATGGGCGGGGTAGGCAAAAAAAGCAGCGGCAAGGGATCAGCATGAAAAGAGAAGGGATTGACAACAAAACGAGAACTAAAGTAGAACATATTATCTCGTTTTGTTCTCTTTTGAGGAAGGCTCGGCATGTTGACGCGCAAACAAAAGGACCTTCTGTACCTTATCCGTGATCGTTTGGTGGCCGAAGGCGTGCCGCCCTCGTTTGACGAGATGAAGACGGCACTGGGATTGCGGTCGAAATCTGGTATTCACCGCCTGATCACGGGACTGGAGGAACGGGGGTTTGTGCGTCGCTTGCCGCATCGCGCCCGTGCGCTTGAAGTTTTGCGCCTACCCGACGATGCTCCCGACCAGGCTGTGCCGACGCTCAAGACCAAGGTTCGCGATACGGTGCGCAAGGTAGCCGATACGGTAGTGGAGCCTCTGACCTTGCCGCTGTATGGCCGGATTGCTGCCGGGACGCCGATTGAAGCGATCAGTGATGTGCAGCGCAGTATGGCCGTTCCTCCATCGTTGATTTCAACAGCCAAGGGTGGAATTTCGGGCGAGCATTATGTGCTGGAAGTTGCGGGTGATTCGATGATCGAGGCGGGGATCATGGATGGCGATCACGTCATTATTCGTCGCGCCGATACCGCTGAAAACGGGGCGATTATTGTTGCCTTGGTGGATGACCAGGAAGCGACTTTGAAATATCTGGAACGGCGAAAAGGCGGCATTGCCCTTGTCCCTGCTAATCCAGCCTATGAAACGCGTCTTTTCCCGGCGAACCGTGTGAAGGTGCAAGGCAAGCTGGTGGGGCTTGTTCGCAAATACTGAATCTATGGCACAGACCATGGTCGCTGACCTTGTTTCTGTCGCACGGTGTCAACGATCATGCGTCCATCGTCAAAGGTCAGGCTGTGGGCCCCTTTCTCTTTCAATGAGGCTTTGTCGATCACGAGATAAGCCGTGCAGCCTGTTAAGTCATCATAAGAAACGATCACATCCGCGACGGGACAGAAGGGGGCGACAGGTTCGGCAGCTTTTTTGTCCGGAGGCAGGACAAAGGCGATGGTTTTTCCCTCTTTTTCATACAGACACATCGTTTCATCGCAGTTTAGCTCTGGCAGATTTTCGGGTAAGGCACGGGGCGTAAAATAGAGCACGTCAGGCTGGCGCAGTCGTTGTCGCCACTGGGCTGTGACGAAGTTTTCCTTGCGCTTGCCGAAAACGGCCATGGTGCCGTCTTCCAGTTGCACGGCCCAGACGGGCGCGTCATCGGCGATAAAGACCGATGGTGTCGTCGTGAAAAGAGGGTAACAGCATCCGGCCAAGATCGGCAAAAGCCCAAGATACCGCCATGAGCGTCGCCACAAACACAGCCAAAGCCCGCCGCCGATCAAAAGCCCGAAGGCTAGCGTGGGCATGGCTGGCATGGGGATTGTGGCATAGGGCCAAGCTGCAACAGTTTCCGCCAGTTTGATAAGAAGGGCGACGCCCCATCCTGCGGCTTTGATAAAAGGCGCGGCGAGTCCGAGCGGCAGGGTGATATAGATCAAGAGCAGGCACGGCATGATCCACAGCGTGGTCAGCGGGATGCCGATCATGTTGGCCGCAACGCCGTAAAAATTGAAGGTCTGGAAGTGGAAAATGGTAAAAGGCGTCGTTGCCGCCGTCGCGATGAGGGAAGTCAGGATAATGTCCTTAAGGGCATGGCCTGCTTTGGTGACCCAGCGCGGCAGGTCGAGGCTCAAACCTTCGCGAATCGTCTCATCCAGCTTTTTCTCATAGGCGGCAACCATCGCGAGCACGGCGGCAAAGGACATCTGGAAACTGGCCCCCATGGTGGCACTGGGAGCCACCAGCATGATTGCGGCGGCGGCCAGCGCGACAAGGCGCAGGCTCATGGCCTTGCGGTCGGTCATCACGGCGAAAAAGACGATCCCTGTCATCAGGGCAGAGCGTACGGTCGGCGGATCGGCACCGACCAGCAAGGTATAGGCTGTCGTAGCAACAATCGCCCCAAAAGCTGCGATTTTCTTGATCGGGAAACGCAAAGTAATCCACGGGATTAAGGCTAGAAGAAAGCGTAGCGGCAGATAGACCAACAGAGCCATCATGCTGACATGCACACCGGAGATGGACAGAAGGTGCGACAGTCCCGAGGCACGCATCGCGTCCATCACCGGTCTGCCTATGCCGGTTTGCGAGCCTGAGAGTAGCGCTGCTGTCATCGCCTGTTGCGGATCGGGAAGAAGCGCAGTTGTTTCAAGGATCAGGCGACGGCGCATCGGATCAAAAAAGCTTCCAAGGCTCAGGGGGCGGCCTGATACGGGGTCTTTGTTTTTTACAACGAGCGGTTCGACATAGGAAATACCGGTCCCGCCCAGTTGCTTGAAAAACGCTTGCCTGCGGAAATCATAGCCATCCGGCATCGCAGCGTCATTCGGCGGCCAAAGTGGCCCCCACAGATGCAGTCGGCTTCCGGCTGGCGGCACGTCCTTGAACGGGATTTTTGTTTTGATCCGCAGCCGCAGGGGTCTTTGGTCTTTGGGCAACTCATGTGTCCAGATGTGGGCCAGCGTCAGCCGCGCCCCGTCGGCCAAAGGTTCGGCTCGCTCCAGTGTGCCAAAGAGCGCGACAGGCGCATAAGAAGTTTTGAGCATGGGGGCTTGCGCTAAGCCTGTCTCGATTTGGGCGGCGTTAAAGCCCAGCGAAAGGGCTAAGAAACTTGCAAGGACCAGTGGCGCATAGGGCCTGTGCCGCTGGAGGATAAAAAGGGCAAAAAGCAAGGGAGAGAAGGCGAGCAGGACGCGCGGCGGTTCCATCGGCAAGGCGAAATAAAGGGCAAGCCCCAGCATCAGCAATATCGGCAACCAAAGGGGCCACCGCTCACGGTCGTCCAAAAAAGCGGTTAAAAGAAATGAAGCAGGGTTCATATGCTGGATTCACAAGCTGGGTTCACAAGGGCTGGCTTTGACGATAGGATGCCGCTTCGTCTCCTTCTTAGTAACATATCTTGTGTGGTTGTCATCATGTCTGTTGTTGTTCGCTTTGCGCCATCGCCTACGGGTTATCTTCATATTGGAGGGGCCAGAACAGCCCTATTTAACTGGCTCTATGCCAAGCATATGGGGGGCAAGTTCCTAATGCGGGTCGAGGATACCGACCGTGAACGCTCGACACCGGAATCCGTGCAAACGATTTTGGATGGCCTGACATGGCTGGGTTTTGACTGGGACAACAACGATCCCTCGATCAATAACGGCAAGCCCTATTACTCCCAGTTCGATATGTGTGCTCGCCATGTCGAAGTTGCGCGGCAAATGTTGGCCAATGGCACGGCTTATTACTGCTATGCCTCGCCGCAGGAGCTGGAAGCCATGCGGGCCGAGCAAAAAACCAAGGGGTTGCCTCAGCGTTATGACGGGCGGTGGCGCGATCGCCCCGCCAGCGAGGCACCCGAAGGCGTCAAGCCCGTGATCCGCCTCAAGGCTCCGCAGGAGGGCGAGACCATCGTCAACGATCTGGTGATGGGTAGCGTGACCGTTCAAAACGCGCAGCTTGACGACATGGTCTTGGTCCGTGCGGACGGCACCCCGACCTATATGCTCGCCGTGGTGGTGGACGATCATGATATGGGCATCACGCACGTTATTCGTGGCGACGACCATTTCACCAATACGTTCCGACAGGTCCAGATTTACAAGGCGATGGGCTGGGATTTGCCGACTTTTGCGCATTTGCCTCTGATTTTGGGGCCAGACGGCGCTAAGTTCTCCAAGCGTCATGGTGCGCCATCGGTTTCGGAATATCGCGATCTGGGCTATCTGCCTGAGGCGATCCGCAATTATCTGCTGCGCCTGTGCTGGGGGCATGGCGATGACGAGATCATCCCGACCTCGCAGGCCATCGAATGGTTTGATTTTGGCGGGGTGGGACGTTCTCCTGCGCGGTTTGATTTTGCCAAGCTCAACCACCTCAATGCGCACTATATCGGCCAGACTGAGGATAAAGAGTTGGCCGCGTTGGCGAAGCCTTTCCTTGAAAAGCTGCTGGGACACGAGATCGACGTAGTGGGGCTGGCGAGGCTGGAGGCAGCGTTGCCCGACATTAAGCCACGCGTTCATTTGCTCACTGAAATCGCGACGGCGGCCCAGTTCTATTTTGATCGGCTGGAGCCTGACGAGAAGGCGCGCAAGCTGCTTTCGCCTGAGGCTAAGGGCTATTTGTCCGATTTGGCTGACCAGATCCGCCAACTGCCCACCTTTACCCATGAGGCAGTTGAGGATATTTTTCGAACCTATGCCGAAAGGCAGGGGCTTAAGCTGGGGGCAGTGGCCCAGCCCTTCCGTGCGGCTCTGACGGGGCGGGGTATTTCCCCTCCGATTTTTACGGCGGCAGCTCTTTTGGGCAAAGAAGAAGTCCTTGAACGGCTGGATATGGCCTGTTGTTAATAGAAATTTGAGGATTCGCGCATAATTTCTTTCTTTACTTTCATGAGCTGTGGTATCGAGCCAATAGTGGTTGGTTATCTCGCTTTTGGAAGAGGGAGTGTTGCGTCGTATGGTTGCCGATACCTTTACCGATTCCACCTCTGTTGCCTTGCCCGGAAACGGGATGGAAGGCGTGGGGGCGCTTGCGGGTGCGAATGTTCCCGGACCTTCCTGGGTCGAGCAGGATGACACCCTGCGGGCTCTGTGGACCGATAATAAATCACCGGAAGATATCGCGTCTGTGCTGGGGCGGTCGGTGGCGGCCATTATGACCCGCGCCGCGCGTCTGGGGCTGCCGCGCCGGGCCGCGCCGGGCCGCAAACGCGGTTACCGCCGCAGCGATGCGCCGCGCAAGATGGCGGCGGCAGGAACGGCACGTGTCCGTGTTTCCCTTCCACCACAGGAAGAAGAAGTTGTCTATGAGCAACCCGAAGTCAAAATGCGCATTTGCCTGATGTGCCTGAATAAATTTCAGTCGCAGGGGAGGCATAACCGCATTTGCCCGACATGCAAGGGGTCTGCGGATTATGCGACGGGAAGCAGCACGCCTGACTTCACGTTCAAGGTTGTTACTTAACCGTCGGTGTTTCTGCCGAAGGTTGTCTTGGGAGGTTTGCGATGTCTGTTTCCGATGCTGTCACGACGGTTTTGACACGCAACGCTTTTTACAAAGACGGCTATCGCCTTTTGCTTCGGATCAGCCTGATTCAGGGCCTCGTTATCATGTTGCTCATCGGGGCCATCATCTCGATGCTTCTTTCTATGGAAACCCGTTACGTCTATTTTGCGACAACCTCTGACGGGCGCATTATCAATATTGTGCCGCTGAACGAAGAATATCGTTCAAGGGCTCAGGTGATCGCGTGGTCGGCCAACAAGGCTCAGGATGTGATGCGCTTTGGCTATAGCGATTTCCGTCAGCGGCTTCAGGATTCCTCGCGCAACTTTACCGCTTCCGGTTGGGAAACCTTCACCAAGGCGATGAAAGACGCCCGTATTCTTGAGGCGGTCGAAGCGCGTAAGCTGACCGTTTCGCTGCAAATTTTGCAGGCCCCTGAAATCAAGGATTCGTTTGTCCATGACGGTGTTTACACGTGGATTCTGCAATGTCCGGTTGCCATCAGGTTTGACGGCAACAGCGAAGTGCCGCAGGCGATGAACGCCATTCTTTTGCTTCAGGTCGTCCGTGTTTCGACGCTGCAAAATCCTGACGGGATCAGCATTGAACAATGGATCGCCAAAGCGAGGTAAGGCACATGCCGGCACAGCAGGTTCCTGAACAGATGCGTGGCCAGCGAGCGACTGCCGAAGCATCGGCGGCCCAAGAGGCGATGCCGGCAGCGGCTCAAAGCTGGTCTTTGTTGCGCGCCTTTTTCAGGGATGAGTATGACGAGGCCAGCATCAGGTTCGATGAGCGTGATTATTACCCACGTCACAAGAAAATCTTGACCCAGATCCGGCGGCAGTCGATCATGATCGGGTTGTTGTCGATTTTGTTACTGATTATGGGGCCTTTTCTCAAACCCTTGCATATTCACCAAGCTATTTTCGATACACCAGACCGGAAAAGGGAAGAACTCGTGCCTTTGACCGAGCCTAATTTGACCGACGACGCTATTTTGGCTTGGGCGACGACCTCCATTACAGAAATTCTGACTTTCGGGTTTGGTGACTTTGACAAGCGTATTCTGACTCAGCGCAACCGGTTTACAGACGAGGGGTGGGACAGCTTTGTCAACATCCTGCTCAAGCGAAGCTGGCGCGATAATTTCAAGTCGAACCAATTGGTATTAACGACGGTGCCGTCCGATGAGCCGGTCATTGTTTCCAAGGGCTTTGACGAGGACATGGACTATATCTGGGCCGTTGAAATGCCGATTGTGATGACTTTTGCGACGAACAATAATGTTTCGAGTGCGGAAGGGCATGTCGTCCGTCTCGTCATCCGCCGCGTGCCGGCGAAAGACAATGTTGTGGGCATCGGTATCAAGTCATGGCACATGATGTAGGCTAAAAAAGGTTGCCTTGGCAGGGGTTAACCATTTTTTTAATGCTTTCAGGTTCTTGACCTGATCCTGAGGGTATGAAATAGGATGGGGGCGGAGGCCCTTGGCTTATAAACGATATCTTAACTGCCTTTGGGTGAAACAGGGTAAAGTTTATCCGAATGTTTGAACTGATTCGGGGTTGTCAATTGTTGTACGGAATCGGACGAAAAATCATCGTATCTGCTGTCCTCGGTACGGTTGTAGGTCTTGCTCAAGTTGCTGTCGCTCCTGTCGTTATGGCAGCCGATACACCTCAGTCCCTGTCGGACAAGGTTCGTGCAGCGGTTGGAGACAAGCTTGAGGATGGCAAGAAGGGGACGGATAAGAAGACCGACGAGTCTTTGGTCAAGGCACCGACGGCTGATGGGATTTCCCTAACGGATGTCCCCCCTGTTTCTGCGGCTTTGGAAGACCAACTGAATCAAGAACGTCTGGCGGAAGAGGCTGCGGCCAAGGCCTTGGTCGACGAGCAAAAGGCCGAGGAAGATCACAATCGTAAATCATTCAAGCGTGCGTCTGAAGGCTTGATGCCGCTTTCTCCCGATCAAATCCGCGCCTTCATGCAAAAGCTTGAATCGACGCAGTCCGCTTCGGTGGCCCCATCGAGCGGCACCCCGAAAGGCGAGGTCAAGGTGGCTAGCCTTTCGCTTGATCCGGGTGGCGATCCGCCCCAGATCAACCTGTCCCCTGGGTTCGTGACAACCATCGACATTATCGACCAGACGGGTGAACCGTGGCCGATTGCCGATGTCGGCGTTGGCGGTAATTTCGAGGTTACCCCGACGCAGGCTGGTTCTCATGTCGTTCGCGTTGTACCGTTAACCCGCGTTGGCACGGGCAACCTGTCTATCCTTCTCAAAGACCTTTCGACGCCGATCATTTTCCGTCTTTCGACGGGCGGATCGACATTCCATATGCGGTTTGATGCGCGTGTCCCCCAAATCGGGCCGAATGCCAAAACGCCACTTATTAAATACCGTCGGACCGGACCTGTTGCCGGCGATGCCGTCATTTCCATGGTTTTGGAAAATGCGCCGCCCAAGGAGGCTAAACGCCTTAAGGTCGGGGGTGTCGATGCGCGGACGATGGCTTGGCAGATCGGCGGCAAAGTTTTTGTCCGCACGCCGCTGTCCCTTTTGTCGCCGGCATGGAACGCCAGTGCCTCCTCTTCGGACGGCATGACCGTGTACGAGATTGGCGATGCGCCCGTTCTCCTGATGTCTGACAATGGTGCCATGATCCGGGCGCGCTTACTGCGGGAAGAAACCAATGACAAGTGACAACAACATGGATGAATTCGAGCAGGACCAATTCGATTCTTTCGAGGATGGCGATGCGAATGAACCAACCCGTTCGAAAAACGGCTTGGTCGAGGCGTGGCGCAACAAGCCTGTATTCAAGCTCTTGGTTATTTTGCTTGGCCTGAGTGCCGTTCTGGCGGTCATTCTCAGCTCGACCGGCAAAAGCAAGCAGGAGGTTGTTTCCCATATGGCGGCGGCTCCCGGCCTTAAAGAGGCTCCTGGTGGGACTGTTTCACCTTTCTTCAAGGACCAGAACGACATTGCGAATGCTCAGCGCGCCGATCAGGCTGTAGCCGAGGGGGGCAGTGCTTTTCCGACACCGATCGGCAAGGATGCGACAGACCTTGCAGAGGAAAGAAAAGATCCCCTGAAGGAATATCGTGAGGAAACGGAAAGACTGAAGCGTGACATGCAGGCCCAGCAGGCTCAGAACGCTCAGAAGATCCAGATGTTGCAACAGCAGGTCGTCGCGGCTCAAAGCACGCCTCGCCAGCCGCAGCAGGAAGATGAAACACTTGCGCGCGCCATGCAGGCCCAGATGCAGCAGTTGATGGACTCATGGAAACCTTCTTCTGCCACGGTTGTTTCCGGTGTTGTCGAAAAGGTTGATCCGACGAAGACAGCGATGGTTCAGGGGATGACGAATGTGTCCTTGCCCGGAGCTTCTTCCGCCAAGATTGACGCCCAATTAAAGGAAGATGTGAAAACGTTGGTTCCTGCCGGAACAGTTAACTATATGCAGTTGTTGACCGAGGCCAATTCCGACGTTCCCGGCCCCATCTTGGCCCAGATTCTGTCCGGCCCGCTTGCTGGCGGTCGTGCGATTGGTCATTTTCAGGTTATGAACGATTACCTTGTGATGTCGTTCAACATGGTCAGCCTGAAGGGTAAGGACTATGCGATTAACGGCCTTGCGCTGGACCCTGACACGACATTGGGAGGCATGGCGACAGAGGTTGATCATCGCTATTTCATGCGCGTCCTCTTGCCTGCGGCAGGGGCCTTCGTTTCCGCTTTTGGTGATGCGATGGCTGACACGGATACAGAAACAACCATCTCAGGCGATTCGGTCGTCGTGAACAGTGCCAAGAAGGGTTATAAGGAAGCTATCTATGATGGCCTCGGCTCGGTTGGCCAGACTGTTTCCCAGTTCTTCCAGCAGCAAGCCAACCAGACTAAGACCCTCGTCCGCGTTGCGGTCGGCACACCGATGGGTCTGTTCTTCCTTCAGCCGGTTACAAATCAAAAAGCCGAGTATGAAACGAATAACAACATGATGGGTATGCCTGGTGGCGCGAACGGGAGCTATCAATCGAATGTTCCTTATCCAAATACAACGGGGCAGAATAACTCTACAGCCTATGGTATGTCTTCGTCGCAAATGGAGATGTTCAACAAGTTGATGTCTACCTCTGGCACAAAGAACGGGGTTTATCGCTAAGTCAGCCAAGACGTCGTTTGTGTCGTTATCCGGCGGACACCCTTTTGCGCCGATAACAGAAAAGGGCTTCAAACGGCGGTTGATTTAGTATAATTTCTAGTCGTCACCGACTGGGGAGAAGGCTTCTTTTGTTCGGCGGCGTGTCTTTAGTCTTCGCGTAGGGAAGTCTCCCTATCGATCCTTTTTTCTTGGGAGGCTCTGTTATGGCCGACAATCGCAACGATATGGATTTGGAAGCATCCGAGCAGGAATCGGCTTTTCCGTCGCAGGATGATGGGGCTTCCACAGAGACGTGGCAGGACGAGCTTCCTCCCGAAGATGATTTCCATGATCACGATGATGGTGTCGAAGAGCTGATTGACGAGATTCAGGACGATGCGTCTGTGACGCCGCCGCCCGCCGATGGCAACAAGCGCGGTAAAGCCGTTTTGTTGGGGGCCTTGGTCGTGGGGGCCTTGTTTATTGGCGGTCTGGCTTACCTGCAATTTGCTGGCACCGAGAGCGGTGGTGGGCCGATGATCCCCTTGGGGCGCGTTCTTGATACAGACAATCTGGACAAGATGACGATGCCAGACGCACCTGAACCCATGGCGGCAGCTGTAGTGGGGCAGGGCCAAAGCAATACGGCCGATATCAAAAATCTTTATGATGTCAATCGCATCCAGTCCGAAAACAAAACGGCTTTGCCGACGGGCGATGTGAAAGAAGTTGTAACAGACAAGCCCATGGAGGCGATGTCGTCCCAGATTCTGGATTCGACGGCTGAAAGCAAGACGGCCACGGCTCTTCCGCCCGTGCCCCAGCCTGAACCACATGTGGTCAAAACGGAAACTATTCCCATGCCGCGTGTCGATGATCTGATGCCCAAGCAGGAGGCAGCGCCTCAGGCCGGCCAGCTACTGCCCGTTCAAGCCCAGAAGACAGACAAGCAGGCCGAGGCCAAAATCGCTTCCCTGACCACCCAACTCGAGGCCTTGCAGAAATCCTTTGATCAGGTCATGCAGAAGAACGAAGAGTTGCTGACCAAGGTTGATAAGTTGACAAAGGACCAGACGGCATCGTCGGGTCAGGAGCAATCGCTTCAAAGTCGTATCAGTGACCTTGAAAAGCAACTGGGCGAAAAGGACAAGGCGATGAAGGATGCCCTCTCCAAGACGGCTTCCGTTGCGTCGAAACCGGTACCTGAGAAAGTGTTGGTCCAGACGTCCGACGATGAACCTGCTGCTGTTAAGGCTCCTGTCACGAAAAAGGCCCCTGCGCGGTCCGCCCGCAAGCCGGCAGCGATGAAAAAACCAGCCGTTGCGTGGGTTTTGCGTGCGGCGACGCCTGATGCCGCGTGGGTCTCTCAAGGTCGAGAGTCGCAAGATCTTCGCCGGGTTGCGGTCGGTGAGTCGCTGGACAGCATTGGGCGTGTCACCGCAATCAAGCAAAATGGGGATAAGTGGGAGGTTGTTGGCAGTAAGGGAACCCTTCGCTAACCAACTGTATTTTGAGGTTAAAGAAGAGGGCTTGTTCCCTCTTTTTTAATGAAATTAAACAGGTTTTTAATTGTTTCGGCCACAATGGGGTGTGATAATGATCCCCTTGGGTCCGTTTGATACGGGGTGGGGCCTTTGCTGGAGAGAAACATGTTCAAGTCTTTTTTGAAACAGCGGTATACGGTTTCTCCGCAAGTCGGAGATCAACGCGTGGCGTGGTTCTTTTCGTTTGTTTTCATTTTATTTGCGCCTGATACGGCTTGGGCTTCAAGCTTCGGCCAAATCATCTGTAACGCCCGTCTGGTCGGCAGCGGTTATTTAACGGTACTGAATGCGGGTTCGTTTATCGTCGGTTTGTTTCTTGCCGTTCGCGGCGTCCTTCTTTTGAAGTTGCACGCGGAGAATCCTAATAGCCCGCAAGTAACAAAAGCTGTTGCCCATTTGATGGGCGGGGGTTTGATGATGTCGTTGCCGGAAATCGCCGGCGTTCTTCAACGGTCTCTCTTCACGGTCGGCAGCGGCGCGGGCAACTTCGGGTGTACACCGGGCGCGACGGGCACGGCGGTTAGCCTTGACGTGATGATGCAGAATTTCGTCAAGAATATTTACGCGCCTGTCTCGGTTCTTGTGGCGTTGCTGGGCGGTATGGTTGGTGCTTATTTCATTGCCAAGGGCTTGCTCAGCGGTGCCAAAGTCGGCTCGGACCCACGTGCCGGAAGCCCCAAGACGATCATTACACATTTGGTGATCGGTGCTATTTTGATTTCGTTGAGCACAATGTTGCCCAGCGTCATTTCAACCTTGTTCGGTTCTTCAGCCACAGTCAGTAACGTGAGTTCCTTTACCGGCATCCAATGGTCAAAATTTGTTGGAACGGGCGTCAGTGTTGATGCGATCAACAAGACGACGCAAGCTATTCTGGCTTTTATCCAGCTGATTGGCCTTATCGCCTTTCTGCGTGGCTGGCTGATTGTCAAAACGGCGATTGATGGGGGGCAGGCGACCATTCCACAAGGAATTACGCACATCGTGGCGGGAGCCATGGCCGTCAATATTGATTTGATGCTGAATGTGATTGACGAAACCTTCGGGACGGGCCTTGTGAATTGACAGGAATTAGGGCAAATTTGTCACGAATTTAACAGGTTGTTAAGGGGTTGGGCACAGAATCGTGAATAGGGGGCAGGCCGTTGAAACTAAATAGAAAACATTGATCTTTTAGTTGGGGCTGTTTACACTTTAAGTCATACCTTCGGACCGTGGTGGGAGAAGGTACTTTCGGGAGGAAACCATGAGCAAGATTTCAAAAACGGGCGAGATGCTGAAATATGGTGTTTTGGCATCCATTATTGCCATCGCGATGCCGGAGATGGCGGGTGCGGCGAGTGATGTCAATGGATTACTTCACTCTGTGGCGTCGAAGCAATTGATCAGCTTGCCCTACATTCTGAGCGCGGTGTGCTATGTTGGCGGGTCGTTCATGCTGGTCAGCGGTGCACTAAGCCTCAAGAAGCATGCTGAAAACCCTGGCTCCGAGCCTATGGGCAAGGGCATTGCGCGTCTTTTGACGGGCGGTGCGATTACCTCGGTTCCAGCATTGACGGGCATCATCCAGCGTACGTCCGAGGTCAACGGTTCCCAGGCCACGTTTAACAAATTCGGTGTAACTTTTAACTGATGAATTCAGAAAGGATCGACGACTATGAGCAAGATTTCAAAAACAGGCGAGATGCTGAAATATGGTGTTTTGGCATCCATTATTGCCATCGCGATGCCGGAGATGGCGGGTGCGGCGAATGATGTCAACACGTTGCTTCACTCTGTGGCGTCGAAGCAATTGGTCAGCTTGCCCTACATTCTGAGTGCGGTGTGCTATGTTGGTGGGTCGTTCATGCTGGTCAGCGGTGCGCTGAGCCTCAAGAAGCATGCTGAAAACCCTGGCTCCGAGCCCATGGGCAAGGGCATTGCGCGTCTTTTGACGGGCGGTGCGATTACCTCGGTTCCGGCATTGACGGGTATCATCCAGAATACCGCCGAGGTTAACGGCGCGACTAAGGCGGCCTATACCAAGTTTGGTGTTACCTTTAACTAAGGCTGTTGTTTTGTTTCTTCCCGTTTCCTTGGGTGTCAGGCGATCGCCTGACACCTCTGGAGCGGCCTCTTCGGGGCGCGCTCCGGCCAAGAACCGCGTTGACAAAGTCATGTCACGCGATTCTTTTTCGTGTCGGTGTTGCGGGTTCCAATCCAAAAAATACCAGCGCGTTTTGTTTGCCAGCGATGTCTCCCCTGACGAAAAGGGTGATGATCTTGTCACCGTATGCACCTTCTGTGAACTAACAGCCCTTCTGGATCGCGCGGCGAACGGAAGTGGCGGACATCTGATTTGGCTCCCTGAATTGTCTCAGGGCGAGCTGAACAACGTCATGCATGCCCTTTATGTTGCCCGTGAAAGCGACGATGAGGCGTTGGCCAAGGCGGCCAAAAGAACCGTCGATGTTTTGATGGCGCGTCGTGCTGAAGCCAAGAAGCGTCTTGGAACGGACGATCCGGCTCTGCTTGCCACAGCCTTGCATGAACAGCTGGACGACACAGCCTATGCGGCGCGGGTCAAAAAGCTGGAAGGCATCCGTTTTCTTTCTCCTGATCGTTATTTTGTGCGTCAGCGCGGCAAGGACGTGAACTTGTTCCCTGCGATGCTGGCCTATTGGGCCTCGCCTGAAGGCCCTTATGGCAAGGTTCCCGTTTCCGAGTGGACCAAGCTTTTTGCCGACGTTTCTTCCAAGGCTACGCCGGAAGAACGACCTCAACCAACTTCCTAATACTAATCTTTCGCAGGGCGTGACCGCTTGCAAAGGCTGACGCTTATGCGTTGGCCTTTTTATCTGTGCGCTCAGCGCCCCCCTTTTTTTCGAAAGAATCGACATATGACAAAGACGAACAAACAACAGAAAACCATTGTTTTAAAAATCGGCACCGAGTCAATCACGCGGCCCGATGGAGAAATTGATAACAACGTTCTTTGTGCTCTGGTCGATCAAGCCGTGGCATTGCGCGAGGCGGGCCACAAGGTCGTGACTGTATCGTCTGGCGCGGTAAAAGCTGGACGCGGGGCCTTGCCGGTGCCGCCTGAGGCGAAGCTTAAAGACGTTGAGAAAGCCGTCGCGGCAGGCGTGGGACAGCTCACTTTGATGCTGGCCTATCGTCAGGCCTTGGCTCGCCATGGGTATCATGCGCTGCAAGGCCTGTCCGAGAACGTGCATTTTCAAAACGGCATGAACGAGCAGAGATGGAACCTGCAAGAAGCCTTGTTCTATTGCTTTGATTTTTGCCCGAAGATCATCCCCATCTTGAATGAAAACGATTTGATGTCGCGTGTTGAACTACGCGAATTGCGAGAGGGTGACCCCGCCTTTTCGGACAATGATGGTCTGGCCGCGCTTATCGGCAATCTGATTGGTGCGGATGCTATCATCGCTGTATCGGCCAATTCTCTTTACACTGCCGACCCGCGCAGCCACGCGGACGCGCGCCACATTCCCTTTGTCAATTTTGGCAGCGCGGTGACGGGGCTCGCGGCGCAAGGCGTCGATACAACAGGCAAAACAGACAACGGGTCGGGCGGCATGGAGACGAAAATCGACATGGCCAAGACCTTCCTTTGTGCCGGAGAGGCCCTGTGCGGCCAGCGTCTTGTGCATGTTATCAGCGTGGCTGAACTGCTTGCTGGAGGCATCTTGAAAGCGGTGGCGGGCAGACCTGTGGGCACAGAGTTCTGCTGCTACCGCAGCCAAGCGCAGAAATCCCGCCTCGCCGCCACACCGTTTGCTTGCGCGTGCGGTTGAGGAGGGCGGAGCCTAAGAGCCAGCCTGTTTACAAGGTAACATCAGATTCGAAAAAACTCTTATGTGCGGCAGACGCCGCGCCACTGGACTCCCACCTTCGCCGGAGTGACGTAGTTAGGCGTAGTGTCAAAAGATTGAAGCAAACTCTAAATGACGACTATTCTGCTTTCTCATGCGGGATAGCGGGGAGGTAGATTTGACTCGAAAGCTGGTGTTTGCGGGCCATGGCGGCAATGTAGCCTGTGGTTACCAGATAGTTCACCGAAGAATCTAGCATAGCTTTCAGCGCATATTCGTTGGGCGGAATGGCGATTGTGCCGGACAAAAGAACGGCAGGGCCGCCGCCAACTTCTTTGATCGTTCTAGGATTGCTAGCCAGAAAGACGTTTGCGCTGGCCGCATCGGCAAGAACAATGTCGGCCTTGCCAGTTGAAAGCTCCATCAAAAGGGAGGCGTTGTCCATAATGTTGGGGAGTGAGATAAGTTTCGCCTTGGGAAATTTCAGCGGCGCAACCGACCCGCTGACTTCGCCTTCTATGGCGGCGATCTTGACATTCTCATTGTCGATCAGCTCTTGCTTGCCGTCGAACCGGTTGTCATCGGCGCGGGCATAGATGTTGATAAAAGCATAACCGACGGGCGTGATAAAGTCGGCGACAGCGGTGCGGCTTATAGTTGGTGTGACGGGACCGCATACAGCATCATAGCGTCCCGTTGCGAAGCCTTCGAACATTTGGGCGATGTTGACTTCTTCCGTATAGTCGATTTTGAGATTCAGGTCTTGACTAATCTTGTCCAGAATATCGGGCACGAAGCCAGAGATATGGCCCGTCGTCACATCCTTATAAATAAAAGGCCGCCACATGAAATAGGCGCACCGCAAAGTCTGCGTGCGCATCACGCGCTCATAGGCGGTTTCCTTTGGGTCGGGAGAGCCCTGCTGTTTGACAGACTGGCTCGTTTCGAAAGAAAGAACCAACGCGCAAAGTGCAACCAGAAGAGTGACGACGGAAAGCTTGTTGTTCATGTCGGCGAGTTCATTTTTGTAAAGGAAGGAATACCCCATTTTGGGAGCGGGGAGTGCGTTTAGTCAAGCCCAAACAAAAACCCCTGCAAGATACCTTGCAGGGGTTTGTTGTTCAGGCGGTAGGATCGGCTTAGAAACCGCCCATGCCGCCCATGTCACCCATGCCGCCGTGAGCGGCGGCTTCTTTCTTTTCCGGCTTGTCGGCGATCATGCACTCTGTCGTGATGAGCAGAGCGGCGACCGACGCGGCGTTTTCAAGCGCGACGCGGACGACCTTGACCGGATCGATGATGCCGGTCTTGAGCAGATCGACATACTCGCCCTTTTGCGCATCAAAGCCGAAGTTGGTGTCCTTCTGCTCAAGCAAGCGACCGACAACGACCGAGCCGTCAAGGCCTGCATTGTCAACGATCTGACGGATCGGGGCTTCCAGCGCCTTGCGGACGATGTCAACGCCACGGCGTTGATCGTCATTCGCGACGCGGATTTTCTCGATCGCGCGAACGGCATAAAGCAGAGCGGTACCGCCGCCAGCGATGATGCCTTCTTCCTTCGCAGCCTTGGTGGCATGGACAGCGTCATCAACGCGATCCTTGCGTTCCTTGACTTCGACTTCCGTCGCGCCGCCGACGCGGATAACGGCAACGCCGCCAGCCAGCTTGGCCAGACGTTCTTGCAGCTTTTCCTTGTCGTAGTCCGACGTTGTGACTTCGATTTGCTGACGGATCTGGGCGCAACGCGCTTCGATGTCTTTCTTCTTGCCCGCGCCATCGACGATGGTCGTGTTGTCCTTGTCGATGCGGACTTTCTTGGCCGTGCCGAGCATGGAGATCGTGACGCTTTCAAGCTTGATGCCAAGGTCTTCAGAGATAACCTGACCGCTCGTCAAAATCGCCATATCTTCCAGCATCGCCTTGCGACGGTCGCCAAAGCCCGGAGCCTTCACCGCCGCGACCTTCAGGCCGCCACGCAGCTTGTTGACGACGAGCGTGGCCAAAGCCTCGCCTTCGACTTCTTCCGCGATGATCAAAAGCGGACGACCCGACTGGACAACCGCTTCAAGAACGGGAAGCAAAGGCTGCAAGCCAGAGAGCTTCTTTTCGTGGAAGAGGATATAGGGGTTCTCCATCTCGCAGACCATCTTTTCGGCGTTCGTGACGAAATAGGGCGAGAGATAGCCACGATCGAACTGCATGCCTTCGACGACATCCAGCTCGGTTTCGAGGCTCTTGTTTTCCTCGATGGAGATGGGCGATTCATGGCCGACTTTTTCCATCGCGGCGGCGATCATGTCACCGATTTCCTTGTCGCCGTTGGCCGAAATCGTGCCAACTTGCGCGATTTCCATCTTGCTGGCGACCTTCTTGGAACGGGCGGCCAGATCTTCGATGATCTTTTCGACCGCCGCGTCGATGCCGCGCTTGAGGTCCATCGGGTTCATGCCCGCCGCAACAGCCTTGATGCCTTCGCGCGCCAAAGCACGCGCCAGAACCGTTGCTGTCGTGGTGCCATCACCGGCGCGGTCAACCGTCTTGCTGGCGACTTCGCGCACCATCTGGGCACCCATGTTCTCGAAATGATCGGGAAGCTCGATTTCCTTGGCAACGGTCACGCCGTCCTTGGTCACGCGGGGTGCGCCAAAGCTCTTTTGAATAACGACATTGCGCCCCTTGGGGCCCAGCGTGCAGGCCACGGCATCGGCCAGCACATCGATGCCACGCATCATGCTGTCACGCGCTTTCACGCCAAAACGGATTTCTTTTGCAGCCATTGTATAGTTCCTTCTTGAGTTTGTTGTTCGAAAAGCGGGGTCTGGGGTCAGGGATCGGGGAGGGATAAAACGTCCCGATCCCCGAATGCCGACCCCCAGTCCCTTTTATTTCTTGCAGGGCTTCCCCTTGGCGCAGGGGCCTCCTTCGATCACGCCCATAATGTCGGATTCCTTCATGATGAGGTAATCGACGCCATCAAGCTTGACTTCGGTGCCCGACCATTTGCCGAACAGGATGCGGTCGCCCGCCTTGACATCAAGAGCAATGATCTTGCCTTGCTCGTCACGCACGCCAAGGCCAACGGCGATGACTTCGCCTTCCATGGGCTTTTCTTTGACTGTATCGGGAATAATGATGCCGCCAGCTGTTTTGGCTTCGCTTTCCAGACGACGCACAACGACGCGGTCATGCAGAGGACGGAATTTCATCGGTCTTGCTCCTTAAGTTGACTTGTTAATAAACCTGGCCCCTTAGTGCAGGGTGTTAGTCATGTAGGCTCTATGAGGCAGGCTTTCAAGGGGGCTCGTTAAGGTTTTTTTAACAGGGGAGGGGCTCCTCTGATTGAGTCATACCCGCGAAAGTGGGAATCTATATGTCGAGGCATTCCCTGCTATGAGTATGGATTCCCGCTTTCGCGGGCATGACTCAGGGGAATGTAAGGTTAATGTGCCTATAAAAGAGGCAAAATGGCCTCCAAAGACTCCAAAGAGAGAAAAGGCCTAAAATCACCCTTACGAATAGCGACTGCGGGCCCTAGGATGGGGCAGGAAGGGCCTCTGGCGGGGTGCCCGCTATCCCCCTACGTGCGAGGATTAAAAACCTCTGTATGGGCTTTAAAACGCATTCTAGGACTATTTCACGTTTTGTTCTCATTTTTTGGTTAATGTCACCGCAGCTGCCGCACCGCTTCGCCCAGCACCATGGCGGCGGAAAGGGCGACGTTGAGCGAGCGCAGGCCTGCCGCCATGGGGATCAGGACGCGCCCCTCGCAAGCCTCGTGGACGTCGTCAGGGACGCCCGCGCTCTCGCGCCCGACCATTAAGATGTCATCGGGGTGAAAAGCGAAATCGGTATAGGGCATGGACGCTTTGGTGGAGAGAAGGACGAGTCGCCGCCCGCCTTTGGCCTTTTGAAAGACCTCCCAGCTCTGGTGGCGCGTGACGTTGATATGGTCGATATAATCCATCGCCACGCGGTGCAGGCGCTTATCGTCCCAGATAAAGCCGCACGGCTCGATAATATCCAGCGGCACCCCAAGGCAAGCCCCAAGGCGCAGCATCGACCCCGTATTGGTCGGCATGTCAGGCTGATACAAAGCAAGGCGCAGCGCGTGTGTCATGCGGCAGGGATAAAACGAAACAGGCCAAGCCGCAAGGGCCTTGCCTGTTTTGGGAAGGGGGGATTAGGGGGCTGGCTTAAGTTCTTCGACAGCCCATCTAGCACAGTTTCGAGCAAGATTGGCTCCCGTGGTTGCTGCTTGCGAGGTCGCGTTGTTCGATTGTTCCATGGCTTTTCTTTGTGCGGGGGAGAGGCCACCTTGTCCTGCTGTTTCATAATGATAGGGTGCAGGTGGTTTGAACCCGTGTTCTGTGATGATAGCTGCCCTGCATTCCCCTCTTTCGATAAGATCAGAGAGCACGCCGTTCTTCATAAAGGTTGCTTCGGTTTGCATTTCCATTTTTGCGGCATCGCGCAGGCTGGAATTGGTTTCCTGTACGGTCGGGGTGCAAGCGTCCGTGTAGACTTGAAACAGCGTTGGGATATTTGACGCAGCGTCGAGGGTTATCGCAAACTCATTCAAAAGGCCCGTGGTCATGTGGCCTTGCTTGCGGAAAGTCTCGGAAAGGGCGCGGTATCCGGCTTGTGCGGCGGCATCTGCCTTCATTATGTGCCCGATGGCACTCTTGCATGCTGGATCATCGGAATTATTGTCCTTGATACGGTTCATAAGATCAGGCCGTACCTGAGCCAGTTCGCCGTCGATGGTTTGCGCGGGGCTTTGACCTTTTGGGGCGTTGGAGACGTTGGTGGGGCTTGCCTGATTGTAGGAGCCGCTCGCATAAGGCGAGGCAGACCCCGATGCCTTTGGCGCACTGGGGGTCTGTAAATACGCTTTGCAAACCAAGGTCGAGCTGAAAAGCTTGACGAACGAGTTAGACAGCTGGTCAAACGCAAAGGAGGTTGCCTGAACCTGCTGGGGGGAGAGGCCGGCCAAATTAGTGGTCTCAATAATCTTGATGCTATCCATCAAATCATAGTTCCCCGCAAAAACGCCCGCGCAACCATCTTGAACGGCGGTGTCAGCCTTTTGGGTTGCTTCTTGAACGGAGGCTTTCAGTTGAGTTGCTGTTTGCTGGGTTTCACGCGTTTCTGCGGAAGCTTCATAGCCGTATTTCAGCATGGTGCTTTCGACGCCGAGAACCTGCGCAACGCGCATGAAGGATCGGGCAAGGCTGCGAGCTTCCTTTTCTGAAAGCGCAGCCCCTTGGGTCCGCTTGGTGTAAGCGTTGCTGATCGAATTTCTTGATTCGCTCAAGACGCGTGCCAGATTGGTTTTTGCCTGCCTGTCATCGGCAGGCGTGTTTTTCTGGATAAGCCGCAAGCTTTCGCTTACCAGCGGGTCTGTTGCCGAAAGCGCATCGACTTCTTGCTGGGTATAGCCAAACGCGCTGTGCGCCGAGAGGACCAGTAGGGTGGGAAGTGCGGAAAGAATCTTTTTCATGGCTTAGTCTTTCTTTGTTTACTTCATATCCAATAAAGCCCGAACATTGGTGATGACGCGCTGTCGCTGGCGCAGTTCTTCTTCCAAGGGACGCCAGCTTTTGTGATCTTTGTCCGTCATAAATCCGCTGTTCATGGCCCAGCGGCCCAGATGCTTGATGGCTTCATGCGCTTCGACTTGTTGGTGGGTGTCGTAAAGATTGCCGCCAATTTTTGTTTGTTCTGCGTGGTCCAGCATGGCGCCGAGACGGGCCTGTGCTTGTTGCATATTTCCGTTTGCGGCCTCTCGTTGCGCAGCATCGATGTTGGCGGCAACATCGGGGGGCAGGGGGGCTCCCTCGCGGCCACAAGTCTGGTCGGTTTCCTGCTGAACGGATCCCAAAAAGTATTCGAGCACGATGGTTTGACTTAGGCCAACGACGGTACGGGTCGCCTGATCGAGATCGTTCGTGGCCGGTTTATCAAAAAGGCTTTGTGGATTAATGGATGCGAGGCGTAGCTCAAAGCCTGCTGTACCCGCGTGACGACGGGCATATTGGCAATTATAATAAACGTCGTGCCTGTCGTATTTTGTGCCTTTGCCCGAATCTTGGTTGATCTGTATCCGGCGCGTGTCTTTGATAAACGCGCTAGCTTGCATCATTTCTTTCAGGATTTCTTGACCTTTGGCGGTTTCTTCGATGCGTGGCGTGCGCTTGAGGGCCGCCACGATTTCTGTATCGCTTGGCTCGGCTTGACCTTGTGCAAAACCGGTGGCAGATGTCGCCAAAGCCAGAAAGCTTGCCATCAGGCACGCGGGGAGTTTAAAACGAGGCTGTGTCATATCGGTCCGTTTGAAAGACAGTCTTTGTAACTCGGGCCTATTCTACCATCAAATCATGAAAATAAAGAATCTATCCTATGGTTAACAAGGCGGTGAGCAAAGGAGCGGGGGCTCCTGTCGTGATAGGTGCCGTCCTGGCCCTTGTGCTGTCGCTTGGCCTGATCGAAGGCGGTTTGTGGGCGGCGGTGGGTATCGGCGGGGCGGTGCTTGCGGCTTTGTTTATGGGCTATCAGGAACGCGTGGTTGCTTGGCCCGCGCGGCCTGTTTGGATCGCGCTGGGGTGTTTTGTCCTGTGCGGGGTCCTGTCGTCGGGGACTTCGCTGGACCCCAAAGGAGCTTTTTCTACTTTCTTGAAAAGCCTAAGCTTTCTTGTCCCGCTAGCCCTCTGGTCGTCGCCGCGCGTGAGGGAGGCGGGGCGCAGGGCCTTGCCCTTTTTCCCCAAGCTGAACGGATTTTTTATCATAGGAGCTGCCGCCTTGCTCTCCTCGCTTATTGTTGCGACGGGGCTGTATGGCGTCGAGGACCCGGCCGTGACCAAGCTGAACAGAGGGCTTTCCTATGCGTGTGGGCTTTTGTGGCCGCTCGCCGGGGTTGTTTTTCCGGTGAAAGCGGGTAAGGGGGAGCGCGCTCTTGTCGCCTTATCCCTTTTGGTCGCCATTTTGCTCCTGACCCATTCACGGGCGACGCTGCTTGGCGTTGTTGCAGGGGTGGGGGCTGCTTTGGCGATGGCGCGGTGGCCTCGGTTGGCCATGGCGGGGATTGTTGCGGGGATTGTTGCAGCCCTCGCCTGGCCGTTTGTGATCAATCAAGGCTTTGTCCATGCGCACGATCTGCTGTACAAGGTGTCGGGGTCTTGGCTGCATCGCATTGAAATATGGGACTATTTATCTTATCGCATCTTGGAGCGGCCTTGGCTGGGCTGGGGGATGGGGGCGACCAAGCTGCTGGACTGGACCATTCCGCACGGCGCGATGTATTGGGCCAATGCCTTTCCGGTTTCGCATCCGCACAATATTTTTGTGCAGCTCTGGGTCGAGTTTGGCGCGGTCGGTGTAGCTTTTGCTGCGGGCATTTTTGCGGCTTTGGTGCGGTCGCTGTGGGGCCTTGCACCCTCGCTCCGGCCTTGGGGGGCAGGGGCCTTGACTTACTTCATCGTCGTTTCGCTTTGCGCCTATAACCTGTGGACGGACTCGTTTTGGGCCGCGATAAGCCTGACATCCTTCCTTTTTGCGGTTTTGTCGCCGCGCCGAAATTAAGGCCTTGTTAGGGGTATCCCCCCTAAAATCAAGAAAGTATTTGAGGCCAAAAACTTATGGCTAAACCGGGGTTGGAGCGGTAAATAGAGTCATGGTGCGTTCTTTGCGTGGAAAGACTGTCTGATGCGTCGTTTGTCTATCGCTTTGTGTATGCTTGTCCTTTTGGTCTCTTGCCGTGGCGCAAGTGCCGGAGACCCTCCCTTGTCCGAGCTTCAGGCGTGGGTCGGCAAAGAACCGTTCCAGAAAATCGGCGACTACACCTTCTGGACGCACCCCATTTTTGTCGCCAAGGCCTATAACCTGCTGGGGCCAGAGAGCTTCGCGCTTGTCACCACGGTTTATGCGGAAGGGGTGAGTACCCCTGTGGATCGTCATGACGATATTTTATCCACCTTTGTTTGCAAACCGCATGAATGTCTTTCGGACTCGGCGGCGGTTTTGATCGATATCAAAAAAGACAAGCTTTACGTTTGCCTGCATGATTCCTATCGCCCAGAGGATATGTGGTACGAAAGCGGCAAAGAGCCGAAAGGTATCGGCGAAAGCGGTTGTGCGGCAAGAGACCCTTATGAATTTTATGACAAATATATTAAGGATGGGAAGTAACCGTGCGGCAATCGACGCGTAGACAATGGCCCTTTTTTCTTGCCCTGGTTTTATGGGCGGGGGTCGTTTTTGCTGCGGTTTATAGTCAGGGCGGTGACATGCGCACTTGGGCCAAGTCGGCCGACTATACGCGCCGCGCGCCGACACGGGCTTATTTCGATGCGGCTATCGCCGAATGCAATGCGAACGGCGTAACAGCCGCCGTTGAGGCACGGACAAGCTCGAACCAGAAGGATGCCGAGCGCGCGACTCTTTTGGCGATGGCCATCTACGAGTCGCAATGTATTTCAAGGCCTAACAGCATCGGGTGCGTTGGCTGGTACCAGGTTTGCCCCGGAAAAGACGATGCACAGTTTCGGAACCTGACAAAAAAGTATCAAAGCACGGTGTCGGACCGGGATGGCTTGATACGGAACCTGAGTAATAGCCCTAACTTTGCGACAATGGTCGCTCAAGTGGATATTCTGGGCTATTGGCGGCATGTTTCGCCTAATGAAATCGCGGCCTTTTGCGGGTTTGCGGGGTTTGCCAATTCGAAACAGTATGATGCGTCGAATCTTTGTAATTCTGCGGTGCATTATGTTCTTTTGAAGGGGTGGGTTATGGGGGAGAGTTACGCTTCCGAGACCATCGTGAAACTCGACGATCCGCATTACGGGGACACGATTTACAAGGATTCCTCCGGTAACGAAGTTTTGCGAACGCTGAATTGTCAGGATCGCACCACGAAGCTGGCGCAGGCTTTGGCTCAAACGGCGAGGGCCTATCACGTTCGTGATGCGGTGCAGACACAGGAGAATTTCTTTGAAGGGCTGGAGGCCGGTAACTCTATTGGCTCATTGCACGAGGGCGATCTTGATAAGTTCTATTGCTTTAAGGTAGGAGCCGGGGCGTTCGATATTGCTCAGGCCCTTATGGATGGCGCGAAGTGGCTTCAGAACTGGATCAAGAACCAGATCAATGCGGTTCTGGACGCTTTGTGTAACTATGTCGTTTCTTTTGTCGCATCGAATGTCGACAAGCTGCTTAACTCGATTTGCTTGCCAGTAAAGCTACCTGATTTTTCGTTCAATATGGGAAGCCTGTCGTCTTCCAAGACTTGTGACGGCATTCCACTTGGGCATGCTTTGGTGTCGTCAACGGGAGCGATGACGGCAGATGACTTGCTTGATCCGTTTAATGCGAAGATGGCGCGTGAGGTTTATCCAGCTATCAACTCGATCCCTTCTTATGGGGGGACCATTAACATGCCCATGTTGCCGATGCTCAGGTTCTTCGGAACGGACGGGGCGGGCAATGAGAAATATCATTAGGTTGAAAATGAGAATGGAGGCTTCCATGTCACACGGTACAACATCGACCAAGGTCCAAATGGTTTGCGGAAAACTTTTGGGTGCCGTTTTGCTCGGCTTTTTGCTCTTGCCGGTTTTGGGGGCTTCTTTGGCCTATGCTGATGTGGATGGTATGGGGCTTGACCCTTGCCCTGATCAGAAGGTGGCTCAGGCGACACGCGATGCGCCCAGGTCGGCTTATCTGACCGAGCTCGATGCGGCGACGAATGTCTTTAACGACACGACCGAGGCCAATCAAACCAATCCGAACCCGCCGACCGAGCTGCATAAGCTGACCCCCTATTGTATTTCGAGCATCTCTGCTGGTTTTTCCATTGCCGATGCTTTGATGGATGGGGCGAAGTGGATATCGGACTATATCAACAACGTGATCACGACGCTTTTGAATGCTCCTTGTACCTATATTGTCGGCGCGATCTCGGCGGCTTTAACGACGGCGTTGAATGCCGTTTGTATTCCTATTTCTTTGCCGTCTTTCAGCTTGTCCTTGCCCAGCAGTAATGGAGGCAAGACGTGTGACGGTTTGTCGCTGGCCAATCTGGTCAACGTCAATATTAAGACAGCACCGCCTTTGGCGTCGCCATTGCCCAACAATTTCTTGTCGGCACCGATGGCGCGTTTCATCGACTATCTTGGGCTGAACAAGACGCAATATATTGGCGTCAATAATCCGATCAAGTTCTGATCTGGGAAAGAAGGGGAGGGCCCGACATGACACGCTTTACATTCCTTTTGGCCAAAGCCAAGCGATATGTGCTGTGTCTGGCCGTCCTCTCCTTGTTCGGGGCGATCGTCGCTCCTGCGCCAGCTTATGCCGTCGAAGTTTTCGATCCATTTTTTGAGGCGGTGCAAGAGTCGACCTCCGCGCTTGAGAAAGCCAAGATCGTTTTGAACAATACGGAGCTTGGTGCCAACATCATGGCGATGACGACTTACATTACGACCCAGTATAACAACTACATAAAATATTTCGGCACCATGACCCAGAACGGGCAGGCAGCACTAGCTGGTCAGCAGGTCGAGGCCAAGGGCATCGAAAAGCTCACGACTTATATGATGGACGTTAATACCAAGAACAAGCTTCTGGAAACCCAGATGCGCATAGCGTCCGATTTGGTACCGCCCAAGCATGAACATTTGTGCCGCGCTATCCTTGTGAACGGGGGAACGTCAACGTCGGAGTATTTTGACAAAGAATTGTCCCGCATGCTTGCCGAAGCTGTATCGAACAAGGACCGCTGTGCGACCTGTAACGGCATGGGCGGGGATTATTATGCAACCTATGCCGAGCGCGTGAAGGATCAGAAGACGGGGTCGCCACTGGATTCACCGGCGTCAGAAGTGGATTCCACAACGGTTCTGTCTGGCGGCGCGACACGCCACGATTCCAGCATCTCTGGTATTCATATTGCAACCTATGAGGTCCCCGTTTTTATCCGGAAGACCTATACCGATCCTTTGTCGGGGGCGAGCGTTAGTGTCGTCGGGCCGGATATGAAAAATTTGACCGCCGAGCAGAAGGAGTTTGTCTCGAAGTGGGACTACATCTTCAATGTGGTCGGCCCAAGGCCAACGCCCGTGTCCGGCAATGCGCTTAAAAGCGAAACGGGCAGACGCCAGCGGGCTATGTTCAATCACTGCCTTGCCAACCAGAATGCACTTGTCAAACAAATGACGGACTGGCTCGCCTATTTGACAAGGCCGAATTACAAAGACTCGAACTGGGATGAGTATCGCAAGGCCCAATACAAGGTTTGTCAGTCGGCCAAGGGAAGCGTCTTTATGGGCATTGATTCTGAAGGCGAGATTCATTACGGCAATTGTGATGGAAGCCTGAGCGAGTTTCGGGGGCTGAGCACGTACGAGCTTGAACTTTTGGCGATTGAAATGTGCAAATCCAACCATTATTCCGTTGCCATGGTCGCGGATGGGTCCGGCACCGCGTCGCCCTTGGAAACAAGCGATCTGTGCTCGACAGCGTGGGAGGCTTTTCAGGGGGAAGTCATGCGCCGTGAAATGAACTATCTTGCGGCCTCGCAATCTATGAAATCTCTCGACACCTGTTGGGCCGCAGTCAGTAATACGGCAAAGGGGTATGCTTCTTTGAATAAAAAGGGAGAGGGTGTCCAGCCGTCTTTGGTCGATTACGAAGGGGCCGCACCGTCTGAAGATCCGGTTGCGGTCCAGCGGATCAATTTTAACGTTGATCCGTCTTTTGTGCCGAAGGGCAGGCCTGTTTCTTTCGATGAAATCAAGCAGCCAGCTTCTGTCGGTCAATAAGGGGAGGGTATTATGAGCCATCAAACGAACCATTCCTTTAGGGGCCGTCTCCGTAAGCTTGTGGTTGCTCTGGTTTTGGGGGCTCTGTTGTCGGGACCGCTTATGGGCATGCTGTCCCAACCCGTTTTTGCCGTGCAGATTATTAATGACAGCGCAAACTCAACGACACGCACCACAAATTTCGCCGAGAAAATTGCCGAACTGATTTCTCAGAACGCATTGTTGTCCGAAATTACGTCGTTGCTCACCACCCTGTCATCCGCTTTGACAAGTCTTTTTGACCAATTCACAGATGAGCAAGGCAAGCGCGACAAGGTTTTGCTGGGGGGTGAGCAGATATTGATGAAGCTCAGGGAAAAGGCGGCGATTGCTATTGCTGATGCTGATACGCTTGATACGAAGATGCAGGTCCAGATGGAGATCGCTGCTCGGACGGCCCCCCCCAAGCATGAATATCTTTGTAAGGCGATGCTGGTTCACCAGCTTGCCCCAACACTCGAAAAGTTTCGTTATGGTGTCGAGCGGTTCGCCTTGAAGGCGATTGAAGCCATGTATCGCGGTCCGACCGATAACGGCATGGGGGCCCAGTATTTTGCCGATGAATATGCTTTGCGGTGTTACAACAAGACGGCCAGCCCCGTTGATGGTTATCCTTCCGAATGTATCGATACAACATCGGGGCTTAACGAGCCACCGGGGAACAGGACGTTTGTCGATGCGGATTTGTCGCCCTTTACGATGGACGGTGTTGTGACGCTTGAGATGCCCGACATGGAGACCAAGGCTGTTCAAACCGCCAAAGGCAACTGGATCACCATCGTTGTGCCCAAGCCGTCCAATTATAACCAGAAAATGTGGGTGGCTGGACTTAATTACTGTTTTGAGCTTGCGGGGCCAAGACCAAAGGCTCCCTGGGGCGATGTGATGTCTTCTGAAAAGGGGAAGCGTGATCGGGCCACTTTCCAGCGTGGTCTGGCCATTCAAAGCACTGCCATGAAGAACTGTGTGGCGCAGCTTGCTTATCATACGCGGCCAAATCCCTCGATGACGGATATGATTGCCAAACAGAACAAGAATTGTTCCTCTGTGCTAGGGCCGGGCGGATCGGGTGACGGCATTTTTGATGCAACCACAATCAAGGATAAGTTTGCCGATTGCAAAAAAGGCTTAAGCCCGTATTTGGCGGAAAACCTTGAAAAGGCTATGTGCAAAACCCCAAGCCACTGGATTGCTCAAGGTATGGCCGGTGCCAAGCACTATAAACAGATGCAGGGGATCGTCCAGTGTATGGTCACTTGGAATGCGTGGCAAAAAAATCTGGCGGCTCAAAACGGATCGATTGTTCGTTCTGTGACGGGACTGGTCGAGGCCAAGAAAGTGTGGTCCGATATGTCGGCCTTCAGATCAGCCGACATCAGCAATCCGACCGGCTATGAATATATCGCCAGTCTGATGCGGGAACCGGTGGCCAATGGCTCGGTTTATACCGTGAGTGTTGATAAGAAACAGTCCATTGCGCCGTCGATGCGTCATGTCGTCAAGGGTGAGCCCATGTCGGCAGACGAACTGGTGTTTCCTTCAGCTGTCGAGCAATAGGTGACGAGGATGGGTGGAGAAAAGAGCAGGACTGTGGAAAGTCGTTCCCAAACAGTGAATAGGTCGCGTTGGGCTGCTTTCCTGTGCCTTCTGTTCTTTGTTTTCTCCTTATCAGTCCTGTCCTCTGCGCCTGCCAGCGCCCGCCCGCTGCGCGATGGCGATATTGTTATGAATGTAAAGGCCATCGGCGAGGAACTTACTAATTGGGCGACGACGTTGGCCAAGATGGTTCAAGAGACGGCTGCTTATAAATTCGTGACGGCGACATGGACCACCATGACCACTTTTCTGAACACGGCGATGGATAAGTTGGGGATCCAAAGGACAACGGACGATAAGGCTATGTTAGCGGCCAAGCAGATTGCCTTTGAAGGGGACAAGCGGTTTACAACCTATGTTGCCGATGCCAAGACAAAGAATATCTTGACGAAAGAGCAGATGCGGCGGGCGGCTGATCCCGCGCCGGGGCTTCCTTCGGACCAGTTCTTGTGCAACGTCCTTACGGCCCGCAAAGCTCCGCTGGAGCTGGTTAAGTTTGCTCGCATGTTCTCTGCGGTTATCCAGCGCGGTGTTGACGCGGCTTATCGTGGGCCGTGGTCCAATGGCGATGGCCCCGAATATTATGACGATTTCGAGCGGTCGCATGCGGAAATGGCCAACATGGTCGATGGTTATAATCTCAACACGGAGGAGGCCACCAATTTGCCGGATGTCTCGTCGAGCACGGATATGGACAGCAGCGTTGATGCCATCAGCCGCGACCGGACCTATATTGTGCCGCCAGCCAAGCTTGTGGACCGCACCATGAATGGCCAGACGGTCAAGGTCATGACGTTCGAGCCTGATAAAACAAGTGAACGGGATTGGGCTGCACAGGACCGGTGGGTCAAGGCAACGCGTTTGTGTTACACGCTGGCGGGGCCACGTCCTTCGCCGCCGCCGATTAATGCGCGGGACAGTGAGGCTTCGCGTCGCAAGCGGGCCAAGTATGATTCCTGCCGTGCGCGTCAGAATGCGTTTATCAAGCAATGCTCCGACCGTGTGGCCGTGCTGACCCGCCCAAATTGCGATCTTGATGAAATGAAGCCCTTTTGCGAGGTTGCCCAAGATGCCTGTGAAGCGGCCAATGACGCCCAGATTGAACTCGATCCGTCCTTCAACGATTGTCGCAATGGGCTTAGCCTTTATGAGTTTGAACAGATTTCCAATATGATGTGCGGCTCGACTCGCCGTTTCCAGAGTGAGGGCTTTGCCGCCGCATCGCACGACGAACAGATACGCGTTCTGGGGGTTTGCGGCCATTTAATGAGCAAATGGCAGGAGCGCATCGACATGGAGGACGAGGCCTTTGATCTGGCTGTTCGGGGGATGCGTGACATTCGTGAGTGTTATAACGGCGTCGAATAGCCGCCTCCTCGCTTCTGGGGGCCTCTTGGCGGTTTTTAACTATAATTCGTTAACCAAAGAAAGCCCATAATAGGGACGAAAGTAACTGCCCGGTTGGCGCAGGGGAACAGACCGGTGTATAGTCCGGTAACTTCCTCTTTTCCAAAAGCAAGGGTTTAGCGGTTTTCCATGTCCAATGAACTTGATGAAAAACAAATGAATGATCCGAATGCCCGCCTTCAATCCATGTTGGCTTCTTTCCGTCAGATCGGGATGCCTCTTTTACAGGTGATCGCCGAGACGTCCTCTTCCTCCGGTCAGGAGTCACGCAGCGAAGCTGACAAGGCAACCCTTTTTGGTGAGCTTGTCGACAGCACCGTTCTTTTAAGCCGCGAGTTGTCGAAAGAAATCGGGGCCGGTGAGGCCGATCTTGATCCGGCTGTGCGCTGGGCCCTTTCCGGTTCGGCCAGTCAGGTTGTTGCCGCCAGCTTCAAGGCTTCGGGGAGCCCGATGGGCGAAGAGGCCGCCGGACATCTGGCAACGCTGGCCGCGCAGCTTCAGGAAAAATTCAAGACACAGATTCCGGCCGGTGGGGAAAGTCTTCCCAACACGGTTGCGACGTTCCGTGCGAAGATGATGGAAGCCATGGTGCCGGTTATCGGGGCTGTCGCTCAATATGCGTTTGGGCGTGGTGAGCATGAATTGCTGGCCGAAGTGGCCGAGCGTCTGGTCAAGATGTCGGATCAGGTGACGCGCACGTTGGCTGCCCCCGGTTCGACGCCTGAGCAATGGCGGCTTTTGTGCTGGAGTGTTTTGCGCGCGGCAGGCCAGATTTATACGGAAAGCCATTATGCCGAAGCGGATCGCATCCTGTATATGACGCCGGATGATCGTGCGGCCTATCTGGCCCAGCATGGGGCGAATATCCCGATGACGCAGGTTTGGCAGGCCTTTAACCAGCGCATGGCCATGCTGGCCACGCTGGCGACCTATTTGGACGTTCCTTCCTCGGCGCGTCTGGACGATCAGGAGTGGTAACAAGCCGATGATGACCGCCCACGCCCTTGCCGTCTGTCTGATGATGGCCTCCCAGACTTATCAGGTTCCGCCTGCGGTCATGGTTGGCATCATGCATGTTGAAGGTGGGCATGTCGGGCAACAGGTCGGGCCCAATGTCAACGGCACTTATGATCTGGGGCCGATGCAGGTCAATACGCGGTGGCTGCCAGAGCTCGCGATGGCGTGGAATGTCAACTACAAGACCGCCCTTAAACTTGTGCGCGACGACGGCTGTGTGAATGTGCGTGTGGCGGCCTGGATTTTGCGTCAAAAAATCGAAACCGCCGGATCACTCTATGGCGGCATTGCTTATTATCATTCGGCAACACCCGGTGTCGGGACGCGCTATGCGGCCAAGGTTATCAATGTGATGAAACGCAAAGGGCTGATCAAACAAGACTATGCAAAGGCCGAATCTAAGGCCTATTATGCCCAGCGTTGATTTGATTCTTTCGTAGAGACGGCCATCCGGTCGTTGTTTGTCGATCTGAGAGGAGAAGCCGATGTCCGTGTCGCGTGTGTTCAAGTTGTTTTCCGCAGGATTTGTTCTGACGGCTCTGGCCACGGTTCCCGCTTTTGCCCAACAGGGCCTTTTTCTTCAAAGCCCCACGACGCAAACACCACCAGCCCAGCTTTACACCGCGAATGCGAAACAGCCGGATGTCGGTTCCATTCCGGCCCTTCAGAACCTCGTCAAGAACGGGGCGAAGCTTTATTACATGGGCGAACGTTCGGAAATGCCGGGCTGGCTGATCGTTAAGGACGGTCAGATCCAGATGGTCTATTTGTCGCCGGATCACCGTACGGTTTTGATCGGCGGGATGTTTACGACACAGGGCGAAAACGTAACGAGCCCGCAGATTCAAGGTTTGATGCAATCCAACGCGGACATCAAACAGCTTTTCACAAGTTCCGCCGAGCAACAGCGTGATATCGTCCAGAATGGTGGGGCCGTTGGTGGGGCTGCTTCTGTCCCGAGCGGGGAGGCGTCGAATACGGCGGCTGGCAAGACGGCGGCTGCGGTGCCTGCCGGTGTTTCCTTGTCTCCGGGTGAGCGTCTTATTCAAGACATGCAGGCTGCGGCAGGCGTTTTGGTCGGCCATAACGATCAGGCCGAGCTGATGATGATGGTCGCGCCGAATTGCCCGAATTGCAAGAGCACATGGAAGGAACTACGTGAGCCTGTTTTGCAAGGCAAACTGCAAGTTCGTCTGGTCCCTGTTTATAACAGTCTTGGGGACAAGGAAAAGAATGTTGCCGCGCAGCTGTTGAAGGCGGACAAGCCTTTTGAGGTGTGGGACAGCTATGTCTCGGGTGATACCAAGGTTCTTGACGGGACCCCTGATCCGATGGCGGTGCGCGCCGTTGAAACGAACCTGAATCTTGTCTCCAAATGGAATATTCAGGGTTATCCCTATCTTGTTTATCGTGGACGCGATGGTCGTGTGAAAATCGTTCAGGGCCGTCCTGAAAGAATGGCCGCCGTCTTGCTCGACTTGATGCGCTAAGGCTCCGTGGAAGAGGGATGGAGGAATGACCAGAAAGCAGCTTCCGCCGCCAAAAAAAGGGTCAAAAAATTTGCCGTCTCTTTATGCCGGTAAAGTGGTCACCTTCGTCAAGACGGGCGGCAAGGACGGAGAAAAGATTCCTAATGCCTCGTTGATTTATGGGGTAGCGGCCATCTTGCTCTTCCTTCTCTCTCTTTATTATTTCTTTACGGCGGTATGGTTAACTGCGTTCCTTGTCTCCGTGCTGGCGATTAGCCTGTTGGGGTATGCTCTTCATTACATGCGGTATCTTTGACAGAAGTCGATGAAAGTGAAGAGTCAGTGTTGTCTAAGGGGAATAGTCCGTCTATAAATGTTTGGGTTTCTTCGAAACCTAAAACATCCCGCAAAAAAAGCGGATCACTGCGTGACCGCTTGTTTTTTGTGAGATGGCATGCTCGGCGTTCCAAGGAAACCGAGTATAGGAAAACGTCCCGCGAGGGAGACGCGCAACGCGAAAGCAAGGAACCTAAAGGTACGACATATGACGATAGTCTCGAAAATCTCACGCTCCTCATTGCTTCTTGTCAGTGTTCTACTAGCCGGTTGTATGAACAGGGAGATGACTCCCGTCGCGACCGATCCCGATCTTGTCAGCACGCGTATTGCGCAGTCGTCCGAAAAAGCCTCTAAGGCACTGGATGTTATGTCGAGCATCGAACAGATGCGCGCGCCAGCCATGCCGCAAGCTGAAGATTATTCGTCGGCTCCGCCAGCTTTGACCCAGCCCATCACCGTGCGTTGGTCCGGTCCGATCGAGCAGATGGCCGAAACTCTAGCGGCGCGTGCCGGTATGCGGTTCCAGACCGTTGGGGCACGTCAGGGGGTTCCTTTGCTTGTTTCCGTCGATGTCTATCAAAAGCCTCTGATCGAGGTCTTGCATGATCTTGGGCTTCAGGCCGGACGCAGGGCCGATCTTTCGGTAAACAGCTTCAGCAACACAGTCGAGATTCGCTATGCCCCGGTTGACAGAACTTAAGTCAGGCCCTTGCCGCAAGGCTTTCCTGACGCTCCTTTTTGTGGCTCTGTTTGCCGCTTGCCCGCAGGGTGTGCGGGCGCAGGAGGCTGCGGCCACCGTTCTTGAAGCGTCGCCGCCGCCCCCGGTCCTTGAGGATTTGCAAGAACAGACAAAAGGTGATGCGCCCGACAAGTCGGATATTGTAGGCCTTCAGATCCGCAATGACGCCTTGCGTGAAGCCGCGTTGTCTTATGGGGCTCGCGGTGGGTTGGCTTATCGCACGTTCGAGATTCAACGCCGTTTGGTCGAGCATCAGACCAGTATGGGCAAGACTTTTGATTTCAAGCGTCTTTTGATCGCCGCGCCTTCTGGGTTGCTGATCGAGCCACCCATCGTGTCGGAAGCCCAACGGGCCGTTCTTGTCAATGGTGGTGGACAAGAAGCCGCAGTTGCCGATCGGGTTTACCGTATCAATCAGGCTGCGCGCATTGTGACAGCATCGCGCGACTGGCGGCTTTATATGGAGCGGGATTGGGGCAAAGTCGATCCGCCACCCTCTCTTCTTTTGCCGCGTGATGAAGACGAGCGCAAGACTTGGCGCGAACTGGTTCAAGAAGGATGGAATGCTGGCGTGGCTCAGGCCGAAGAAATTTTCGAGGCCGATCTTGACCGCTTGACCAATGATTATGTCGGTATGGTTCGTTATCGGGAACTTCTGGCTCAGGGCATGATTTCTCCTCCCTATGCGATGCATGAGGATCGTGGCGTGACCGGAGGTGGATCAGAGATGAGAGTTGGCGATCGTGGCGTTGTGATCACCGGACCTTCCGTCCTTATTCCTCGGAGCGAAACTTGGACGACAGCACCCCAGCAATAGTCGCGCCAGACGATCTCGTTATGGCTGATGAAAATCAGGTTCGCATCGCGGGCTGGCCGGATGAGCCGTTGCGTATACAGGAAGATCATGTCGATGATCTGTTGCTGTGGTGCGTCAAGCGCAAGGCGACGGATATCAGTATCCAAACCGATCGTCCGATTGTGATCGAAGTGGATGGCGTGCTGTATCCAATCACCCGTCGCAATATGGACTCGGCCGATCTGACTAATATTTTGATGAAGATTTATGGCCCCGACGCGCTGGCCAAGCTGGCTTCGGGGACCGATCTTGATTTGTCTTATGAGGTCAGACCTGAACGCTCGACCCGTTTTCGTTTTCGTACCAATATTACGGCCATCTTGAGCAAGGGGCGCGATTCTGTCCAGATCACGATGCGCACCTTGCCTTCCTTGCCGCCGACAATGCGTGATTTGGGGATTGAGGAAGAAATCATTCGGAACTGGTCGCCGCGTCAGGGGTTGGTCCTCGTGACGGGGCCGACCGGAAGCGGTAAGACGACGCTTTTGGCTTCCGGTTGTCGTATGCTGATCGAGCGAGAGCAAGGATGCGGTAAGCTGCTGACCTATGAAGCCCCTATCGAGTACGTTTACGATTCGATCACGGGGCCGCGCTCGCTGGTCGCCCAGTCCGAAATTCCTCGTCATATCAAATCCTTTGCCGCCGGTGTGCGTAATGCCTTGCGTCGCAAGCCGAACATTATCCTTGTGGGTGAAGCGCGTGATCGTGAAACAATGTCCGCCGCGATTGAAGCCGGACAGACGGGGCACTTGGTTTTTTCGACCGTTCACACGGTTGGTGTCGCTGCGACCATCCGCCGCATCGTCAGTGTGTTCGAACCGGCGGAACGCAGCGAACGCGCCTATGCCTTGATGGAAACGTTGCGTATGGTCGTCACGCAGGCTTTGGTGCCCAAGGTCGGTGGCGGTCGCGTGGGCCTTCGGGAATATCTTGTTTTCGACGATAATGTTCGTGAGCAGCTTCTGGATATGCCTATCGACCGATGGACGGTTGAAAGCCAGCGGTTTTTGGTGCGTTATGGGCGGACGATGGAGCAATCGGCCAACGATGCCTTTGAAAAGGGACTGATCGACCGTTACACCTATTTGTTCGTGACCAAAGGCTATTCGGCACCGGAGTCGACAGAAGATGAGTTGGTGTCCAAAATTGAGGACAAGATGGTAGCTCAGGAAACCGAGACCACGGTGGCGGTTTCTGATGGTCCGGCACCGACGCTTGAGGCTATCCTGAAGGCCGCGACGGCGATCGAGGCGGGCGACGACGATCCTGCCGACGACGACACGACAATGATCTAGAAAGTAGAGGGCCGTCATATGGATATTCATTGGCGTAACACGCAAAAGCCGGTCCGGTTCTTCTTTCTGGATGCCCGGGCTTTTATCGGTGTCTTGTTCTTTTTGATGCATGCGCGTTTGTGGGTTTTTATTCTCGCGTTGGTCCTTCTGGTCGTTTTCTGGATTTTCGAGCGCAAAGGGTTGATGTTTTCCTCAGCACTGCGGGCAATACGGTGCTGGTTTGTGGGGCGCTGGCGTCCGGCGAACAAGCGCACGGCCATCCGGCGCATGGTCGATTACGGCTCACTGTAAACTTTGGACCGTTTGGCGAAAAATCGTTTCGACGAGGCCAAGGGGTTTTGGTTTTTTCAACTGATTCATAGTGGGTAGACGAATCAGCCTGTGTTGCTTAAATTACACAGTCACGATGGGATTGGGTTGAGCGAATCGTCGCCGGTTGCTCTTGCCAATGGCCTCACCTACACTTCAGGGCGATTCGCCTAGGCTCGACAAAGGGCATAAACATGCATAACAATCACAAAATTCCAGTTTCCCGTTCTATTTACCTCTCGCTGCTTGCGTGCGGTTTGGTGTGCGCAGCAAGCCCTGCTTATGCGGGGTTCCAATGGATTGCGCCTTCTGCGCCTGCGGCTCCGACCGAGACGATCCAGATTGCGCCAGAGCTTCCTTCTACGCCACTGGCCTCTCAGGTTATCGAGGCCCGCACGCCGCTGCCTCCCGTCAAGGGGCTTGAGGGGAAGAAACCCGCCCCGTCGGCCGAAAAGCCGGTTCTGGGCTTCGCCGACAATATCCCCCTGTCTGTCGCTTTGCGTCAGGTTTTGCCGCAGGAAATCGGCTTTTCCGTTGCCAAGGATGTTAGTTTGGGCTCGCTTGTTTCTTGGAAGGGCGGGGCCCCGTGGCGCGACGTGTTGAAGTCCATGCTGATTCCGGCGGGGCTTGTTTTTGAAGAACAGGGTTCGCTTGTCCACGTCATTCATGCCACCGAGGCACAGGTTAAGGCGGCAGCAGGTATGCCGGCTTCACCTGCTCATTCCTTCCCTGTGGCACCACTGGCTTCGGGCGCAGCCTCGACTCCGGTTTCGGTGCCAGATCCCGGCAAGCCGATGGCCTTGGTGCCGCCTGCTGCCGGTGTGGCCCCTGTACCGGTCGCTTCGGTCGTGACGCCTTCCGTGGCTGAAGAGAACAAAGCCTTCAACACCTGGGCTGGTAACAAGGGTGACACATTGCAACGCGTCCTTGAGGATTGGTGCCAGCGGGCAAATGTCGAGATGAACTGGCAGGCCGAGTATGATTATCCGTTGCAAGCCTCTGTCTCGTTTGCCGGGTCGTTCGAGGAAGCCGTGCGGAATTTGTTGTCGGGTTTTCAGGAGGCTAAGCCTCAACCGGTCGGATTCCTCTATAACAGTCAAACGGCGGGTCAAACTGTGCTGGTCGTTCAAGTGCGTGGAAACAATTATAACGAGTAACGAGGAGACCCGATGATCTTCCGCCGTATCGCTCTTCTTCTGGTGGTTGTTGCTTTAGTTGGCTGCAATAACGAGAAAAATCGTAATTTGATCGACCGCCATGCCGACGAGACGATTCGAATGGGGCAGCAGGCTATCACGCCAGCACCCAAAAAGACGTTTGACCCTCTGACCGTGTCCGACAAGATATGGTCCGGCAATGCTTCAACACGGCTTCGTCGTGGCCTGCCTTTGCCGTCACGCTTTGAAACGAACCGTGGCGTAACGCTAATTTCCAGCGAAGATATGACGCTTGGCGATATTGCTTTGGCGATTGGCGAGCAAACAGGCATTCCTACTCGATTGACGGACGGAGCTTCTGGCTCGACCAGCAAGCGGCGCAACGAGACGGTTGATCCCGAGGGCATGGGCGTGGCCTATGAAGGGACGTTATCCGGTCTTCTGGATCTTGTTGCAAGCAAGTTCGGTGTCGATTGGCGCTATGACGGTTCTTCAATCAAGTTTTCCAAATATGAAACGCGCGTTTTCGTAATTGAATCCTTGCCCGGAACCCAAACGATCAAGGACGGGATCAAGGATGACAGTTCTAGCAGCGGTGGCGGTTCTTCTTCCGGTTCATCAAGCAGTAGCGTCAGTTCGTTGTCCCAGTCAGCTGAAATGAATATCGAATTCAAGTTGTGGGATGAGCTGCAACAGACGTTGAGCTCTATGCTTGGTGGGGTCGGGACAGTTGTGCTGTCGCCTTCGTCGGGGACCGCTACGGTGACCACGACGCCCGATGTGATGGGCATTGTCGCAAAATACATCGAGGAAGAAAACCAGCGGCTTGCGAGACAGATCGCGATTAATGTCGAGATTTATTCGGTAAATCTCGCCGATGATTCCGATTTTAACATGACGTTTAATACGGCGTTGAAGAAGTTGACGAGTTTTGGTGGGAATATCACCGGCTTGAATGGGCCCGCCAGCAGCGTGTCGGGGATGGGCAGCCTCTCTGTTGCCATTTTGAACCCGAACTCGACGGGGCAAATTACAACGATCTTTTCTGCCTTGTCCTCCGTCGGAGATACAACCCGTGTTTCCCAGTTTCCTTTGACGACATTGAACAATCGGGGCGTTTCGCGGCGCATCGGTCGCCAGCGGGCGTATGTGAAGTCGATTTCCAACACCTCTTCCGGAAGCGATTATTCCAGCAGCTCGGTAGAAACGGACACGATTCAGGAAGGCTTCTCGTTACAGCTGACGCCGCGCCTTTTGGAAGATGGCCGGATCATGATGCAATACTCGCTTAGCCTGAATGATATTATCGATATGCCTTCCTTTGACACCGGGTCGGGTACGGTGCAGTTGCCGGAAATGTCGACGCGTACGTTTGTCCAGCAGGCTATGCTCAAGAGCGGTGCGACGCTCATCATTGGCGGCTATGACGACGAGCAGATATCTCAGACATCATCCGGGGTCGGCAACGCTTACAATTACTTACTTGGCGGCGGCAGTGTGAACGCGAAGTCTCGTTCGATGATGTTTATTGCGATTACGCCGCAAGTTCTTGAGGTTCCTAAAGCGGAGCATGATTGATGGCAGCCGGCGTTGTTACGGTCGGACACAGGCAGTATGCCAGTGGCCTTTATTGGGAAAACAGCCCCAGCGGACGCATTTCCCAAGCGGCAAAGGAGGCGGCCCGTCAACCCGGTGCGCAGGCTGAGTTCTATGCTGCGCGTTCTGGCAACAAGCAGGGACGGGTTCCTCAGTTCGGGTTGGCCCCGACGGCTCTCGGGTTTCATAGCGGGATGCCCTCTCTTGCCGGTTGTTTAGCCAATCAGCAGCCTGGTTCATGGATTGGTGCCTTCCGTTTCCGTGAGGGAACCGCCGTCGTTGTGGTTCGCGACGATCTTTTGGTTCCCGATGGTGATCTGTTCTTTGCCGACGAGACGGAAGCGCGCGATCATGTGTATCAGGAAATGGCTGTCGGCGGTTTCCAGAAAGTCTACGCGCCTGAGGCCTGGGGTGTCCCCGGTGCCGACACGATGCCTGTCACGCTTCTTTTAAACGAGCGGACGGATGTCAAACTGCATGGCGTTGTGATGTCCAAGCAGGCCAAAACGGCGGTGGGCATAGGTGCTTTTGTCCTTTTTTGCATTATCGGCGTTGGCTGGTACCTTCAGTATCAGGAAGCCCGGCAGCAGGAGCTACAACGCAAGGCCATAGAGGCCAAGGCCCTTCAAGACAAAATCAAACGCATGATGCCTGTCAATCAGCAGCCTAAATACCCGGACTATGTGCGCGAGTGGGAAAAACATCCGCGACCCATCGAGATGATTACGGCGTGCCAAGCTGCCTTTACCGAAGTTAAAACCAGTGTCGCCGGGTGGAAGATATCGGGCGTTGACTGCACGGAAGGCGGCCTGAGTATCAAGTGGTTGCGGAATGGCGGGTTTGCCGAGGCTCCTTCCGATTTTGCGATCAATGACATGGGCAAGGGGGCGGTGTCTTCCGTCCCGCTCAAGGATCTCAAGCCACGCGGAGGAGAAGCTCTGGTTGATCCCAGCGTTATTACGGCCCGTTATCTGAACCAGAATTGGCCCGGCGAATTGAGGCACATCGCGGACGATCCTTTGCCCAAACCGCCTCAAGGCTATAGGGGGAAGTGGAATCCGCCTCCTGCGCCTTGGGTTAAGCGTTCCTTTACATTTACTGTTCCAGTATTGCCATGGACTCTTCCCGTCTTTCTCGACGGAGTTCCCGGAATCACGATCAAGACGGTTTCGTTGAGAGGAAACGGAGCGGATGCTCGCAATACATGGAAAGTTGAGGGAGTGATTTATGAAAACCGCCGCTAAAATATCCATGACGGCTCTTTTGTCGGTTCTTGGGGCGGGCTGGATTGTCGGGAATGCGGCGCCGGCTTTGGCTCAGGCTGCGGAAATCTCTCCTGTTGTCATTCAAGGCAGTGCTGCGGCCGCTCAGGCCGTTCCTCCTGGGCCTGTAACGGCGGCTGATTCGAAACCGGCGTTCGGCGAGCAGACGGCCAAGGAAGTTCTGGATACAATCAAGGCTCCGGCGACGGCACCTGATGTTAAAAAGGAGCCTGTGGCCAACAAGGCGACCGACAAGAATATCAAAACGGCATCATCTGTAACGAAGATGAAGGCTGAAGCCGTTGACGAAGAAGACGATGATCAGGGAAGTGATTTCCCGCCAGTCACGGCTAAGATGCCAGACTCCGTCAAAAACGTCGTCAAGCGTCTTAATAGCGCGACCGAAGGCGTTACCCTTGACGACCTGAATTCTGCGCGCGAGGCCATCGCCAAGCTGGATGTCCTGATCGATATCGAAAAGCGGCTGAGCGATCTGGCTGATATTCGCAAGGAGCGTGAGGAGAAAGTTGGCCTCCTTGAGGGGGCTATCCCCGAAAGTGCCTTGAAAGGCAATAAGGGCTTTCAGCCCCCCCCTGTTATTTTGCCCTCAAGTAATTCTGCTGTTTCCCCTCAGATTACGCTTCAGCCGGTTCAAGCCGGCCCTGCCTCGCTTGGCCTTCCGGCAGCGTCGCTGCCTTCTGTTGTTCCCATGCCTATGGGAGGCGGGATGGAGCCCGAAATTGTCCGTATATCCGGTGCCAATGCGAATTATACGGCCCAGATTAAAGAAGCAAGCGGCAGTATTAAACGGGTGCGTGTCGGCGATAAGCTTCCCGATGGCTCGGTTGTGACGGCCATTTCCTCAAAAGGCCTTACCTATACATTGCCTGACCACAAAACAACCAAATCGCTTGAAATCAAAGACATTAGCATGCTTGTGAAGGGGCGGCCTGGAGGCGTTTAAGCCCGCATGATGGCGAGGCTTTCCTTCGGGCACGAGTTAGTTCTTTCCTGTGATCTTAGAGATATTTAAACGCTTTTCGCTCTATCTTGAGTATGGGCCGGAGTAGGGTGCAGGCTGTCGTCTGCCATGGCCTGTGTTGCGCTTTTCGTTAGAGTGGTCAAAATCGTGCTCGATCTCATTGAGGATATCGCTAGAAAAGTTTCTTCGGCTTTGGGCAGCCATGAATCCGCCAGAGCCGAAAAGCCCTTACCGCCTTCGACGGTTAAACCCAAGGCTATGCCTGTGCGTCGTCGTGATCTGTCGGGCATGGGGATGACGCGTTCGGTTGCTGTGAGTGATACAAGCCTGAACCCCGAAAAGCACGATCAGCCCCATCCTGAAGAGCCGAAACGCGATAAAAAAACTGCCGAACAGCAAGAATCAGAAACAGAAAGTGACTCGTCCTCGGAACTGCCGCCCCCCAAAGAATTGGCAGAAAGCCAAGCCGATCCGGGGGGCGACGTCAAAGTTGAAGATGAACGTAGTCTGGCACTCGGCGGTGGCCTGAAGTTTTGTGGCGATGTTCTTACGGCTGAAGGCGGCCGCCTGAAGATACCAGACGAGTCGCGTAACCTGTGTGCCCTTTTCGATAATGGTATGTGGTTGGTCAGTGCGTCGCACAGACTCTCGCCGCTTGTGACTTCTGTCGCTCAAATGGCGCGCCGTCACGGCTATCAGTTGCACGAACCCCGTTATGTAACGCCGAATATCATCCAATCGGCTTATCTCTATGCAAATCGCGTGGGAAGTGCCATGCGGTTGGATGACAACGCTGTTCGTCGTCGCATTGTGGATACGCTTCAAAAAGCCGTTGATGCCGGTGCCAACGATATTCATGTCGAGGCGAGTGAAGGACGTACACGCATCGAATTCCGTATCGATGGTGCCTTGCGTTTGTGGGAAACCTGGACGCAAAAAGAAGGTGAGCTGATGCTCTCCTCAATCTATTCGCATTCGGTTGGGCAATCGGGGGCGACGGCGAATTGGCAAGAGCCTCAGGCGGCGATGTTGACCTCAACCGCATCGGGGCCGGATGCCTTGTTGTTGCCTCGTGGCGTGATCTCTGTGCGCTGTCAGTGGGTGCCGTTATCGGATGGTGGCCGCTATCTTGATATGCGCTTGCAATATGACTCCGCACATCTGTTCGGTGAAAATTTTATCATGGCCGATGTCGACTCGCTCGGCTTTTCACAAGAACAGCTGAAGGTTGTGCAGAGTCTTCGCCATGCGCCAGGCGGCATGCGCGTGTTTGCAGGACCAGTCAATCAGGGTAAAACGACAACGCTACGTGTGACGCTTAACCGTCGCATGTCGGAAACCAATATGCAGCTGAACTGTCTTCTTGTTGAAGATCCGCCTGAAGGCGGCATTATCGGTGCGCGTCAAGTCGGTGTGTCGGCTTCGGTCAAAGATGAACAGCGCGAACGCTCATTCGTTGAAATCATGCGTTGTGCCCTGCGTCTTGATCCTGACATCGTCATGCTTGGCGAGGTGCGTGATATCCAAACGGCGAAATTCGCGTTTCGATTGGCTTTGACAGGGCGTCAGGTCTACACCACAACGCACGTCTATTCGGCTTTGGCAGTTCCACAGCGGTTGCGCGATATTGGTATGGAACCCTATCTCGTCTATGATTACCATTTGCTTCGCGGCATGTTCTGTCAGCGTCTGCTTCGCGGCATGTGCCCTCATTGCCGCATTCCTTTGGCCAAGGCATCCGGAGAACTCGGTCCTGATTTTAGCGACTTGACACGCCGTGTGCGCGTTGGTTTGGCCTTGATGGATGCTTCGCGGATGGTTGGAACAGGCTCGGTTTATGAGCGTCTTTCCGAGCCTGATTTGCGCAATGTCTATGTCGCGAACCCCGAGGGTTGTCCCAAATGCTTCCGAGGCCGCGCAGGACGCACCATTTGCGCGGAAGTGATCGAAACCGATCAGAAGATCATGGAGCTGCTTCAGGAAAACCGAATGGAGGACGCTCGCGATTACTGGCTGGATCCGCGGGGGATGAATGGCGTGACGATGCTTTGGCATGCGCTTGAAAAGATACGTCGTGGCGAAGTATCCCCTGACGATGCCGAGTTCGAGGTCGGGGCCTTGGCGCGAGAGAAGGATATTATCGAGGTCGAGCAAAGACTTGGAGTAATCGCATGAGCCTTAGAGAAATTTCGATCAATGTGGATGGCTTGAACCGCCGTTTTGCGCAGATGCAGTTCAAACGGAACCGCAAGGAACGTTTCCGTCTCTATCGCAAACTTGAAGGCATGCTGCGCATGAATGAGGCTCTGTCGCGTGCGCTTGACCGCCTTTATCTCAACGCCTCGGAAATGGGCAAGTATCCCCATCGTCCGGCGGCTCAGGCTTTGCGTGAGTGGTTTCTGAAGGATCGGGCCGGACAAGGACTGTCCGAAGCCATGGAAGGGTGGATTCCCGATTCCGAACTCTACATGATCCGTGCCGGTGAAGAATCAGGCACGATGGCCAAAGCCTTTTCCTCGATCCAGATGATGGGCGAGAAATCGAAACAAATGAGGGCGGCTGTTTCCTATGCCGTTGTATATCCGGGATTCATGCTCGTCCTGATCTCGTTTGTTTTGTACATCTTCGGCGTCAGCCTTATTCAAAATATGCGCAAAACAGCACCTAAAAACGTGATTGATGCAATGGGCGGCGTGGCACAGGTTTCGGATTTCATTTCGAACTGGGGGGTGTGGGTTGTTGTCGGGATCGCAGTCATCGTTTTTGCGATCTCGGTGACACTGCCCATATGGACGGGACCGCTGCGGGCCAAACTCGATATGTTTCCTCCTTGGGCGTGGTTCCGTGTCCTTCAGGGAAGCGGCTTCCTTTTGGGCCTTTCCGCGCTCCTCGGCTCGCAGGTTCCCTTGAAACGGGCCCTGGAAATTCTGGAGGATCAGGCAAAGCCGTGGTTGCGTGAGCGTATCCACTCGGCGCGGCAGGAGGTGCTGCGCGGCCGCAATCTCGGTGAGGCTTTACGCATAGGACGGTATAATTTTCCTGATCCTTCGGTTGCAATCGACCTTGAGATCCTTTCCGAACGCGCAGACGTTGGCAGCGTTATCGAGCAAGTCACCGATGAGTGGATGACCGACCAGATCGAGATATTGAAGACGCAAGCCGCGCTGACCCGTAACATCGGGCTGGCCATCGTTGGTGGCACAATCGCGTGGTCGATGAATTCGATTTTCTCGGTGGTCACAGAGGTCACAAAGTCCAACACCATGGGCGGAATGTAGATGATAAGGCAATCGCTCCGTTGTCAAAAGACACCAGCTGTTCCTCGCGGCAGGGGCGGGTTCACGCTTCTTGAAATGGCCATTGTCCTTGCCGTTGCCGGACTCGTTTTCGGCGCGATCTGGAGCGTGGTCGCCTCAGTGTGGAGTGCCTATCAATATCGCTCCATGAACGAACAGCTTATGACGGTCACACAGAATGTTCGCAATTATTTCGAGCCGATGGGCGGTATTTATCAAGTGCCAGCGACGCAAACCCCTTTTGCCAATGGTGCTTCGATTACGGCTTTTCTTGATGCCGATACGCGCCGCTTGATACCGGTCAGTATGCGTACGGCGCACAACGTTGCCGGATCTCGCATTCACCATGCCTTGTCTGCCAGAGCCGTTTCGGGCGTTGATGGCTCTTTCAGTGTTTACAGCTTGAACAATGGCAACAGCTTCGAGATTTTGTTGGCCGGATTGGGACGTTCGGATTGTATGAAAATGCTCCTTGAGTTTCCCTTTCTGACGCCCGAGGTCGGCGTTTCGGCTGTGGTTGTGAACGGTGTGAACCATGCGATCAATCCCTTGAATATCGCTGCGCCGGGGGCAGGGTTCCCGATGACGGCAACCGTGGCCAGAGCGTGGTGCAACGTCGCTGGTAAAGTGAATGGAGTAGGCCTTGTCTTTGCGCTCAGGAATTAGGTGTCGGACCTCGTCGTTGCTCGGCTTTTCGCTCTTGGAGCTAGCCCTCGTTCTGGGCATCATGGGCCTTGTTCTCGGGACGCTTTGGGGTGCCGTGGCTATGGTTCAGGAAAGAGTTAAGCGACACCAGTTGCAAGAACAGATGATGTTCATGATCAATAATGTCCGTAACTATTATGCTGCTAAAGACAGGATCGAGGATGATGTTGGCAATTTGACTTATCCCGAGGTGACGGATTATCTCTTGCGCCGGCATGTCCTTTTGCCTGAGCAAATCCGCAACAGAGCTGCCGCCGCGCCATGGCTTGCCGATACCCCATGGGGAGCGTCCGCAGCCGATGGCTCACTCCTGGCAAATGGCGGCATTCAGGTCGGGGGCTATGACCGGAATGGAGCGGCTGATCCCGAGAACTTTTTCACAATCCGCCTTTCCGGCCTTTCCTATGCCAATTGTCTGGAGCTCGTGGCTGCCTTATCCGCCAACACTACACAAGACAGGCTGGATGCCGTCATCGTTAACGGCACCGTGCATATCCCGCCCGTGCCGGTTAACTTTGCCGCGACGAGTTGTGTGGTCCCCGCCGGTGTGGCCAATCGTGTCGATTTGGTCTATTTCTTAAGGCGCAGCGTGCGTTAATCAGAACAGGAAACAAAGGGGGGAAGGGGCCCTCATCCTTCCAATGGCGGCCCCTGCTTTGGGAAGGCTTCTCATTAACCAAGGATAGCTTTTGTTGAAAGCAGCCCGTCGTTTTTAGTTGATTTCTCCCCCATACTCGTCTAACTGTGCCTCCTCGCTGCCTTCTTGGGCAGCACCTCATACGTCTCCTTCGTCTAGAGGCCTAGGACACCGCCCTTTCACGGCGGTAACACGGGTTCGAATCCCGTAGGAGACGCCATATATTTCAACGAGTTAGCAAATATATGGCTGGTTGCCAGAAGGCCGTGGCAAAAGTTACAAGATGCTTGGTTGGTTGCTCAAAAGTGGCTGCAACTGCATAGCAACTAAGCTGCGGCAAAAAATTCCTTATAAAACGCGCCCTTTTGAACCGAGCACTTATTATGTGTATAGTTTGCTGTCGAAAGGGTTTGAGAAAATGACTCGTAAACAGAATATCAAGATTATCTTTCAGCAGGCAAAGGGGATTGTCTCATGCCTTTGCAAAATGATCCTGAGATATGTCATGTTATATTTTGCATTCATCAGGCTGACAGCCGCGCAGAAGGGATATGCCGCAGCTCTTCTTTATTTAGCCCCTACACTGGGCATTGTTCTCTTTTTTGTAATCGGGGGTGTTGGTCTGGCGTTTATGGGAGGAGCCATTGGGCTTGGTGCTTTTGCCTTTATAGCGATATTCGCAGGCCTCTTGAGATGGATTGGTCTTGAAATTGATGCAGCTAAAAGGAAGAAGAACTAACTAACATTTAAGGGCACAGAGATCATGGGCCACTCTCCTGAAGAGTGGCCACACAAAACGATCACGCGCAGTCTGTAATTCTCAAACTTTATGAAGCCATTGGCGCGGGGCTGGATAAGTTTCATTTTGTGGTGAAAGCCCTCGGTTGGGCTGTTTGGGTAGGGGCCGGTGAACCGGCGTAGGGACCGTGTGCTCTATGGTTCCAAGCTGTTCGAGCGTTGGAGGACTCCACCTTGGATGGAGGCACTATCTTATCATATGCCTCCACTCCTTGGCAAAAGAGCCCCTCTATTGGGTGAATTTGTAGGCAGCGCGTTGACGTGGTGAATTGGTATGTTGGTAGGAGGTTCGGGCTGTTTTGTGCAGAGGGCCTTTCTCTTCTAGTGTGCGGGAAATGGCTGCTAACGCACCGATGGATCCCGCCGAGAAATAGGTGCCGTGCATCATATTTTGGGCAAGGGCTGTTCGCATATTCGTCAAATAGTTTGTCGGAAGTTGATTTAACCGGGTGATTTTTTGGCCTTTGTCGTCGACAAAATTATAGAGTCCCAACCGGCCTTCTTGGGCGTGGGTGACCATATTGCTGATGAAATGTGGATCATAGGCCCCGCTACTCAACGCAAAGGACCAGCGTTCACTGAAGGATGGAAGAGGGGGGGATGATGGCATGTTCCCTAAGTCACTATAACGTCCGGGCTCACGGTGGCCGTGAGAGGTACGGGGCCTTCTGTTTGCTGTTCCCTCAAAGCGATGGAAGCTTGAGCCGTAGGCGGAAGAACGATCCTGTTTTTGTGCTGCGTCGGGCTTTCTTTTCGGCTCCTGTCTGGAATAATTGTTGGTTGTATTTTTCTTTGTTTCTTGTTTGGGCTTGCTAGCCTCTTTCCCCTTTTCTGCTTGCTTGGCCGCCTTCTTTTCGACGCGCATTTTTTCCTTTGTCGCCTCCAGTGAGCGGAGATATTTAAGGCGGCTTTCGCTTGTTTGCAGGTTTTCGTAAGCCTCTTGCAGCTCATTAAACGCTTCGCAGGCCTGTTTTCTTAAAACAGGGTCGGAGCTGTTCCCGACGACGACATCCGGATGCTTTTTCTTGGCTAGTTTTCGATAGGCCTTTTTGATTTCAGCATCAGAGGTGTTGTGGGAATCCACGCCAAGCGCGCTGTAATAGGTTTTGCCAGAGGAGACCTGGTCGCGCAGGTTTTTTTCTTGTTGTGATAGAGCCATGGCAAAGTCCTTAATGAAAAATAAACAGCATAAAACGACAGAAACTACCTTCCTATATATCAGATAAAGATTAAAAACGGATTATGTGCCAGGCGAACGTAGAACAGTCCTAATAAAAAATTAAGAAGGAGAATGCTGCATAGAGTATATTTTTTCAGCTCTTTATTGACCAGACAAGATGTTTTTTGCGCCGCCTATTGGCGGCGGGTTAAACGATAAAAGCCCCAGTAAGGGGGGCTTTTATGTCTCGGAGGTCAAAGGTATAGCCTTTACCGTCCCTGAACGATGATGCGGTATTGATAGACGTGGAGCTCGTTGTCGTCGTCGCGTGAGCGGATGATGAGGTTGGTTTCACCGATGCCGCCTGTGGCGATCAGGCTGACCACGTCGGTGGCTTGCTCGGCCTTGACGATGGAGGGATCACCCACGGCGACGGACTGGACGCGGCCTTGGTCGGGCATTTCGACTTGGGTGGCCATGCCGACCGTGATGCGGATATCTGGCATGTTGGTCGAGGCTTGGATGATCTTGGGGCTGCTTGAGGCGCAAGCGCAGGCGGCCAGCAGAACCAGAAGAAGAGAGGCTGTTTTCTTGAACATGGCGATCCTCGTGTAAAAGCGGTTGTCTTGGTGCAGACTCCTGCCATTGCGTGTGTGAGTCAAGGTTTTTCCGTTAAGGCGGGTGGGGAACGAAGTCAGAGTAAGGCCTAAATTAAAGATAGCGCAACCAAATGGGATGCCAGCCTTCGCTGGCATGACATCTTCTTTTGTGACGATGAAGGATAAAAAACAGCCAAGTTTTGTCCAATCCACTTGTGAAAAAAAGCCTGTCATGCCAGCGAAGGCTGGCATCCCATTTACTGTTTTTTGGTTGAACCTGATGTGGCTGCCTCGTCAAGCCGCGTTAATCATGGCCTCGAACGCTTCCTCCCATGTGCCTTGGGTGGCGGCGCGGCTATATTCCGTGGCGCGGGCCTCGAAGAAGTTGGCGTGCTCCGCCGCGTTCATCATTTCGTCCATCCATGGCAACGGGTTTTTCTCGACGTGATAGACGGGTTGCAGATTAAGCTGCTGTAAACGGCGGTCGGCGATATAGCGGATATAGTTTTTCACGTCTTCCGCTGTCATGCCTTCGATGCCGCCCATCTCAAACGCGAGGTCGATAAAGGCATCTTCATGCGTGACGATTGTTTGGCAAGACTCGGTGAGTTCTTGCTGGAATTGCGGCGTCCAGACCTCGCGGTTTTCTTCGATAAAGGTGTGGAAGAGGCGGATGATGGATAGCGTGTGCAGCGTTTCATCGCGCACCGACCATGTGACGATCTGGCCCATGCCTTTCATTTTGTTAAAGCGCGGAAAGTTCATCAGCATCGCGAACGAGGCGAAGAGTTGCAGCCCTTCGGTAAAGCCGCCAAAGACCGCGAGCGTGCGGGCGATTTCGGTCGGGTTGCTGCAATTGAAGTTTTGCATGTACTCGTATTTGTCCTTCATTTCTTTGTAATGAAGGAAGGCGGAATACTCGATCTCTGGGATGCCGATCGTGTCGAGCAAATAGGAATAGGCCGCGATATGGATCGTCTCCATATTGGAAAAGGCCGAGAGCATCATCTGGATTTCTGTCGGCTGAAACACCTGCGCATAATGTTTCATATAGCAGTTGTTCACTTCCACGTCGGCTTGCGTGAAAAAGCGGAAGATTTGCGTGAGCAGATTCTTTTCGGTATCCGTCAGCTTGCCCGTCCAGTCCTTGATGTCGTCGGCCATGGGCACTTCTTCGGGCAGCCAGTGAAGCTGTTGCTGACGGTGCCAGCATTCATACGCCCACGGATAGCTGAAGGGTTTATAGACGGGATTATGTTCGAGCAGTTTTGACATGAGGGGATTCCTTTATTGGCAAGCAAGGCATTCTTCATAGTTGGCGTTGGCCGGTTCGTGTTGAGCTTCCACGATTGGCAGGTCTGTTGCTTTTTCGGCGCGTTGAAGCGATTTGGAGCGGCAGTAATAGAGGCTCTTCACACCCTTCTTCCACGCCAGATAGTGCAGCATGTGCAGGTCTTTCTTATGCACATCGGCGGGCAGGAACAGGTTGAGGCTTTGAGACTGACAAATGAACGGCGTTCTGTCTGCCGCTAAATCTATGACCCAGCGTTGATCCAGCTCGAACGCCGTTTTGAACACGGCTTTCTCATCATCGGATAAGAAGGCGAGATGCTGGACAGAGCCTTCATGGATCGTGATCTCGCTCCATGTGTCTTCGTCGTTGCGACCATATTTTTCAAGAACGGCGGCCAGATATTTGTTGCGGACGGGGAAACTGCCTGAGAGTGTTTTGTGCAAAAAACTGTTGGCCGCAATCGGCTCAATCCCCGGACTCGCGCCGCCACAGATGATAGAGATAGAGGCCGTCGGCGCAATCGCGATCTTGTTGGAAAAACGCTCCATGATTCCGTATTCGGCGGCATCGGGGCACGCGCCGCGCTCATGCGCCAGCTCGCGAGACGCTTCGTCGGCTTGCTGTTTGATATGCTGGAACATGCGCTTGTTCCAGACCTTCGCCATCACGCTTTCAAACGGGATATTCTGGCTTTGGAGGAAGGAGTGAAAGCCCATGACCCCAAGGCCTACGGATCGTTCACGCATCGCGGCATATTTCGCGCGGGCCATGCTGTCGGGGGCGCGGCGGATAAAGTCGGACAGGACGTTGTCAAGGAAGCGCAGGCAATCTTCGATAAAGGTCGGGTGAGTCTCCCACTCCTTGAACTTTTCAAGATTGAGCGAGGAGAGACAGCAAACCGCCGTGCGCTGGCCGCCATCTTTATCTTCACCTGTCGGCAGCGTGATCTCGCAGCACAGGTTGGACATTTTGACATTCAGGCCCGCCAGCTTGTGATGCTCTGGCACCGCGCGGTTGACGGTGTCGATGAAAAGAAGATAGGGCTCGCCCGTTTCGATGCGGGCGGTCAGCAGGCGAATCCACAAATTACGCGCACTCACCTTGCTGATGACTGCGCTATCCTTGGGGGAGGTGAGGGCCCATTCCTCATCGTTTTCCACGGCGCGCATAAAGGCATCGGTGATAACGACGCCGTGGTGCAGGTTCAGTGCCTTGCGGTTGATGTCACCGCCGGTTGGCCGCCGCAGCTCGATAAACTCTTCGATTTCGGGATGGCTGACGGGCAGATAGCAAGCGGATGAGCCGCGCCGCAAGCTGCCTTGGCTGATCGCCAGCGTCAGGCTGTCTTGCACGCGGATGAACGGCACGATGCCCGATGTTTTGCCGCTGCGGCCCACATCCTCGCCAATGGAGCGCAGGTTGCCCCAATACGACCCAATGCCGCCGCCCAGCGACGCGAGCCACACATTCTCGTTCCACAGGTCGACGATGCCCTGCAAGCTGTCGCCGCATTCGTTCAGAAAGCAGGAGATGGGCAGGCCTCGCTTTGCGCCGCCGTTGCTGAGCACCGGTGTGGCGGGCATGAACCACAGATGGCTGATATAATCATACATGCGCTGCGCGTGATCCGAATCATCCGCAAAGGTCATGGCGACGCGTGCGAACATGTCTTGTGGTTCTTCGTCGGGAAGGAGATAGCGATCTTTCAACGTCTCGATACCGAATTTCGTCAGGAGGCTGTCGCGCGTGCGCTCGAGGGTCAGCTCGGTACCATTTTCGACTTGCATCAGATTGAACATGGAAGAGGATTCCTTATCAGGCGACTAAATGTTGTGTTTAGAATGATTACAATATGCTATATCTTGCCGTCTGTCACGAAAGAAAGACTTCCGAAACGGAGGGCGGTTAAAGGGGCAACCCGCTTGTTCTTCAACGTAAAATAGGTGCTTTAGTTTCGGGACATATCATTTCTTTCTTTGCCCACCTGTCCTTGCTTTGGCAGGAATGAGGCAAAAAATCTTTCAAAAGAGCATAATTTTGACATGCTGATCGTGTTTGATAACAGCATCAACCCCCATCTAAGGAGGAGACCCCATGAAAAAGAAAAACCTTATCTTAGCTTCCGCGCTTTTGTCCGTTTTGCTGGTGTCGGGTCTGGCTCAGGCCAAGACGACCGAGGCAACCACAACAGCAACAGCGGCGGCAACGACCAAGACGGCCCAAACGATGCCTGTCAAGAAGGGAATGGGGGCTGGCCTCGGGTTGTCCGAAGCCGGTCAAAAGCTTATGCATGACTCGATGACAAAGCAGCATGAAGAAAACAAGGCAACCTTTGAGACCTTGATGGCCAAGCAAAAGGAGCTGGACGCAATCTTGAAGGCACCTACCTTCGACAAGGACTCGTTCCTTGCCAAGGATGCGGAGATTCAGACGTTGAGCCAGAAGATGATGCGTGCGCGTAGCGAATCCTTTGCCGAGATTGCGTCCCAGATGACACCGGAAGACCGGGCGAAGCTGGCCGAAAGTCGTGGCCCGCATTTTCGTATGGACGGTATGGGCCCTCATGGCAAAGGGATGATGAAAAAGGGCATGGGGTGCGCCGATCCTGACGATTGCCCCATGAAGGGTAAGGGACTGGTCCCCGAGGCCGTTCCTGAAAAGGCTGAATAAGCCGTAAAGTGTAAGGGGAGGGCAGGACCGCCGGGTTTGTGCCCTCCTCTCGACTTCCACAGTTTTGCCCCCTTTATTGGAGGTTACGTCATGACAAAAGCTTCTTCTTTCCTTTTTGCGCTTATGGCGTTCAGCTTTTTGCTGGGGGCGATGCCAGCCAAAGCGGATACGGATATCTATGTCTCACTTAATTCTCCTTATCACGCGCGAGGTCGCCATGATCATGGCCCACGCTATCATCATCGCCGCGATTGGCGTCCAGAGCCGATTTATTATGCGCCTGCCTACAGGCCGCTGCCCCCGCGTTATGTGCCGCCGATGAGGACCGTTGTCTATGAAACGACAGTTGTGCGGCCTCAAATGCAATATGTTGTGCCAGCCAGCATGATGGCCTCGCAAACATCGCCAACCTATATGAGTGCCGCCGGCCAGACGTGCCGCGAATATACGACGCAGAGCTGGATCGGCAACGATTTGCAAAATGTTTATGGGACCGCCTGCCTGCAATCTGATGGCGCATGGCGGATTGTTGATTGAGAGTGAGCGAGGAAAAGCAAGCCCTGCGTCGGGAGCTGCGCCAGAAAAGAGCGGCGGCCACGTCGCTTGAGGCGGCACAAAGGCTGGCCGCTGTTTTTGATAAGGGCCTGTCCCTGCCGCCCGATGCGTTGGTCGCGGGTTATAGTGCCGTTGGTGACGAGATAGACCCCCGTCCGTTGATGGAGAGCCTCACCCAGCGCGGTCACAGGCTCTGTCTGCCCTGCACAACACCGGACGGCGAGGCCTTGTCTTTTCGTGCTTACGGATTAAAGGACATGCTGCGGATCGGCCCCTGGTCGATCCCCGAGCCGATGCCCGATGCGCCGCTTGTTGTGCCCGATGTCCTGTTGGTCCCTTTACTGGGCTTTGACCGAGAGGGCTATCGTCTGGGGCAGGGCGGCGGCTATTACGATCGCACGCTGGCCGCCTTGCGCAAGCAAGGAGACTGTCTATCTGTCGGGCTAGCCTACGCGGCGCAGGAGGTTGAGGTGCTTCCTGTCGAAGCGCACGATGCTAAACTTGATGCTGTCGTGACGGAGGATCGGTTAATCCTTTTTCCGTAAGGCGCGTTGGGTTCGAAGAGGGGGCTGGGCTGGCGGTTCGCCTGCCTTTTCTGCCTTCGGTTTCTGCCTCGTTTTCGATTTGGAAAAAGTCATTTAGAATCAACGAATCGAGGCTAAAAAGGGCTCTGTGACGCACGGGAGGGCGTCTCAGGTACGCCCGGGGGGCTGTTCGGGAGTCTTTTTGGTCTAACCTATTGATCTGTAACAGCTTTCTTGAAATCGAGAGTAACGGGTAACCCCTTGATCTAAAACGATTTCTTCAAATCACCTTTTGCGGCGAGATAAAATCGACGAAGTTGGCGTCCAGCGTCTTCCCCTGCCTTTCCCCCTTCTGATTTTGGTGCTGATGGAACCTGCCTCGAAACAAAGCGAGTCGTAACGGCAACACTTTGTGAAATGGTTAGCAAAGCGTTAATCAAACGGTTGCGGCGTGAATCCCTGACTCTTACGCTGGCCATGGTGATTCGTTTTCGGTTACGGTCGGTTTCGGGGATTATGGCAACGCAACCTCTTTTGGTTTTGTTTCTTTCGACGGGGAATGCTTCGCGCAGCCTCGTCGCTGAAGCCTTGCTCAATGCCCGCCAAAGCGGCTTGTACAGGGCGCGGAGCGCGGGGATATCGCCAGCTGCGACCGTTGATCCAGAGACCGTTGCCTTGCTGCAATATAACGGCCTTGACGTTGCCAAACTCCATCCCAAGAAAGTGCAGGATTTTTACGCTGCCGCTTCTTATGTCAAAGTCGATGTCATTATCACATTGTCGGAAGAGGCCCGTTCCTTGTGTCCCGTCGATTGGCCGGGCGATCCAGTGCGTGTGCACTGGGATGTTGACAATCCGCTGGGGGCTGTGCGGCCCGATCAGCGTGAGTGGAAGTTGCGCAAGCTCTACACAACACTGGAGGCGCGTATCGATATGCTTATGCGCTATCGTCCGGCTGGCTCACCGATGGAAACGCTGTTGATGCTCAAGGATATCGGGATGGTCGTTTAAGACGAGGCTTTAGCCCTGGCCGTGCATGATGGCCGAAACCTTGAGGGCGGCTGGTCCAATCAGAACGATAAACAACGGCGGCAAGATAAACAGGATCATCGGGATGGTCATGATCGCGGGCAACGCGGCGGCTTTTTCTTCGGCCTTCATCATGCGGTCATTACGCATTTCACCGCCCAAGGTACGCAGTGCGGCGGCCAGTGGTGTACCGTATTTCTCGGTCTGGATCAGCGTATTGACCAAGGCCGTCACGCTGGGCAGGGGAACGCGGTCGGACAGGCCGCGCAGGGCCTTGTGACGTTCGGGAAGAAAGTTCAATTCAACGCCCGTCAGGCCCATTTCTTCCGCCAACTCGGCACAGGTTGGCGCGATTTCGCGGCTGACGCGGTCAAAAGTGGCATCGAGGCCCAGACCGGCCTCGGCGCAGATAACCATCAGGTCGAGCGCGTCCGGCATGGCTTTGCGGAGGACTTCTTCGCGTTTCTGGCTCATGTTTTTAAGGAACATGTCAGGGAACATCCATCCGGCAGCCGTGGCAAGCAGGGGGGCCAGAAGGAGGAACATAGGGTCCATATCGACAACCTTGACAACAAGGAAGAAAAACACGGACGTGGCAGCAAAGCCGATCATGCAGGCGAGTTTGGCGAACAAAAAGACGAACATCGAGTCGCGGGAGTGATAGCCCGCCCGTCGCAGCTTCAGGCGTAGCTCGTCCATGCTTCGACCCTGAGCGAGTTTGAAGCGTTCAACGATCTGTTTGATGAGGCTGATTTTCTGGATTTGGGAACGGCGCGAGTTCTTCTTTTTGGTTGTAATCGATTCAAGGCTGTCCCGATGTTGGGTAACGGCTTTCAGTCGATCGGCGGCAGGCCCGCGATCAATAAAGGTAACCCACAACAACACGACGACGGCCGACGCCACGATTCCGCACAAAGTTGAGAGGAAGTTGATGTTGTGGGTGAGGGAGTCGATGTCATCAAACATGGCTAAATCTCGAAATTGACCATTTGGCGCATAACAAGGACGCCCATGCTAAGCCATGTCAAGCCGCCAGCCAGAAGCATGCGTCCGCCTGAGGTGTTAAAGAGAGTCATGACATAGTCTGGATTGACGAACATCAACATGGTGAACATCAGGAATGGCAACGAGCCGATAATCATGGCCGAAGAGCGCGCTTCGGAAGACATGGCCTTAATCTTCAGCTTAAGCTGGCGGCGTTTGCGGAGCAGATCGGCCAGATTACCCAGCGTTTCTGCCAGATTACCGCCTGTTTCACGCTGAATGGCGAGCGCAATAATGAAGAAGCGATATTCCGGTGTATCCAGTCGCGGAGCCACTTCCCACATGGCTTCTTCGATCGAGCGGCCCATTTTGACACCGTCGCTGATGCGGGTGAACTCGATCCCGATCGGATCCGGTAATTCGCGCCCCACTGTCGCGACCGTTTCGGTAATCGGAAGGCCAGAGCGAAGACCACGGCAAATGGTATCAATCGCTTCAGGGAATCCTTCGTTGAACTTTTTTAGGCGGCGTTTGATCATGCTTCCCGTGACCATATGGGGAAAAAGCAGGCCGATGGCAATGGCCGCCGAAGTGGCGATAGGGCGGGGCCACATAATGATGAAGGCAAAAACAAAGAAAAGCGTGCCGACAAGGGCCGTGTTGACCATCAGGTATTCGCCCAGACCGATGTTTCTTCCCGTGCAAGCCAGCCTGTGGCGCAATTTTTGGGGATTGGGCAAAAATGTCTTGATCAGGAAGTTCAGCGCGACAAAGTTACTGTCTTTTGTTTCTTTGAGAAGCTTGGCCTGTTCCTGACCCTTCTTTTTCTGTTTGCGCACGGGCGCGCCGCCAACCCGCTCAATACGCTTTTTTATAAGGGTATCGTGTTCGCCGCCAGAAAAGGCGATGACGGCGATCAAAATCATGAAGAGACCGCCACCAAGAATAAGAATCAGCTGCGGGTTCAAGGACATGCTATGGCCTCCATCAGCTCTTTTTCAAGGCCGAAATAGGCGGCTTTAGGCAAGCAGTGGGGACGCAGGCCGTTATTCCTGAAATCGACCGTCAGGCGACCATCGGGCAACTCGCCCGTCACATCGCAAATGAACAAGTCTTGTAAGGAGATAACATCACCTTCCATGCCCGTGATTTCGGAAATATAGGTCACGCGGCGTGAACCGTCGCGCATGCGGCTGACCTGAATGATCATATCGACAGCCGAAGCAATTTGCTGGTGAATGGCGCGTGGGGCCAGATTGGCACCACCAAGACCGACCATGTTCTCCAAGCGCATAATCGCTTCGCGCGGACGGTTGGCGTGGACGGTGGAAAGGGAACCATCATGGCCTGTATTCATGGCCTGAAGCATGTCGATGGCTTCACCACCACGCGTTTCACCGACGATGATACGGTCAGGGCGCATACGCAACGCGTTTTTAAGCAGATCGCGCATTGTGATTTCGCCAGCCCCCTCAAGGTTAGGGGGGCGGGTTTCAAGACGGACGATGTGCGGCTGTTGCAGTTGCAATTCGGCAGCATCTTCGATGGTGACAATGCGTTCGCCGTGATCGATAGTTTGTGACAACGCGTTGAGCAGGGTGGTTTTACCCGAACCCGTACCACCGGAAATCAAGATGTTAAGGCGGCACCGGCCCGCAATGCGCAGAACGCGCGCCATTTGCGGCGAAATACTCTCAAACTTCACCATCGTATCGAGCGTAATCTTCTTTTTGGAGAATTTACGAATGGTGATTGAAGGCCCGTCGATGGCCAGAGGTGGAACGATGATGTTAACGCGGCTGCCGTCCATAAGACGCGCATCGCAAAGCGGCGAACTTTCGTCGATGCGACGGCCGATGGCCGTGACGATGCGGGTTGCGATCGACATGACGTGAGCATTGTCGCGGAATTTGACATCGGTGATTGAAAGCTTGCCGCGGCTTTCGCAGTAAACCTGTTTGGGACCGTTGACCATGATTTCCGAAATGTTTTCGTCGGCCAAAAGGGGCTCAAGCGGACCAAGTCCCAGCATATCGTTCAAAAGCTGTTCGACAAGATCAACGCGTTCGGCGGCGTTCAATTGGATCTTTGTTTCGAAAAGCAGTTCGCCGACAATACCCTTTAAATCGCGGGCAAGGTCTTCTCGCGCCATATGAACGGCGGCGGATGTATCGATACGTTCCAGCACCATCGGCTGGAGTTTGATCTTTGCCTGATCCACACTGGCGCGGCTGGCCACATTAAGCGGCTTCTCGGCGGGTTTGGGGGCGGCCTCGGGTTCTGGTTCCGACTCGGCGGAGGCCCCGTTCTCGGCGGGCGGTGATTCGGCGGTGACATCCATATCGGCCATCGATTGAGGTGCCGACGGTTTTTGAAGGGCTTGCAAGATGTCTGACGCCGCCATATTGCCGGGATCTGCGCGGGTTGAGGCCCCCAAAATGGATGTTGCCAGTATGCTGACCAGATCGCGCTGGTCCAGAAGGTTGAGTTCAACGCCCTGACGGCGCAAGAAATCCGTCGCGTATTTTTTGACTTCGCGCACCACTTCGGGGCGCGACATGCGGGCCGCTTTTTCTTCTGTGATTTCCGTTTTCAGGCCAGGCAGGATGCGCGTGATCAAGGCAGAGATCGAGTTATCGCTCCCTGTCTCGTCAGACCCTGATTTGCCTATGGAAAAACTCATTTTTTCGACGCTCCCTTAACAAACACCTTGAACAGAAGGGTCATCAGGCTGCTGTTTGATTTCTTCTTCTTCTTCTTTTGGGCCGCTTCGTCTCCGTTTGAGCCCATAAGATGTTCCGCCAGTTTGTGAATGGCAAGGGTTACCGGCGAAGAGGGGGCGATGGCGTCAAGCATTTTACCGCTGTTGCTTGAGGCAACCATGGCTTTATGATCGTCGGGAACGATGAAGTCGAGCGGGGCCTGTGTGCCTTTGGTAAAGGTTTGCTCGTCAACGGCTGCCGGGCGAGTCGGGCCTATTTTCGTTGCAATCTGGGTGACGCGTGCCGTAATGCCCAAGTTCTTGAGCGTCGAGCGAATGCGCAAAGTATCGCGAATGCCGACAAGCGACATCTCGGTGACCAGAACGATTTCCTGTGCCGTTGCCAAAAGGCGCTTTTGTGTAGGCAGCAGGTATTTCGGCATATCGATGATGATAGCCTGATGCGTGATGCGCATTTCTTTCAGGAGAGCCATGATGGCTGTCGGGTCGATATGAACGATTTCATCAAGCGGTTCTTCGGCGCTGAGGATGCCCAGCGTATCGCTTTCGGTTACAAGGGCACCTGCAATCATCAGGCCGTCGACGCGCTGGGGCGAACTGAGAACGTCCCTGAGCCCATGGCCCGGTTCAATATCCATCGCCAGTGCGCTGGTTCCGTATTGAAGGTCCAGGTCGAGCAGGGCGCATTTAATCTTACTTCGGTGGGATAGTGTCCAGGCTAGATTGGTGGCAAGAGCACTTGCGCCCACGCCGCCGCGCACACCGATAAAGATGATGTTTTTTGAATCCTTGATTTCTCCGCCCGTGGTGCTCGTGCCCCGCGTTGCGGCTAAAAGGGTCTGGGTCAATGCTTCAGGGGTGATGGGTTTGACCAGATAGTCGGCCATACCTGCCCCAAGCATGCCGCGGAAGAGGGTGACATCGTTGGCCGATCCCATGGCAACAAGGCGGCAAGACGGTCCGCAAAGGCTGACGAGACGGGCGGCAAGCTGAACGGGTTGTTCTTGTTTGTCAAAATCGACGAGGGCGAACTTTGGTGGTGCGTCGAAATCAAGCATCGACGTGAACAACTCCGGCCCCCCGCTTTGCACGGCTTCCGCAGGAAAGCTTTGTCGATCCGCCCAAACACGAATGATGCGTGCTGTGTCGTCGTCGTTCACAAAGGCCATAAAATCGTTATGCATTAGGTCACCTTTACGCAGAAGGGGCGTCGAAGAAAAAAGGGATTACTTCGGTGTTTCTCCTGAGCCAGTCGAGTTTGAAGTAGAGGAAGGAGCTTCGGCTTTCGCGTCCATCAGTTCCTTTGTCTTACCAGCGCGATAGTCGACGATGGAAGCAGAGGAAACCACGGCATCTGGATGGCCAAGTTCCTTTGGAGTTGTCAGATCAGCAGGGTTCTCGACCTGCATAGCAAGGTTTCGGGCCATCGCACAGCCGAGCTGCGGTGATGTGCCATTGTTCCACGGATCAAGGAGCGTGTCTTGGCTGACGCATTCTGGCGGAACGGCCAAAGTCGCCTTGCCGTTGGCCGAGGGGACCAGCTTGACGCTGTAATCAGGATGAAGCACTGGTTCTGCACAGGCCGCCAGCGTGATTGCTACGGAAAAGATGGCCAGCGTTTTTGAAAGAGCAAAGGACTTCATGGCATTACTCCACAATAAAGCCGCCCGGTCCGGCTAAAGCCGGTTGGAACGAATCCGAGGCAGGGGCTTGGGTTTGAATGGATTTGGATTGGGCAGGGGCTTCCTTGGCCTTGGGGGGCGCGGGGAGAGACTGGGCTGTAGGCTCTTGCGCCTTCGGCTCTTGCTTTGGAGCCACTTCTTCTTTTTGAGCCTCAGGCTTTGCCTCTATGGGCTTTTCCACCGTGGCCGGCAGGGCTTCTTCCTTTGGTGTTTCCGCTTTGGGGGATTCAGCGGCTTTTTGTGGGGCCGCTGTGTTGATCACAGACTTGGCCACAGGAGCCGCATGCTTCTTGGCCGGTTTCTCTTGAGCCACAGTTTCAGGATCGGGGCGCGCAGCGATTTCTTCGGGCGTCTGGAAACGATGGACGGTCTTCGGTTCGGCAAGAGCCGACGGTTTTACGTTGACAGGAGCCGGAAGTGCCGGAGGCGGCACCATGTTGTTGCCGCTCGTGACAACGGGAACAGGTGCTTTCGCCGGGGCTGGAGCCATGTCATAGATAGGGGCATCGACCTTGGCCGCCACAGGTTCGCCAGAGATGGGCTTGGCGTTCGGGTCGCTGCTTGTCTCGCGCATCTTAAAGAACAAATCGGTGTCTGACGGTGTTGTCCGACCATCTGTTGGAAGGGCCAGCTTGTTAGCCGTAGATGGCTTGACGACATAGGGGGTAATAATGATGACCAGCTCAGTTTCGCTGTTCTGAAAGCGTGTTGAGCGGAAGAGAGGCCCAAGGATGGGGACATCGCCAAGGAAGGGGAATTTGCTGACCGACTGGGTTTGTTGGTTGTTGAGCAAGCCTGCAATCGCAAAGCTCTGACCGCTCGCCAGCTCAAGTGTTGTTTCAGCGCGACGGGTGGTCAGGGCGGGGATGGCTACATTGTCCAAGGTAATCGAACCGGCATCGGACAATTGGCTGACTTCGGGCCGGACGTGCAGGTTAATGCGGTCGCCGCTCAGGATTGTCGGTGTAAAGGCCAAGGAAACACCGTATTGTTTCCATTCGATCGTGATTGAACCGCCATCTTGGGGGACAGGGATTGGAAACTCGCCGCCTGCCAGAAAGCTTGCCGTCTGGCCCGACATGGCTGTCAGGGACGGTTCGGCCAGAATGGTGACAAGGCCGTTCTTGGCCAGCGCATCGATCATGCCGTTGACGCTGAAATGGCCGTTGTTGAAGCTTCCGGCTATCGCATCTTGGGATTCGCCGTCAAGCGTCGTGCGTGTCCATGTTTCTGTCGTATCGGGATTAATGAAATCAGAACCATGCGCAACACCAAGCATAAAACTGCCGATTGATGCGGAATTTTCCCAGTTGATGCCAAAGCGCTTGTCAACTTCGCGCGCGACTTCAGCAAAGCGGACGCGGATTTCAACCTGATTGTTCGCTTTAATCTGAAGATGGTTGATAATATCGCCTTCCGATGTGATATAGCGACGGGCCAAGCGACGGGCATCTTCGACGGCCGTTGGGTCTTTGACAGTACCTGATAAAACCAAGCCATCGGGAATTGACTCGACTTGAATATCACTGTCGGGAATAGCCATCCGAAGGGTGGTGCGCAAATCGTCAAGGTTTTGCTTGACGTGAATGGTCCGGATTAAAATAACGCGGCCATTCTCATCCGAAATTTGCAATGACGTATCGCCGACTTTCTTGCCGTAAACAGTGACGGAGAGCGGCGAATTGACCTGAATATCCGCGATAAGGGGGTTGGCGATAAAAACGGAAGAGGCGGGTTTCTTGAACTGGAGCGGGACACTCTTGTCGACCATCACATCCAAAGAAGCGGTGCCGCTCTGCTGATGAGAAGACGGCCCACCTTGAGCTGCCAGAACGTCAGGCGTGAGAAAGGTTGTCCCGACAATCAGGCCTGCGAGCAATGCCATCGCGGGCAGCGAAGCAAAAGATAAAGAACGCGGAGATTTCATGACCGGCTTCCTCATGGTTGATAAAGGTCAAAGACGGTATCTGTCGCCATCTGACCCCTGATAACTGTCACTTTTTGGGTTGTGCCGGCAGACCGCTGGGCGGGGCTAGGCATAACCTTGCTCACATCGCTGTCCCATGTATAGGCGCCGAGAGCAGGTGGATTTTTGGCATCTTGAGTCGCCAGCGCAGCAGCGTCAAGGATAACATCGGGGACTTTCCCCCCCTCGACGGTCTGTGTGGTTTCACCTTCGGCGGTCGCTTCGGTTGTGACGCTGCAAAGTGAAAGCGAAATGGTTCCCATCTGGGCCATCAGCGCGACGGTTTCTGCCTGCTTGGGAGAAACCTCAAGTGTGGCAACCTGAGCCAGTTTCGGTTCCGTAATTTGATCGCCCATCTTCTGGTCGAGGGCTAGAACGCGAATATTTTTCAGCATTGTTTCGCTAACGTGCCGCTCAACCTGGCTGCGTTCCGTACCGGACGGCAGGACGCTGTGTGTAACGATGACATCGACACGGTCGCCAGGGAAAACGAATCCGGCAACACCGGCAACAGGCGTAACAGCGATAGAAACAGCGCGTTTGCCAGCCTCCAAAGCGGCGGCCATAAAACCCTGCTCTCCCGGTTTGACGGTGCGGCCTTGGGTAAGGGGCTCACCCGTTCTCATACCGTAACGAACGACGTTACCGACATAGTTCTGGATATCCTGCTGTCCCTTGACTGCATAACTGGCGGCGTTGTCATCTTTCGGCCAAACCTGCCATTTCAAGTCATTGGCCTTGATCAACGAACCGGAAGGTAAATCCTGAGCGGCGACAAGGACTTCCTGAGTCTCTTGCTGGGACTGCGCCTGAATCATGGGGGTGGATTCTGGCTGGGACATCATGCCGCGTGAAAGAAAGATCGTGGCGACGCCGACGAGGAGGGCGACCACAAGAAGCATGATTTTCTGAGACGTTTGCATAGGCATGACAAAACCTCCTTAGACCTTCCCGGACGAAAGGCCCGCGTGTGACAACAGAAACAGAACCCCAAGACCGCCTAAAGCAATAGCTATGCCATAGGGAATGGGGGTCGAAAGAATAGACACTTTCTTTTCTTCTTTGGACAAACGCTGTTTGACGGCAGCCAAAGCCAAAAGACCAGCTGAAAGAATACCGCCAGCAAAAGCGGTAATAACGATAAACTCGGCAATATGAGCCAGACCTGCCCACAAAGAGACGACGGCAAGCAGTTTGATATCCCCGGCTCCCGCTAGATTCTTGAGATAAATGAGGTAGCCGATGAGCAGAACGCCGCCGAATATGAAAACATCGGCCTGCCAGCGCACAGGGGTGGGTGACAAAGCGGCATAGGGAACGTAGAGAACGAACAGAGCCAAACAGGCAGTGTTGGGTATCCGGAAAGTACGCGCATCACTGTACGCTGCCCACAAAAGAGCGGCAACGGCAAGAGAAAGAGATGCGTTATAGGCCAGAACGGATAGCATTTTACAAATGAGGTTGGTTCAAGGGCGCACAGGAAAAGCCCATGCTTGCGGCTAACTATGCGATAGATATGATTAATAGGTTGTGAATGGGACGCAAAAACTTTTGGAGTTGTTTCAAAAGGGCACCTTGTTCTCGCAACTGGCATGGACCCCGACTACATACTTGAGTACCAATGCTATTTTTCCGGGTTTTGTCGGGTAGCGAGAAGATCATTAAAGTGATTTTAACGAAAAGAGTGCTTAGTTTGCCAAGCCGGAAGAGGGTGTCTCTCCGGTTTGTTTTCTTTGGGTGCTAAGCAATGCAGTTGAACTTTGTGATAGGCGTTGTAACAGCCGTCGCGTGTACGCTGGGTGGCTATGTCGGTGCGGGTGGTCACTTGTCCGTTCTGGCTGATGCGGCACCTCTGGAAATCGTCATCATGGGCGGCACGGCAGCAGGCGGCTTTATTATCGCCAACACCAAGACGATCAAGAAGCGGACGGCGAAAGCCATGAAGCTTTTGTTTCAGAAGCCCAAATACACAAAAGAATCCTACATCGAACTTTTGTCAATGATGTACCAGATGTTCAAACTGGCCAAAACAAAAGGCATGCTGGCCCTTGAGGCCCATGTTGAAAAGCCGGAGGAAAGCTCTATTTTCCAGGCTTTTCCAGGCTTTCTGAATAATCATCATGCGGTCGAGTTTTTCTGCGATTATCTTCGCCTGTTCACGCTTGGGGCGGACAAGCCTTTCGAAATTGAAGCACTGATGGATGAGGAGCTGGAAGTTCATCACGCCGAAAACGAAGCCATTCCGACGGCGATCACCAATGTCGCTGATGCGATGCCTGCCATCGGTATCGTGGCCGCCGTGCTGGGTGTTATTCATACCATGGGTGCCATTTCCGAGCCGCCGGAAGTTCTGGGCAAACTGATCGGTGGCGCACTTGTCGGAACTTTTATGGGCGTTTGGACGTCCTATGGGTTCATTGCTCCGATGGGGCAGTTTGTCAAAGCGACACTGGACGCTGAATCGCGCTATTTGCAATGCCTGAAAGTCGGCATGCTTGCGCATTTGCAAGGTTTCGCGCCATCCATTTCCATTGAGTACGCACGTAAGGCCTTGATGACCGATGTGCGACCCAGCTTCATGGAAGTTGAAGAGGCGACGCAAGCCCTCTCGGCTCCCTCGTAAAGGAAGGCAGAATGGCCGATCACAATCAGCCCGTCATTATCATAAGAAAAAAGAAAAGGGGCGGACATGGTGGCCATCATGGCGGCGCGTGGAAGGTTGCCTATGCCGACTTCGTGACGGCGATGATGGCCTTTTTCCTTTTGATGTGGCTGTTGAATGTCACCACATCGGACCAGCGTAAGGGCATTGCCGATTACTTCTCGCCGATGGCTATTTCCAAGTCGGAAGGTGGCTCTGGTGGTGTGATGGGGGGGATGAGCATAACGTCGCCAACGGGTGCCGAGATTTCTGATTCCTCGCCTCCTGGCATGGAAGATCGTTCCACGGCCACGGCAGGCAAGGGAGATCAGGGTGAAGAGGACGTTACCGGCAAATCGGATACGCCTCCGACGAATGAAGAACTGAATGCGGCTTTGCAGGATAAGGCAACCAAAGACGCCGTCGCACTAGCCAAGGCGATGAAGAAAGAAGAAGAGAAATTCAAAGAAGCGGAAAGCTCTTTGATGCGCGCTATTCTTGAAACGCCGGGGATGCAAGACCTTGCCCAGCATCTGATCATTGATCGCACGCCTGAAGGTCTGCGCATCCAGATTATTGATCGTGACAAATTTTCGCTTTTCCCGTCAGGCTCTTCCAGTCCTTATGAGCGCGGGCGTGATTTGCTTCGGCTTGTCGGCAAGGTTATCTCGTTTTTGCCCAACAGAATATCGGTGACAGGCCATACGGACAGCAGTCCTTTCGCGGCAGGATCACGTCGTGACAATTGGGATTTGTCAACAGATCGCGCCAATGTCAGCCGTACCGAGCTTGAGGTTAGCGGTGTGCCAGATCATCGCATCGCCCGTGTCGTTGGGCTTGCTGATCGCGATCCCTTTGTGCCCGAAGACCCCAAAGATTCCCGTAATCGCCGCATCAGTATTGTGCTTTTGCGTCAAATACCACGCGCTGAAGAAGCTCTGGCAGCGCCTCCGGTTCCTGTTTCAGAGCCTGTTAAAGAAAAGTCCCCGTAGCAAAAAGAAAGGATCAGTTAATGACCAAAATTACACCGGGAATGATGACGCCACTCGCCTTCAAAAAAGGGCTTATCATGGGCATTGCCAATGATAGCTCGATTGCGTGGGGCTGCGCCTGTGCCTTCCGTCGCTTTGGTGCCGAACTCGCTGTGACGTACCTGAATGAAAAGAGCAAGAACTATGTCGAGCCTTTGGCCGAACGTTTGGGCGCGGAATTGTTGCTCCCTTGCGATGTGCGGGAAGAGGGACAGCTGGAGGCCGTCTTTGATGCGATCAAGAATCGGTGGGGCGAACTCGATTTCGTGCTTCATTCCATCGCTTTCGCGCCGCGCGAAGATTTGCACGGGCGTTTGACGGATTCCTCGCGCGCAGGCTTTATGGAGGCGATGGACATTTCGTGCCATTCGCTGATCCGCACGGCACGTATGGCCGAGCCGTTGATGAAGAATGGCGGCAGCATTTTCGCCATGAGCTATTACGGCGCAGAGAAGGTCGTTGAGCATTACAACCTGATGGGGCCTGTAAAGGCTGCTCTTGAGGCTAGCGTGCGTTATATGGCGTATGAGCTGGGTGGCAAGGGCATTCGTGTCCATGCGATTTCGCCGGGTCCGATCCGCACACGTGCGGCCAGCGGCATCGACCGCTTCGACGAACTGATGGAAAACGCGGCCTCGCGTGCGCCAATCCAGCGTCAGGTTTCGATCGAAGATGTTGGTCAAGCCACTGCTCTTCTGGCAACAGACGCAGCGAAATTGATGACGGGCGATACGCTGTATATCGATGGCGGTTTGCACGTCGTCGGCTAAGCAAGCCAGGACAAAGAAAAAGGGAGCGACGATCCGTCGCTCCCTTTTTTGTTGGTTGAAGCCTTGTTATCAGGCCGAGGTGACAAGGGGGCGACCCTGCATCGTATCGGGCTGGCTTGTCATCATCGCCGAAGAGGCGGTTTCTTCTGTTTTCTTGCGCAACCCGTTGGCAATATTGCGGTTGATGCTGACAAGGCCGCCCAGAAGGGCTTTGTCGCGTGTTCCAAGGGCCCGGAAGGTCGTCTTGTCGACATAGGCACTGATGTTCAGCAACAAAACCTTCAAATCGCGCGGCAGCTGGTTGTCGGGATCGCAAAGGCAGGCCTGAAAAAGGGTCCAAAGCTGCTGGTTGTGGTGCAAAGCATCGGCAAAGAATTCCTTTGAGCAGTCCTGCTGCCGTGCGGCTTCAAGACGATTGGCGCAGCTTAAAAGCGCACGTGCTTCTGTCTCGCGCACATCCTCGTCGCCGCGTTGGTGTGTGTTGTAGGCAGAGAAGGCTTCTTTATTCATCGGGTACTCCTTAAAGGGCGGCTGTGGAGGGGGTGGTTTCTTGTTCGTCGTTGGAAACAGAAACCTGTTGTTGGGCTGCCAGAAGCTTGTGGGCCAGCTTCAAGGCTTTAAAAGCTTCGCCGTTGCTCAAATGGTCAACGATTGCATCAACCTCACTGGTCAGCGCAGGATAGAGCTTGGTAAAACTTTTAAGCGTGTTCACGACAAGATCGTCAAGGGGCTCACCCTTGCCCTTGAAAAGGTAGACGACTTGCAAAAGAAAATAGACGTTTGATACGTCGGACTCGCCGCGTTTTTCGATGTTCATCATGTAATCGTCGCGCAGGACGGGGCTGTCGGAGAGAATAAGAAGTTCCGCAGGTCGTGATCCGACATTTTTAAGAACGGCCCCCCCGGCAAAAATTTTGCCTTCGGGTTTAACGCGAATTTTAAGCGGCATGTCTCGACTCCTTCGATTGAAAAGAGGGCTCTCTCCCTCTCCTAAGCAACAAAACAAACATAAAACAGATAAAGCCCGAAAATAAATGGAAAGATCGAGCGTGGGGTTGCCCCCACGCTCTTTCTTTTCGGTTCTTAGAACAACCGCAAGATAGCCTGCGCCTGCTGACCCGAGATGCCGAGGGCAATAATACCCAAGGAGCTCGAAGCCTGCAGAGATTGCAGGTTTGCGCCTTCTTCGTTGGTATCAGCCAGAACCAGGTTATCAGACGCTGTTTGCAGCGTTGTAATCAGGTTCGAGGTGAAGTCCTGACGAGTCGACACGATCGTGTTGTTGTTACCCAGTGAAGACGCCGCAGAACGCAGGGTCTTCAACGCATCCGTCAATTGGTTCTTGGCGGATGTGAGGGCATCAGCCGTCACAATCGTACGATCGTCTGACAGGATCGAGGCACCAGTCAACGTCACATGCGCGTCTTTTGCCGCGTATGTTGCCGCTGCCGTACCAACTTGCGTGGCCGTAACGTCAGCAACCGCAACACCAGTGATGGTCGCTCCAGTTACGTCATACGCCGTGCCGCCCGTTGTTGTACGGGTGCCCACCGATGTGTAGCTGGAAAGGGCCGAGTCAATGGCCGTTACGTCTGTGCCAACAGCAGCGTCGGACGAGTCAACAATGGCGTTGCCGCCAAGTGTCGCCGAAGCCGACGTCGGGATCGAGAGACCTGTCGTGGCGACTGTACCAGCCGTCAACTTGAAGGTTCTCGTCACGTTCGCTTCGGTGTTGTCAGCCGTCACCGTGTCCCCAGCGGCAGACAACGTAAAGGAGATGTCGTTAGCTGTGGTGTTGGTGATGACGGTTGTTTTGACCGTTGTCGAACCGTCATCATAGATGACGGACATCGATTGACCGGCACCAAGGGTGATCGAGTTCGCTGTACCAGCCGTCAGAACGCCCGTGGAAGAGGTGTAGGTTGACCCTGCACCGCCCGTGGCTGTGAACTGACCTGTGATGTTCAGGCTGACTGAACCACCTGTTGCGCCACCGACCGTTGTTGAACGTGTCACGCCTGCGATCGACGTGGTGCTCGTGTTGTCGATAGAACCAAGTTTTGCAACGAGGTTGGTCACTGTGCCTGCCGCCACACTGGCAACGGTTGCACCATCTGTCCCACCGCCATAGGTTGACGAGCTACTGGCGATTGTCGCACCGACGCCTGAACTCGCGCCGCTGGAACTTCCACCCGTAACGGACAGACCGCTGAGCGTACCGCTATAGACCTGGCTGGTGAGAGTCTGGTCAACGGCAGAAACGTTCATTGTATGCGTTACCGTATCAACAAGCGTTGTGCTTGAGAAGTTGGCAAGCGCATCACCAACGCCGAGACCCGATGATGTCAGGTTTGTACCTTGAATCGTCAGGTTGTCATTGGCATCTGTTGAGCTGAACGAAACCTTCAGCGAAGAATTGATGCTGTTGACGAGGTTGGTACCGTTGAAAGTACCGTCCGCAACCAACAGATCGAATTGATCGATAAGGGCGTTGTACTGGGTTGCCAGGTCAGACCGGGTATCAGCATCGGTCGTTTGAAGGGCCGAGTTAACAATACCTTGGAGCTGTTCGACAACGGTTGAGAGAGCCTCAATCGTGTCGGAAGCGGCCTGGATGGTTTGCAGAGCCGTTGACATGCTGTCCTTCAAGCTGGACAAGTCATTAGCGCTGTTTAAGAAGCCTTGCGAGGCGAAGTAGGACGAAGCGTTGTCAAGCGCCGAGTTGACCTTCTTGCCAGAAGCAAGACGAGCCTGTGTCTGACCAAGCAACTTTGATGTTGATTGAAGAGACAGCAGGTTTTGCCGTGCGGATGAACTAAGGGATACGTCACCGATAGACATGTTGGAACTCCTTTCAAGAGTAAACGCGGACTCCTTCCGCGAGGGTTGATGCCGCCATCTTGGCTTTCATGTGTGAAAATCAACTTAACGGCACCCTTAGGGATGCGAAAATCGTGCCAGATTAATGTGTTAACGACGCGTTGTTGGTTTTGGGCCAATGGCGCGTTTCGTTGTTAAGAGTTCAGATCAGTAGGGCGGCAATTTTTTCCCACTTAAGGCGGTGTGCGGCAAAAAAAACTGGGCAAGTTTTTCCGTGGGGTGCTCTTTTTTTGCCTTCTGTTTGTTCGAGATGGTCGTGTCTGTCCTCCCTTTAACAGAAAGGACAAGAGACGTGGGCGTGGTGTTGCGGACAGAAGCGGGCGGTAGTTCTTTTTTAAGCGTACCGGCGCAAGGGGCTTGAATAAAAGGATAAATAATACAGGCAGCTTCACAAGATGATAAGCTTGTCAAGAGAAAAAAAATATGCTACAATGAAACATAATGGTTTTGCAATTTCCATTTCTCTGCAAGTCTTTTTTCGGTCATGTATTGATCTGGTTGTGATACTATTCTGGGGGCGATTCACATGAATCGGCCAGAGAGAGACGGGGAGATGATCGAGTCGATTGGCACTGCTGCATCTGGAAACGTCGGCGTTGTGAAAACAGCCGCGACGTCTTCGTCTGCCTCGGCGTCATCCGGCAGTGGCAGCGGAGTCGTCTCTGAGCCTATTTCTCCGCGCATGATGGAAGATCCCGTGGCGGGCGTGGTAATTGCTCAATATCTTTCATCCGATGGCAATATCGCCAGCCAGTTTCCCTCCAGCACCGTCGTCGCTTATCTGCGTTCCGGTCTGTCGGCCACGGGCCTGCCTATTCACGATCAAGCCGCGTCCGTCCAATCGGAAGTCTAACCCTCCTTCTCTGTTGTGCTCCGCCATGCCCCGCCTTCAAAGCGGGGTTTTTTATGGGCATAAAAAAGCCCCCGACTTGGGGCCGGAGGCTTTGAGGATGGGGGGGCGGGTTACTCTGCGCCGGTGTTGTCGGTGTCGGTTGGGGTGGTGTCGCCAGAGGTGCGGCGGGCTTTGTGGGCTTGGATCTTTTCCTTGATCTCAGCAGTTTTTTCCTGATGGGCGGCTTGCGCGGCTGCGCGGCCTTCTCTGGCTTTCGCGCGCAAAGCTTTGGCCTTTTCAACATCGGCCTTCAATTGTTCAACTTCGGGCTTCATCTTCTCGCGCATGGTCTTGATCTTTTCGCGGTCAACTTTCAAGGCATCGCGGCGGGTTTTAATTTTTTCCTGAAGAGCCTTCATCTCAGCCTTCTCGGCGTCGGTCAGAGCCGCTTTGGCTGTTGTCGCCGCTGCCTGTGAAGAGGTCGTGTCGGCAGCATAAAGCGGGGCTGGTGCAAAGAGTGTCAGCAAGGCAAGGCAAAGCAGGGCGTGGCGCAGGGTGAGCATGAAGGGGCCTCTTGAGAGAGAAAGGGGAGGGGGAAGAAAAGAACCGCGCTTATTCTTCCAGCCTTTTTCCTTTCTGGCAAGTGAGGCTTTGCGTATGTGTTTTACACCACATCTTCCCAAAGGCGGCGAACGGTGGCGGGATCGACATCGTTGGCGATGAAGGCCTGTCCGATCCCCTTGGCGAGGATCAGCGTCAGCTTGCCGTCGCGCGCTTTCTTGTCTTGAGCCATCAGGGCCATCAGCTCGCTGATGTTATAGTCCATGGCGGGCGGCGTAACGGGAAGGCCTAAGTTGGTGAAGTGGGTCTGGACCGTTTGGGCGTCTTCGGGCGGGCAAAGCCCCATGCGGACGGACAAGTCGAAAGCCATGACCATGCCGACAGCAACGGCCTCGCCGTGAAGAAGCGAGCCGTCATAGCCCGTGGTGCTTTCAAGGGGGTGGGCAAAAGTGTGGCCGAGATTGAGGAGGGCGCGGGTGCCGGCCTCGCATTCGTCCTGCCCCACAATCGCAGCCTTGTAGGCGCAGCTTTTTTGAACGGCATAGGCGCGGGCGGCGGCGTCGCCATGCAAAAGCTGGGTCGCGTGCTGGTCGCACCAGTCGAAGAAGGCGCGATCCTGAATCAGGCCGTACTTGACGATCTCGGCATAACCCGAGGCAATTTCCCGTGCGGGCAGGGAGTCCAGCGTGGCGATATCGGCAATCACGATACGGGGTTGGTAAAACGTCCCGACGGTGTTTTTGCCGTAAAGACTATTGATGCCGGTCTTGCCACCGACCGAGCTGTCCACCTGTGCCAGCAGCGTCGTCGGGATTTGCACAAAATCAAGGCCGCGCAGCATGATGGAGGCCGTAAAGCCCGTCAGATCGCCGATCACGCCGCCGCCCAGCGCGATGAGCAGCGTACCTCGATCAATATTCCGTTCGAAAAGATGCCCCGACAGCTCGTGCATGATGGGCAGGCTTTTGGCCGACTCGCCAGCCGGAATGATAATGGAGGGCAGAACGTCGTGTCCGGCAACCGTCAGGACGGCTTCAAGCCTTTTCAGGAAAAGAGGGGCGACCTTGTCGTCCGTGATGATGATGCTCCGCCTGGGCCCCAGCTTGCGGGCAATCAGCTCTCCCGCCTTGCCCAGAAGGTCGTGGCCGATCACGATGTCGTACTCGCGCGGAACGGGGGGCAGGTCGATATGGATGACGTCAGTGCTGATCGGGGGCGTAGCCATGGGCGGAACTCATGAGGCGGAGAGGAGGGGAGCAAGGGCCTGAACGACGCGCTCGGTCGTGGCATCGATGGGGACATCGTCGCTGGAAACGGTCAGATCGGCAAGCGCAAAGGTTGGCTCGCGCTTGTCCATCAGGTCGCGCAGGATGGATGCGGGATCGCCTTTTTGAAGAAGAGGGCGGTCATTGGTGCGTGCGGTGCGCTCAAGAAGAATATCAAAATCGGCCTTCAACCATATGGAGATGCCTTCTTTTTTGATGAGCTCGCGCGTCTGTTCATTCATGAAGGCCCCGCCGCCGGTCGAGATAACCTGTTTCGGGCCGCCGAGCAGACGGGCGATCACCTTGCGCTCGCCGTCCCGAAAAGCGGGTTCGCCGAGCTTTTCAAAAATCTGGGGAATGCTCATGCCCGCGGCGGCTTCGACCTCGTGATCGGAATCGCAAAAGCCCAGCCCGAGACAGGTCGCCAGTCTACGTCCGATCGTCGTCTTGCCCGCGCCGGGCATGCCGATCAGGACGAGGCTCTTGGAAAGCTCTTTTCCGGTTGCGATATGGTTCACGTTTACGGCCCGCACATCAAATTTCTGTGCCGTATTTATGACAGGAGATTTCAGGCCCCGCAACAAAGCGTTTTCCCGGAAGAGAAGATATACTCGGTTTCCTTGGAAAGCCGAGTATGCCTTGCCTGCAAAAAACAAGCGGTCACGAAGTGATCCGCCTTTTTTGCAGGGGTTTTTTTCGGGTTTCAAAGAAACCCAACAATAAGGTAAACTCTGCCGGCTCAAGCGTGACTGGAAGGGGATGTACCTATGAAACAAGCGGTTTGGGGCTTATCAGTCCTGTTGTCGTTGGCCGTTCCGGCTGGGGTGACCTATGCGCAGGAAGAGGCGACGCCCTCGATGACCGATTTGTCTGCCAATCAGGCTTCGACGGCTCCATCGGCTTCTCAGGCGACAAGCGATGTCGTGGACGATCGCGAAGCCAGCTTCCTGCGGCCCCCCGCTTCGATCCTGCCCTTGCCTGAGCCTGCCGCCAAGACCGAGCCTGTGGTCGAGGTGCCGGAGGCTGCGGCGGCCCCCGTTGCTGCGGCCAAGGTGCAACCTGAAGCCCAGGTCGCGCCAGCCGCCGCTTCCAATATCAACAAACAATCGTCGCCGCCGCTCACAACCCCACCACCGATGAAGCAGAAGGCGGCTAAACCGGTGGCCAACGTCGCCGCCGAGGCTTCGGTTGTAACGGCTAAGGCCGCGCCCATGCCCCCGATCAAGCCCGTTGTGATCGAAGCGCCGGTGGCGGCTTCCGGCACCGATTTGCCCCCGCCTGTTGTTGTCGAGGGAACGGCGTCTGTCGCTGCCTCAAGCGGAGCTTCGTCTGTCCAGCCCGAGGCCCCCGTTGTTGTGCCCTCTGCGGGGGGGGCGACCCCATCCCCGCCTGCCGCTGTTGTCCCGACCACCGTTCCGGCTTCGATTGCAACACCCGTTGCGGCGACTTCGCTTGCCGATATCGATCCCGAATCGATTGGGTTGCTATCGGCATCAAACGGGGGGCTGGGGGCCTCGCTTTGGAAAGAAACGTCGCGGCTTTTGGTGGATCGTTTGATGCCTTCGGTGGGCTTGCCGACCGCCTCGGCCACCATGAATGAATTGGCTCGTCGCTTGTTTATGTCCACGGCGGCTCCCCCGGCCTTGGCTGGCGGTGAGAAACCCTCCCGCAGCCTGTTGGCCCAGCGTCTGGAGGCCCTGATGGCCCTTGGGGCCGTGACGGAGGCGTGGAAAATGGCCGCGCAGGCCGATCCGCGTCTGGTGGACCCTGTGACTCTCCGTCAGTTGACCGAGGCCGCCTTGATCGGGCCGGATAGCAAAGAGATTTGCGACAAGATTCCTTCGCTTATGGCGGCGCATGCCAAGACGGCGGAGAGTGGCAATGAATGGCAAAAATCGTTACTTGTCTGCCAGTTGCGGGACGGAGATAAGAAAGCGGTTCAGCTTGGCATCGACATGATGCGCGACCAGCAAGAGGGGGGTGTGCGCGACGCGATTTTCCTCTCGCTGCTCAGCAAGAATGCGCTGGGTGGCAGTGACAAATTGCCGCGCCAGATGACGCCGCTCAAGCCTTCCGTCCTTGCCGTGTTGCGCCAATTGAACCTCCCCTTGGCGTCAGAGCTTTATGTGCGCGCCGATGCTGTTTTGATCCCGGAACTTCTCAAGACAAAGGCGGTGGATGAAAAGGCGCGTCTTGAGCTGGCTGAACGCGCTGCGGGGCAGGGCCTTTTAACGGCAGCCCAGCTTGGCGTTGCTTATCAAAGCGTCCCCTTCAAGCCGCAGGAGCTGGAGGATGCCGCCGGGTTGCTGGATGTCTCGTCCGTCAGCCGTGCCAAAGCCTATCAAGCCGCGCTGATGGCTGCCGATCCTTCCAAGAAAGTCGAGCTGGTACAAAAAGGTATGACTGGTCTTGATGACGTTACTTTAGCTGGAAATCACGCAATCCTTCTGTCCGGCCTTCTGGATTCGGTGCCCGTGACGGTTGCTCAGGGGGCTTTTGCTTCGCAGGCTGCGCGGCTTTATGCGTTGGCCGGACAGCCCGACAAGGCGACGGCATGGCTCGGCATCGCCCATGGGGCAACAGCACAGGAGGTCATAAAATCTTTGACCCAAAACTGGCCGCTGTTTGCTTTGTCTGGCCTTGTGCCGGATGCAGATTACGCGGCTGGCTTTAAAGGCTGGTTTACTTCAGTCCGCCCCGTCGAAGCCGATGATGGCAACGCTCAGTACAACAAGCGTGAAAAGGCGGGGAAGGTCATGCTGCTTTTATCCGCCGCAGGCTATGGCGTGCCCGAGGAGGGCTGGATCGAGGTGATCGAAGGTGGGCCGCTGGTCCGTCAATATGATCCCTCACCGGTCTTGCTGGAGCGCATGCGCCAAGCCGCCTCAGCGGGTCGCAAGGGCGAAGCCGTCTTGCTCGGCCTGTCCATGGTTGGCAGCGGCAAGGAAGATGTGCCTTTCGGGCTCTGGGTCGAGCTTGTCCGCGCCTTGCGTCTTGTCGGACTGCAAGTCGAATCCCGCGCCTTGGCGCGCGAGATCCTTCTGCGCTTGTCGCTTCTTTAAGTTGTGTTGAAGACTAACGAGTCGTCAATTCTCTCAAAGGCAGAGAGGCGCGGGGCTTGGGGGTTTCTTGTCTTCTAAGCTGGTCTATCAAGCCAGCTTGCGTCGCGTAAAGGAAAATGCCGTTGACGGGGTCAAGGATGCAACGTTCCTGAACGCTTTCAAGGGTGAGCCCTGAATCGATCTGGTGAACCGTGCGTGCCGCTGTCCAGCAAACGGTTTCGGCGGCACTTTTCTCATTCCCCAACGCTGTGGCAATGACGTTAAGTCTGTCTTTCTCCGTTTTTTCATAGGTATTAGCCATGGCCAGAAACCACGTTTTAAAACGTATCGTGGCTGACAGGGCTTGCCACGGGTCTGCCGTGTTGCAGGCGTTAAAGCCGGATTCGACAAAAGCGGTTTCTTGCGTACTGTCCGCCTTGAAGTTGCCCTGTTCGACCAGATAGGCGGCGGTGCCGAGAACATAATTCCCGCACACTTGTTGGCGAGCGTTGACAAAGGCCTTATGAAGGGGGGCATAGGAAGGTGGTGGGGCAGCTTGAGCGGATAGGCCGATCAAGGTAGAGGTAAGAAACGCAAAGGCGATCATAAGATAGCGGCGACTCATGGCGGGAGCAACTGGCGGTTTGTTGTAACGGCGGTTGGCGCAGGGGTCCCTTTGGGTGCAGCTACAGCTGTCATCCTTGACACAAGGCCGGAGGCATAGAGGAAATATTGGGCCCCGTAAACAGGCGTGGTTTCACACAGGCCGGAGGCGGAAGGATTAATAGGACGGCCACTGTTTTCGGCAAGACTGCGTCCGGCCTGACATAATTCCGTTGCCGTCAGGTCAACAATTCCCTGAAGGCCGGTTTCTCTTAGCTGGGCGCGATTGTCGTCGATATCTGTCATGAGGAAGGAAGCCAGCTGCACACGATAGCCGATACTTGCCGTCAGAGCCTTTTGGTAGTTTTTCCGGTAGTCGCATTTTTTCTGGGACTCTTGCAAAAAACGATTCTGTGCCCGTGCTGAATGAAGCGTGCCCGCTTCACGCATGTAATCGGACAAGATCGAGGCCGTCGTCGAGCATTCGACGGATGAGGTGTCGAGATATTGTTCTTCCAACGCCTGATAGTCGGCCTCAAATCCGGCCACGGCAGGCGCAAGATGAAGCGGCGGAAGGCTAACCTCCTTTGCTGTCTGCGGTTGGGGCGCAGGAGATGAAGGGCCGGTCGTACATCCGGCGCAAAAAAGTGTAGCGGCGGCGGCAAGGGGCCACAACCAACGTACGGACGAAGAGGCTTTACTGTGGGAAGACATGGGTAATTCCTTAAAGCAAGGGCGGACTATACGCCTTTACCCGTTTCGCGTAAAGAACGGCATTGCTTGCAAGGAGAGAGACATAGCAGGGCTAAAACGACATTTCTACCCCATGTAGAAAATAATACCTAATGCGGGGTCATGGGCACCCCTTTTGGACGTTTTTATTCCTTCTGGCCATTTCCCCCTACCGGCCCCTTTTCGCCTCTCTGCGCGCCGAAAAAGGGCCTTTCTGACGAGTAACCAAGAAGGACTGTTCGAAGCGCATAGTCTTCTAAGGACAGGCACTTGCAGGCATGCACTGGCTAAATGCAGGCTTGATTGTACCAACTTGACTTCCTGGTGAGCAATAATAGAGCATACAGCCAGTCTGCCCATTTGAGGTTACGCATGGTTCCGTCCATGACGTGTTGGCCGCATGAAGGGTTGTTCCGGCAACACAGTCGCCATAGTTCACGGTTTGTGGTTGATCCGTCGCAGCGGCAGTCCTGCTCGGGTAAAGTTCACCACTTAGGGAGTTGTTTTGTTCAAGAGAAGTTGTTTGTTGTGTTGATGTGGCTGGTGTGCAGACCGTAACGCTTTCGGTGGCTTGCACAAGGGCTGAAGTAACAGACTGAATGGACATTCTGTATCGGCGAACAATATCCCACGCTTTTACCAACGTTGCTTTGGCTGTGTCGCACACACCATCTCGAGCCTCCCCTTCAGCTTGGAGGGCGAGCTTGATCGCTTCTTCTTTTGCTAAACTAAGCGAAGGGTCCGTTTCCTTGCAATTTTCAACCATATCTGCAAGCTGCGTTTTTATTAATGAGATGGAGATATAACCATTCAGGTTATTAGCCTCAGCCTTGCCAATAAAACTATTGTATGCGGCTAGTCCTTCAGGACACTCACCGTTTTTGAAATGCGCCTGACTCGTCAAAGCAAGATTCATAGCAAGAGTCAACGGCGTGTCTTCTCTTCCAAGTAATTTGTTGGCATAGGATGAGACACCAGTAAGACCAGAAACACCACGGCATTGCGCAATAGATCTCGCCGCCGCTTCCACTTGTATATTTTCAACGCTATTTTGCGTAACAAAATCGGATAATTTGTTAAAATAGCGCTCGGCCTCGTCACATGCTTTTCTAGATGACGCTAGAATAACCTGATTCAACAGCATGTCCGCTTTGCGGCGATTGTTCATCTGTGTGATAGTGGCATTTTCAGCAGCCCAACTCGCTGGAGAGCACGTTACAGACAAAGCAATAAGCGTCAAAAGGAGCACGGTGTTTCGCGATGGTATTTTTCTGTATGTGGAGCAGGGCATATCATCCTCAAGTGTTAATCGGTTGGAATTATTAGGATAGGAGGAAGGTTACAAAGATAATGTAAGGGTTCCCCATGTCTTCCCTGGAAGAGCATTATGGATGATGTAACTTGAGGAAGTATTAATTTGTTTTTCTGATTCAGAGCTTAATATTTTCTTAAGCTGGGTAATAGAAAATAAGTTGTCGTATTTATGGAGGGTATATCTATGTTAACGAAATGTCGTGCCATTTCTTTTTCTTTGGTTTTTGCGGTGCTGTTCTCAAGTCCTTCGCAAGCTGCGGTTGATCAGGGTACCTTTTGTTCTCCATCAGAACCACTGAACGGGGCTTATTGTTTGAACCAGACATGTTCCCCTGCACAGCTTGGGGCATCAATGTTAGACAAAGACATGCAGAACGTCGTTGTTTGTCTGAAGGATGCATCGTCGGGGCGAAATATCTGGAAAGCCATGAATGGCACGGCGGTAACACAATCCGTTGGTGGCGGTGGCGCGGTTATTACACTGTATAATACGGCGGCGTGTCCTGCTGGCTGGACTCCTGTGTTTTCGGGACAGGCTTACGCGGGGGTTGTAAGTGCAGGTGTGACGGGCACTGCGGCGACGGATGTTTTCTGTGCCCCTGCGTCGCTGGGGACATCGGGCTCGGCTAATGTGGGGGTTAACCTTAAGAGTGTTTATTATGATGTTGGGGGTAGCGACGTAACAATGAGCTGTATCATGTGTTCCAAATAGAAGGCTAGGGACGCATTTGAGTTAAACCCAAACAGTCATAGGAATGGCGTTTGTGACGTTGCCCTTTCTTGATGCTTTTCTCGATATGCTGCTGGCCGAGCGCAATGCGGCGGTGAATACACGCCTCGCTTATCGGCGTGATCTGATGGACGCGGCGGCTTTTTTGGCTGGGCGTAAGATCTCTTTGGAGAAGGCAGGCGAAGAGGATGTGCGGGCCTATATTGTATCTTTGAAAGACCTGTCGGCGCGTACGCAGGCGCGGCGGCTTTCCGCGTTGCGTCAATATTTTCGGTTTCTCTGCTCCGAAAAACAGCGCGATGCTGACCCTACGCGTTGCATCGACGCGCCCAAACAGGGCCGCTCTTTGCCCAAGTATCTCGATGAAAAGGAAGTGTTCTCTCTGCTCAAAGTGGTTGGCCGGAAAAAGGGCTATGAGGGGGCACGCCTGCGGGCGATGATGGAGCTGGTCTATGCGTCGGGCCTGCGCGTCAGCGAGCTGGTGAGCCTGCCCGCCCGCGCCGTTTTGTTTGATCGCGGCCTTGTGCAGGTGCGCGGCAAAGGCGGTAAGGAGCGCGTCGTGCCGCTGGGCGATCCGGCCATCGAAGCGTTGCGCGACTGGATGCTGTGTCGGCGGACCGAGGGCAAACAGCTGCAATCTTCCGCCTTTCTGTTTCCGTCCGCCAGTTCGAAAACCGGCTATCTCACGCGCCAGCGGTTTTTCCAGCTGCTCAAGGGCATCGGAATCGAGGCTGGGGTCATGCCGGATCGCCTTAGCCCCCACGTTTTGCGCCATGCTTTCGCGACGCATCTGATCGAACATGGCGCGGACTTGCGAAGCGTCCAGACCATGCTGGGCCACGCGGACATTGCCACCACCCAAATCTATACCCACGTCGCGACCGACCGCCTAACCCAAACCGTCGCCGCGCATCACCCGTTGGCCGGTCCACAGCGCAAGCGTAGGTAAAAGGCGCATTCCCTCCTGCGCTGTTTTTTGATAGGAAGAAATTAGTTTTTGAAAGGATACAACAATGATTCAATCCCTTCTTCATCAAGCCGCCCTAATGGGCAAGGCCGTGATTGGCCTTTTTGGTGCAGGCGGCTGCGCGCGCGGTGTGATGCCGCTTGTGGTCGAGACGATCAAGGCCGTTCAGGCCGCGCATCCCGATGTGACTTTCGAGCCTTATTTTGTCGAGCGAGAGCCCACCAAAGCAACCGTGAATGGCATTCCGCTTCTTTCCGAAGAGGCCTTCTTCGCGCTTGAGGCCGATACGCGCTTTTTCAATGTCGCGATTGCCGAGTCAAAGCTGCGTCAAAAGATCACGGAAACCTGTCTGGCGCGAGGCCTGCGGCCTCTGTCGCTCGCCGCGTCCCAGACGATTTGCTATGACGATGTGGAAGTGGGCGAGGGCGCGATTTTGTGCGCCAATACGATGCTGACCTCGAACATCCGTATCGGGAAGTTTTTCCACGCTAACATCTATTCCTATGTCGAGCATGATTGCGTGATTGGTGACTATGTCACCTTCGCGCCCGCCGTGCGGTGCAATGGCAACGTGCATATCGGCGACCATGCCTATATCGGCACTGGCGCAATTCTCAAACAAGGCTCGCTGGACAAACCCTTGCGGATCGGGGAAGGGGCCATCATCGGCATGGGGGCCGTCGTCACCAAAGATGTCCCCGCCCACACCACCGTCGTCGGCAACCCCGCCCGCCCGATGGGAAGGTAACGGGCTTTACTGTGTGATATAACCCTTTGCGACGGGCAGGAATGAGCTGTCCTTCAAGGCATAACGATCAATGACATTTTCTACGAACCGATCACCAATCAGTTGATCAAGAACTGTGTCGATCATTGTTTTGAAGGCTAGGTCATTTTGAGGAATCACAATTACTGCGGCGAGTGTTCGCAGTGGCTCCGTTGAAACCGCTTTAATCTGACCTTTGTTCTTATTCATGAAGACGGCTGTTGCTGCCGAGTCGTTCAAGAAAATATCGGCTTTTTTGCTTGTGACGGACATCATAACCGATGCGCCGTCAGATAAGGTAGGAATCGTCAAAAGCGAGGCCTTCGGAAAATCGCGCTTGACAATTTCATAGGCGAACTCGCCATCAATCACGGCAATCTTTGTTTTCGGATCGTTGATGGACGCCGCTCCGTCCTTAAAGCGCGTTTCGTCGGCGCGGGCATAGGCGAAATAGGGAATGTAAAAGAAAGGCCGCGAGAATCCGACCTGCTTGCTGCGATCCGGCGTTGGCGTAATGGGGCCACAGAACATGTCGAAGTGGCCCGTTTTCATCCCCTCGAACGGGTTGGCTTGTCCCGTATCCTCGGTCCATTCGATTTTAAGGTGTAGCTGCTTGCCGATTTCCTCGATCACATCATGATAAATGCCCGAGGCCTGCTTGGTGTTCGGATCAATCATCAAAAAAGGCGACCATGTGAAATAGCCGCATCGGATCGTCCCCGTCCGCATAACGCGATCAAAAACCGTTTCCTTCGCATCCGCTGCCCAAGACGGCGGTGCCAGAACGAGCAGGAAAAGCAGAGAAAAAAGGCTAAAAGAGCGTTTCATAACACAACCCGCACAAAGAAAAAGGGATGACCTTAGGATTAGGTCATCCCTTTCAAAGGAGCAAGGGCTTAATGCTTTACCCTGTCGCACCGTGGCAATGCTTATACTTTTTTCCGGAGCCGCAGGGGCAGGGGGCGTTGCGTGGGGTGTTGCCCCACGTGTCGGCATTCTGAGGATCGAAGGCGGCGCGCGTTGGGGCGAGGCGATAGCTTGCGGCAGCGGCGTGAGCCTGCTCCTCGGTTGGCGCATCGGGCGAGTCGGCGTGCAGTTCGTGCATTTCCTGCTGCTGACGTGCCGCAACATATTCCTCCAGCGTCGGCATGCGGATCTCGATATGCATCAGGGCGCGGGTGACCTTTTCGCGCACATCGTCCAGCATCATGTGGAACAGATCGAACGCCTCACGGCTATATTCGTTGAACGGGTCCCGCTGGCCATACCCGCGCAGATGGATGCCTTGGCGCAGCTGGTCAAGGGCGAGCAAGTGATCCTTCCACGCAATGTCCAAAAGACCGAGCAGGGCGGCCTTCTCCGCGGTTGCCATGCGCTCTGGCCCCACCAAGGCTTCTTTGGTGTCCATGACGTCCTTGGCCGCTTTTTGCAAGCGCTCTTCGATTTCTCTTTCGGCAATGCCTTCTTCCTTGCCCCACCGAAGGATTGGCAGGTCGAGGTTCAGGACTTCCTGTACGCGGTTTTTCAGCCCCTCCATGTCCCATTGCTCGGGATAGGAGTGGGGCGGAATGGCCTTGACGACCATGGCGTGAATGATGTCCTCGCGCAGCTCGCGGATGGTGTCGGAAACATTTTCCGTTTCCATGATCATCTTGCGCTGTTCGTAAATCACCTTGCGCTGGTCGTTCATGACATTGTCGAACTTCAGCAGGTTTTTACGAATGTCGAAGTTGCGGGCTTCAACCTTTTGCTGGGCTTTTTCAAGCGCGGTGCTAATCCATGGGTGGGCGATTTTCTCGCCGTTGCGCAGGCCCAGCTTGGCCAGAACGCCTTCCATGCGCTCAGAGCCAAAGATGCGCATCAAATCATCTTCCAGCGAGAGATAGAACATCGAGGCACCCGGATCGCCCTGACGCCCAGAGCGGCCACGCAGCTGGTTGTCGATGCGGCGGGATTCATGCCGTTCGGTGCCGATCACGAACAAACCGCCAGCCTTGCGGGCAAGAATCGCATCGGCGGCGATATCGGCGCGGATTGCTTCGATCTGGCGGGCGCGTTCGGTTTCATCGGTGATGGACGAAAGCTCTTGCTCGACGCGCATATCAAAGTTGCCGCCCATCTGGATGTCGGTGCCGCGACCGGCCATGTTGGTTGCGATGGTCACCGCGCCAGAGCGTCCGGCCTGCGCGATGATGGTGGCTTCTTGTTCGTGATAGCGGGCATTGAGCACGCTGTGCCTGACGCCGCGCTTTTTCATCAGCTCAGAGAGAATCTCCGACTTCTCAATTGATACGGTGCCAACCAGAACTGGCTGACCGCGCTTTTGGCAGTCCATGACGCGCTCAACGATCGCGTTGTATTTTTCGGTCAGCGTGCCGTAAACCTCGTCTTCCATGTCGAGTCGCGCGGCGGGGACGTTGGTCGGCATTTCGACGACCTCAAGCCCGTAAATCTCGGCAAACTCGGCTGCTTCGGTCATGGCCGTGCCTGTCATGCCCGCCAGTTTGGGATAGAGGCGGAAATAGTTCTGGAACGTGATAGAGGCCAGCGTCTGGTTCTCGCGCTGGATTGAGACACGCTCTTTGGCTTCAAGGGCCTGATGCAGCCCGTCGGAGAAGCGGCGGCCATCCATCATGCGGCCCGTGAACTCGTCGATGATGATGACCTTGTCGTCCTTGACGATATAGTCCACGTCCTTGGTGAACATCTTGTGGGCGCGAAGGGCCTGATTGACGTGATGCACAACGGTGATGTTCTGGGCATCGTAAAGCCCGCCACCGGGCGTGAGCAGACCCGCTTCGCCCAAAAGCCGTTCAATCGTTACGTTGCCTTGTTCGGTCAGCGTCGCCGTCTTGGCTTTTTCGTCGGCCTCATAATCTTCCTTGGCCAAAAGCGGGACCAGCGCGTCGATTTTCTGATAAAGGTCCGAGGAATCCTCGGCGGGGCCAGAGATAATCAGCGGGGTACGCGCCTCGTCGATCAGAATGCTGTCCACCTCGTCCACGATGGCGAAGTTGAAGGGACGCTGGCAAAGCTCTTCGGCGCGGAATTTCATATTATCGCGCAGATAGTCAAAGCCGAACTCGTTATTGGTGCCATAGGTAATGTCGGCGGCATAGGCGGCCTTGCGCTCTTCGTCGGTCAGGCCGTGGATGATACAATCGGTGGTCAGGCCCAAAAAGCTGTAAATGCGGCTCATCCAGTTGCTGTCGCGTTTGGCTAGATAATCGTTGACGGTGACAACATGCACGCCCTTGCCGGTCAGCGCGTTGAGATAAACGGGCAGGGTGGCGACCAGCGTCTTGCCTTCGCCCGTCTTCATTTCGGCGATCTTGCCGCTGTGCAGGACCATGCCGCCGCGCAGCTGGACGTCGAAATGACGCTGGCCCATCACACGCTTGGCCGTTTCGCGCACCGTGGCAAAAGCTTCGGGCAGCAAATCGTCCAGCGTCTCGCCCTTGGCTAGCCGATCCTTGAACTCGGTCGTTTTGGCGCGAAGTGCCTCGTCGGTCAGCTTGATAAACTGCGCTTCCAGCGCATTGATGGTCGCAACGGTCAAATCTTGGGAACGGAGAACGCGGTCATTGTGCGTGCCAAAAAACTTGCGAGCCAAAGCGGTGAGCATAACAGGAAAACCTCGATCCAAAGACAAAAGGCCGCGTGGCCACAGGGTCTCCCCACGGCTCTCGCGCAACCGTTTCTATATGGGGGTGGGGGCGCAGAAATGCAAGACCTTCCCGCAGAAAAAGAAAAGGCTTTTTGTTCTATCCCCGCCCGTAATCAGCCCAGCCGGAAGTGGGTTAACGGCTTGGGCAGCGTGGCGTGGATTTGCTCGATGATGCTGATCGCGCCGCCAACGGTGGCGGCGGCATGGACGAAGCCTTTTTGCTTCCGGCCATCATGGGCCGTATTAAGAAGCTTGTCGGCTTCTCTATCACCCAAAAAGGCCCGCATAAAAGGCTCGTGAAAAGCGTTGGGGCCACGGCCTTGAGGCTGGTGAATGTCCCCGTTCCAATAGATCATGTGCGTCTGCTGCATCAGATCGGGAACAAGCGCGTGCAGAAGGTGAACGGCAGCCTGCTCGACAGCGGAACCCTTGCCGCCAGCCGCACAGACGACGGCGTGACAGGGATGCACAATATCAACCGTCCTTGTATAGAGATCGGACACAAGCGACCATGAATCACAGGGCGGAATTTCGCCATTTTCTGTTTCAGAGGCGACCAAGGGTGGTGTGCTGGTACAGACGGAATGGACGCCGTTTGCTTGCCGATAGGTCATGTGATAGGCCCCCATGGCGTGCTTGTCACCGCCGCCGGAGCTAATGGCATGGCCGTTTTGTGCGGCGTAGTTAGCCAGTTCCCGAAGGAAGGTCAGGTTGACAAGATTGTCGTTGCTGGCCGAGGTAAAGGCCGCGAGGGTTAGAATGTTCTGAACGGGATCTATGCCGCCCTGATTGCACTGGGTGTTAAGGGTGTGATGGGCGTTAAAGCGTCGGTAATCACGCAGACTGTGGGTCAGAATCTCTTTGGCGGCGGCCTCCATATCGCTCAGTTTTTTGCCGCGAACGATGTGCATATCACTGAAAGCAAGATGCTCACATTTGCTTTTGAGCTTAAGTGGCTTTCTGTCAAAAAAGGGCTGGCGGACATATCGTTTGGCCATGCCCATATTGGCGAGATAGGTCAAAAGGTCGAGCTTTTGGGTCCAGCTTCCGTCATCCAGCACGATCAGGGGTTTGCTCATTTCTGGGGCTTCAAAATCACGCACCGTGGCCGTGGCCAAAAGTTGAAACCCCATTTGCAATTGTTCGCGCGGGGACAGGCCCGTCAGCGGATAAAAAATACGGGCATCGGCTTTTTCATAAGCAGCCAAAGGGTTAATCGCCTGAATCATGCGCGCCCGCGGCGGTGCGTTCTTGGGAAGGGGGCGCGGAACGGGTGGTTTTTTGGCTTCGTAAACACGGAATGAGCCTATATCCACTTTCTGGCGTTTAAGGGAAATAGGGGCACGTGGTGCGTCGGCAGGAAGGCCCGTTAAATGTTCGTACATGGACATAACCAACGCGCGGCGCACGCTGTGGCCCGTCAGGAATTCTTCAAATCTCTTGATGTTCGGGGTGCCGTTAAAAGCTGGAGCGGATAAAAACTCAGCGGTAAGATTGATTTGGCTGGGGTCGAGGAGAAAGGGCTTTTTAAGGTTGCCATTTGTGGCCAAATGAAGGGGAACAGATAGATCCAGTTTGGTCGGACCTGCCTCAACGGCTGTGCCCAGCCTGTAAAAGGAAGCGGCGACTTGGTCAATAAGCTCGATAATATCTTTGGGTTTGTATCCCGATTCAAGGGCCGAGGTGCGAATCCAATTCACAAAGTTCTCTATGCTGACCGCTGCGATGATCGGGCCTGTTTCTGCGCCCGGACCGGCGTTCTTACCATGGTTGTCGGCACTGTTCAGAACCTCTTCGGGGACCAAAGGCACATGTTTTTTGCGCAGGATGTCCCAAACTTCTTTGGGGACCTCAAGCGTGCTGTCTTCGCCCATAAAAAGGATATTATTCGGAATGAAGGACAGAGCGTAATCGGCACAGACTTCTTTGATCAGTTTTTGATAAGCAGGGTTGGTCTGGAACTCTTTGACCTTGTCTTTGATTGCGCGTGTTTTTTGAAGGCTGTTTTCAACACGGTTGCCCGTATCTTCCGGCGCGGCGTGATAGGCGGCGAGAATGGTGTTCAGGCTTAAATAAAGGATAGGCACATTATTCGCGCGGGCAATGGCGTTATAATGTTCCAGCTTTTCATTGGTCGAGGTGGCGACGAAGCAGATAAAGGGTCCTGCGTTTTTGATGCCGCACTGTGCCGTTGATGTATTTTTAAGTGGCTTGTTCATGCTGTCCTGTATGCTTTAAATTATTCACTCAAATAAATTGGGTTAGATAGGTAAAAGGCGCGGTTTGATCCGCGCCTTTGGTAGTGTCAATCGACCATAATATCTTCATTCCAAAGCTCGGGCTTGTCCTTGATGAATTGCTCCATCATGGCGATACAGGTGGGATCGTTCGCGATCACAACATCGACGCCACGCGATTTCAGGAACTCTTCGTTGCCGCCAAAGGTGGTGTTTTCGCCGATCACGACGCGGGGAATGCCGAACTGGACCGTGGTGCCCGAACACATCATGCAGGGCGACAGGGTGGTATAAAGCGTGGTGTCCTTATAGGTGCGCTGGCGGCCCGCGTTAAAGAAAGCGTCCATTTCGCCGTGCAGGATGGGATTGTCTTTTTGAACGCGCTGGTTGTGCCCTGCGCCGATGACCTCATCGCCGCGCACCAAAACCGCACCGATGGGAATGCCACCTTCCGAAAGGCCTTTTTGAGCTTGTGCGACGGCCAGAGAAAGGAACTTCTTGTCGGCTTCGGTCATAGGCATGGGCGGCTCCGTGCTGGTTGAGGGCGTTAACCATGAGCCGGTGCTCATGGCGATCCGTTAGCGCGTCTTATACATCCTCGCACCCTGCAAGAAAACCCGTTTCATTACTTTCACGAAAGGAGGTTGGTGGTGGGCTATAAACTTCTCCCCCCTGGCGGGGGCGGGGAAAAGAAAGAGGGAAGGTTATCCCCTCTTAAACTCAGGGACGAGCTCTTCAAGGCGGGCGATGGCGGCGGTTTCGGTCATGCCGGCTTGGAGCAGGGTGGCAAAATTGTTGATGGATTGCTGAAGCTGGGGCAGCTCGACCGTCGGTGATTTGGCCAAAAACACGCCGTCAACGCCCGCGTGAATCAGCTCCTCGGACGGTGAGAACAACTCCTCATACAGCTTTTCTCCCGGACGTAGGCCGGTGAACTCGATCTTGATGTCTTCATCGGGGCGCAGACCGGCCAGACGGATCATCTGCCGCGCCAGATCGACGATTTTCACGGGCTGGCCCATATCCAGAACCATGACTTTGCCGCGCACCTCGCTGGGCTGGATTCCAAACGCCATGGCTTGTAGCACGAGCTCCACCGCCTCGCGTACCGTCATGAAATAGCGGGTAATGTCGGGATGCGTGACGGTGATGGGCCCGCCTTTGGCCAGCTGGTCTTGAAAACGCGGCACGACCGAGCCGGTGGAGCCCAGCACATTGCCAAAGCGCACGGTGACAAAGCGCGAGGCGGGAGAGAGAATGTCGAGGGCCTGAATATACATCTCGGCCAGCCGCTTGGTCGCGCCCATGACGTTGGTGGGGTAAACCGCCTTGTCGGTGGAGATCATCAGCATCGCCTCCGCGCCCGACTGGGCCGCGCAATCCGCGACGATATGGGTGCCGACAGCGTTGGTCAAAACGGCCTCGCGGGCGTTGAATTCGGCAATCGGCACATGCTTGATGGCGGCAGCGTGAAAGACTAGCTCCGGTTTTTCATCCTTGAAAATCTGGACAAGGCGCGTGCGGTCGCGCACGTCGGCCAGATAGGCGCGCTTACTGACCAGCGGAAAGCCCTCGGTCAGCTCCATCTCGATCTTGTAAAGGTTGAACTCGCACAGATCGAGCACGGTCATATGCGCTGGAGCCAGCGCGGCAATCTGGCGCACGAGTTCGGAGCCGATGGTGCCGCCCGCGCCCGTAATCAGCACGCGCTTGCCGGTGATCAGCTTGGTGATCGCCTCGCGGTTCAAGATGGTTTCAGGGCGGCCCAAAAGGTCTTCCAGAGCCAGCGGCTGATCGGGCAGCCTTGCGCTGCGCACATCGTTTTGCAGCTCGGTCAAAGCTGGAAGGCGTGAGAGCTTAAGCCCCAGCGTTGTGCATTGATCCAAGAGGGTGGCCATCATGGCCGCATTCATGCGCGTGGTCGAGCGCGTGATGACAAGGCGGCTGGGGGCCATGTTCTTTTCGCGCAGTTTCTCGATAATGTCGGGCAACGCGGTAACGCTGCCCAGCACCTTGATGCCGTGGACGTTGCGGCCTACGCGCTTGTCGTTTTCGCCGATGATCCCGACGATGCGGAAAGGGGCCTGCGGGTTGCTGGCCACCGCGCGGATGAACAGGTCGGCCTCGTCGCCCGCGCCGACCAACAGGACATTGACGCGCCCGCCGCCCGATTTCTCCCAAAGGGCAGAAAGGCGACGCTCACGCAAAAGGCGCAGGAACAGGCGTGAGCCGCCCAGAAAGGCGAGCAGGATAAACCAGACGATGACGGGCAGCGTGCGGGGCACGCCCTCAAGCCGCATGACGAAAAAGGCGACCATGGTGAAGGCGACAACGGCGATGGATACGGCTTGGAAAATGCGCTTCAAATCGCTGACGGACGAAAAGGCCCAGATGCCGCGATAAAGGCCGCTGGCTAGAAAGACAACGGTGCAAGTCACGGTAAACAAGCCGCCACCGGCGAGAATCAGGCTGACAGGCGTGGTGACGATATCGTCCCCGACGCGCAGGTAAAGGGCCAGCAAATAAGCCAAAGCGGCCATAACGATATCGTGCGCAAGCGCAAGGCCAAAACGGTTCAGGCGGGGAAGGGGCAGTTTCATCATCAACCTTTTTGCACAACCTAGATGGATAGAAAAACAAGCGGGATGCCAGCCGGAGTTTGTGCCAGCAAGCGGATATCCGATTTCTTTTTTCCTTTTGACTGTACCTTTGCGCCTGAAAAGAAGGACTCTCTACTTAAAACTGCGTCATCCCCGCGAAAGCGGGGATCCATGCCGATCCCAAAGGATATCTTCGACAGGTAGATTCCCGCCTTCGCGGGAATGACTCACTTTTTGTGTGACACCCTCAACTTTTGAAGCGCAATTGGTAATCCTCAAAACTTTTATTCTTTGTTTCCTTTGGCAAGAAGACTCAGTTTCGCCAAAAGAAGGCCAAGGACTCCTACACCAAGGGCAAGGCCAAGCCAAGGGTTTCTCATGGCGACATAGGCACTGCCTAACAAAAAAACATTTCCGGCCGCAATCCACAGGACAACGGGCACCGGCGATCCGGTGCCGCTCGTGGCGCGCTGATAGAAATGGGAGCGGTGAGGTTGCCATATTTTTTCACGGCGCAGGGCGCGGCGTGTGATTGTGATCCCGCTATCCGCTAGATAGTAAAGCGGGAGCAGAAGGGCGGGAACAAGGTGTCCGGCGCAAGCTAGGTTGAGCAACAGAAACCCGATCACAAAACCAAGCGGCACGCTGCCCACATCGCCAAGGAAGATTTGCGCGGGGTGCCAGTTCATTTTAAGAAAACCAAGAGCCGCGCCGCATACCAGTACGGCAAGAAGAAGGGGGAAGAGGCTTTCGCCCGAAGAAAGGGGATAGAGGAGGAGGCCCACCCCCGCCGCGCAGAAAGCCGTTTGCATGCCTGTGATGCCGTCGATGCCGTCCATGAAGTTCGTGAGATTCATAAACCAGCCCCAGCCCAGCACGAGCAACAGGCGATCAAGCCAAAAGGGCAGGGCTCCACCCAAGACCATCGCCTGATCGCCGCCAAGGGAATCAAGGGCAAAACTGCCGATCAGCGCGGCGAGCAGGTGGGTGGCAAGCCGAATGCCCGCGCCCAAACTCCTTCGATCATCCATCCATGAAATGGTGACAAGCAACGCAAGCGCGGCCAAGAGCAGCAGGGTTGGCTCCAGCGAGGTTTTATCGAGCATCAGAAGAAGCCCCGCCCCAATCGTAGCCACAACCGCAAGGCCGCCCCCGCGCGGCACAGGCACGCTGTGCATGCTGCGCTCGTTGGGTTTGTCCATGACCTGCTTGGCCAGAAGATAGCGGCGCACCCGCAAAGTCAAAAGATGACAGGTGCAGGCCGCAGCGAGCGTGATAAAGAAGAGCGTCGGCAGAAACATTGTACCTCTCAGACGTCAAGAATTGGGACTAATCCTATCAAAGTTGAGTCATTCCCGCGAAAGCGGGAATCTATCTGTTGAAATGATCCCTTTGGATCAATGTGGATCCCCGCTTTCGCGGGGATGACGCAATTTTTATGTACCGTCCCCCACTCTTGAAGTACAATCAGCCTATATCATCTATCCTTTGTGTTTTGATGGGCGGCAATCGCCTCCCCCAACCCTTCGTGCCAGTCGGGCTGGGCTAGGCCATAGCGTTCCTGTGTTTTGCGGCAATCAAGCGCGGTGCGCAAGGGGTCGCGCAGCGGCGAATCGATCTCGCTGCTCATGGTGGCGGTCAGCGTCGGGGCTCGTCCTGTTCGAATGGCATAAATATCGCGCACCGCACAGCCGAAATCATAGACGGAAAGGGCAGGTGTCCCACAGACGTGATAGGTGCCGAACCCATCGACTTTTCCGCCCAGAAGCTCTTGGGCGATATGCACAAGAGCGCGGGCCAGATCAGGCGCATAAGTTGGGGCAAAGAACCTGTCCGCAGGCAACCGCAGCGGCACTTCGCCATCAAGTTGGTCCAGCAAGCGCGTCAGCGGATTTTGCGGTGCCTTCACAGCACTGAAAACGCCAGAGCTGCGCACAATGACATGCCATGCCAGCTCGTGGCGCAGGGCTTCCTCGCCCATCATTTTGCTGCCGCCATAGGTGGAGAGCGGGTTCATCTTGTCCTCGGTCGTAGTGGGCGCGGCTTGGCGGCCATCGAAGACAAGATCGGTCGAAAGCTGGATCATCGGCACATCAAGGACCGAAGCTTGCGCCGCCATTTGGGCTGGCGCATGAAAATTGACCGCCATGGCTGCTGCTTCGTTGGCTTCGGCCTTAGCGATGTCGCTCATTTCGGCGGCGTTGAGAATAAGTGAGGGTGCCGTATCCTGAATGAAGCCGCGCAGCTGGGCCGGATTGGCAATATCGCACGCCGCGCGGCTTGGCGCGCAGAGCGTCCACGAAACCGGCCATGCGTCTGTTTGAGTCAAAGCCTGCAAGGCTTGCCCCACCGGACTGCTAATCCCGAAAAGGAGGAAGCGTTCTGGAGTCATGGGGACTTCTTTCCTTTCAAGGAGAGTGAAGGGGTAGCGTATAGGTGACTTTTACCGTTTTTTGTGGAATGTTGCATAAATAAGATCATGAGGACGACAACGGTAAGAAGTTTTCGTCTTTCCGGAGAAACTTTCTCTTCGACGCTGCTTAGCGGCGAAAGAAAGTTTAATCCGGAATCCAGTTTTACTCTGAAACATTCACTGGATTCCGGATCTGCGCACCTCAGCCCTCACGGGCTTCGGCACTTGTCCGGAATGACGATTTGTATTTGTTGTAGGCTTTCTGGGAGCCATCAAACGCTCGTTGCCCTCTTTTATCGAAAGAAAGGTGCCTTCTGTCAATGACTGCGCAGAATCTTGTTTCCGTCATTCTGGTGACGCGCCATACGGGGCCAGCCCTTGACCGCGCGATCGAGTCCGTTTTAGCCCAAAAAGGAGCGGTCGAGCTTGTTTTGGTCAATAACGGCAATCCGCCGGAGGTTGAGGCCGCCCTGATGGCACGTTTTAAAGACGCCCCCCATGTCCGCCTGATGACGGGGCATGGCGATGTCGGTTTTGCGCGAGGCTGTAATCTTGGAGCCCGTGTGGCTTCGGGGGATCATTTGTTGTTTTTAAGCCCGTTTTGCCGCCTGCCTGACGGGATCATCGCTGCGCTGGGCGAGAACGAAGAGGCCTTTAAAAAGCCTTTCGTCCTTGGCGTGCGCCTTGTGGATGGGCAGGGCACTGAAATCGCCTGCTCGCGTCGCCCGATCCTGACGCCAGAGGGGCTTATCGTCTCGGCCCTGCGGCTGGCCAAGCATTTCCCGAAACTGCATCTGGACCTGCACAAAAAGGCCTTGCCGCCTCACACGGTGCGCATGCCCGCAATCAGCCGCCATTTCATGGTGATGCTCAAAGCGGATTTTATCGCCATGGGCGGGTTCGATCCGGCCTATCTTTACCACAGCGAGGATGTGGATTTTCTGCTGCGCTTCAAAGAGCGGGGCGGCCATATCTATTTCAGGCCCGATCTGACGGTTCCCTGCCTGCTGGGCGGGGCGGCTTCGCTGGCCGATGATAAGCAAAAGATGAAGGATTCGATCCGCTATATCCATGACCATTACGGCGCCAGCTATTTCCATCCCTTTTTATGGCTGATTTATGCGGGGTATGGGCTGAGCTATCTGGCCAAAAGGGGGCAGGCCCGTCTGGCGACCTATCAGGCCCAAAAGAAGCGGTAATCGGATACCACAACTATTTTCTGCCGTGGACACGGGTTTCTGTTGACTCCGTCCCGTCCTCTGCGTACAACCACCCTTCGTTATTACGGCCTCTTCGCCCAAGGTGCGGGCAAAGAACAGGGTCGTCAGATTGAAAGGGTATTCCTATGGCTGGAAAGATCAAGCTGTCCAAGCGTAGCGTTCAAACGCAAAGCTATGCCGCCAAGCACGGTGAACAGGACAAGAATTGGGTTCTTTTTGACGCGGACGGCGTCATCTTGGGTCGTTTGGCGGCTGAAATCGCCATGACGTTGCGCGGCAAGAAAAAGCCGATCTTCACACCGTCTGTCGATTGTGGCGACAATGTCATCGTCATCAACGCCGACAAGGTCGCGATGACGGGCAAGAAGGCGACTGAGAAGGAGTTCTTCTGGCATACCGGTTACGCTGGCGGCATCAAGAGCCGTACACGCGCCGCGATCCTTGCGGGCAAGTATCCTGAACGCGTCATTGAAAAGGCTGTCGAGCGCATGTTGCCGCGCGGCCCGCTTGGTCGTCGCCAGATGGGCAATCTCAAGGTTTATGCGGGCGCCGAGCATCCTCATGCGGCCCAGAACCCGACGGCGATCGACTTCGCTGCCGCCAATCGCAAGAACAAAAGGAACTAATCATCATGGCCACGACTCGTAAATCTTCTCTTTCTGGGATCAAGGCTGCCGTGAAGGAAGCCTCCGTCGCCGCGCCTGAAGCTGCTGCACCTGTTGCTGCCGCGCCTGTCGCCGAGATTGTCGTCAAGTATGAGCGCAAGGTCGATGCCAAGGGCCGTTCCTATGCCACCGGCAAGCGTAAAGACGCTGTCGCCCGCGTGTGGATCATGCCGGGTAAGGGCAAGATCACGGTGAACGGCAAGGACATCACGACCTATTTCGCGCGTCCCGTTCTGCAAATGATTGTCAACCAGCCTTTCGCGGTTGTGGATCGCGTCGGCCAGTTCGACGTTGTCTGCACCGTCATGGGCGGCGGTCTGTCGGGACAAGCCGGTGCCGTCAAGCACGGCATTTCCAAGGCCCTGACCTATTTCGAACCTGATCTTCGCCCCGTGTTGAAGGTTGCCAAGTTCCTCACCCGCGATTCGCGCGTTGTCGAACGTAAGAAATATGGCCGCGCCAAGGCCCGTAAGCGGTTCCAGTTCTCCAAGCGTTAAGCTCTGGGGACTGCCTCCAAAGAAAAGGGAGCCGAAAGGCTCCCTTTTTTGTGGGGGGCAAGCTTTTTATCCTTTGGTGAAAGCCTTCGCCGCGACTGTTGCCAATCCTGACAAATCACCGGGACGATAGGGCGTTTCCGTTGGAACTGTCGTTCGTGTGCCGGCAGGGGTATGTGAAAGTGCCTTGTATGGGGTGTGGCGAATTTCCATAATTAAGACGCTGTTGTATCCCCTCCCTTGCCAAAAATCAGGTAATATCCTGCTTGTGAAGCGCGGAAAGCTGTTGCGTGGCCGGCCCTTGAGTGTGACTTGATCAGAGGGCAGTTCCAGAAATTGCGATAACTTCAAATTTCTGGATGACTCAAGAGTCTCTGCTGCTTTTTTTCTTGCCTCAGAGAGTGTCGCGCCACACGTAACGACATCATAATAAACGGTTTCTCCATTCACTACTGCAACGGCAGGTTCCAAGGGACTCTGTTCGTCAGGCAAATTGCTTCGGAATAATATGGTGTAGGGAACATTATCGGGTGTTGGCTGTGTCATAAGATTCTCCATAGTATTAAGTAGCATCCTTCTGTCCTACGCCTATTCTACCATAAAAAAAGCATGAAAGCATTTTCCCTGAAAGCAAAAAAGGGAGCCGAAAGGCTCCCTTTTTTGTGGGGTGGATTGCTTGATGTTGGCATACGAGGGCGGCAAAAAGCCAAGCTGCGCGAAACTTTCCCGTTTTTTGCGTCCGCGAGAGCGAGTTTTTGCAAAACCGTTTGAAATCAAAGGGTTAGGCTGTATCCTCGATTTCAGGAAATATCTTCTATAACAACAACTTAGCGCAAAAAGACTCCCGAACAGACAAGGCAGCGTACCCAATTAGGCCTCAGCTGCGTCACAGAGCCCTTTTTCTCCTCGAATCGTTGATTCTAAAGGGATATTTCTGGATCGAAAAAGAAGCGCAACACGAGCAAAAAACAACGAAAAGGCTTTCTGAAAGTTAAAAAGGGAGCCCGAAGGCTCCCTTTAGGGGGATTCTGAAGGCCTTACGTTGCTTCGCATGTTGATGTTGTATTGCAGAGGTGGAAGGAAGCCCCTATCGGAACATCAGGCAGATAGGGAATCTCTGCTTTTGCCAAATTGTCAAACTTGACGACCGGGTTACGTTTTGTGTCAAAGTAAGTTGCTGTAAATGTTACGGCAGGTTTCGCTGTTTCTTCTGTCGCAACATGAAAGGGGGTGGGCTTTTCCTCAAGGACAGGGGCCATCCTACCTGCGTTTCCCAGTTTGATTGCCATGGTTCTTTCAGCCTTGCCTGCGCGGGTTGTCATTGGTGCTGTCATTGGTCCCCTCCCTGATGCAAAGGTGAAAAAGCGTCCTACAAGATCAAGTGTGACCGATAACGAGCCCAAAAAGAAGGGGTTTTAATAGTTTCATGCGTGATTTTGCTAAATTTTCCGGTTATACCTGCGAGGTTTTGCTCTTCGCTTGGGGAAAAGGGAGGGCTTGAAGCCAGCGCGTCAGGGCCCTATATATCTTCCGACCCACGTTTATGATGATGTCAGGATAGAAAATGACCAGTGAAACCGAGACCCTCGTACCCGAAACAGCTCAAGAAACCGCTCAGGCGACTGAAAACACGGCCGAAACCGAAAAAGACGGGGCTGAAGACGCGCTAGAGCAGGCGCAAACCGAGATCGGCAAGCTGAAGGACCAGATTCTCCGCGCGATGGCTGAGACAGAAAATACCCGCCGCCGCATGAAGAAAGAAGTCGAAGACGCTCAAAAGTTCGCGCTGGGCTCTTTCGCGAAGGAGATGCTGGTCGTTGCCGACAATTTCCGCCGCGCGCTGGACGCCGTGCCCAAGGACGGCGCAGACGGCGATACGCTGAAGAACCTTGTCACCGGCGTCGAGGCGACCGAGCGCCAGCTTTTGGCCGCCTTCGAACGCTTCGGGATCAAGAAAATAAGCCCCCTCGGCGAGGTCTTTGATCCGCATTATCATCAAGTGATGATGGAGATCGACGATCCCTCCAAACCCGCAGGTCAGATCGTTCAGGTCTTACAAGAAGGCTATATGATCCATGATCGCCTCCTGCGCGAAGCCATGGTCGCCGTCGCCAAAGGCGGTCCCACCGCCCACAAAGTCGATACGCAGGCGTAAAAGAGGGGGCTAAACTCGCTTCTCCACAAAAAAGTGCTTCGCTTGCGGCGAAGATGGCATTTTGCGCTTGTATTTCGCGCCGGAGTGAGTAATTTACCGCTTCACCTCGACGTGTGGGGCCATAGCTCAGCTGGGAGAGCGCAACAATGGCATTGTTGAGGTCAGGGGTTCGATCCCCCTTGGCTCCACCAGAAGGCAATTCGACGGCGTTCGCCAACGTCCGATAAGCCTTCAAAAACTCAATAAAAACAACAAAATCATAAGATTTCCGTCCGTTGCGGTTCGGGAATGGTCCTTGCCAGCCACCTATAAATTGGGGTAACTTTCTGGGGTAACTCAAAACCACTGG